>Ga0181565_10000082_pt1 | contig 57488 bp, 33 predicted proteins | sample 101ome_16_FD_129661 | JGI IMG/M metagenome (GOLD analysis project Ga0181565, IMG submission 129661) | Coastal salt marsh microbial communities from the Groves Creek Marsh, Skidaway Island, Georgia - 101401AT metaG (megahit assembly) | ecosystem: Environmental > Aquatic > Marine > Intertidal... | reverse complement strand
GTGTCCGATGTTTGGTTTCGGGTATAAGTCTCAAGTCTCATTTCCCACACGCGCGCCCGAGGTCGAGACGCGACGACGATTTCGCGCGACTTCGCGCGACGACTCGCGGCGACCGCGATGACGGCGCCCACGCCTTCGTCGACGACCGGGGCGCAACCCGTCATCGTGGGCACGATCGCGTATTATCTCGGGAAAAAAGCGGACGAGTACCACTCCCATCGGTGGACGGTGTACGTGCGAGGATTAGACGGTGAAGATCTCACGCACTGCGTGCGCGCGGTGGAGTTCACCTTACACCCGTCGTTCGAGGAGGCGACGCGCAGACTCACCGAGCCCCCGTTCGAGGTGACGGAGACGGGATGGGGTGAATTCGATATCGGGGTGAAGATTGAATTCGTCGACGAGGGCGAGGTGTCGACGACGACGCCGTTGAAATTGTTCCCGACGCAAGAGGAAATCTCAAAGTACGGACCGCAGACGACGAAGAAGCCGTTGATCAAGGAGAGGTACGAAGAAATCGTGTTTCACGAGTGCGATGGGGGGTTTGTGAGGCGAGTGAAGGCGCAGGGGGGGAAACGGGCGCCGAAGAGCGAACACGACGACGCGTGGTCGACGTTTAAGGATCGACACGAGTTGGTGTCCATTTACGCGGCGAGGGAGGTGACCGCGGAGAGGATCAAGGTTTTGGAACAACAATTGGAGGTATTGGAGTCGATCGACGCCAACGCGTGAGGTGGGCGACGACGCGTCGAGTCGAGTCTGCCGTTCGATGGATCGTTCGTTTCGTCGTCCTCCGACGAATCGAAACGTACGTCGAAACCATCCCACTTTCGGGCGTTCGCCGAGACGACGGCACTAGTGTATCAAATAAAACATGAAAAATCTGTAGCCCACTCCACCGACTCGACGTTTCGCGAAAGCGCGCGCGCTTCACACGATTCCGACGCGCGTACGACGCGAAACGCTCGCCGACGTCGATGAATGTTCACGACTTCACGACGCCACTCTCTCGCGCGCCGTCGCGCGAACACCATCACCACCGCGCGACACACCACACCGAAACCATGCGCGCGCGCGACGACTACCTCACCGGCGTCCTCGACGCCCTCGCGCGCAACGCATCGACGATTCAACCACACCTCGATCGAGCGTTTTTCAATCGAAAACGCCCCATCGACATCTTCGCCATCTCTGACGTCCACGTCGACGTACCCGAGAACGCGCGGTGCGTGCGCGAGCGCGTGGACGACATCCTTCGTCGTCGTCGTCTCGATGCCGACGACGGGCGGTTCCGCGTCGTCGTCGTCGCGGGAGACGCGGGGACGTCGGAACGGAGCGTCGAGACGTGCGTCGGAGAATTTTCGCGCGCGTTCGATTGCGTGTGTTATCTTCCGGCTGGGAATCACGAGTTGTGGTGCGCGGGACGCGGTGACGAGGACGAGGAGGAGGAAGATGATTCGTCGACGTCGTACCCGAGAGATTCGCTCGGGAAGATGTGGCGATTGATTGATTTGTGTACGGAATTGGGCGCGGCGTGCGCGCCGATTCGAATCGGCGGCGCGCGCGTCGTGCCGACGTATGGATGGTACGACGACGCGTTCGCGGCGGATCCGGCGCGACGAGGCGTGTATTCACCGCTCGAGGCGCGATTTGATATGGCGTGTCGTTGGCCGACGTTTATCAATCCGCCAGAGGACGCGCGGAATTCGCGGTCGCCGCTCATCGGCGATTTCATGCGAGACGTCAACGACGGACTCTTCGAGCGGTTTCAACACACGCGCGACGGTGCGTCCACGAACGACGACGACGTCGTCGTCGTCACGTATTCGCACTTCGTGCCCAGACCCGAACTGTACCGCGGGTATTCGAATTTAATCAACGTCATGGGCTCGACGCGCGTCGACGTCGCCGCCAGGCGATGGCGCGCGTCGACGCACGTCTTCGGACACAGTCATCTCAACGTCGATCGCGTCGTCGACGGCGTTCGGTACGTGCAACACGCGTTGGGGTATCCGCACGAGCGATGGACGTCGTCCGGTGCGTCGCTCGAGCCTAAGAAGATAGTTTCCGTGTCGTCGTGACGTCCCGTCGACGTACGTCCCGCGCGCGTCGCGTCGTTTCCCCTCGACGCGCGCCGTCCATCGTCTGAAGCGTCACTCGGTCGCGCGAGACGCGTCGTCGCGCGAGACGTGCGCGATGAAGGTCTCGCGCGATGGTTCGCGTCGATACCGCGCGCGCGTCTCTCGCGATGCGCGCTCCCGGTCGCGCGTCGTCGGATTATTCGTGACGATGACGATGTGTTTCATCGGCGTCGGCATCGTTCCCGTCTCGGCGACGCTCACGCGAGGCACGGTGACGCTCGACAGCGAGACGACGGAATCCGTGCTCGGAAAGTTTAGCGTGTCCAAGTCCGGGGGATCGCTGGATCTGAAACTGAGCACGGCGAAGAGCGGATGGGAACGCGGGTCGCATTCGTTGGAGCTCTTGGTCATGACGGACGGCGAATACTTTAAGTGGCGAGACATGAAGAAGAAGGGATCGCTGTGTCGCGATCGAAACGCGGTGTGCTCGACGAGGCGTGCGGTGGCGCTGCCGCATCCGAGTGCGACGCACAAGGCGCCCGGGTATGAGTTTTTTATCGACCCGGAGAGCGGAGATAGTTATCGGTTGGATTTGGTGAGCGGGAACACGACGTGGATGCATCCGCACCAACATCACGGACAGACGGAGGTGATCACGCACAGGGAGACGACGTTTTCGATGGAGTTGAAGGAGACGAAGAAGACGCAGACGAGGACCAAGGTGTACGAGCGAGAGGTGACGAGTAGTTGGTTTTTCGTGTTGAGCGATTGCGCGTTGGAGTTTTATCCGGCGAAACCGCCGGCGTTACACTTTGATTTGGATCTGCGAAGCGATAGTAAACACTTGCCGGAAGAGTTGAGAGGACTCGGGGTCATCTACGGCGTCGCGTGGGTGGGCATGGCGGGGACGTTCGCGGCTTTCGTCGTCGAAGGGTACAGACGATACCAAACGTCGAAGAGCGTGCACGCGCTCGTGCTCATCGTCATCTTCGCGCACGCGTGTCAGTTGGGGTCGCTCGTGCTCGAGTACATGCACATCACGGTACTTTCGATGAATGGTAAGGGTTTACGATGGAGATACACGTGGTTCGCCGCGGATTTCGCGTCGGACATGTTGCAAGGCGTGAGCGAATTCGTCGTCGAATTCGTCCTCTTGTTTCTCGTGTGCGGATGGACCACGCTCTCGATGACGTTGGGCGGTTTGGGTGAAAGTATATTTTCGTCGTTGGAGTCCGGCGGTGGCGGCGCCGCGGCGGCGGCGCGCCCACCGATGGGATCGTTGAACGCCGACGGGAGACAGTCCACGGCGGCGCTCGTCGCGAGCGTGTTGAAATCCTTCTTCAAAATCAACGCAGACGACCCGACGGTGAAATACAGAGTGAGTCTCATCGCCAGCGCGCTGCGATCGCCCGTGAACATGCTCAAGAGAGGAACGGAGACGACGATCGGCGTCGTCATCTTGGTGTTCTTTAGTTTGGTGCACTTGACGCTCGAGTTGGCGTCTCGCAAGTACAACGAAGATTTCGAAGCGTTTCACGATCACGACCACTGGCCGGGATACGCTCTCGTCTTCATGCGAATCGCGTTCGCGATGCTGTTCATCGTCGCCGGTGGTTCGACGTACGCGACGGCGAAGAGCCAAGACGTCGGTTTGGCTTCGTTTATTAGAAATTTACTCGTCGTCGGCGCGGCGTGGTTGTTGGCGTTCCCGTTCGTCATTTTCACCGCACAGAGCGTGCCTTTGATTTGGAAGGAGCGCTACGTCGCGGCGAGCTGCGCCTTTTTACAGTGCACCGCGCTCACCGCGCTGGGCACGCTGGTCGTCGTGGACGACTCGTTCAAAAAACTCAGTTCAGTCGGCGGCGGTTTAGGCGCGGATCCCGTGCGTTTAGGTAGACACGGTTTCCGAGCCAAAGTCGCGATCGATTAGCGCGCGCGTTCAGACATTACTAATAATTAATGCCTCACTCAGACGATGATTGATTAAAACTGTTTATTTTTGCGCGCGATCTAACCGGTACGAGTCGTCGTTCGCCCAACGCGCGTAATCCTGAGCCAGCCCGCCGATGAACACGCTCTGAAGCACGCGAAGCGTCGTGCCCAACACCGCGTCGCCCACGCGCTGCGTCAACCCCTTCGGCAACTTTGCGAAAGCACCCGGTGGATCGACGCCGACCCCTATGTCCGTCCATCCCATGATGCACGCGCCCTCGCTCTCCTTGTCCGTCGCCGCGTCCTCATCATCCTCGAACCCGGTGCGCGTCAACGGCGGTCCGTCCACGCTTCCGTCACCTCGCGACCGCCATCTGAACGCCGTCGTCCCTCGATTGACAAACATTTCGTTCAATCCCAAACTCTCCACGAGCTTCCCCTCCACTCTGGCGCTCACGATTTCAATCAACACGCACGGTCCGCGCATCTCCGCCTCTCGCGTCTCCGGTCTCGCGCCCGGAGCGCTCGGATCCTGCGTCGCCCCCCACTGTCGCCCGTGCCACGTCAACACACGCTCATCGTCATCTAAGCATCGCACGCGCACGTTGATCACCGGTTGCACCTCCAACGAGAAGAATTTCAATCCTGGAATGGTGAGCGTAAACTCTTCGTCGCGCGTCTCGTCCCCTGTGCACGACCCCACCTTGGCCATCGTCGCCCCCATCGGCAGCGGCACGTCCACGTACTGCGACACGGGCAACCGCATGTACGCCGAGAGGGATAAATCGTCGTTCGCGTGTTCGTCGACGGCGGCTCGAACCTTTGTGTGCGCGCGAAGGTTGACCTCATACGACGAGCACAGCGCGCCCACCTCGCACGCGGGTCTCGTCGCGAGCGCGAGCGCGGACGTGGACGGCGCGTCCGAGGACGCCGACGCGGACGCGCGCGCGTCGTCGGCGCCCGCGCGCGCCTCCACCCAGGACGCGCGCGCGCGAAGTTTGGACGCGGGACGTCCCAGATAAGGCGTCGGCGCGTCGGGACGTCGCGCGGAGGCGACGCGCGAGCGCGAGCGCGAGCGCGAGGCGCGGTGACGCGGGACGCGCGCGTCGACGGCAACGTTGGCGCGCATCGCGACGATGGCGTCGTCGGTGGAGGCGCGCGCGTCGGTGACTGCGGACCGTGGGCGGGACGGCGCTGGCGTCGAAAACTACGGGTAAAACACTACAACACGATGGACGCTAGATGATGGCTAGAGCACGCTGTGACGATGTCTTTTCTTCCGAGGCGTCGAGCGAACGACGACGTCACGCGGCGTCCGAAGACGCGGGCGCGAAATCGGATTCGACGGGGACAACGACTTGTCGCGCGTTGGCTAATTTGTCCCCGCCGCTCGTCACCTTGGCCGACGTGATCACGGCGTCGGTGCCGATGGAACCTAAATATTCCTCCCCCTTGGTGACGTATCCGAAGACGGAGAATTCGCCCTCCTCGAAGGAGAGCCCACCAAGACCGGCGCTTCGTTTATCGAATAAATAGACGAAGAATTGTTCCTTGTCGCTCTGGCCATCGGTCGATTTCGCCATGGCGACCGATCCGTTGATGCTCAGAGGAATGGTGGGAATGGCCTCACCGCTCTGCACGTCCAACGGCGCGCGGTACAACGGATCGAACGCGTCGCTGGCTTTGATTTCCAACGGAATGCTCTCCGCCGACGTGTCGCTCGAGCCTCCCAAAATCGCCGTCTCGCTTCGTCGCATCGGAGAATTGTTATACACGCCGCGCTTGACGTTATCCACAAAGTTACCGCCCGTGATCGGCGCGTTGTACCCATCCACGGTGATCTCTAACGTCACCTCGTCCAACTTTTCTCCGTTGAGCAAACCGAATCCTCCGCCGTCGCGGTTTCTCACCGTCACCTCCACCGTCGCCCGTCCCACCAATTTCGGTAAATCCATGTATTTCGCCGGAATCTGAAACGGCAGCCCGGGCGCCTGCGTGATTTGCAACGCGCTGAGCTCGTCCAACGCGCGCGCGATCTGCACGTCGAACGTGTCGAAATCCTGCGTCGCCGCCGCTCTCGACAGTCGCTCCAACGCGTCGTTCAGCCCCTCGTACGCCTCCTCAGCTCGCGCTCGATCCTTCCCTCGAACCGGCGCAAAGACGTCCGCGCGCTTGTCCTTCAAAATAGCTCGAGATTCCTCCACGTCCTTGCTCATCGAGCTCCAGGGCTTGCGCTGAGGGATGCGCAAGAGGTACGCCGCCTCCTCGAGACGCGTCTGGACAAATTTCGTCTCCTCGTTCACTGCCGGCACCGCGCGCCTGAGCGCCGCCGCGGCCGAGCGCGGAAGGCGCGTGTTGGGATTATTGAGCGCGGCGTCCGCGTCGAGCGGCGCGAAGGGGGCGGTGGCGACGCAGGCGGCGGCGAGAAGCGCGGTGAGCGATCGCTGGACGCTGGGACGACGGTCGACGTCGACGTTGTCATCGCGAGGCGACGCGGACGCGCGCGCGGTGACGCGACGACGCGGTGCGAAACGCGCGTCGCGGTCGACGCGACGGGAGGGCACCGGCGCGGGTGCGCGAAGCGCGGCGACGGGCACCATGACGAACGGCGCGCGGATAACTGTGAGGCGCGACGACGACGAGACGCGCGAGGGTCGATTCGATGGCGCGGTTCGGGACATTCTACGGTACATTCACACGCGTACGGGGTCGTCGGTACATTGAGATGCGTGTACCGTCGCGTTTGCGCGTCAAGCGCGCGAGGTCATGACAAGTACTTGTGAACCATGGCGCGCGCTTTGGCGTAATCGACGACGCCAAAATTTTTCTTGCGTCTCTCCTCGGGCGACGCGCGCGCGTCGTCGTCCTCGGCGTCGTCGTCCGGAGATTTGGGCATGAGGACATCGAGCGTCGCGCGCCATCCGGGTTCGGTCGGACGGTGATCGATCTCGCGACAGATCCAGGGACAGTAGGGCATGTGTTCGTCGACGCAATCAAAGAGAACGGCGTGCGCGGGGGTGGGAAGCCTGGCGTTGTCGTCGACGGTGACGCGTTTGCGTTTCTTGGAGGACGCCGCGGCGAGACTTTTCGTCGCCGCGGCGACGACGACGGCCGCGAACGTCGATCCGGGGCTGTCGTGCGCGCCGGCGTCGTCGTCGGTCGCCGTCACCGGTCGCGGGCTTCCGAATAACGGCGTCGACGCCGACGTCGCCCCGAACGGCGTCGAGTTCTTCTCCGTCTCCGTCGCGCCGCCGCCGGCGATGCTCATCGTGAGTTTCGATAACACGCTCGCCCCCGCGACGGCGGCGACCCATCGCGCGCTCGCGCGCTCGTGAGCGGCTTTGTGCGCGTCGTCTCGCCGCGTCGGCGCAAACGGCACGGACGAGACGCCGCCCAAGCCGTACGAGCCCCCCAACGCGCCTCGAAGCGCCGCACCGCCGGTTTTCGCTTTTTTCGAAGCCCTCTGCGCCGACGACGAGACGTGTTGTTTTCTCGCCGCGAGCACCGACGTAAACGTCCACTCGGGCGCCCGTGCGCCGCACAACGCGCACCCGTACGCCCTCTTGTCGCTCTCCACGCCCTCGACCAAGGGAACGGGAGACCATCCGAACAAGGCCATCTCGGTCGCAAAATCCACCACGCTTCGACGCTCGAGCGGGGTCAAATCATCCTCTCGCTCGCCGAGACTCGTCTCCGCCTCCTCGGCGTGCGTCCTCGCGTCGCTCACCAACCTCGCCACCCGTTCGCGCTCACTCGTCTCCATCCCACACTTTCGTCTCGCGCGCGCGCCGTTCTCTTCGCACCACGTCATCGCGCACATCGGCACCTTCCCACCGCCGCGCGCGATGGCGTCGACGCGCGCCGCGAAATCCGTCCTCGTCGTCGCCGGCGCGTTCGCCGGAAACGTCCTCGCGCTCGTCGAACACGCCGTCTCTCGCCAAGCGCACCCGCGCTCGTGCGTCGTCGCCAGCGCGTCAATCATCTCTCTCGCCACGCTCTCAATCGCCTCGACGTCGTCTTGAACGTTCTCACACGACGGATACGCCAACAACGCCTCGCACGTCTCGCACCGCAATAAATCCTTCGCCTCCAAGATCCACCCCCTCGCCGCGCACGCCGGCGCGCTCGCGCCCGCGGGTTTCCCGAACCATCGAGACGCGTCTCGAAACGTCCGCAGACGGTGAAAGTAATCCTCTCGACTGAGCGGACGCGCGGTTCTCGCACCGGTGACGTCGAACGCGCCCACGCGCGCACACGAATGGGCGCGCGCGGTGTCGTCGCGCTCGCCGGGCGCGCGCGTCTCGTGCGGGGCGACGATGGCGTCGGTGAGTCTCTTGAAGCGTTCGGGCGTCGCCGACGCCATGAAGGCGCGTCGACGTGTGTGGGACCGCGCGGTGGGTGTGTTCGGCGTCGACTGGCTCTATTACAACGTCGTCGGCGTTTTCTCTTCGTCTGTGTTTTCGTCGTCTTCACGCGCGCGTCATCGTCCAGCCTCCGCCTTGCGCGCGGCGATCCACGCGTGAATCTTCTCTCGCAACGCATCGTCTGGCACGAGCTGATCGACGGTGAGCGGTTGACGACTGAACGGATCCGTCTCGTCGCTGAGCAAGTGTCGGGTAATCGTGCTCCTGTCGCACGAGTGCCCGCTCGGGAGTTTCACGGGATCGCGCATGAGCGTGCTCAGGATGGGATCGGTGAATTCGTCGGGGATATCACCGAGATCGGCCTCCTCGGCCTCGTCCTCGGACGCGCGCGCGCGAACGTCCGCGGTGAGGGCTTCGAAGACGGCGACGTCGCGCTCGGATCGAAGGCCGAGACTGCGCACGACGTTGGCGGCTTCCATCATCACGGCGTCGCGGTACGAGCGACCGTCGGCGGCGATGGCGGCGATGAACGCTTTGTTTTCGTCGGCGGCGTAAATTTGCACGTAGACGTCGGTGATCATGCCGAGTAATTCTTTTGGATCCCATCCGTACTTTTCCGGGTTTTTAATCTTCAACTGTCGCCGCTCGGGACCGGCGAGGAAGAGTAAAAAGTAATTCAACATGGCCGCCACGCGCTCCACCATCTCCGGACGAAGAAAGGGGTGCGCGATCTCTTTCGACGTGTATCCCATCATGCGCACGTGCACCATGGCGAGGGTGAGATTCGATCGAAGGTGTCGTCTCGTCTGTCGAAACGCCGCCTCGCGCTCTCGTCGTTCTTGCGGCGGTCTCGCCGCCCACGCCGCGTCGTCTTGCATGTCCGTCTCCGTCTGCCGAACCTCGGGCAGTTTCTTCATCGCCTCGTCGAGCAAATAGATGGCGTCGTTGATGAGCATGTTGAGAAATCGGGTGTAAAATTCTGGATCGTCGCGCGCGAGTTTGATCCACGCGCGACGGTGCGCGCCCACCGACCACAAGTACTCGCAGAGCTCGCCGATTTGGTAACGCACGTTGAACTTTTCGTAAAACTGATTCGCCCCGCCCGTGAATTCGATGTCGACGTAGAGGTAGAGGAGACTCGGGATCAGGTGTTTCAGGCTCACCGGATGAACCTCGAAGAGCGTCGCGAGCTTTGGCGATTGGTAGCCGTCTTCAAACGGAATCCAGTGTCGCAAGACTTCGACGAATTTACACCGCAGGTATGGATTCTTCACGAAGGACGTGTTCCCCATGAAGGCGATGAAGAAATTCATGATTTCGTCCAGAGGTTCGTGGTCGAGCGCGTCTGGGGCGTATCGAGAGACGTAGAGGATGAACTCGACGAGATCCTCGACGACGTACTCGGGAAGACATCCAAACGCCGGCGGACACGTCTCGGGAAACTGATCCATGGCGATCTGTGAAAATGCGAATCCGTCCCCCTTTTCGTACGCACCGTTCGTGGCGACGACGCGCATGAGCCACACCGCGACGAGGCGGTAGTATTGCATCGCCTCGCTGATGAGACGAGGATCGCGAAGCGCGCAGTCGAATTGTAAATTCTTGGTGTGCGCGGCGTCGACCTCCTCCGTCATCTCTTCCAATCGTTGTTCGTATCGAGCCTGTTCGGGAGACCCCATGAATCGATTGCGCATGGATTCAAAGTCTCGCAGGGCGTCTTGCATGTCTTGAATCTCTCGTCCCGATCCCGCGAGCTCTTGAATACACTTGACGTATCCCAAATGTAACGCGCGACCGGTGATGTAAAAGCACTCGCACACGAAGCCCCAATCCTCTTTATCCTGATCTGGGTCTAATTTCGCCGCCGCCGCCTCGTCCGCCGTGCACGCGATGCGCGTTTCGTCCGCCAAACTAAGTCTACACGCGCGACTGCGCACGTACGACGGACTAATTTTGTCGTACTTGCCAGTCTGCGGATTGCAAAACGGCAGCGCCAATCGCAACGCCACGGCGCTGAGATTACACGCGCCTCCGTGCGAGGCGACCACCTGCGGGTGAATGCGCATCTTTCCTCTGCCATCGTTGACGCGCAAAAAGGCGTCCAAGAACGCGATGACGCCCTGACGCACCTCGCCGCCGTGTTTCAACATGACGAAGAGAATTTGATACAGCCCCTCGGTGAGTCGACTCGAACATCCTCGCAGCATGGCGTAAGACGCCTCCACGTCGCGTTTCAGACGCTTACGCGCGTTGCTAAAGTACGCGTCCACGCAATCCGGCTCCCCGCATCCGAGCACGTCCGGCAACACGCTCGGCTTGAAGAACCATCCCAACGCGCACTCCGACTCAAACTGTCTCCCGTTGATGGCGCTCAGATGATTCTTCATCGGAATCCATCGCTTATGTCGCACCAACGCCACCGCGAACGGTTTCACCGCGCACAACTGATACATCGTCTTCAAATGCCCGTCGAAATCCCCGAGCGGACTCATCCCTCGCGTCGACACGCGCAATTCGTCGAACACTTTTTCCGCCACCTCCTCCAATCCGTCGTCCTCGCACTTGGACGCCAATCGCTCTAGATACCCGTTCGGAATCCCTCTCGCCCCACGCATCGCGTCCAACAACTGACACGCGCCTCTCGCCGCCGCGCGCTCGCTCTGCAGGAACGTTCCCGCCAACGCCGGATTGAGCAACAAACCGCCGTACGAGGCGCAAAATTCCATACACTGTCCCAATTCCTCGCACACCGCCACCGACGCCCCGTCCGTCTTCCCACTCCGTCGCCGATACTCATCCTGCGCCCGTCTGTACGTCTCCACCGTCCACGCGTACGCATCGCTCTCTTCATCCGTCCCCGTCGGCGCGCGCGTCAACCTCGCGAAAAAGACGCGCTCCAGCGTCTCCCCCGTCATCCGTCCCGACCCACCCTCGCGCGCGAGTTCCTCCGCGAGATCGTCCAGGAACAGTCTCGACGGATGCGCCGAGGTCGCCGTCGCCGCGTCGAGCGCGCATCTATCGTCCATCGCGTCGTCGTCGGTCGGTCAGTCGTTCGTCGGTCCAATGGCAAAATCGGAGAATCGATCAATCATCACCCGTCTCGCGCGCGTCCGCGTCCGTCGCGCGCACCTCGTCGCCGCGCTCAGCGCCTCGCTCGCCGCCTCGTCGTCGCCGACCGCGCGCGTCGTCGTCATCGTCATCGCGCGCGCGGCGTCTCGAGACGAGCGCGCGGCGTCGATTGACGACGGCCAACCGAACATGTCGACGCCTCTCCGCCCACCGCCCGCGCTCGTCTTCGCGACGACGAACGAGGGGAAACACGCGCGATTGCGCGAACACCTCGATCGCGTCGCGTCGTCGGCGCGCGTGCGCGCGATCGCGTGCGATGTGGATGAGATTCAAGCGAGCACCGTTCGTCTCGTCGCCATCGACAAGGCGCGTCGCGCGTGCCACGCCCTTCGACGAGACGTGAACGACGACGAGTGCGTGCTCGTGCACGATTGCGGTCTGTGCGCGCGCGCGCTCGCTGGGTTTCCCGGTCCGGTGACGAAGTTTTTCAATTTCACCTGCGGCGGCGACGGGTTGAGAAAATTACTCGCCGACGTCGACGATCGCGCGGCGTGTTGGGACGAGACGATCGTCGTCGCGCGTCCGAGCGATGGGGCGATGCGCGTGTTTTCGCGCGAGGGCGCGTACGACGACGGGGAGATCGGGACGCCGATGAAATGGAGGCGTTGGCGCGACGAACCGAGTCGAAGCGTCGGCGCGGTTTTCGTCGCGCGAGGCTTTGGATTCGACGAGTGCATGTGCGACGTCGAGGAACACGAGTATCAACGGTTTCGGAGAGACTCCCCGAGCGTGTATAACGATTTCACGGCGTGGATGGCTGGGGATGACACCGCGGGCGTCGAACTCGCGGTGAACGTCGCCGACGGGTGACCGTTCGCCTCCCTCGCGGCGCATTCGCCGAATTCGGCAGTAACGGTCGCGTCGACGCGCGTCGTCGTCACGACGCGCGCGCACGAGAACTTCGGACGCGCGGTGCTGGTGCGATGAGCGCTGCACGGAGTTCGTCGTCGTCGTCGTCGACGGCGGCGAGATATAAGACGAAACGTCCGCCCGCGCTGAGGCTGGCGAGCGAGGACAAGACGCCGCCGGGAAGTCCGTCGAATCCGTTTTCTCTGCACGTTCGTCGCGAGTCCCAGTCCGATTCGCTCTCGGAGGCGACGGCGACGGCGACGAAGCAGTCACCGGCGCCGTTTGAGGTCGAGACGCCCCGCACGCGCTCGCTCGTCGTGCGACTGAAGGAGGGAGACGACGAGACGCTCGAAGTGCGCCTCGCCGCGCCTCGCCTCGACGTCGTCCTGCGACGGCGACTCAAGGGCGAGACGTTCGTCCTCGCGCGCGCGCGTACCGACGAAGAACGTCGACGGTGTCGCATCGCGCGAACGTATCAGATGCACGTCCTTCGTCTGTCGGGATCGGCGGCGGACGTCGCCGGGTACGCGTCTCGCGCCGACGCGGCGGCGGACGCCGACGTGGAGGACGCCGTCGAGTATTACGTCGCGAGCGAGAACCCGTTCGATCATAAAGTGTACGGCGTCGCGCGTGTCTCGACGCGCGACGTCGACGTGACGCTCAGGACGAGATACGGTGTGTGTCTAGACGAAGTCGACGGCGCGGACGCGCTCGTCGACCGTTTCTTTGCCACCACGGCGTCGAACGAGCTCGCGGCGAGACCCGACGGCGCGTCGTTCGTGCGTCGGTTCATGCTCGACGGGCTTCGTAAGGATATCAACGCGATGATGATTCCGCCGGCGACAAACATCGACGAGACGCGCGCTCGCGCGGTGTGCGTGCTCGGCTCGGCTCCGTTGGACGTCGACGGCGTTCGAGTCTTTAAACATGCGCGCTTCGTCCCGAGCGACGTGCGCTCGTACGACGACGAGACGGCGATGACGAACGAACACATCGCGCGCGAGCGCGAAGATTGGGTCACTCGCGCCTTCTTCGCGCTCCACGTCGTGCCTCTGTCGACGTCGACGAACGAGCGCTCGGACCGTCGCGACGACAATTCGAGCGACGATTCGAGCGACGAGCCTCTCGTCGTCACTCTGCACGCGTACGCGAGACGAACGATCGAGAGCAGTGAATCGCGAGAGGTGATCGTCGCTCGCGCGCTCGCTCGGGCGTGCGGGACGACGCTCGCGGACGATGATTTGGCGCCCGCGCTCGTCGACGCGCTCGCGTGCGCGCTTCGCGACGATTCGGGCAAACGTTCGCACGCATTGGAATGCGGCGACGGCGACGACGGCGACGACGCGCCGTTCGACAACGGCGTCTTGTCCGCGATGCGCGCGCTCTTCGACGAACCGTCCGCACGTCGACGTGCGGTGTTGTGCGCTCGAGCGTCGGTGGAATCGGCCGAGGCCGTCGTCGACGCGGCGACGCGAAACGCGCGAGACGCCGACGCCGACGCGTGCGTCTTCGCGACGCGATGTCGCGTCGTCGACGGTCGGTTGCGACTGTGCGACGGCGACGTGTGCATGAGCGACGTGTTATCGCACGCGGCGTCGCGAGGCGTCTTCACCGAGGGCGGCGTGTTCAAGACGTTCATCGACTCGACGACGTGCGTCGTCTTCGCGCGCTTTGTCTCGAGAGCGTTTCGCGTGCGACCGTCTCGTCCGGCGGACGCCGACGCGCTCATCGCCATCGAGGCCGAGGCTTGGATCGACGCGCCCGAGATGCGCACGTCTCCCGAGACGATTCGAGAGCGAATCGAGAAGAACGCGTCGATGAATTTCGTCGTGGAGGAAATCGCCGGCGACGTCGTGCGCGGGTGCATGTACGCGCAATACGTCGATGACGTCGAAGACGCACTCAACGCGACGTGGGAGATGAAAGAGGCGAACCGTCGTGAACCGGGCTCGACGGACGTCGTGCAACTGCTCGACGTGTTCGTCGATCAGACATTCGCCGCGCGGTGCGTCTCCGGCGGCGGATCCATCGGGCAAGAGTTGCGCAACCACGTGCTCAATTACGCCGAACACGTCGGCGTTCGTCACGCCTGCGCCGTCACGCGCACGCGCGGGTTTCGACAAGCGCAAAAAATTCGACCGTCGCTGACGTACGACGAGTACGTTCTCGGTGGATCGATGGATCGAGGCATCTTTTTTCACACGTCGGCGGGCGCCGACGTCTTACAAATCGTTCGACCGTGGCGCGCGCGCGATTACGAAAACGACGGTAATGGCGTGCTCATACGGTACGACGTTCGAGAGTACGCGTTCTCGAACGCGGTGCGACGCGGTCGAAGCGCGCTTCCGGCGCGTCTTCGCCGACCGAGCGATCCGACGCAATATCGGGAGGATGGGCGATACGTCAATCCGCTCGAAGCTGTCGCGTGGGAGGCGCGCGCAAGATCTTTTCCGGTCGTGTCCACCTCGTGAATCGACTCGTCCGTTGACACTGTTTTATTATCTAATACGTACGTTTACCTGTTGTATTGCAAACGAGCGTTCGCACGCCGGCTACTGTTTATTGTTATCAAGACTAGGACCGAGTCGCCGACCGCGCGTCACATCTCTCCGCACTCGGAGATGATGCACGGAAGCTTGGGCTTATTCCCACCCCCCGTCGCCACATTCTCCACCTTTCGAACGACCAACATCCCGTCCCCCAAAACCCTCCCGAACACGACGTGCTTATCGTCCAACCACTCCGTCTTGGCGCACGTGACGAAAAACTGACACCCATTCGTATTCGGCCCACTATTCGCGCTGCTCAACAACCCCGGTCCCGTGTGTCTCCCCACGAACGGTTCGTCGTCAAACTTCGATCCATAGATGGACACGCACCCCGTACCATCCCCGTTGACGAAATCCCCGCCCTGAATCATGAAATCTTTGATGACGCGATGAAACGCGCAATTCTTGTACCCGCGCGGCTCGCCCTCTCTCGTCCGAAACTCCCCCGTGCACATCTGTCGAAAGTTCTCCGCCGTCCTCGGCGCGACGTCGGCGAAGAGTTCAAACGTGATTCTTCCCGCGCTCGCGCCGCCGATGGTGACGTCGAAGAACACGACCGGATTCTCGCCGTTCACCGGGCGCTCGTGCCACGATGTGGCCATGGCGTCTCTCGGAATCGACGACGTCGCGCGCGCGCGCGCGTCCACCTCTCGCGCGTTTCTCACGCGCCTCACGCGCGACGATATTCACTCGACCGAGTCGTCGACCGCGCGCGCGTTCGAGTCGATCGCGTCGTCGATGGGCGTCGCGAAATGTGGGCTCGCGGGCACCGTCTCGGCCCGCGAGGCGGCGCGCGCGGCATCCTCCGTCGCGCGAACGTCGAACTTTTCGCCCACGGTGACCTCCTCGACATATATGGCCGACGACCTCGTTTTTGGTGCGTCGCCTCGTCCGCGTCTCGCGCTTCGTCTCGCGTCGCGTCGCGCGCGCGTGGGCGTCGCGCGCGCCGCGATCCCTCGGGCGCCTCGGTTCGAATCGGGGCGTCGCGCGCGGTGTCGTCGCGCGACGGACGCGACCGACGCGTCGACGCGCGCGTGACGCGACACCGATCGTTCGATCGTTTCGAACCGTCTCGGGCGTCGCGCGACGCGCGAGGGTGACGCGAGGGACAGATCGCGCGCGCGCGCTCGAAGGGCGACGCCGTTGACTCGACGACGAACGCAACGACTGACGATGAACGCGCGTTTTGAACGACATCACAGCGAACGATCCCTTTGCGAACGAAGCGCTTGACTTTGGCGACGAAGTAAAGAGCGAAAAGAAGAAGAAAGAGACGGCCGATTCCGTGCAAGACAACTACATTCACATTCGAGTGCAACAACGCAACGGACGCAAGAGTTGGACGACGGTGCAGGTACGCTCGCGTTCGCCGCGCGCGGTCGTGAGAGAGATGTAAAAAAGCGAGTGTAATTCTCGCGTATCGACGAGAGAGATGATTGACTGACGCGCGTCGTTGTGTCCTTGTTCGCCGCTCGTAGGGAATCAATCCGAAGATCAACAAGAAGATCATCCTCAAGGAATGCAAAAAGAGGTTCAACTGCAACGGATGCATCATTGAGGATCCGGAACACGGAGACATCGTGCAGCTTCAAGGCGACCAGCGTAAGCTCGTGGCACAATTCTTGATCGACGAAAAGATCAGTAAAAAGGCGCTCATCAAGGTGCACGGCTCGTAATACTTCGACCGTACGACGAGACCGATACGTTTACAATAAAAGTTCAGCAATACACGCACATACGAGAGCGCGGGCTCTGTGTCTCAAGGAATCAAGTCGCGGTGGGAGGTTTAGATTTGTAGATTTACGCCGCGCGCGTCTCGCGCGGCGTCTCCTTAGCTTTCATCCCTGTAATGATGTGATTTGATTTGTAGTCGTGTTTATTACGCCGTCGCGCCCTTTGTCCGTCGTCGTCGTCGTCGTCGTCGTCGTCATCAATTACAACACAATCGCTACTCCTTCTCCGCCGTCTCGTTCGTCTCACCCTCGGTCTTCTCCGCGTTCGCTCCCCACGATCGCGCCTTGGCCGCCTTACTCTTCGCCGCCGCGCGCCGCTCCGCCGCGTTCGACCCTCCGACCGGCCCCGACACGACGATATTCTTATAGTGTTCCCCGCTCGACGTCATCTTTAAAATCTTAAACCCATACAACTCCCCCACGATGGGCGCCGCCCCGACGTCTCCACCCTTCCCGCGCGTCCGTCCTCCGTCGTCGTCGCCCTCGCTCGCGACGGCGCGTTCGACGCTCGTCGGCGGCGACCGTCCTCGATACGCCCTCGCCGGTAAAAACGCAATCAATCCCGCGATGCCCACCGCGTACCCACCGTTCACCGCGTTCAAAATTCGTCCTCGAACCGTCTTTCCCGCGTCTCTCGCCCGCGTGAGCTCTCTCCACACCCGCTCTCGACTCTTGCGCGCGTCGAGCCCTCGAACGTCGAGGTCGAGCTGTCCCGTCGGGTTATTCATCCACGTCACCCGCGCCTCCACGACGTCCCCGACCGCCACCGGTCCGTCAAACTCGGCCGTCTTAAACGTCGTCGGTCCTCGAACGCCCGTCACCGCGGTGGCGACGCCGTTCCGCGCGTCGACGGCGACGATTTTCGTACGAATGACTTTGCCCTGCAAATCGGGCAAGAGCGCGTTCGACCACTCGGTGGCGTCGCCCTCGGACGCGCGCGCGGCGAACGAGGCGCGGGAGACGACGATCGGGCGCGCGTTCGTCGTCACCACGGTCGTCGTCGACGCGCGGAGCGCCGAGGCGCGCGCGAGACGACGCGCGAACATCATCAGTGTGTCGAGCGGCGTCGACTGACGATGCACCGCACACGACCGCGCGCCGCGTTCGTCGACCGCGACGACGGCGACGGTGACGGTGACGCCGACGATGACGACGACGGCGGTGACGGCGACGGCGACGACGCGCGGGGCGATCGGCCGCGCGACGACGACGAATCGAACGGGGACGCGACGCGTGGGCGCGGCGATTCATCACGCGCGTCCCGACGCGCGTCTCGCGCTCGACGCGCGCGCGCGCGCGCCGAGAACGACGACGACCGATGCGTCGCGACGCGCGCGGGGGGAGGCGACGCGCGCGCGCGCGGCGACGAACAGCGACGACATGGATGCGATTTGGGCGCAGGCGCATCCGAAATATTTACAGTCGGACGAAGACGCGTGCGGGGACGCGGCGTCGACGCGTCGAGATGATGCGGGCGGTGCGTCGTCGTCGTCGTCGATGATGATGCCGGTAGACGTCGCGGGAGACGTCTCGAGGAGGAGGAGGACGACGACGGGGGTGGCGACGGAGGGCGGGGACGATTGCGTGTGGGACGCGATTCGACGCGAGGCGTCGGTGGACGCGGCGGACGAACCGATGCTCTCGAGTTATCTCTATGCCTCCATACTGAGTCACGAGACGTTGGAACAGAGTTTAAGTTTCGTGCTCGCGAATAAACTCGCGGACAGCACGCTGTTGCCGACGCAATTGATGGAGATTTTTAACACGGTGTTGCTCGACGACGAGACGGAGGCGGGACGATGTTTACGCGAGGCGGTTCGCGCGGACGTGTCGGCGTTCAAGGAGCGCGATCCGGCGTGCGTCGGGTACGCACACGCGTTGTTAAATTTCAAGGGGTTTCACGCCCTCGAGGCGCATCGAATTCAACACGCGCTGTGGAATCGAGGACAAAAACTCATGGCGTTGGCGCTGCAGAGTCGCATCTCGGCGGTGTTTTCTCTGGACATTCACCCGGCGGCGAGGCTCGGAAAAGGCATTCTCATCGATCACGGCACGGGCGTCGTCATCGGCGAGACGTGCGTGATCGGAGATTCGGTGAGCATCTTACAGGGCGTCACCCTGGGCGGCACCGGAAAGGCGACGGGCGACAGGCATCCCAAGGTGGAGTCGCACGTGTTGATCGGCGCGCACAGCACGGTGCTCGGAAACATCAAGATTGAGCGTGGATCGATGATCAGCGCGGGGAGTTTGGTGTTGAAACCGGTCAAGGCGCGGACCATAGTGGCGGGATCGCCGGCCAAGGTGGTGGGACAGGTGTGCGCGAGCGAACCCGAGCTCGTCATGGATCATCACATCGCGGCGAGCGCGCCGGCGTTCGGCGACGACGCGGAGACGACGTCGCGCCGGCGCGCGTCGCAAGAGGAGGGCGAGAGAAAGAACAAGAGCGATGGACACGATGTGGATATAGAGAGAGTGCGCTCGCAGGTGCTGTCGGCTGACGAAAAACGTCGCCGACGAAGAGATCGCGGATGACGAAGAAGAGTCCATCGGACGTCGCGTATAGACTTTGTTCGGCGCGAATGTAGACGTTGGACTTTTATTGACAAGCCAGCGGACTAAAAATGTAATGAGCAAATGAATCGTCGCGTCGCAGATCGCGATCAAGAGGGACGTATCTAATCGAACGGATCGATGCGCGGATCGTGTTCCGTGGCCAGAGCCATGCCCGTGCACAGGCACGACGTGCACATCACCTTGGCGGTGCCGCTGCACGTCGGACAGATGCACTTCGTGTTCGACGTCGGGTCGATGAGACGGCCCGGACGAGAACTCGTCGAGCACTCCGCGCACTGCAAGTACCCGCTCCCCTTACAGTACATGCAAATCTTCTTCCGCTGTTCCTTGACGTTTTGAATCTCGATGACGAAGAAGGCGGAAATCGCCCCGACGGCGCCCCCCGTGAAGGAGGCGACGATCGGGTCAACCTGCGCGAGTTGCGCGGGCAAATGTACACTATCTATAAACTCCGCGTACGAAGTCCCCCCGAGACCGAGCTTCACCTCCGCCACGGGCGCGATGAGTCCGCCGAAGAGCAACAAAATCCCCACGGCGACGCCCCAATAAATCCGATAGTCCTGCACGCTATCCTCCGTGAGCACTGGAAATCCCGGAATCACCGACTCGAACTCTCGCTTCGGTTCCACCTCCGCGTCGTCCGTCCCGATCGCCTTCACTCGCTGCTGCACGCGCAGTCGTCTCAACTCCTCCATCAACAAGAAGACGCGCTGTCGTCGACTCTCGATGTTCTTCGCGATCTCGTCCACTTGCATATCCGCGAAATCCACCACGCTGTTCCGACCCTCGATGATGCAATAATTTTCCGGCAACGCTTGCGATTCAAACATACCGGCATCGACGCTCGCGCGTCGCGCCGTCTCCTCCGCCGTCTCGGCCGTCTCGGCCGCCGACGCGTCCTCCGCCGCGCGCCTCGCCGCGTCCGCGCGTCGGCCGAGCCGTCCCGTCGCGCCTCGTCCCACCGTCGCGCGCGCACCGACGCGCGCGTCCGCGCCGATCACCGCGCGCATCGGTCGTCCGACGACGCGCGCGCGCGCGTCCGACTCGACCGACGCGCGCGTCACGGCGACGCGACCGCGCGACACCACGGCGCCGAGCGAATGCATCCCGAACCGTCTCTTCCCACCGTCTCCGACTCCGACTCCGACTCCGACTCCGACGACGACGACGACGACGCGGTCTCGGTCTCGATCCTCGCCCACGCGCGCGCGACGCGACGCGACGCGCTCTCGCGTCGACGACGACGGCGCGCATCTGGTCCCTTCTTATCTTGATCCGTTCGACGAGTCATGACTCAAGAAAAGAGTCCCCCCCGACCGAAACCCAAAAGTTCTCCCAGCCGACGTTCGTCTCCGCACACGACGACGGTCGTCGAGCGCGCGCGCGCGCGTCGGCGAGCGTCGGCGAGCGTCGCGAGGCGTCGAGCGTTCGCGCGTCGTCGGCGTTCGCGCGCGTCGAGCGTGTCGAGAGCCGCTCGCGGCGTCGTCATCGATCGCGATGGCGGCGGTGGCGATGACGTCGTCCGCGTCGACGACGACGACGCGCGCGCCCGTCTCGACGCGCGCGGTCGCGTTCGCGCGTGAGGTGACGTCTCGTCGCGCGCGGTCGCGCACCGCGCGTGGACGCGTGGCGGCGCGCGCGGTGAAGGCGGAGACGGATGTGGAGACGTCCCGTCGCGCGGCGGCGGCGGCGGCGCGCGTGCGGGAATCCGGCGCCACGGTCGCGGATCGCGTCAAGGCGTTGATCAAAGAGTCGAAGAGTCGCGAGGGTGATGGTGATGAGACGTTTTTGGCGTCGGGCGAGCGAACGAGCGCGATGCGCGTGATGGGATGCGCGTCGGCGAGTTGGATCGAGGCGCGCGTCGGCGACGACGGGACGGTTCTCGCGAGGTGCGCGAGCGAGAGCGACGTGACGCGCGGATTCGGGGCGATTCTGTGCGATATTCTGCGAGGAGGAAGCGTGGAGGCGTGTTTAGCGCTGGAGGACGAGTTCGTGGACGAGATGGAGATTGGACTGGGATCCAAGGTGGAGAAGTCGCGCGCCAACGGGTTTAAGAATATGCTCGAAACGGCGAAGAAACAGTTGCGCGCCGTCGTCTCGAACGGTGGTGGGGACCCGTTTCCGAGCCTGATCGTCACCGCGGATGAAGTTCTGTCGAGAGGATCGTTCGCGGCGTCGCAGGCGTCGTACCTGGAACCAGACGAGGGTAAAGTGCGCGCGCTGGTGGAGGCGCTCGAGTCGAAAAAGATCGGCGTCGTCGCGCACTTTTACATGGACCCCGAGGTGCAGGGAATCCTGATGGCGGCCAAGGCGTCGTACCCGCACATCGCGATCAGTGATTCGCTCGTCATGGCGGATTTGGCGGTGAAGATGGTGGAGAGCGGGTGCGAAACCATCGGCGTGTTGGGGGTGGATTTCATGTCGGAAAACGTGCGCGCCATCATCGACGAGGCGGGACACACCGAGGCTAAGGTGTATCGCATGGCGGCGGAGGATATCGGATGCTCGCTCGCCGAGGCGGCGCAGAGCGCGAGTTACGACGCCTATCTCGCCGACGCTGGGAAGACGAAGAACGCCGTGCACGTCATTTACATCAACACGGGTTTGGACACCAAGGCGGCGGCCAACGCGAAGATTCCCACCATCACGTGCACGTCATCCAACGTCGTCGCCACAGTCTTACAGGCGGCGGCGCAGATTCCTGATGTGCACGTGTATTACGGTCCGGACACGTACATGGGTGGCAACTTGGCGGAGCTTTTGCGACGCATGACGACGTGGGACGACGAGGACATCAAAGCCATGCACCCGGCGCACGACAGAGATACCATCAAATCGCTCCTGCCGCGATTAAAGTATTTCGACGACGGCACGTGCATGGTGCACGACATGTTCGGTAAGGATGTGTGCGACACGGTGCGTTCATTTTACGGCGACGCGTACCAAACGGCGCACTTTGAAGTGCCGGGCGAGATGTTCAAGCTCGCCATGGAGGCCAAGGACCGCGGACTCGGCGTCGTCGGATCGACGCAAAACATTCTGGATTACACGTGTGCGCGCGTGGACGAAGCGATCGAGCGCGCGTTACCCGAGGGTGAACGTTTGCGCTTCGTTCTCGGCACGGAGACGGGCATGGTGACCTCCATCGTTCGCGCCGTGCAATCGAGACTTCGCGCCGCGCGCGACAAGGGCGTCTCAGGCGTCGAGGCCGAGATCGTCTTCCCGGTGTCTTCCGACGCCATCACGGCGACCGGTGATGCGGAGATTCCCGTCGTTCCGGGCGTCGTCGCGGGTGAGGGATGCTCGCTCGACGGCGGGTGCGCGTCGTGTCCGTACATGAAGATGAACTCGTACGACGCGTTGATCAAAACGTGCGAAAAGGTTGGTTCCGCGGCTGGTGAATCCATGCTCGCGGCGCAAGAACCGCGCAAATACGCGAGCGCCGACGGTACGGGTCCGTCCATCGCCTCGCAAGGTTGCGTGCCGATTTTGCACATGCGTCACTTTCAAAAGAACAAGGTGTTTAGCGAGGCGTTGGTGCACGACATTACCACTCGATGATCGTATTGAAATAATTAGTCGCGCGATTTGGTCACGAACCGTCGCCAATCAAGAATCAATGGCAACCATCCTTCGCGTCGCTCGAACCTTCGCGTCGCTCGCTCACCCGCCCTCGACGGCGATTTGCCTCGTGAGCGGGTCCTTGGCGACGGATAACAGTTCGACGTCGAGCGTCACCGTCGCGTTGGCCGGAATCTCCATCACCTCATTCGGCCCGTACGCGTACTCCGGAGGCACGATCATCCGTCGAACCGTGCCGACGCCCATGCCTTTGATGCCCTCGTTGAACGCCTTGATGAACGGCCCTCCCGACGTCCCGGCGGGTTGTCCCACCGTAAAACCGATGGGATTCCCTCCCGTCACGCCGGCGCCTTGCCTCGACGTCCCGACCGTGATGCTTCGGAACTTCAAATCGTAGTGCACCGCCACTCTCGATCCCTTCGGCGCCCCTCCCGTGGTGCCGGCTTCGCCCTTGACGTCGTAATACAAAATGGGCGGTTCCGTCCCCGGGATGGGCTTGAAGTTTTCAATGGGCACGCCGCCCGTGACGCCGCCCGTGAGCTTGGCGCTGGACGGTTCGCACGACACCGCGATCGCACACGTCGCCGCCATCGCGGACAGCGCGCGCCGTCGGTCGACGATGCGCGCGGCGCGGTGTCCATCGTCGTCGTTGGTGGCATTATCCTCGTCAGCACGTGCGTTCGCGCGCGTCGCCGACCGCGCGACGCGTCGCGGTCGCATCGCGCGGTCGCGATGCGTCGACGATGCGCTCTTTCTGCACCCCGTCGCGCGGTGCGTCGCGCGCGTCTGGACCGACATGTCGAATGGGCGCGCGCGGTCGTGTGTCGTTCGCGCGGCGACCCGCATTCGGGCGCCCGCGCGCGCCGCCGCCGACGCCCTCGCGCGTCGTCGGCGGTCGCCCGCGCGCGGCGTCGTCGACAAAGAAACGTCTCCGCGTCGCGCGCATGGGTCTCGACGGCGGCACGACGGCGACGCGCGCGGACATTTTGCGCGGAAGTTCGTGGGAACTGAATGCCGCCGATGCGTCGACGTCCACGCGCGGTGGACACGTTCGCGACGGCGCGTCGAGCGCGCGCGCGCGAGAGAGAGAGGTCGATTCCGTCGCGTCCCGTCGAGCGCGATGGACGTCGTGCGCGCTCACGGGACGTCGACTCTCGGCGTCCCGCGGCGTCGTGGCGTGTCGGCGAGGGAGACTGTACGATAAAGAAGCCGCGCTCGAGTTCGTGCTCGCGCGACGCGGCGCGTACGCGAGTGAAAATCAAGTGTACTCGTTCGCCAACGTGACGAACGACGCGCGAAAGGCGCGAGCGACGGCGCATTTGCGCAAGAGGAAAGATTTCTTCGACGTGCGCGCGGCGGCGAGCGGCGGCGGTTCGGAGGACGACGGTTTCGCGCCCGAGTGTCCCGTTCTCGGCCTCGTCGCCGACGGGCGAACGAAAGAAAAGTTCATCGCCGCGCGTCCGTGCGGATGCATCGTGAGTAAACGCGCGGTGGACGCCGTCGGCGCCGCGGCGCTCGACGCGTGTCTCGCGTGCGGCGACGCCGTCGTCGAGACGACGCCGTTATTTCCAGACGACGACGACACAGACGACGACACAGACGACAAAGACGAGCACACAGACCAGATACCATGTCTCGATCGCTCTCGATCGTCGAAACGACCTCGACTCGCGTGCGACACGACGTAGCCCAAAAGCGCAATTCAACGCAATTCAACACGATCGCGCGTCCCGGCCGCACACCGCGACGCCTCACGACACCGCGCGCCGAGAGTCATGACATGCGGATGTCTTTTAACACCCCCGCGCGTCGCCCGCGTCTCTCGCGACGTCGGCGCGACGCCACGACGGCGAACGTGCGCGAGAAAGATATTTATTGCGCCCACCCAATCGACATCGTCCCGCGCGCGCCCATCGGTCGTCCCGCGCGCGGCACCGCCCGGCGACGATCGAGACACCTCCACGAACGCTTTCGCCTCCGCCTCACCGCCACCCAGCGACTCGTTTTACGACGTCGCGTCCACGTCGTCGACGTTCGATGAATCATTGCTCGAGGCGTTGGACTGGTCCGGCGTCGACTACGCCCGGGACTTTGGCGCCGAGTGGTGGACGAACGCGCGTAAAGAATCCGTCGGACGCGTCATCGAGAGCGCGGTGAAGGATGCGATGCGAGAGAGGAAAACGACGGTGGTGACGCCGGCGTTGGTGGTGGAATCGTTGTTATCAAGAGGGGCTTTGCGCGCCGACGTGCGCGCGGCGTTGCGGCAACGCGCGAAACACGTGGGCGAGGATTGGAGTCTGTACGCCGAGGCTGAGGACGCGGTGGTGTTGAAATTGCGACGGGCGTTGAGTAAAGGGGAGGATATTCGCGAGAAGGCGCTGCAGCTTCCGGATTTTAGAGCGCATTCCATCCAGGATTGGACGCGGGCGGATTGGGAACGCGCCATCAAGGTGACGCTCGCGTCTCTCGTCGGCGGGGCCGCGCTCTTCGCGAGCGGTGGCGCCGCCGCGCCGGCGCTCGTCGCGGCGATTCACGCCTTGGGGTTCGGGTCCGAGGCGTTCGCCGCGTTCGGTGGTTTACAACTCATGCTCGGCATCACCGGCGCGTCGCTCTGCGGATCCAAAATGGCGAATCGTCTCAAAGAAGAGCTCGAAGAGTTTGATCTCATCCCTCTGCGCGGCGCGCATAAATCCTACGCCATGCACATCTACGTGCCCGGATTCACGCGCGACGAGCACGATTTACTCCACGCTTGGGGCGCGACGGATAATCAGTACACGGCGGTGATTCCCGAGGAGGGCGACTTGGGCGTGACGTTTGAACGCGCCGCCGACGGCTCGGTCGTCGTGAAATCCGCCAAGGACTCCATCGCCAAGTGTCACGGCGTCGTCTCCGGAAGCACGCTCGTCGCGTATCGATCGGCGGCGAAGCATAATCAACCGAGCGTCGTCTTGGCCGAGCTCAGCGAACCGCCGACGCTCGAGGAATTGCAACGCGTCCCGCGTCCGCTCGAGTTGCGTCTGCAACTTCCGGGCAAGGACAGGGATCTGCACGCCGAACACGTCGCGCTGAACGAGGAGATGAAGGACATGCTCGAGAAACACACCAAATCCGAACACGTGCCTGAAGCGCACCACGTCGGGCGTCCCGCGCGTCAACGCTGGGGTAACAAGACGGGCGAACAACTCGTGTTGAATTGGGAGCCGTCGACGCTCGGCTCGTTGGGTTCGTGCATGACGGCGTGGAACGAAACCTGCGCCGTTAACTTTTATCTCACGCCCGCGGTGTTGGCGAAGACGGCGCTCGCGGGCGTCGTCGACGCGGTGTCTTGGCCGGCGACGCTGTTATCGTCCGCTGGGTTCATCGACGATCCGTGGTGTCTCGTCAAGCTTCGCGGGAAAATCGCCGGCGAGGAGCTCGCGAGGTCGCTCTTGGCGGGTGAACACGGCCATCGCCCGGTCACTTTCGTCGCGTACAGCGCCGGCGCGTACGTCGTGCAGGCGTGTTTGCAAAAACTCTACGAAGCGGGCGAGCGAGGTAAAAACATCGTCGACCGCGCCATCTTCGTCTCGGCGCCCATCTCGACGTCGAAGGAGACGTGGGGGCCGATGCGCGAAGTCGTCTCGGGACGACTCGTCAACGTGCACTGTCACACCGATTGGATCTTGCTTCTCATGTACAAGTTTAACATGCTCGATCCGATGACGAGACTCGCCGGTTTATCCATCGTGAAACGCGTCAAGGGAGTGGAGAATTACAACGTGAGCAATTTGCGTCACGCCCATCTTCCGGATGAAATGGCGCGCGTGCTCGACGAGATTGATCTTCAAGAGTGAGTGAGCGCGCAAAGTGTACGTAAAACAGCTGTTGTACTCTGTTGTACGGTATCTATCGATAGCGAATAACGAATAATAACGTCACGTGTTATCTCTAATAAAACGAAAGCTATGCTGTGTCGAGTTCCGGGGCGTCGTCGCCGCCGCCGCCGCCGCGCTCCTCGCGAATCCGCTTATTCGGCTTCGTCGTCCCGAGCGTTTCGATCGATTGCGAACTGCGCGACTTGTTGATCGTCCCGCGCTCGCGACGAAGTTTCCGTCGGAGTTCGTCGTACCGCGCGTGGTCGGATTTACTCACCGACGGTTGCACCTTGGCGAACGCTTCCTCAAAGTGCGCCATCGTCACCGTCGGCGCGGCGTCCGTCGTCATGGATTTGAGCGCCGCGACGCACGCCTCGCGAACGAGCGACGCCAAGTCGGCGCCGCTGAAACCGTCGCACGCGGCGCTCAGCGCGATGCGTTCGACGCGAACATCAGCCGCGATGGGCGTCTTTCGAGTGAGCGTCTTGAGAATGGACGCGCGCCCATCCGGTGGCGGAAGCGGGACGTATAACAATTTGTCCAAACGTCCCGGTCGAAGCATCGCGGGATCGATCATGTCGGGTCGATTCGTCGCTGCGATCAGAAACGTCGCGTTTCGCGCCTCTAAACCGTCCATTTCGGTGAGCAGTTGATTCACCACGCGCTCGGCGGAGGTGTTGTCGCCGTTGCTTCCTCTTCGCGGCGCCAACGAATCCATCTCGTCGAAGAATAACACGCACGGACTCGCGCTTCGCGCGCGTTGGAAGAGCGTGCGCACGGCGCGCTCGCTCTCGCCGACGTACTTGTTCATCAACTCTGGGCCCTTGATGGAGATAAAATTCGCCATGGCTTCGTTCGCCGTCGCCTTGGCGACGAGCGTCTTGCCGCATCCGGGCGGGCCGTAGAGCAAGACGCCGGTGGAGATGTTGAGTCCCATCGCCTCGAAACGCTCCGGGTGCGCGATGGGTTCGGCGATGGAGAACCTGAGCTCCTCACGAATCTCCGTGAGCGAGCCGACGTCTTCCCAGGTGACGTTGGGCGTCGTGGTGAATCCCTCGCGTTGCGCCGACGGCTGCACACGGTCGAGCGCCGAGGAGAAATCGTCCATGGTGATTGCTAAATCAACGAGTTCGTCCTCCGTGAGCGGTCGAGGATCGGCTAAGCGACCTGTGGCGAGCGCGGCCTCCGACATCGCGGCGGTGGCGTCGGGCATGTCGACGTCGGTCGACCGGTCTTTGTTCTCGTCTTCGAGTCGCTTGAAGATGCGCGTCACCGCCGAAGCCGCCGCCTCCTTCGCGAGTGCGGAGAGATCGGCGCCGACGTAGCCGGGAGTCTTCTTTGCGATCTCGCGCAGGTCTAAATCACCGCTCAGGCGCAGTTTCGTCGCCTGTACGCGCAAGATGCGCTCTCGCGCGGCTTCGTCGGGAATGCCGAGCATGATTTCGCGGTCGAATCGACCCGCTCGACGAAGCGCGGCGTCCATACCGTCCGGTCTGTTCGTGGCGCCGATGACGGTGACGTGGCGTCGACACCGCGCGAGACGATCGACCTCATCGGTGCCGACGACGGTGGATTGAAGCTCGTCCATGGAGGCGAGCAACTGCGCGACAATTCTTCTCTCCATTTCGCGTTGCGCGCTCTCGCGCTTCGGAACGATGGCGTCGATTTCATCGATGAATATGAGCGAGGGCGCGTGTGCGGCCGCGGTTTGGAACAGTTCACGAATCTTCGCCTCCGACTCGCCGCTCATACCGCTCACGATCTCTGTGGCGGCGATGGAAAAGAATGGAACTTTTGCCTCCTGCGCGATGGCGTGCGCCAGCGTCGTCTTCCCGCACCCGGGCGGTCCGTGTAACAACACACCGCGCGGTGGATCGACGCCGAGCCACGCGTAGAGCTCGGGGTGCATCAGCGGACAGATGATGAGTTCCTTGATGGCGTGCAGCGAGTCCTCGATGCCGCCTAAATCGGACAGTTTCACCGCGCGAGGCGACGTCATTTGCGCAAAGGAATCCTTTCGCGACCCGAAAGCGTCCTCATCCAAGCTCTCGCTTTCGCTCTCGTTCCCAGCGCGCTTCCGACGGTGCCCTTTCCCTTTCTTCCCTTTCTTCTTATCCTTGTTCGCGTTCGCGCGCTCGATTTTCATCCCTCGTTCCGTCACTTTCACGGCGTGGCCTCTCGACCTCGCCTCCGCCACCGACCGCATCGCGCGCTCGTGCGATGATTCTTCCTCCTTCCCCGCCTTTGAATTCGACATCGCCTTGGCCTCATCCTCCAATTTTAACGCTCTCTGCGCCGCCGCCGCGACGACATCCGGCGCCGCGAACGCCGGTTTCGCCTCCGCCGCCTCGCCGTCGAGCTGCGCGCGTCCCTCCGCCGCGTCCACCGCCGCGTCCGCGCCGTCCTCCGAATCCTCCTCTGAATCCTCCTCCGACGAGGACGACGAACCCTCTTCGCTTCCACTCTCCGACGTCGACTCGCTCCCTTCGTGATCGCTCGAACCCTCCCCGGTCATGCGTCCGAATTTATCGTCCTCCTCGCCGTCCCGCGCGACGTCCCCGAGCCGTCCTCGCGTCTTGGCCTCCGCGATCGCTCGCTCCACCGCGCGTTTGAACGGCAACATAGGTTTCCTCGCGTACTGTCGATACCTCGCGCGCAGGTGCGCGACGACGGCGTCGACATCTCGGAGCGCGCGTTCGCCGCCGACGTCGCCATCGCCGCCGCGCGCGTACGCCTCCACCCTCGGCAACAACAGCGGGTCGCTCGTCACGTACCGATTCGCGGTGACGCCGCCTCGAAGCGCGGCGGGTTTCGCGTTCGGCATGGCGCCGCGCGCACCGACGCGAGCGCCGCGCGCGCGAGAGCGCGGGACGAATGGATGAGAACGGTGCGCGCGCCGCCGCCGACGGGATGCGCCGCGTCGTCGCTCGCGTCGGTACGCGCGCGCTCGGTCCCGCGCGAGACGATTCGCGCGCGCGTAGAGACGATGTTCTGTGCGCGCGTCGACTCGGTCGAGTCGGCGCGTCGACGTCTGGCGAGAGGGCGCCCTCTCTCCATCCTTGACCAATTTCGTTTCGGCGCCGAGCGACGACGACGCGGTTTCGCGCGCGCGGCGGCGAGGGCGAATCGCGGTAGGCGGGCCAGTTGAAACTAATTGAGTGTGTGTATTAAATGATCGTCGAGTGACGCGCGACGCGCGACGCCGACGCCGACGCGACGAGGTGGAATTCCGCGCGCTCACGCGCCTTCGCTGACGTTGCCGAGGAGCGACATGCCCGAACGGTCCTCAACCTCTTCCCATCCGACGCCGCGCGCTGGGTTCGGAGGAATCTCGCCGAGCAAATCGCGGCGGTCGAGGATGACGTCGAGATCGGCGTCGGAGATGTTGGCGCTCTGGGGAAGGTCTTCGTCGGCGGCGCCGGTTTCGCCCTTGAGGAGCGCCATGAGCTCGTCGGCGCCGAGGGATTTCTTGTCCTCGTTCTTTTCTTGTTTGAAACCGCCGTTGGTGACGACGATCTTCTCGAGGGCGAGCTTGGAGGCGGCTTTTTTTAGCATCTTCCCTTCGACGGATTTCGCGGTGGCGAGACGGTAGACGTGCACGGGTTTGGTTTGACCGATTCTGTGCACGCGATCCATCGCTTGTAAATCTTGGTGCGGGTTCCAATCCGAATCATAAATGATGACGGTGTCGCCGCCCGTGAGGTTGATGCCGAGACCGCCGGCGCGAGTGGAGAGCAAGAAGACGCCGTAATTGGGATCCTCGTTGAAACGAGCGATGTACTCGCGTCTGTCGTCTTGTTTCACCGAACCGTCGATGCGGCACACGGGCTCGTTTCGCTGTTGGAAAAACGATTCGAGCAAGTCCAACATGCGCGTCATCTGCGAAAAGATGAGCACCTTGTGGCCGTCGGCGCGAAGCTTTTTCATCAATCGATCCAGCAATTGCATTTTGCCGCACTGTTCCACGAGTTCATCCGCGGACGGGAACATGATGGAGCCGTCCAAACCTCCCGTGATTAAATCCGGATGGTTGCAATTCTTACGGAGTTGCATGAGCATGTTGTTCACGGCGGTGTGTCCGACCGGAATGTGGCTATTTCCGGCAAACTTGTTCAAGAGCTCGGTGATGGTTTTGTTCACCAAAGCATCGTTGAATTCGCGCTGTTTCGGAACCATTTGCGCGTACAACAAAATCTCCTTCTTGCGAGGAAGAGACAACTCGACGTCACCCTTGAGTCGACGCAACAGAAACGGTCTCAAGATACCGTGCAACTTTGTCACGACGCGCGCGCGGTGTTCGCGCTCGTGCTTGTCCAGTTCCTCCGCGTCGCCCGAATCGTCGTTGCCGATGTTTTCGGCGAAATCGAACCACGATTGAAACTGCGACAACGAACTGAACACATCCGGCAACAAAAAGTGCAAGAGCGACCAAAGCTCCGGCAAATTGTTTTGCAACGGCGTACCGGTGAGCAAGAGCTTGTTCGCGGTGGGAATGTACTTGAGCTCTCGAATGAGTTTGCAATCAAAATTCTTCAATCTGTGACCTTCGTCGACGACCAAGTACTTGAAGTTGTACTTGGACAAAAACTTGCGATCCGCCATGACCACCTCGTACGAGGTGACGATGACTGGGAAGTTTGGCTTGATCGGCGTCGACGTGGGCATGTGCTCCATGCGCTTCTCGGCGCGCTCTTGCTTGGTGCCGTGGTACAAAATCACCGGAATGGACGGCGTCCAGCGCTTAAACTCGCTAACCCAATTACTCAGCGTCGAGAGCGGACCGATGACGAGATACGGGCCGAGAATCCCCTTCGCGCGAAGGTGCGACAAGAATCCAATCGTCTGCACCGTCTTACCCAAACCCATCTGATCGGCCAAAATCCCGTTCAAACCGTTTTGATACAAGGAAATCATCCACTTCACCCCTTTCAATTGATAATCGCGCATCGACCCACCCTCCATGAGCGGCAACATCTTTCTCGTCAGTTCTAACTCCTCCTCCTCGGTCATCTTTTTCCTCTTCTTCCCCGCCGCCTGTTCCTCTCGCGCCGCTTTTTCCCGCGCCTCCTCCTCGTCCAAGTCGTCCATCTGCTCGCTCAAAAATTGCGAATAAATCGTCGTCTGATCCAACAGCGCGTCCAACTGCTTAAATTTCTTATCATCCAGTCGTTTCACCACCGCCTCGGGGGTGACCACGCGTCCATCCACCCCTCGATCGCCGTTCCCTCCTCCCTCCTTGGTCGGCGTCGTCTGCGCGCTGCTCGCCTTCTCTCGCGCCGTCTTCAACTCCGCCTCCGCCTCGATCGCGTGCGCCTCGATCCCCGTCAACGCCGCCCCCGTGAGATCATCGTACGATTGTTCCGCGTCCGCGTTCACGCGCATCGTCGTCGCCTCCGACGACGCCTTGGAGTCGACATCCGTCGTCGTCGTCGTCATCTTCTTCGCGTCATCCACATCCTCGCCCGTCGTCGTCCGCGCCCCCGTCTCGACCGCCGCACCGCCGTCCGTCGTCTTTTGACGCTTCCCACTCTTCGGAGGCATCCTCCTCGATCGCGTCCGCGCCGCGTCGACGTCTCCCGTCGCCGTCGTCGTCCCGCGCGCGCGATTTTTCAAATCGGGGACACTCGTCATCGTATTGGCAAACAGTGTGACGGTCACTTTCGCAGAGCGACGACGCCACCAGTGTGACTCGACGAGTCGCGATGCGATCTCGGATCTCTCGCGTCATCGACACTCTCTCGCGCGCGACGCGCGACGCCCGGACGCGCGCGACCGGACCTCACGCGAGAGACGTATCGTTTTTCGTCGAGCGCACGTCTCAACATGTACGCGCACGCGCGCGCGGTGACGCACCACGCGAAGATGTCGACGGGCGCGCGCCAACCGGATCACCACCATCCGCATCATCATCGACGACGCGCGAGCGCGACGACGACGAGCGACGGGCGATTGGTCGATCATCGACGCGGTGTGCGCGTCGCGTCTCGCGCGAGCGCGACGGGACGTCGGGAGAGCGGTGGTGGACAGGTGGCGACGTCTTCTTCGGCGGATGAGTTGAGCTTTTGGGGAAAGATGCGCGCGGCGTATCGTATATTTTTCCCTCCGAACGCGGAGGAGACGGCGAGACAGGAGGCGAAGAAGCGATTGCGCATGATTTTGGTCGCCGATCGGTGCACGATGAGCGAGAGTTCGATGGATGAGATGAAGATGAAGATTATGGATGTCGTGGGCGAATTCGTCGACGTGGACGAGGAGCAAGAGGTGGACGTGAGCATGAACACGGATGAAGAATTGGGGACGATGTACGCGGTGAGCATTCCGGTGAAGCGGGTCAAGGCGGAGTACGACGCGGAGAACGATGCGTACATGCTCGGCGCGCAGTGGGATCCCGCGGATTACGACGATAACTTGTGGGAAGAAGAGTAAACGGCGACGAGGGGCGCGAGAGACGAAGAGCGCGCGCGAGAGCGTTCGACGCGCATCGAGACCTCGCGACGCGCGCGTCGAGACGATCACACCACCGATGTCAAGTCAAGTCATTAAAAGAAATCCGCACGCGTGGACGCGCGCGTCGCGCGCACGCAGAGCTTTTGTCATTTTACAACAACCGTACACGCTCGCCCGCTCGCCGCACACGCCGCCGCGCCCGCCTCACCCACGCCCGATGTCCGATCTCGGCGTGCGCGCCAACCTCGATCCGACGCAGTGGGCCGGTGCCTTTGACTGCGCCGGTCCGTGCGGACGCAAGCGACTCCCCGCGGTGGAGTTTTCGAAAAAAATGGTGTCCCGTCTGCAGAGCGGCGTCCCCGCTCGATGCATAAAATGCGTCGACGACGCCGCGCGCGCGGAGCGCGAACGGGCGAGCGCGAGCGCGAGCGCGGCGTCTTTGGATGCGCCTCCGGCGTCGTGTTCGGCGTGCGGAGAAACGAAGCCGGCGAGCGCGTTCTCGAAGACGCAACTGCGAAAAGAGGACTCGGCGAGGACGTGCGCGGCGTGCGCGAGCGCGAGAGCGTCGGAGGGCGTCGACGCGGGCGCGAACGCGATGAAAGCGAGACTTTTGGAGGCTCGTGAGGCCAGCGCGAGGGCCGAGGCGACGAATGCGAGCGATAAGTTGGCGGTTTTTGCGAGAGAGGCGTCGTTGGAGGCCACCGCGGTGACGGGGCTCGAGGCGAAATTCGTCGGAGGGAGGCGCGGCCGAGGAGGCCGAGGAGGCCGAGGAGGCCGAGGAGGACGGTCGAATCCGAACAGCATGCTCGGACGAGGCGGGAGGAGGTGATATCGCGCGGTGGACTGCGTACTAGGTGTTGCTATCGTTATAAATACTGATCTACAGAGCTATTGATCTCGTCCCCACACGTCGGCGTAGATGCCTGGTTCCGTGCTCTTCGGAGGATTGGTGCGACGACGAATGTACGGACCCGATTGTCGGTAACGACCCGTGCCGTCGTCGGGAAGCGCCAAGACGACGTCGCCGATGAGCGGTGACGTCGCCGTCTTGGAGCCACGTCGGCGACTGAAGGGCGCGTCGTCGTCGTCGTCGTCGACGCCGTATCGAAACGCCTTGACCGGTTTGCGTTCGCGACCGTACTCGTCCTCCTTGGTGACGTACAGGTCGTCGTCGATGGCGAGTAAATCGACATCGTCTTCGCTGTCTTCACCGTAATCGTAAAAATCGCGAGCCTCGCGATTGAACGCGCGTCGCAAGGTGCAAAAGCTCACGACGATGAAGGAGACCAAGACGCCGCCGGAAAAGGCGAGAAATCGCCAGACGTCGGGACTGAGCCGCGCCGCCGAGCGTTTGTACACGCGAACGTAGTCGATGTAGTGGAACATGTCGTCATCGCACTCGGTGAGCGCGGCGGGCATGCCGAACGGACTCACCGCGGTGTTCAGGATGAGATAGAAGGGCCATCGAGGAATGATGGGGACGTTGAATCGTGACAGGTGTTGCACGCGATGCCCGTCGACGAAAAACGACAGCGTCTCCTTGTGCCACTCCACCGCGAACGTGTGGAAACCGGCGCTGAAATCGATTGGATGTTCCATCAGGTGTGGGTACGCGGTTCGAGCGAACCCTTCGGCGCCGCACTCAGACTTTGGGGCGAAGTGATAGCCCGACTCGACGGTGCCGGGCCGCGTCCCCGGACCGCCGAGACCTCGTCCGAACGATCGCATGATGTCAATCTGACCGCCGAGCGGCCAACACGCGCGCTTGGGGATGCTCTTATCCGGATCCGGTAACATCCAGTGCTGCGGCCAGATGCCCGGACACTTGGAATCCGGAATCTTGGCGCGAATCTCCACGCGTCCGTACGTCTGCGTAAACGTCTGCCTCGTGTCCACCATGCACGACAGAAACGGATACTGTTCCCCCTTACCTCTTCTCACGCCGCCGGTGTGTGGTTTCGCCGGTTCGTTAACCCCTCGCTGTCGTCTCGTCGCCATCACGAGCGCGCCATCCACGACTTTACACATGCTCGGCGTGTAAAATTGTTGCTGGCCGCCGTGTCGCTCCAATCCGGGCGCGCTCTCGTTCATCTTCGGTCGCCACTTGTTCAAATCCAACTCGTCCCCGTCGAATTCATCGCTAAACGTTAATTCCCATCCGTCGAGATGCGCCGAGCTCTTCGTTTTCGCGTCGTTCGCGCCCGTGGATCCGGGCACGGAGGACGGGAACGAACCGTCTCCGCGTCGTCCTCGTCTCCGCGTCGGCGTCCTCGTCGGCGCGCGCGGCGCGTCCACGCCCGCCTTTGTCGTCACCACGCTCACGGGCGACGACGAATCCATCGCCCCCAACGATTTCGGCGCGTCCTCGACGCCGCCCTCGAGCGCCGCCGCGCGCATTCTCCGCAACACCTCCTCGTCCGGCGCCGTCGCCGCCGGCGTCTTCGGACGCGCGCGTCGTCGATACTCTCTCGCGCGTCGTCGCTCTAATCGTCGTAATTCCTTCTCCGTCGGCGCCGACTCCCCTAAACGCGCGAATTTCTGCGTCACGGTCGGCGCGCTCGGTTCGTCCGCATCCTCGAAATCCTCGTCGAAATCCTCGTCGTCTTCGTCCTCGCGCTCGGCGTCGTACTCCTCGTCGTCGCCGTCGTCGTCCGCCCCGTTCATCTCATCCGGATCATCCTCCGCATCGTTCGCCAATATGGCGCGCAACACGTTCTCATCTATCTTTCCGAATCGCAATCCCGCGTTTTCATCCACGTACCCGAGCGACGACGTCCCGTCGCCGCGCGGCGTCTCGTTGGGTGTTGACGCGTCCCTCGCGCGCGTCCCCTCCCCATCGCGCGCGCGCGTCGCCCACGCCCCTCGCGCCCGTCCCCCGAGCGTCAACGCGATCGCTCCACACGCCAACGCCCACGTCACCGCCCGTCGCCCGCGTCTCGACGCGCGCGCGCGCGCGCTCGATGCGCGCGCTCGATGCGCGCATTCGCCGTCGTCCCGCGACGTCGACGCCGCGTCCTCGCGCGACGTCGACCGCGCGACGCGATCGAGCGCCGCCGACGACGCCGACGACGACATCGCGCGCGCCGACGCCGACGACGATCGGACGGACGCCGTGTGTCGACGACGTCTTCGCGCGTCATCGCGTCATCGCGCGCGTCATCGTCCCCGCATCGCGCGCGTCACACACATGGACTACACGTGTATCACAATACGGGACTCACCGCACCCACGCGTTCGAAAATCACACCTGCGATCGACGGGTCACGACCCACGCGTACCCCTCACTCGATAAACCCCACGGTGCGTGACCCGCGATCGACGAGTCACGACTCACCGTGAGTCCCCCGTCCCCACGCGTCCTCGTCCCGCGCGCCGCGCCGTCACATCGCCCTCACACCCCCACGCGCGGAACTCGTGTACGCCCCCGTACGCGGTCTTGACGTTCTTAAGAAGGCGCGAAGGAACTAAAGCTCTCGTTCATTTCCATCATGGCTCCCAAGCAGAGCAGCAAAAAAGCAGCCGAGGGCATCAACGCGCGCTTGTCCATCGTCATGCGATCGGGTCGCTACACGCTCGGGTACAAGCAGTGCCTCAAGTCGTTGCGTAAGGGACAGTCCAAGCTCGTGTTGATCTCGAACAACTGCCCGGCGTTGCGCAAGAGTGAGATCGAGTATTACGCGATGTTGGCCAAGACGGGCGTGCATCACTACGCCGGAAGTACGTGTGGACGATCGATCGAGCGACGCGACGCGGGAAAACCCTAAAAGACGGAAAGGACGAGGGAAGAGGCGCGCGCGAGAGCGGGAGGGAGAGAGAGCGACGCGGTGTGATGTGCGTCGAGACTGACTGTGATGCGTCTTTCTTTGTATTCGTCAACAGACAACGTCGACCTCGGTACGGCGTGCGGTCGATACTACCGCGTGTCCTGCATGTCCATCACCGACCCGGGCGACTCCGACATCGTCAGCAAGACGGAGGAGTAAACGATCCGTGGACGGTTGTGCGTACATCGTATCGGCGCTCGTGCGTGTATGATCTTTCGTGAGGTTACTTGTAATAGGTCATCGACGTGATTGAGAGAGTTTGTAGTGGTTGTCTTCGCGATCGTCGTCGCGCGGTGGGTGGTGATGAAACTTTGGTATTCTGGTCTTCTTTCCTCGCAAGAGCGCTCTCGGGCGTTCGGTGAACGAGAATATCCGCATTACTTTCTGAACCCACATGAGATGGTTAGTTTGTTCGCTCGTCGCTCGTCGCTCGTTCGCCGCGTTCGTTCGTTCGCTCGTTCGCTCGTTCGTTCGCTCGCCTTTTAATTACAATCGCGCGTTGGCCGCGTTCACGCCGCCGCCGCGTAGTCGTCGATGAATTCGTTCAAGAGGGCGTTCACGAGCTCGGGCGCCTCGTCTTGCGGACAGTGCCCGACGCCCGGAAGCGGAATGAATTTATCGGCGTACGACGCGTATAACTTTCGTCCCTCATCGATGTTTTCCCACGGATCCTTGTCTCCCCAAAACATGCGCACGGGCACCGTGCACTTGGGCAAGAGCTCCTCGGGAAGCGGACCGCCGCTGTACGATATAAAGTCTAAAAACACCTCAGCGGCGCCATCGCGTAAACCAGGCGTCAATATCGCCTCCACGAGCTCGTCCGTCACCTGAGACGAGTCCCCGTACGCCTCCTTTAAGATGTTCTTTACCGTTCGCGCCTTGGCGACGGATCCGAAAAAACTCTTTCCGATAGCCGTCTCTCGCAGCGTTCGCTGTAAAGCCTTGACGAACGGGCGCGCGAAGGGCGGTTGTTTCGTGATGTGTAACCCACGAAGCGAAATATTCATCAACACGATCCCTCGCACCTTTTCCGGCGCGTCCACGGCGGCTTGCAGACCCGCGACGCCGCCGACAGAGTTGCACGCCACAAACGCCGGCGCGCCGACGACGTCGTCCACGAAATCACAAATCTGCGCCCCCCACGTCTCGAAACAATAAATCTCGTTCTGTTTCAACTCTGGACGCATCGGATCCGGTTTATCGCTGTACCCATACCCGAGTAAATCGATCGCGAAGACGCGTCGTCCGCGCGCGCTCAACGCGTTGACGTTTCGCCTCCAGTGGTCCGCGTTACCTCCGAATCCGTGCACGAGCACCACCGGCTCGCCCGAGTCCCCCGCGCACGTGTACCTGATGGTGTGCCCGCGCCAGGTCCAATATTTTTCCGTCACGCCGTACCGCTCGCGCGGCGCGCCGCTCGGTCCCGCGGCGGCCGCTGAAGACGACGTCATCGCGCATCGTTCACCCGCTCGCCTCGCGCGCGCGCGTCGCGTCGACGCGACATCGCGTCGGTGACGCGATGCGTTCGCGCGCGCGCGTGCGCGCGGCGCGCGCGTCGTCGTCGTCGTCGTCGTCGACGTCGACGTCGCGCGCATCGCGTCGGGCGCGTGAAAGTGCGGATGACTTTCCCAGACAATGGGACGCGACGGGTCCGCGTCCAAGGGCGCCGCCTCGCGCGAGCGCGCGCGACAGGCGCTGAGCGCAGACTCGGGCGCGTCCTCGTCCTTCTCGGGGTGCGCGTCGACGTCCGACGGAGACGACGCGCGGGCGATTTGATTGTCGTCCACGCGCGGGGACACTTTTCACCGATTCGCCACGACGCGAGACGCTCGACCGAACGACTGACGCCCGGACGCGCTCGACCGTCATCTTTGTCGCGCAGGTTTGGATTCGGTGGATACTCGGGCGGCGTGTCCCTTCGAGACGCGAGCGCGAGCGGGGAGGTGTCGGTGGACGTCGTCTTGGACGACGACGTCGCGCGCGCGCTTCGACGGTGCGCGCAGAAATCATCGACGTCGACGAAACTCAAGGCGCTTCGCGAGCTGGAGGAGGCGTTGTTCGACGGCGGTGGTGACGATGCGTCGGTGGGTGGAGAGACGACGAAGGCATCGGTCGAGGCGTTGGCGGCGTTGAGTCGACCGTGGGCGCGCGCGTACGACAAGTTGGCGGGCGACGGCGACGTCGGGTGTCGTCGAGAGGCGTCCGCGCTCAACGGACGCATCGCGGTGGCGTGTGGGAAGGGACTGGGGAAGATATTAAAGTCGACGCCGCTCGTGTCGGCGTGGGTGAAGGCGATGTGCGATCCGGTGGAGGAGGCGGCGGCGGCGGCGACGGCGGCGTTCGAGCGCACGTTTTCCACCGACGAGCGACGGCGAGGGGCGATGGCGCACGCGCACGATGTCATTTTAGACGATTTAGTGGAGTCGCTCGGAAGGCGCGGACCGGGGGATATGATTTTTAGGGATGGGTCCGAGTCGGAGCAGTTCGCGCGGTTCGATTTGAGCGTGCGGTCGGCGCTCGCGGCGTTGGCGTTCACGTGCGAACGTCTGTGCGCGCACGCGAGCGCGGAGAGCGATGCGGCGGCGGACAAGTTTAATAGCGCGATGAATTCGCTCTCGCAGCTCAAGGTGCAAATCAAGGGTGAGTTTTCATCGATTCGTCGCGAGGCGTACTCTACGCTCGATCGAATAGTCAAAGCCTCGCGCCGGGACGACCTCACGCCGGCGTGGCGACGCGCGCTTCGAGACCAGATGCCGAAAATCGCGGCGACGAGTTTAGCGCTCATCTCATCGGAGACCGAACCGGGAGGCATTCGAGACATGTGGGAATTGATACTAGGCGTGATCACCACCGACGCCGAGGCGTGGAACGCCGTCGACGTGGAGGAACAATTCATACCCGGCGTGCGCAAACACTTCAAACGCGGGTGTTACGGCGCCGCGAGCGTGTCGTCGCCGTCGTTGTTACCCCTGTTGGCGCACATGCCTCCCCGGACGCTCATCGAACGCGGCGCGGACGGCGCGCCGATGGCGGGATTACGCGGCGTCCTCGACGCCGTCTTCGCGGGATGGAGTTTTCTCAGCGCGAGCGCGGTTCGCGCCAACGAAGCGCGAGAAATCCTGCCCGCGCTGCGCGAGGGCGTCTTATACGGCGTCTTAAAGCTCGCACCTCTCACAGATCACGCCGAGGAGTGCGCGACGCGCGTCTGCGTGGACGACATCGCCGACCGCTGGATGCGCGCGTTTCTCTCGCGCGGCGACGCGCGCGCGCTCGATTTAATGCGCGACGCGCTCGACATCATGGCGACGAAACCGCACGCGACAACCGCCGTCGTCGAGGCGTGGTCCGCGCTCGGTGACATCACCGAACGCGCGCTCGAGGACGAGACGACGGGTGAACACGCGTACACCATGTTTTCGCGCGTCATCGCCTCGGGGGCGACGGCGTCGGCGTCCGCGGCCGCCGTGCGACCCTTCGCCAAGGCTGTCTTCGCGCGCGCCGTCGACCATCCCACGACGCGTTCGGTCGATCGTCTCGCCGCGCTCGTGGACAGCCTGGGCGTGGACGCGTTCGACGGCGCGCAACGAGTGATGGATTTTTGTCTCTCCGAACCCGCGCCGCCCGGCGCCGGCGCCGTCGTCGCCGCCGTGTTGAAACACGACGCCACTCGATGGCGCGCCGTGCTCGACCGCGCGGCGACCGACGAGACCGAGGACGACGAATGCGTGCGCACGGTGGTGGACATTCTGCGAGCGACGAAAACGCCGGCGTCGCTCGCGTGCGACGCGTTGGACGCCCTCGCGAGACGGTGCGCGCGTCGGCGCTCGGCGTCAGCGGCGAGCGCAGATTTCCTTCGAGTCGTCTTCCGACACGGCGCCGTCGCGGCGCTCTCGCGCGACGCCGCGATCGATGCGTACGAATCGATGGCTTCGGGCGAACGCGACGCGTCCGCGCGGTGCGCGTTGATGACTGGACCGCCGCCGAGCGACGCGAGCGACGTCGTCGCCGCGTGGGCCGCCGCCGTCGGCGCGGCGTTCGGGGACGCCCTTCGCGAGAGTCAAACGACGGTGGAGTGCGTTATTCACGAAGCGTCGAGCGATGACGAGGACGAATTTGAGAGTGAGGATGAGATCGAGTACGTGCAGACGAGAGAGGGCGAGGCGGAGCGCGATTGGCGAGCGATTGAACGCGCGGCGGCGAGCGGTGAGACGCTCGCGCCGGAGACGCGAGACGCGTTGGCGCTGGGGGTGACGCGCGCCGCCGCGCGCGCGGCGCGAAGTCAATCGCCGGGAGAGTCCGAGCTCGTGTTGCGTCTGTGGGCGCGACGAACCGCGACGGCGCTGCGCGCGTTCGGCGTCGACGACGACGGCGTCGTGAGATTCGCCGTCGACGAAGTCGCGGCTTCGGCGAGCGCCGAGGCCGCCGACGTCAATTTTCATTGGTTGAACGCGCTCGCGCGCGCGTTCGGGTGGACGCCCATCTTACTCGCCATGCGCGACGACGCGCGACGAGTCTTCATCGCCGACGGTTTACGCGCGACGACGGACGCGTCGCGCGCGTTCACGACGACAACGTGCGGCGCCGGACGATTTCGAGCCGAAACGTTTCGACACCTTCTCGACGACGCCGTCGCGTCCGACGACGCCTCGCACGACGACGACGCACTGTTGACGTTCGCGCGTCGCGCGAGCAAATGCGACGCTGAGTGGACGAACGCACGCGAAAACGTCGAGAGCGTGCGACGCTTTCTCGACGCCGTCGAGTCCCGTCTGGAGACGTTTTCGCCGCGATTGGCGCGACTCCTTCCGTGGGTGTTACCGGCTTCGGACATGTCCGGAGGCGATCACGCGAAGGGATTCATCGCCACCGTCGTACAGCGCGCGCTGCGAAACGTCGAGAATCGACGCGTCGGTTTAGATGGATCCGCGCTGACGCTCCTCGCGGCGTGTTTCAGTCGAGGTGACGATTTGGACGCCGACGCGGCGGCGGACGCCGTCCCGCGGTCGTTGGAGTGCGCGTCGTGCGCGCCGCTCGTCGACGTGTTTCGCGCCATCTCGAAGCGCGAGGCCGGTGACGCCGCCGCGCGAGCCGCCGCCGCGCGGTTCGGCGGCGACGCGATGGAGACGGACGCGGGCGCCGCCGACGCCGACGCCGGCATCGCCGCGCTCACGCGCGCCGTCGCGCGACGGTGCGCGGCGGAGCTCGACGCCAGAGATTGGGGCGCCGTCATAGGTCGACTCGACGCGTGGACTTCGACGCGCGCGAAGAAAGCCGAGACGTACGCCGCGAACGACGACGACGACGACGACGACGACGACGGAGCGGCGGCGATGCGAGACGCGGCGGCGACGGTGCGTCTCATCGACGGTTTACCCATGGAACTCTCAGAACCGACCACCGCGTCGTCGTCCGGTGATGTCGTCCCGTACGCCGCGCGCGGTGCGGCGGCGATGAAGATCGCGTCGGCGCTCGCTGCGGCGGCGTGGCCGAGCGAACGCGCGGAAATCGTCTCGCGAATGTTCGCGTGCGTCGCCCTCGCCGGCGCCGAGCTCAAGGACGTCGAGGAAGAAAACGACGCGAAGAGACGCGTCGCGTTTTGGACGCGCGCGCGCCGAGAGAGGCGCATGTGGGAAGGCATCGCGTGCATCGCGTGCGGCGCGGCGCCGATTACCGCGAGCGCGTCGCTCGCGGGGACGCGCGTCGACGAATGCGAGGACGCGCCGTTTGAAACCGTGGCGTCGCTGTATCAACTCTTGAGCGCGCGCGGCGCGTCGAGCGCCGCCGCCGCCGATGCCACCGACGCGTCCGATGCTCTCAGACGCGCGGCTTATGGATTACTCGCGAGCGACGCGCTCGTGCGCGCCGCCGTCGTCGGTCTCGATGCGAGCATCGCCGACGTGGATAAAGTCGAACGCGCGCTCGACGCCGGCATCGCCGCCGCGGACGCCGACGACGACGCCGACGTGTCCAACTTTGGCACGCCCGCCGAGAGCGCCGGTGTACGCGAAGATCTCGCCGCGCTCTTATCCACGACCGACGCGGATTCCTCCGGCGTCGTCGCGCTCGGATGGGCGTTGTTCTTTCGGTACCTCCTTCGCCTTCCCGCGGATTCGTCGTGTCGAGAACGATTGATCAACTACTCGCGCGAGACCAAGGCGATTCCCAACCTCATGCGGGACGTCACGCGCGGGATGCCGCTTCCCGATAAGACGGACGGCGACGCGTGCGAGGACGACCTTCCCTCGGCGTGGAGAGGCGTCGATTGGGACGACCCGACGTCGCCCGCGCAAATCTTCGACGCGCGTCTCTCGCGAGACGTGCTCCTCTACGCCGCCGCCCTCCGCGCGCTCCCGGCGAGCGTTCGCACCTTCGTGAGCGATATGAAACCACAACGAGACGCCAAGCGACTCGCCGTCGCCACCGCCGCCACCGTCTCCCCGGCGCTCCTCGCCGCCGAATTCCGCGCCGTCGCCGCGTACTCCTTCGCCGCCGCCGCCGACGGCTCGGGGTCGCTCACCGTCAAACCCTCCACCACCGCTCGAGAGGTCATCGCGAGGTACGAAATCGACGAATCAGCCCTCGAGCTCATCGTCCGCCTTCCCGACGCCTATCCCCTCGCCCCCGCCGAGCTCGTCTGCGAGGAACGCGTCGGCGTCTCCGAGGCGCGTCTTCGCAAATGGATGCTCGGCATCGCCGCCATTCTCAAACACCAAAACGGCGCCGTCGCCCAAGGTCTCGATCAATGGCGACGCAACATCGACGCCGAGTTCGCCGGCGTCGACCCGTGTCCCATCTGTTACGCCGTCATTCACCCGGTCGATCATCAAAAACCGAGACTTCGGTGTCGCCAGTGCGACAATAAATTTCACGCCGCCTGTCTGTACACGTGGTTTCGAACGTCGAGTAAATCCTCGTGTCCGCTCTGCGTCACCCCGTGGGGGAGTTCGTACAGGTAATAGTACTAGTGGTGGTGTAGTCGCAGTCACACGCACGGTGGTCCACGAGAGGACACGGAAAGAGCGTCACGCGAAGGAGCGTCGTCGGCGTCTTCACACGCCGGCGAGGAACGATGATGTACGCGTGCGTTCTCGCCGTCGCGCCGTGCGAACGCGTGTACAGTTCGAGATCGAACGCGACGCACATCAAACGCGTTCTCGCGATCGAATCGACGCGCGCGACCGACGCTCGCGCCGACGCCGACGCCGACGTCGTCGCGCGTCCGCTCACGCTCTGGAATCACCACGCGACGGTCAATCTTCGTCCCGGGGACATCATCGCGACGCGCGCGCGCCCCGCGGCGCATCGCGGCGCGCACCGACGCGCGAGCGCACGCGCGTGCGTCGCGTCGCGCGGCGCATCGCTCGACGTGCTCGCGCGCGCCGAGGACGTGCTCGGACGACGGTGGGGGGCGATCGGGGGAGGACGCGGGTGTCGAGAAGTTGGCACCTTCGGGGGTGGTGGGTGCCGTGTTTTGGACGACGCCGCGCGCCGCGCCGTGCGACGGCTCGCGCGTCGATGTCGCGACAAACACCGTGAACTCCTGCGGCGAGAGGTGGATCACGTCGAGGCGAGGCGGCGAGAATCGTTTTCGAGGTTTGAGGCGTCGTATGAGGATGTCGAGCGCGTGCGCGACGCGGGCGAGGGGCGCGTCGGCGGCGGCGCGCGGCGGTGTCATTTTCTAGGACGCGTCGCGCGATGGACGGCGCGCGCGTCGACGCACGGGAATGGATCGGGGGAGTCGTACAGTCGACGGGTGGTGTGGGCGTGTCAGAGCGCGGGTGGGGCCATGGTGGAGATTTATCTACCGCCGACGACGGAGACGGTGGAGGAGGCGCGGCGGTTGGATTTGGAGAGCGCGGTGATCGACGTGCGGTTCGCGTTGGTGGCGCGCGCGTCGACTTTGGTGTGTGATTCCAAGTATTCGTTTTGGCGGGTGTTGGACGCGAGCGATCCGAGGTACGACGAGGTGTGCGCGAGAGTGCCCGAGACGACGTTCGACGGCGACTTTGCGTTCGGAGACGTGGCGCGGCGCATGCGCTCGACGGGGTTTTCTCGGGAATCGGCGACGTCTCTGATTTCGTTCGACGCGCGCGTGCGTTGGGTCGACGTCCAACTCGGCGGTGGGCGGCGGTGGCGACGCGTGCCACGGATGTTGCTCGAGGACGACGCGTCGACGGCGACGGAGATGACGATGTTCGCGTGTCTGGAATGTTTGCGCGAAATCGTCCCGGATCGAAACGGCGTGTATAAACCGTGTCAGTGCGCGTCGACGAGCGACGATGCGAGGTGTGGATTCGCGTGGCGCGACGTCGTCTTGGGTTTGTGCGGGCCGAACGAGGACGACGAGGACGTCGTCGTGCCCGCGCGCGCCTCCGGTTACCTCGTGCGTCGACTCTTATTCGGCGTCGATCCGGCGTCGGTGCTTCGCACGAACGAAGACGAGGACGAGGAGGAGACAGACGAGGGTGAGAAGGACGCCCTGGCTCGGTCTCGACGAATCGATCACAGACTCCTCGTGTTGACGGCCATCAATCAACTCGCCGCGTGGAGAAAAAACGGCGCCGCCACGCGATGGAAAGTGAAATTCCCGGCGTTGGATGAAAACGGATTAGCGCGAAGTAGTAGTCTCGAACTCGTTGATTTCAATATCTAGGATGCGAGCACCGTCGACGCGGCGGCGATATCGCGAAGTACGCGCGCGCGCTCCTCGACGACGTCGAGCGCGAGTCGCCGAGCGCCGCCGTCGTCGGTTCTCGCGCATCTCGCCGCCAAATTCCGAACCGCCATCTTCGCCTCGGCGAGCTTCCGCGTGCGATCGACGGCACCGCGTGTCTTATACGCCGTCTCTTGTCGCATCCGCGCGTTTTCCCGTCGTGCGTCCTCCTCTCGCTGTCGCAACCTCGCCGCCGCCGCCGTGGACGTCAATCGTTCCTCCTCGACGCACTTCATCTCGCGCTCGTGCGCCTCTTGACTCTCCTCGGCGCGCTTGTTACACGACGCCACGCTCGCTCGCAATCCATCGCACGTCGCGCGAAGCGTCTCGTGCCTCGCGATGACGTCCGAGATGTCCTCGAACGCGTCGCCGCCTCGCGTCTCCTCGGCGACGCGCGTTAAAAACGTCTCAAACGCCCGCACGCGCGCCAACTCGCGCTCCACCCTCGCCGCCGCCTCTGAGCGCTCGCGAAGCGTCGCTCGCATCTCAATCAATCGCTCGTCCCGCCGCGCGTTCGCCTCGCGCTCCTCCTTCGCCCGACGCATCGCCACGTGTCGCTTCACCTCGTTTTCTCTGACGAAGGCTTCGAATCGTCGCACGTCCGCGCGCACGCGCGCCTGCGCCGCCGCGATCTCACGCTCCCGCGCGTCGCACGCCTCCCATCGCGCATCTCGCTCTCGTTTCTTCGCCTCGAGCGCGCGCGCGACGCGTCCGAGCGCGAGCGCGTCGAGCGCGCGAGACGACACCGTCGCGCTTCGCGCCAATCTCGCCGCCGCCGACGCGCGCTCCGGGTCGTCCTCGTCCGACGACGACGTCCCGTCGCCCGCGCGGGACGACACGAGCGTGAGAAATACATCGTCCTCGTCCTCGTCCTCGTCGTCATCGGACGACGACGACTTGCTCGACGCGCGCGTCGCCGACCTTTCCTCGACTGAGATACGGCTCCGCATGTCGTTTTATCTTCCACGTCGCCTAAAATAGACCGTCGGCGCGCGCGCGCCGTCCTCGGCGCCTCTCGCGCGCGCGCGGAGGCGTCGAGACGATGGACACGACCGTCGAGACGACGGTCGAGACGACGGTCGAGGCGCGCGACCGCGCGACCGCGCGTCGGTGACCGCGACCGAGATGTGCCGTCTCGACCGTTCCGAGCGCCGCATCGCCATTCGCGCGCGCGACGCGCGCCCCCATCGTCTCGCCGCGACGCGACCGTCGTCGGACGAGGAGGACGACGTCAATCGTCCATGCGCGCCGACGCCGAGACGTCGCGCGACGACGACGCGTCGAGTCGTGGCGCCAAGAAAGGGTGGCGCGCGATTCGAATCATCGTCGCGACGTGCGCCTTGTCGTTCGCGCTCGATCGTCGCGCGCCGTCGCGCGCCGTCGCGGGTGGCGCGGAGACGTTCGCCGAGTCGCGCGCGCGCGCGACGGCGCGCGCGTTGGAGTCGGACGGCGCCCGCCCAGCGGGGTCGCGCGCCGAGACGGCGGCGTTCGCGTATCTCGAACGCGCCGTGGAATCCATTCGCGCGAGCGTCGAGGGCGTGGACGCCGTCGTGGTGGAACGCACGCGCGGAACGACGAGCGGGACGACGAGCGGGACGTGGACGACGGCGTACGCGAACGCGACGTACGTCGGGACGCGAGTGCGGGCGGTGGACGCGCGGAGGGAGGGATGGGACGAAGTCGCGTTGGTCGTGAGCGCGCACGCGGACACGGTGCACGCGAGCGCGGGTGGGAGCGATAACGGGGCGAATTGCGCGTTGGCGTTGGAGGCGACGCGCGCGGTGGTGAGGAGAATCGTGGACGACGCGCGGACGAAGGGGTCGCGCGCGATGTGCGACGTCGAGGCGAGACGGTGCGCGGTGTTGGTGTTGATGTATAGCACGGCGGAGGAGGACGGATTGGTCGGGGCGCACGGATTGATGAAGAATCGGGATTGGTTCGGCGACGGCGACGCCGCGCCGAGACTCGGTGTGGTGTTGAATTTGGAATCCATGGGCGCCGGTGGACCGCACAGATTGTTTCAGGCGCGCACGAACACGCGCGCGGGCGTCGAGGCGTTGCGCGCGTGGGCGCGCGTCGTCCCCAGAGCGAGCGGTAACGTGTTCGCGGAGGACATTTTCAACTCGAAAATCATCAATAGCGGCACGGATTACGCCGTCTTTCGCGATTTCGGCGATGACGAGACGGCGCTGTTCGATTTCGCCTACGTCGAGCGCACGTCCGTGTATCACACGCCGAGAGACCGCGTGAAATACATGCGACCGGGATCGATGCGACAGTCTGGGGAGAACGTGCTCGAGTTTATGTCGCACTACGTCCGCGCGGGCGGTTTCGCCCTCGACGCCGACGCGACGGACGCGCCGCCCGCGCCGGTGTCGTGGTACACCGTTCCCGGATACGGCATGGTCGTACACCACGCGCCCCGCCCGGAGCGTCACGCGACGTTCTTCGCGCTTCCGTTGTTATTCTTGGCGTTGTTTTTGCGCAAGGCGTACTTGGGAGACGCCATTTTCGCGGCGGCGTCTGCGTCTCGCACGCAAGCCGCGATACGCGCGCGCATGGAGGACACGTTCCGTCTCATGGTCGCCGTTCCCACCGTCGTCGTCGGGTGCGCGTGCAGTTGGATCGCGGCCGTCGCGGGGGCGGCGATCGCGCCCGCGCTCGTCGCGAGCGCGTTCGGCGAGCCCAACGTTTTTGTCGCGCGCCCCGTCGGACTCGTCGCGCTCTCGGGCGCCGTCGCGTTCGGATGTTTCGTCGCCGCGCAGACCGTCGTGCGCGCGCTGAGTTTCGCGCTGTTGCCTCTGTCGGTGAAGATGCGTTCGACGGATGACGCCGAACGCATCGCCGAGTGGTCGTCGCTGTGCGGAAACGTCGTCGTTTGGGGCGCGGTGACGTCTCGCGCGGTTCGCGCCGGCATCGGGTCCTCGTACATCGCCATTCTATGGCTCGTCGTGCCGACGATGTCCATCATCGCGCCGACCATCGCGCCGTGGACGTTCGCGCGGGCGAACGACGCCGTGCCCGCGCCACCGAGCGCCGACGAGATGGCGTTCGCCGTCGCCGCTCCGTTATGGATCACGTTCCCCAACGCCGTCGTTCTCCTGCGCGTGCTTCAGGGCGTCGGTTCGCGATCCGTCGTCGGCGATGACATGATATACCTCTACGACGCCATCGGCGGGGCGGTGGTCGGCATCGTCGTCGCCGCGACGTGCGCCTCGTTGGCGCCGAGCGCGGCGGCGCCGCCGCGACATCTCGCCGCATGGCGAACCTGCGTCATCGCCGCGTGTGCGTGCGCGTACGCCGCGTGGTTCATGACGTTCACCGACGGTCGACAGTGGACGTCGATGTCCCCGCAACCTCTCGTGCTGACGCACGTCGTGTCGTCGAACGAGGCGCGCGTCGTGCTCGCGCGCGCCGGCGTCTCTCGAATGCGAGGCGTCGCGCGCGCGCTCCAATCGAACGCCGAGTTTCAGCGCGCGTTCACCATCGACTGCGCGCCGAACGCGACGTTTGACTTTGTCAGCGCGACGACGCGCGGCGCGTGCGTCATCGAGTCAAAGACGAGCGCGACGGCGTTGCTCGACGAGGCGCGCGCGACGGGCGTCACGCCGCCGTCGTTCGGCGCGCCGACGCGGGACGGCGACGGCGTCTTCGTGCGCGTGTCTGTGGGCGAGAGTTGTCGATGGGTGCTCGCGGTGGATGCGCGGTGCGTGTCGCGCGTGTCCGTGTCCCCGTACGTCGACGCGAACGCGAGCGACGCGTGGATCGACGTCGAAGAGTACGTCAGAGGCCGCGGGACGCGATTCGTCGTCAACGGCATCGGCGGCGCGTCCGCGCCCATGGAGTACGCGGTTCGGTACGTCGTGCGCGACGCAGAGACGCGCGCGACGTACTTTAAGGGGAACGCGACGGCGGAATCCGAGGCGTGCGCGAAGGGCGCGCGCGCGCGCGTCGATTACGCGTTGCGAACGCCTTCGGTGACGAAAATAGACCGCGCGCTTCCGTCGTGGGCGGTGCCTTTCGGTAAACACAAGAGTCCGCAGTGGTTGGCGTTCGTGGAATCGCACGACGTGTTACTCCTGTGACTGACTCTCGCGCGTCTCTTCGCGTCGTCGACGTAATGTACAACATGAATTTACAACGACACGAATAACAAATCTTCATCCGTCCCAAACGCGCGTCTCGCGTCGTCGAAACGCGACCACGAGACGACAACGCGTCCCTTCGTTCGTGCGTCGCCCGCGGGATCGACGAGCGTGAACGTCTTCGCATCGACGTTCGCGTCTTCCACGACGACGTAGTGCCCCTCGAATCCGTCGCTCGTCTCCAAAGACGACAATTCGCGTCGATCCACGAGCGCCAGGCACGCGTGCGCGCCATCGTTCACGATCATCGCGATCGTCTCCGCGCGCACGCGTCGTCGAACGACGCGCACGGGCGAATTCGCGTCCTCCCTCTTCGCGCGCGCGAACGACGCGTTTACGCGCGCGACGTCGCGCAAATAATCGTCGGCGTAAAACGTCTCCTCCGCCAAACGCGGATCGACGCCGATCGTCGTCGTCGCGAGCGTCGCGCGTCTCGCGCCCATCTTTATACAGAGATGCGCGAGATCGATCGTCCACATCGACCGATGTCTCGGGGCGACGTCGCTCGCGCTTCGTCCGAAGACGAACGACGCGCACGCGAGCCCGCAGTCCCACTCGCGCGTCTGCGGCGTCCACGACGCGCGAGTGGGCGCGACGCGCGCGGACGACGCGCCGATGGTAAACATCGCGCGCGCCTCCTCGGTCGTCATGCACGGGACGTCGTCGTCGTCGCCGGACGTCATCGTCGTCGGTCGCGCGCGCGCGCCGACTGACCGACCGACCGTTGTCGACGCCCACGCGTCCACCGACGTCTCCTCGTCGCGTCACGACGCGACGCTCGAGGAATGTGCGAAAAAACGATCGGTGCGTCGTTCACCGCGCGCGTCGCGCGCGCGCGAGGCCGCGCGCGCGAGGCCGCGCGCGCGCGAATGCGTCGACGTCCTCTGGCGTCCCCTCGAGTGGCAACGGTCCCTCCATTTGTATCGGACACACGATACATACTAAACATTTTGCAAAAGGTTCAATCTCAAAATCGGATCGTATATAAAAACGCCCAATCCGCGTCATCGTCCCAATTCATCCGCACACACGGCCCCGCGCGCGACGCGAGCCCGCCCACCACCGGTCGCCGCGCACACCGCCGCCCACCGTCCCTTTTAAACATGGCCGTCGAACTTCGCGTCGCTTCGCGCGAACGCACGCGCGCGTCGACCCGCGATCGAATCCTCGCCCCCGCCCACCGATCGATCGGGACGACGACGCCGGCCCCCGCGCTCCCCGAGCTCGCCGCCGCCAAGACGGCGGAGAAGAAACAAGTCAACTTTAACGACGTCATGCGCAAGGCGTCCGCGCGCGCGTTCCGAGGCGGTGTCGCCGGTTTCGCCGCGGGTGTCATTCAAGTGGGAACCTTCATGTGGATGCGCACGGCGATGAATTATCAATACGCCAACGGGGGCACGATGCTTGGAAGCATCAAGGCGCTGTACAAGGAGGGTGGCGTGCCGAGATTATATAAAGGTATGTCGTTCGCCATCGTGCAGGCGCCGTTGAGCCGATTCGGGGACACGGCGGCGAACACGGGGGTCATCGCGGCGTTGGAGGCGTACTATCCGCAAATGCCGGTGAGCGTCATGACGGGATTCGCGAGCGTCGGTGGGGCGACGTGGCGAATCTTTTTGACGCCGGTGGATACGTTTAAGACGACTTTGCAAGTGCAAGGCAACGCGGCGTTTAACTTGTTGAAGGATAAGGTGAAGGCTGGCGGCGTCGGTGTCTTGTACAACGGCGCGGCGGCGAATTTCGCGGCGAATTGGGTGGGTAACTATCCGTGGTTCGCGACGTTCAACTACTTGCAAAAGAACATTCCGCAGCAAGACACGGCGTTGAAGCAAAACATGAGAAACGCGGCTATCGGTATGTGCGCGTCCATCGTGTCGGATTGCATCTCCAACTCGTTGCGCGTCGTCAAGACGGTGAAACAAACGTCCGGAGACGCCAGTTTGGGATACGTCGGCGCCGTCAAGGGCATCCTCGAGAAGGACGGCATGAAGGGCTTGTTCGGCCGCGGTTTGTCCACGCGCATCACCACCAACGTGTTGCAAGCGATGGTGTTCTCCGTCGCGTGGAAGGGCATCGAGGCGGAGCTCAACAAGCGCGCCGAGGCGAAGAATGCGCCCGCCTCGAAAAAGGGTAAAAAGGCGTCCCTCACGGCGACGCAAGTCTCTGGTCTCGGTTTGCCCCCGCTCACCGTGGCGTGAGCGTCACGGCGTGACGGTCGATAGTAGAAGCGACGGTGTCGCGTGTCGAAAACGTGCGTGCGTCGTTTCAGTTTTGTCTTAATATTGAACACGTCAGTCTAAAATAAAATCATCTATCACGCGCGCGCGAGCTCCTTATCCGTGAAGACCCACTCGTCGCCCTTCTTCACGACCGCGATGCACTTGCTCCCGACGCGCCACGTCGCCGTCGCGATCGGGGTCGGATCGTAGAGGTAGAGATCCGGGTACGCCTTTTGCAACGCCTCGGTCGCCTTTTTCGCGTTATAGTGCGGAATGGTGTGGTTGATGTGGTGCGCGACGTGCGTGCTCCCGATGCGATGGTGCAAGAAATCGAAAACCGGACCGTACGGACGATCGATGGTCATGAACGCCCCCTTGACCAAGTTCCAATCGTCGCCCTCAAAGTGCGGCACGTCCACGTCGGTGTGTTGCAACCACGTGTACAAGACTAGCCAAAAGTTGGTCACCATGTACGGACCGACGTACAGCGCCATGACGGTGGCGATGCCGCTGTGCGCGGCCCACGCGGCGAGCGCACCGAGCACCGCGATGACGCCGACATCGGACTGCCACACTTTTTTCGCCCACTTACCCGGGAAGAGTGCGTGTTTGCCTTGCTCGCCCATGAAGGGTAAAAAGTGATTCGTCTTCCCGCGAACCGGTCCGCCGCTCGCGCCGGTGAGCAAGTAAATCGGCCAACCGAGCGCGAAGACACCGATGAGGTTCAAAAATGTAAAAGGTCCCTCACCGAGCAAACCACGAAGCTTGAAGACGATGTTGGCGTCTTCGGTGCCGAGTTGCGCGGGCACGTGCGTCTCGCCCTCGAGCACGTGATTCGTGCGCGAGTGGTGTACCGCGTGCGATCGCTGCCACGAAAAGTACGGCACGAGCAACAGCGAGTGTAAAATGTATCCAACCGTGTCCTGAAGCGTCTTATTATCGCTGAACGCCCCGTGTCCGCACTCGTGCGCCGCGACCCAGCACCCGGTCGCCGCCGTTCCCGTCACGAACGCGTACGCGACCCACACTGGCCAATACGCCGCCTGCAACGGCACGAACGCGTACGCCAACGCCCCACACGCCAGCGTGATCGCCGTCGACGTCAACGCGTACGCCATGCTCTTCGCCGTGTCTCGCTCGAAGCACTCCTTTGGAATGTTTGACAGCACCTCTTGCATGCTCGGAAATCTCTTCTCCTTGGCGTTCAGCGCCGCCCCGTTCAGTCCCGACATCAATTGATCGTGCGCAGACGTATCATACGTCGCGTCCGCGGCGCTTCGCGCGATCGTCGTCGCCGGTCTCGCGGCGACGCGCGCGAGAGACGACGAGATACGACGCGCCGAGGTGGCGGTCGTCGTCGTCATCTTCTTCATCGCGCCTCGACGCGCGGGAGACGCGCCGACGCGCGCGGGCGCGCGCGCGAGAGGTACGGCGATACCGTGCATGTCGACGCGCGCGAGGCGGTGACGCGCGTCGCGCGGGCGTGTGCGGCGCCGACGCGTCGAGAGATGTGTTCTTCTGATGAGGATAACGTGGGGTATGGACTCATTCTCGAGTCATGACTCGTCTATATTGACAGTGGTACAAGATCGACGCTCCGCCTCGGAGACGTCGGTCGACGCGTCGGCGGGCGGGCGGTCACACGACTCTGTTCAACCGCATCGTGCTGAGAATTTTATTCACCAATTGCACCAACACCGCCTGCGCCTGACGCTCGTCTCCATCGTCGGTGATGAGGGCGCGGAGTCTGGCCACGACGTCGTGTCGAATGATGAGTTCCTTCGGGCGCTGCGCGTGCTCGTGCACGACGCCGAGCGTCTTCAACAGCGTGATTCGAATCGTCGTCTTCGTCGATGGATCCGCGATGGCGTCCATGAGCGGAGGTATGAAATCTTCGTTGGCGAGCGCTTGGCACAAGCGAGGGGATTTGGAGACGAGATCGAGGAGAGCCTCGAGGACGCTCGCCTCGCCGACGGAGGCTTCGAACGCCTCGTGCACGCTCTCGGCGGCGTCGGATTCGAGGAGGCGAGCCTCGACTTTCCAAGGTTCAATGGCGAGCCACGAGCCGACGGCGTTGAGGGCGGAGAGGGTCCATCCGGAGTGGACGGATATGAGGCGAACGTACGCGTCCAGGGCGCCGTGTTTTTCGAGAAGCTCTCGCGTCCGTCGACTCGTGGACGCCATGTCGCACAGGAGGGGTACGGCGAGCTTCACCGAGGGGGAGAAATACGCGAGCGCATGATCCTTGGTCGACGCGTCGTCCGCCCCCGATCCAACGAGCTTGGCGCGATCGATGATTTGAACCAAGAGCGGGATCAAACCGGCGACGGCGGCTTGCTCTTGGCGCTCCTTGTTCACCGCGCAGAGGTTGCGCAACGCTCTGAGGGCAATCTCACACGACTGCGCGTGTCCGGATTTGAAGTTGCTCTCGACGCACTTGACGAGCTTTGGAATGGCACCGGCGCTCTGTAACGCGTCGAACGCTTCCGTCTGTTGCGATAAGAGATGAATCAAACCGAGAATTTTCGTCGCCGTAGAGCGAGGGACGACGCTGAGGTGCGCCAAACATCCGTGAATGATGCGCACGTCCACCAACGATTTTGACACCTCGACGCACCCGTCGCCGCGCTTGGCGACTCGATATAACGTTTCGGCAACGAGCTCTCGATAATATTTGCCACCACTGGACGCGCCGCCGCCGCCACTGCCGCCGCCCCGCGAGCGACTGAACGAACTCGCGCCGCCGATGGAACCGGAGACGGACGACCCGCCCTCGCTTCGTGTCTCATCCATGTCGTCGGCGTTCATCGCCGCGTCTTCGAGACTCGCGGTGTGGGTCGTACCCAGTAATCCGATGAGTTTCGGGAATAGACCGGCGTTGGCCAGCGTCAACGAGAGCGTTTGACCGAGCTGTTTGGGAAGTTGGTCGCCTCGTTCAATCTCCGCCGCGATGTAAATAGCCCCCAACGCGAGCTTGGTGAGCTCGCGTCCGTTTCCACTGAACCCGTAATCGAGCACGTCCACCAAGACGGGAAGCGCGCCGCACGCGACGAGACATCGCGTGAAAACCGGTCCCGCCTTTGCCGTCGCGCGGCAGAGTTTCAACGCCGCGAGTTTGACGCGCATGTTAAACTCTTTATTCCTCAGCACATCGAGCGCCTTGGGTAAGACACCCATCGTGACGAACGATGTCAGTATGTCTCGACTCGCTGAGCTCGAAGCCGCGACGCACTCGAGCGCCACCGTGCGCAAACGCGTGGAGGACGCGCCGGCTTCCAAGACGCCCATGAGAATGCCGCACACGCGCATGGTGAAGAGCGTCTCGTTCGTCACCAACACGCTCTTCGATTCTTCCAACGTGCGAATGAACTCCTCACCCACGATCTCTACCTCATCGATCGTCGTCTCTCCGCTCGCGGACGTCTCGAACGCGTCGCGCAGACGATCGATGTTTTCGATGAGAGACTTGTTGAGTTCCATTTGCGCCTTTGTCATCCCGGTGTCGCTTCTCATCCAGTTTGCTAAGTCTGGGTGTGAACTCGAACGATCTTGCGAACTCAACAGGGAAGGCACGTTCGCCGGTGCGCTCGCGTTCGGCGCGTCGACGCCGACGTTGGCCATCTGATCGATCACCTTGGCGATGACATCTTCGCCGTTCGCCTCGCCCGCCGCCGATGCCGCGGCGCCTTCACTCTTCGGTAATATCTCGTTGAGCACCTTGTGCTCGTCCATCAACCACGTGTGATTCATGAGCTCCTCCGCGGTCGGTCGGTCTTTGGGATTTCGCTTGAAACACAACAACAAGAAATCTTTCATGGCGTCTGAAATTCTAGGCGGCAACGGCGGATGTTCGTCCCGAACAATCCTAAACAACGCGGGCATCGGATCCAAATCGAAATACGGCGGCGAACTCGTCAACAACTCTATGATGGTACATCCAACGCTCCAAATGTCCGCCGCCGCGGTCACGTTCCGCATCTCGATCACCTCGGGCGCCATCCAATACGGCGTCCCCAACGCCGCCTCGTCGCCCTCCGTCGCGCCGAACACCCCACCCTCTCCGCTCTCCTCCCCGTCCGATGCCTCGCTCGCGCCCTTTGTCCCGACCTCTTCCGCGCCGAACAGATTCCCGAACCCATCCCCAGGCGCGCGACGACTGCCCTTGGTGGCGACACCGAAATCGGCCAACTTCACCACGCCCTCCTTCGTCGTCAAAATGTTCGCCCCCTTGATGTCTCGATGCACCACCCCTTGACTGTGCAGATACGCCAATCCACGCAACACCTGCGCGACGTAGACCGCGCACAGACTCTCGGGAAACGCGCCGAATCGACTCGGATGCACCACCCGCGCCAACGAACCGTTCTCCGCGTACTCCAACAAAATGTACAGACTATCCCCAACCTTGCTCGCCCCCTCGTACTTGACGATGTTCGGATGCTCCAACCTCGACAGAAGCTCCACCTCGCTCGTGATGCGCTCGAGCTGGTCGTGCGACATCTCGCGAAGCGGAATCTCTTTGATGGCGCAGACGCTTCCCGTGCGCTGGTCGACGGCTTTGTGCACGCGCGACGTGCCACCGCTCCCGATGACCTCGCCCAGGATGTGGAAACCGACCCGTTTCACCCCGTGGGCGACCCCGGACGGGCTCTCGACCGTCATCGTCGCGCGTCGAGGCGCGATCGCGCGCCGATGTGTGGGACAGTTGGGGAAGCAGTTTTTCACTAAGTATCACAAACAACAAGAAGGAATAAATGAATGCATCGCGCCACGACGACCGAGACGGCCGAGAAAGCGCCTCTAAAAAATGTAAACGTGCGCACACCGCGCGTCGTCGCGTCGACGCGCGCTCAGACATCGGCCGACGTGGAAATTTCGAGAATGCGCGCGCGCACGAGACGCTCGGCCGCCGAGCGTTGCGCCTCGGCGACGGAGGCGCGCGCGCATCCCGCGACGGCGATGACGCACGCGGTGACGGCGACGACGCCCGCGGTGGAAGAGGTGATGTCAATGGATCCGTCGCGGGCGTGCGCGGTGAGGGCGATGAGGGCGCCGAGGGTGGGGATGACCTGAAAGAGGTAAAAGGCGGCGGCGGCGAGCCGGCGAGACGCGACGTAGGCAAACGTCTCGTAGTGCGGGAACCCGCTTGCGACGCGCGTGAAATCGCGGAAGTGCGCGGTGGCGTGGTGCAGCTCAATGATGAGCGCGCACGCGCCGGTGACGACAAAGACGTCGCGGTGAAGCGCAGCCAACGTCGCGACGAGCGCGAGGGCGTTTCTGGAGACGATGCGCGCGTCGCGTCGAGCGCTCGCGACTGCGATGCGTCCGAGGGTGACGACGACGAACGTCGATAACAGGCGAACGGCCTGTGTCTTACCAGCCTTGGCTTCCGGGAGCATCCACTCGATGGCGCCGTCGCGCACGCGTTGTGTGCCGTCGATGAAGGCACCCGACGCGAGGCCCAACGCCGCCGAGACGGCGGCGCGCATG
>Ga0181565_10000075_pt1 | contig 59079 bp, 76 predicted proteins | sample 101ome_16_FD_129661 | JGI IMG/M metagenome (GOLD analysis project Ga0181565, IMG submission 129661) | Coastal salt marsh microbial communities from the Groves Creek Marsh, Skidaway Island, Georgia - 101401AT metaG (megahit assembly) | ecosystem: Environmental > Aquatic > Marine > Intertidal... | reverse complement strand
TTGATTGTTGTTGGTATTACTGGAAGCACAGGACGTGAAGATGTTTTCCAAGTAATGGGTAGTGATAGAGAAACCTTTGGTCCTGCTAACGGAGCAAAAATTATTAAAGGTAAGAATGGAATAGAACGAATTGGAAAAGGCTATTTGATAGCCAAGCCTGATTTGACTAATCCTAATAAGCCAGCAGAAGTCAAACCAGCATCATTTGAAGAGATTATGCAAGCTCACAATGAATGGGCGAAAATATCTGTTCACCCATTTGACTCAGTTTCTCCTGAAGGATTGAGTCGCTTCCTCAACGATCCAAAAACTGTAGAGTTTTTAACCAACCTAAAAGGATCAAAAGATAAAATTGAGACTTGGCACCTAGCACAACTCCGTGTACCAAAAGATCAATAAAAGTATAAGACAGGGCTTGACTTTGGTTGAGTCCTATAATTTTCTTAAAAAAAGATAAGAAAAAGGCTTGACTTTTTCCATAGGTGTGTTATAATAGTATTTAAGCAGTTAGGAAACTAACATTTTTTATAACAGCACACAGGAGCTGACAATGAGACTAAGTAACATCACCAAAAACACAGACTTTTTAGTAAGCGCCCCAGGTAACGGTGAGGGTGACTTTCCAAACACAATGCGGAACTTTTTTGTCAATATGTGCGGCAAAAAAAATGAGGAAGTTGTCATCAATGATGAGCTTGTGTCGGAAGACACCATTAGATTTGACGACTCACTAACCATTGTTGATTTCCCAACACTGAGTGTAGATGCTGACGGTGATGTAAGATACATTGTATTTTGGCTCCGTAACTTAGACGAGTATGATATTGAGGATATGGAGCTTAGTCACCTTGATCCAGAGTCAAATGACTCATACACTTCCTTCGACGAGGTCCGCAAAACTGTAGGTGATTATTTTGGCATCGATACTACAAACTTGGACTTCACCGACAGATACAACGGTGTTACATTTTACGCTGAGGACGTATATGTTATTGATGTAGATCCTGCTAAAACAAAGGCTGAGGAAGCTGAGCGTAAGGCTGCTGAGGCTGCTGCTGAGGCTGAGCGACGAGCTGCTATGAGCGAGCTTGTTACACGATTTGAGGCAGATGACGACACGCTGACAGACGCTGAGCTTGAGCTTGTGGAAGCAGAGTATGAGGAGCGACGCCTAGACGCAGTAAAGGCTGAGGTGGCTGCTTTGGAATTGGATTTTGAGGAGCTCTTTCGTATAGCGGCATAATAAAATAAAAAAGTGCTTGACATTTGCTCAAGCACTTGCTATAATTAGAAATATACAGTGAGCGTTGAGCTCACATATTTTTCAACTCTCCGTAGGAGATCCCAATGACTGAACAAGAAATCCTCGACAGAGCATTCCGTGTAGGTATGGCAGGTAACGTCAATGACCCTGCGTATTTGGCTATGGTGATGCTGAACAACGAGCGTGACTTTGAGGCTGTCCAAGCCATCCATGACTCCCCTGATTTCAACTACACTTGCGAACTTGCCTATGACATTGCTGAGGACAACAACCACGGCATTGACATGGCTGAACTGACTAACGAACTAGCACTGGTAGCATAACTATGAACAAGACAATAGGCGGCTTGGCTGCCATTGTCCTATCTGGCTTGATGGCGATAGGCGTGGCACGAGCGGAAGATACACCTCCATGGGTAGGCGAACAACCCTATGAGAGAGATGGATTTTATTATGCTAATGGAACTTCTGAATGGATTCCTGATGAAGACGCAGCACGAGCACAGGCTGTTGAGCGAGCTTCGGCGGAGGCGCTGTACGCATTTGGTGAAGTAGAGATACAGATAGATAATGAGAAATCCTCTATTACATTATTTGATGATGGTGATGAGGAATATTCAGATTCTACAAAACAGCGAGCCAACTCACGCATCGTGTCACGCATCCTAAAGAGAGATATTGTCTCACAATATCCACACAAAAAGACAGGGCTGTTCTCTAACAGTCAATACAAGACATCAGTCCTAATCAAAATAGACAAACGGGATATAGTATCCAATCGTTTTGAAGAAGATAATAGGATTTTGCGTGAGGCTCTTGAGCTTGGCTACAGAGAACGGCTAGAGTTCAAAAACCAAATAGAGCGTGAGGCTGAGATAAAGATTGAGGAGAAGGATAAAGAAGTTATCGCTCTGAGGAAAGAAAAGACAGCTCGCCAAGAGCTTATATATGAGCTAGAGCGTGAGCGGCGTAACCTAGCATCATCCGCAGATGAAAAGGACAAACGCATTGAACAGATCAACGAGGAGCTTGCCATATCAAAACGAAAGAACGAGCGGGTTCAGAAGACTATTGAACGGATAGAGGCTGAGCGTGAAGCTGAGATCCAAGAGTTGAAGGAAGAAGTAGAGCGCCTAGAGGAGATTATACCTCATATGAAAGCTAACAAACCTGTGGATATCCCAGGGTTTGCTAAAGCATCAGCGGGTGTTACTTCCTATACGGCTACCCTAACAAAAGCATCATCAGACCCCAACAGAGAAGAGGATGATACGGCTACATTCTCAGGGGGTGGCTTTACAGGTGTATATAGATTCTTCTTTGTGCCCTCTGTAGATATCTCAGCCCAGCTGACCCTAGCAAATATTGAGAAGTATGAAGATAACTATAGATATAAGCGAGTGATGCCTGCCTCAGGAGATGCTCGTTCCGTAGTGCTAGGGTCTAACTACAACTTTGGAAACTCTGTGGATAGTTGGCTGGGGCGCTGGTGGACTATCTATATTGGGCTAGGGCTTGCTATGGGTAACACATCCGTTGCTCTCGATGGTGAGGATTACAACTGGCAAACCTCAGGACTCACCGTCAATTTTGGATTTGATTATCGTTTTGAAAACAATGTCACAGTAGGCTTACACGCCTATTCAACCACCTCCCGAGCCAAATACAATGACGCTCAGATGAGTGCCAACTTTGGCTCTGGTAGCTTTGTCATAGGATACTTATACTAATGAACTTCATCAACAGACTCGCTCCCACAACAGGAGCCAAAATTGTAATGTTTTATATCATAGGTGCCATCCTGCTCGCTTGTGGTGATATACCAAAAGAGGGCGATGGCACAGAGCGGATCCAAGTAAAGATGGAACTACAATATGATAACTCAACTAAAAGATTTAATCATCCTGAGTAAAAAAAGGCTTGACTTTTCTGTGGATTGGATATACAATAACATTATAGACAGTTAGGAATACTTTTACACACAGGAGATGATATGAACGCTGAGCAACTAAAAGAATTATTAGCAGGTGCGAGCAACGAAGAGTTGGCAAAGATTATGGACTTTGAGCAGGTAGCTAATATTTTATATGTGAAGGGTAAGCAAGAAGGTTACCCAAAGGTGACTGACAAGTCCAAGTGGCGTGAGCCTGTTATGGCGGAGAAGCTGGGCCATGTAGCACACGAAAAGATCTCAGCTGGTAAAGACTCTGAGGCATACGGCAGCGATGCTTATGACCCCTCAACAGGACGCATGGCAGAATACAAGTCCAACGCTATTGGGGACAAAGAAGCTCGCAACTTACGACAGGAACTACGCCCTAACGGCACACGATTTGCCCTCTACACGGCGAAAGGTGTGTATAACGGAGCTTATACCCATGAGGCTATTGATGCTTATGCTGGGGTGGATCACTACTTTGGCATCTTCCACGAAGAGCTTTGTGTCCTCATTGTAAAAGTGGATACAACTTATGTGGCTAATGAGCTACGCAATATCCTCAACGAAAAGGAGGAGCTACGCAGAACAACTGGCAGGAAGATTACAACAAACTGTAATACTGTACAGGTACATTTGGAGCGTGACAAAGACAACTATGAGATTGCTTATATCAATGAGGACTGGTTCTCAAAGAATAACGGTATTACATTCTAAGGAGACACACAATGACAGCTATACTATTTGAAATCTTCCACGATAGAAAAGTATTCCAAACCCAATACATAGGATACCGTGAAGACAGGTTTGATGACATCCTAGTGCGAGCGAAAGGCGACATTCGTCGTGTTCGCTTCATTAGAAATATACACGGTGTATGGACCTACTTCTCCACTCAAGCTCGTGAGGACGATATTACGCTGTCAGCGGATAAGCCTAATTGGGTAGAGTCGGCGCTGGACATTATGAATGATACCTCCCCAGAAAAAAATTCAAAATTTCTTCAAGAAAAGGCTTGACATTTTCCATACCTGTGCTATAATATATACATAACGTTGAAACACTAACAACACACACAGGACGACAAATGGCAGAGCTAGGTTACTTACCAGAAATAACAGACGAAGCAACGGCACTGAAGTATGTGAGCGACTGTTATACAGACGCACGGAACATTTGGGATATGGAAGACGAGGACGACAGAGCTGAGTTTGCTACATTTGCTGATTATTTTCAGGATCACCTCGAGACTATGATGGACGAAGACGAGCTGGCGCTGGCTCGGAGCTTCCCAAGTGTGGTAGAATTTATTTCAGAAAAGAAATAAAAAAGATAAAAAAAAAGGCTTGACATTTATCAAAGTTGTGCTATAATATATACATACAGTTAGGAATAACAACAACACGCAACGGAGCAGACAATGACAGTAGCAGCACACAAAGACTTAGACGGCGGTATGTACAAGGATTGGATGATTGAAACGGCTACACTGATTGAAGATGAGTGGACACTGAACGGAGTGGTTGTTGAGCTTACAGTATATGATGAATACACTGATGAGACGATGGACGGAGTAAGCGAGAGCCGAGCATTAGCTGACTTGAACGGTATGGTTCGGATGCTGGCTGAGGAGCGGCTGGAAGTTGTTGATTATACAGTGAATGGCACAACAGTGACAGCATACGCAAAAAGATAAAAAAAGATAAAAAAAGTGCTTGACATTTGGACAAGGCTTTGTTATAATAACATTATAAACAGTAAGCAATTTAGCTTACGCATTTTACTAACTCCAAATACGGAGAACGACAATGTTTAGTGAAGCAAATCGCAAAGAGCGCAACAGAATCAAAAGCCTAAATATTCCAACAGCAGAAAAGTTTGCCCTGCTCAAACCTTTGCTTGAGCGAGATCGTAAAGAGAAAGAGGCATACTACGCAACTCCAGAGGGGATAGCAATGATGGCTGCTATTGATGCTGAGATTGCTGCTATGAGTGAGGAAGATGCATTTGCAATGAATTTTGAGCGGGAAATGCGGTTGTAAAAAAGATAAAAAAGTGCTTGACATTTGCTCAAGCACTTGCTATAATAACATTATAAACAGTAAGCAATGAGCTTACTACTTCCAACAACTCCAAATACGGAGAACGACAATGACATTAGATATTATCCGCAAGCACAACGAGACAGGCGTAAAGATGACTCCAGCCTTCCGCAAGTTTATCCGCGCTGGTATTGATACAAGAAAATTTTATACTGAGATTGGTATTGATGATGTTTCAGATAATCTAGAAACAACACTGGTAAATTTATTTGGCGGACGAGCTACCTATAACAAATCCAAGACACGCCTTTGGGGCGATCCAGAGACAATGGCTGATATGGTTGCGATGTTTGGGTGGCATCAAGAAGAAGAGGCTGAGGCGCGACAGATGGCTAAAGATTTGGCTGCTATGAGCGACGAAGAGCTTGCTACTGATTTGTGGTAATATAAACATTGGGGCGGCGACGCCCCAAAAAAAGATAAAAAAAGACTTGACTTCGTCCTCAACCGTGCTATAATATAATTTATAAACAGTAAGCAATTTAGCTTACTACTTCCAACAACTCCAACAACGGAGACCCGACAATGAAAAGTTTAGCCAAAAGAGTATTAGGAACAGCGATGGTAGTAGCACCATTTATACTTCCACTGCCACTGACAGTTATTGCCACAACGGTAGTGTATGCTCTTCCACTCATTGCGATAGCTGGTTATGTTTATCTCGTCGCTGCTCTTAATTTTATTCTAGAAGGATAAAAAAGTGCTTGACATCTCGTATAAAGATGTTATAATATATACATACAGTAAGACATAAGAGCTTACATATTCCAACAACTCCAAATACGGAGACACAAATGTTCAAGCTAGCACTAGGAATGGTAGTTGGTTCACTGCTAACCTACAACGTCATTCTTCCAAACGATACATATAAGACAGCATTCCTCACCTTCAATGACTGGAGCATGGCAAAGATCTCAGCTCTACTAGAAGACGTAAAATCTCATAACAACGAAGGATAATACTATGGCTATTAGAAGAATCCATACTACTACAGAAGCTGACATGAGTGGCACCGCCCTCCCAACAGGACGTGACGAGCTCAGTTTATCTATAGAACACAAACCATATGGAATGAACTCAGACATCCGCCAACTCGTAAGGGAATGTGCTGAGCGTAATGAGCAACGAGCGTTATTACAACAAAGACGACAACGAGCATCCGAACTAGCTGGATTAGAAAGGAGACGAAAACGATGATAGATATCAACTCAACACAATCCACAGTCTCACTACTATGTATCCTCAAACGATATAATGAGCTTAGAGACAAATACCAAAAGTCTAATGAACAGAGAGCAGAGTATATTGAGCTAGGAAGAATACTCCGTAAGCATAGGGTAATAGAACGATGAGCCGTATAATAGGAGCCATAGATTCCCCACGACAGAGTCGTGAGGAATATAAGCCCGCGAGATATACAACTTCGTTGTATATCGTCGCAGCTTTCTTTTTGGGACTGATGGGAGTCTCTGTAGTGGGAATACTAGCGGTACTTGTACTGTTAGCGGAAGTGATACTGTTATGAGAAATCTTAGAATCCTCAGAATAGGAGGAGGTTGATTACAGTATAGCCTGTCGCGATGTAAGGTTACAGATTACATTGTAACATACACGGTTACATTACACGCCCAAAAAAAAGATTAGAAAAAGGTAAAAAAAAGGCTTGACATTTGAGCTCTCCTCCTATATAATTAGAAGTATAGTAAGTAATTATTCCACACACAGGAGATGATATGAAGAAGCGCAACAAGAACAACACCACTGTAACAGCAGACGCTCCACGCAACTATGTCTTCCTCCAAATGAAGGGAATGACTGGCAAAGGCGCTCACAAGTCCAAGAAAGCCTATAACAGGCGAGCAGGAAAAAAAGTTGATTTTTCCTAAAAAAAAAGGCTTGACTTTATTCAAAAGTATGTTATAATAGTTTTATACAGTAAGACATAAGAGCTTACACAACACGCAACTCCAAAGAGAGATAGACAATGGCAGATATGAACAACGCATACGAAATGATGGCAGCTAACTTGAGGGCGTTGGAACTGGAGCTAGATGAGCTGAAAAAAAGTTCCAAAAAAGATGAGAAAAAAGGTTGACTTTATCCTCATCTGTGTTATAATAGTTTTTATACAGTAAGTAATTAGCTTACACAATACGCAACTCCAAAGAGAGACACACAATGACAAAGTTCAAAAACGCAATGGTAGCAGCATTGGTAGCAGTAGCAGCAATTGGTTGTGGTGTAACACCAGATGAAGGCACAGTAGCATATGACAATTCATATGACGCACCAGCTCCAACAGCACCAGTTGAGCCAACTGTGACTGACGAAGGCGAGGACGAGGGCGAGTTGGTTGAAGATGGTTGTGAGGCATTTGGCTTAGTATATGACGCCGCCAACAACACTTGTGTAGATGACGAGCTTGAGATCAACATCATCAATCCACCAGTAGAAGAGCCAACTGAGCCAGAGCTTATTGAAGATGGTTGTGAGGCTTTTGGTATGGTTGAGGAGAATGGTGTTTGTGTAGAGCCAACCATTCCGCTGGCAGGTGATGAGGATGAGAACGAATACAACGACATCATTGACCCACTCGCATTTACAGTAACACCAGGTAAGTATACATTGGTAGCTACTTGGATGACAAACGATGCTGTTAGCTCAGTAAGGATTGAGCGAACACGAGAAGGCAACTCCTACTCCAACGATACCTATCCAACTGGCAATAGCTGGACATACGCTTCCTTCTCCTGCTCGGCACATTCATTCAAACTCATTGCTAATATGTTTGATGGAACTACCATTGAGACTGAGGCTACCGAATTCTTGAAGCCAGCCAACTGCGAGTAATAACAATAGCCGCTCAGCAATGGGCGGCATTTTTTTGTGGGTTTTTTTCTTGACATCGGCTGTCTCCTATGTTATAATGAAAGTAATAAGGAGAATATTATGTCAAAGATTAGTACCAGAATTATTTGTCCATTATGCGGAGCGGATGTTGCGGAATATAAGCTCAAGAGCCACATCGGAACTCGCCGATGCACAATGAATATGAACAAAGGATCGGTGAAGTCCGATGTTGATTGGAAGAGGATGGCGGACCGTGTTCCGTCCGTGAGCGACTTTTTCTTCAGATAGGCAGACATCGGTGATGTCCGATGATCATCGGATGTCTCCGATCCTATCCCGCCAGGATAGAAAAAAATAAAAAAAGATAAAAAAAAGGCTTGACTTATTTCATACCTGTGCTATAATATATACATAACGTTGAAACAGTAACTAACACAGGAGACGATATGAGCATTCCAGCAGCAAACGACACAACGGCAGCGATCATCAAAAGAATTGCTAACTCCAACAACGGCTATACTTTTACATACGATAGAAACGCAATGGAGGCGACACTGAACGTAGGCGGATATACTGCCACTCCACACCGAGACTTTGATGGCGACAACTACTGGAGCATCAGAAAAAAATAAAAAAAAGATAAAAAAAAGGCTTGACTATTTCCTAAAAGACTGTATAATATATACATAACGTTGAAACAGTAACAACACACGGAGCAGGCAATGACAAAGAAAGAAAGAATGACACTTCCAGCAATTAGGTTAGGCGGACGAGGACAGCATTTGGATCTCAGCCCGTTAGCAAAGGCGAAGGCGTTCTCCAAGTTTGGCAAGCCCAGCAACGGTGATGAGGTGACTGGAATGCTAAGCCTCAAGGTAGAGAAGGTATGGCAGGAGTTTGCGCTCGTAAAGCACAGTGAAGGCGACATGAGCATTGGCGTAGGTGGCAAGTTGATGGCACAATTGAGTATCTAAAAAAAGATAAAAAAAGTGCTTGACAAACGGCAGATAGGCTGTTATAATTAGAAGTATAGTAAGTAATAAAACTTACTAACAAACGCAACACACACATAGGATATACTATGAAAAAGCAAGAAACATTTTACAGCAGAGCAATTGGCACATACAGCAACAAGGGCATGATGAAGAGTGCTAGACTGGACGCTGATGTAAAAACAGCACAGGTAAGGGCGTTTGAGAATGGTGGAGCACAAAAGGTAGAAACTGCTAGTAGCTTGAAGGTTGTACGCTACGAAGTAATTGGTGGAAAGAAATTTAAAGTTATTAGGTAAAAAGATAAAAAAAGTGCTTGACATTTGTCGGGCACTACGTTATAATAGTTTTTATACAGTAAGGCATTTAGCTTTGCTGACACACTGTAGGCAATTTAGCTTACAATTTTTACTAACTCCAATACGGAGCACGACGATGAAAAAGTTTATCACAGCAACAGTAGCAGCATTGGTAATGAGTAACGCCGCAATGGCCTTCACAGGTGCTGACAAATTCGCAGAAGAGATTGTAGGTGGATTGGGTCCAGTAGCAGTTAGCGTAGATCCATTTGCTGAAGAGATCGTAGGCGGACTTGGTCCAGCTAACACCAACATTGATCCATTTGCTGAAGAGATCGTAGGCGGACTTGGTCCAGCTAACACCAACATTGATCCATTTGCTGAAGAGATCGTAGGTGGATTGGGACCAGCTAACACCAACAACGATCCATTTGCTGAGGAGATTGTTGGCGGACTTGGACCACAAGTAAATCATGTTGCTGGTCGATAATTAGGCAAAAAAGTGCTTGACTTTTGTCAAGCACTACGCTATAATATATACATACAGTAAGACACAAGAGCTTACACAATACAAACACTCCACAGGAGACGACAATGACTAGAGAGCAACTAGACCGGGCAGTAGCAGCATACACAAGCAAAGGCGGAGAGATCACAGTATTGCCAGAAGCTCTTCCTCCAGTAAGTTTGAAGGATGCGCTCAACATTGCTGAACGAGTTATTGACGAGCACCTGGCGACCAACCCTGTAGAAGATGATGAAGACATTGTTAGTTTTAGAGGTTACGAAGAAGTCAAACTTGCATTACCAGAAGGAGCTGCTGTAAAATTATAGAAATAAATAACTTGACATTAGGCACAAACCCCTATATAATAAGTTATATAGGGTGAAACATTAGGCAATAACAAGGCAGGAGACATAATGGCAAATATTACATTCCATCCTAATTCAAGTTCATTCCACAACGCACCAGGCAACAAGGCTATCTCAGTCGCTGGTAAGACTTTCCCAATAGTAAAGAACATCAAAACTATGCCTCGCGGATACGATGAGGTATATGTAGATGCTACAGCCGTAACAGGCTTTCCCAACAAGAACATTCGTGTAAGAGTAACAGACAACAACTATATGATAGAAGGCGGCATGCAAGAAATAAGCAGAGCACTCACCCCGGCTATGGCACTGACTACTGAGACAGACGAGGAGATTATTGTACGAATGCGCGAGCGTTTTGAGATGCTAGAAGCACTGACAGGCGCAGCAAAGAAAGGCAAGATCAAGTCACTCATTATTAGTGGCCCTGCTGGTGTAGGTAAGTCACACGGAGTAGAGCGCAAGCTATCCAAGCACAACATCCTCTCAACACTATCCGAGAAGGAAGTTCCATACACTATTATCAAAGGTGCTATGAGTCCAATCGGATTATACAAAGCACTGTATAAGTTCCGTGATGCTGGCAAAGTGGTCGTCTTCGATGATTGTGATACGATCTTTGAAGACACACTGATGTTGAACATACTAAAGGCAGCATTAGATTCTAAAGCACGACGAACTATTTGTTGGAACACTGAGTCACGTGTATTAGATAGAGAAGGTATTCCAGATCGCTTTGACTTCCAAGCATCGGCTATCTTCCTTACTAACATTGACTTTGAGACAGTCAAGTCAAACAAACTGAAGCCACACCTAGATGCTCTCACATCACGCTCACACTATATGAGCTGTGACATTAGTACAGACAGAGAGCGACTGTTACGCATCAAGCAAGTAGCACAGGATGGACTGCTCAAAGACTTTGACATGACTGACGCAGAACAGAACAATGTGTTAGACTTTGTTACTGATAACTTTGATAAGTTACGGGAGCAATCATTACGCACGGTAGTCAAGGCTGCCGAGTTGAAGAGTGCTTTCGGTGATAGCTGGCAGAAGTACGCTGCCGTCTCATTGCTGAAGTAACAGAGCTGCGGCGAGCTTATAAACCTAACGCCGCCAAACAGCACTCGTAGAGTGTCTGCGCCCCACCAAGCGGGCGCTATGGAATTGCTGTTAGTCCTACAGTAGAGTATGTACTCCTGGGACTAGCGTATGGGGACATGGCTGCCCTTCCGTGTCCCCACCGTATGCTAAATACTATATGGCACTACAACAAGCAACAACACCAACCAAGCAGACTCCAGCGGGCGTATTTAGAGTATCATATAGCTATGTATCTAGCACTGGGGAGCAGCATAGCGTAACTGAAGACGTAATTGGCTATTCTAGTAAGAATGCTATTAGCATCATACAACAATATCTATCCGAGTGTAACTATCTGGAACATAAGATAACGGATGTAAAATTATTTGATAAGATAACGATAGTCGGTTAAGAAAAAAAGAAAGAAAATTTTTTTGGAGGTGGCTTAATGCACACTTATTGCAAGCGCACACCCCAGCCCTATGCGATACCCAGTATCACGGAAAGTGGTACCCAGAAACGAAAAGTACTCTATATTAAAAATCCGTAGCTAAAAATCCGCATCTCACCCTAGACGAATTCTCCGCACAACAAAAGCTCCTCCCAATCTCAAACCATATTGTGCTAGCAACACGGTTGCTTGCCCAATAGGCCCGTAGGAAAAACTTCGTTTTTCATACAGTCTCAATTCAAAAATTTTTTGCACAGAATTTTCTTATAACCTGTAACAGGCTTTTCTACGCTCCTCGGGATAGTCTTTGTATGGACAGCGTCTCCGAGCCAATAGACAGGTTAGCTCATGCTCCCTCAACACGGTGTTAGTACGGTGTAGTGACGATTCCAATGCGGTCCGGATAGACGATAGTTATATTTTTTAGCCATCCTTTGTACAATTTTAAATATGTATGAGATATGAGTATCATCGCAAAATAGGGTTGCCCCGGGAGCCTGTTCAACAATCTGTTCAAAGTCTCGTTTTATACCCTCAGGACTATGATCACCGTCAATGATGATGAGATCAGAACCTGTTAAGTCTAAATGATTTTGATGCAGTGTTAGGTTAGGATTTATGGATTCATAGAACGATTGTATCTCACCAATTTGTTCTGGGAGTCGTAATTCGATATCGTATAGTTCTTGATAGTGTTGTTGCACCATTTGTCGGATATGTTCATTATTACGATTGGGAAGGAAATACTGATCCCATAGATTTACGTCTACAGTATTTATGATTGCACGGGGATAGTGTTGTGCTAGTAGATGCGCGGTTCCCCCACAGAAAGTTCCTATCTCTGAGATGTGCTTAAATTTTATTTTTTTCTTATCACATCGTGCTAAAAAATAGTTGAGCTTATCCCGCATAAGGGTTACAGGATCGTTTCTAAGGATATCGTGAAGTTGGATGATTGTAGATGTCATAAGATATATATTTTATATGCGACTATTTATCATTGTTGGTTTGATATCTATTTTATTATCATCATGTATATGGGGGTTACAGGCTTGGCGTTGTCCATCTATGTATTTTACTGAGGAGGGGCGAGAACGGTGTCGTGATTACAATGAGGATAAATGGGACGAATATTGGAATCCATTTTGAAGTAGGATAATGCTATCACCGCAAAACCGGCTTTCAGCCGTTGGCTCGCTACACTCGTTCGGGGGAGGATATGTCAGATCCAGATCGTAATCCACATCTACCCGGAGAGCATTGGCATGTGAGAAATGGGGGTACTGATTGGTTGCCTGAATTATCACCACACTATAAGAGGGAGGGAGTTGTGACACCACCAAACTATCGTCGTTGGAGACGAATACTGTTATGGAGTATATTCATGATTTGGTTCATGGCTGGTTATATATGGTTAGAAGATTTGATTGGAATAGCTGATGCATATGGCGCGGAGATTCGTCATCAAATCAACTGCTTGGCATTCGAAGATATTGGTATGCAGGATTGTCCGGTTGATTAGCAACCACCAAACCATCGTTGTGGAAATCCATATGTAGCGCCGCCGTCACCTCTTGGGTTAGAGTTACACGATTTATTAGTAACGGAAGACTGCTGCCAATTGGGACGAGCTGAGTTAGAATGTCCTGATGGTGAGCAAGCTGTTACTAATATGAGTATTGCTGTTATGATAGCTGCATAACATAAAAACGCGATTATTCTAGGTAACATCATTTAGAACCTCATTCCTGATCCAGGATTTGACTTTACTCGCTCGCAGTTAGCAAGGTCCTTCTCTAATACAAAAAATCCACAGTCTGCAGTTTTACTGGAACATCCCGCCAATACTACGACAATAAATAATAATATACATACTTTATTCATGTCTATCCTTTATGCTATTTATATAAATAATACATTATGAGATACTACGAAATATCAGAAGCGAGAAGAAATCCTATTTCGGATAAAACAGGTAAAGAACTAAATCCTCGAGTGCCTCTTACTGATAAACTAGAACAGTATAAGGATCGAGAAGACATATTCATTTCATATGTAATGGATATGGGCGACTTACAACCTAAAGGCGGAAAGAACATATCTGGTTTTAAGGTTGGCATCAATCCAAAGTCACGCTACAATACTCCAAATGGCATTTATTTGTATCCACTAAAAGAAGCGTGGAAGTCTTATTATAATCCTAGGAAGCGTATATTAGATGTACCATTTGCTGGTGAGCAACCACAGGTTGGTATATTACAGGTTGATATGAATCGTGCTATGGATTTGAAGACATATAACTCTAGGATGTGGGATCAGGATTATGATAAACTAGCACGAATGATTGAAGACTTTTTCGTTCAGAAAAATCGTATGTCAGAAGCAGTAGGCTGGGAGGCAGCCAAGTCTATATTAGCTGCAGCAAATGATGGAGCAAGAGTAAAGACTCCAGGCGGGCGTTTTTGGAATATGTCTCGATATACTTACTTCTGTCTCACGTCCCAGTTAGCTACATCATTCAAACCAGAATACGAAGAAGAGCTGATAAAGATGATGCAGGATAAAACTGCTCGAGCAAACCGCACGGATCATACTGTAAGATTTGATATTAAAGATAATATCAAAGCTGATGCGCCTACTAATCGTTGGACACTAATTCTTATTGAGCTAGGTTATTCAACTATTATTGACAGAGCAGGACAATCTATTATACATCCATCAGAACCCATGCAAGCAGTAGCATTAGATCCTACGGGCTACAAAGTAATTGACTCACACGATAACAAGGGCTACGAGCGTTTAAACGCTTCACTGGAGGCAAATGATGCTAAGGTGTCTATCATGGTTCGTGAGTGGCTCAAGCACAAAGCTGGCATTACTATGAAGTCAGAAGCATTCAAAATGGCACAAGCAGTTCGCCATATGGTACAGTCATATGAATCAGAATACTCGGACAAGCTAAATGTCAAAATGGATACAGCTCTGTCTATGGCATTGGACAAACTCAAAGTAAATTTAGATGCTGAAAAGAACGCTAAAAAGCTACCAGACGAAATCTCAATGACTACGTCTGATGGCGGGTTTATAAAAATAGATACTAAAAAAATTACTGTATTAGGTCCTGAGAAAGTATCTAAACCTCATATGAAAAAATACGGCAAAGCTAAAACTATTAGAACATTCAAGCTAAAGCAATTCGATCCAGGTAACTGGCAGGAATGGGGAGATGCGTTAGCCTTCCATGCTCAAGCAGTTATGGCAGGAAGTGATCCAGATAATCATTCTATCAAGATAAACTTCCCGGATGATGATTGGGAATAACTAAACTATGAGACTTAGAGGATGAAAAAAATAAATGAGATATTATGAATTAACAGAGCTGTCACAACGACAGCGTAAAGAGATTGCAGGGACAGAGAAAGATCAGTTTTTTACTCGTCCTGCTGTAGCACAAAACTTTGCTGCCTTTGTAAAAAAGACATTGTCTGGGTTAGACCCAAAGCCATCTACTATGATAGAACCATCTGCTGGTAATGGTGATTTAGCCAAACATTTTCCAGGCATACAGATGTATGATTTAGATCCTCAGCGTGATGACATACAACAAGCAGACTTCCTTAAGTCTAATCACAATTACGAGCCTGGTAAGACTGTTATTATGAATCCTCCGTTTGGTGTTAACTCTAATTTAGCAGTAGCTTTCTTTAATAAGGCAGCTACATTTGCAGATCATATCGCACAAATAGTTCCAATAACTTTTCGTCGTCCATCTGTACAGAATCGTATGAGCAAAGAGTTTCGTTTGGTAGATCAATACAACTTACCAAAGAATGCGTTTTACTTGCCTTCCGAAGGTGATGGCTCAGAAGGAGCAAAAGGATACTCCGTACCTGCAGTTGCTCAACTATGGACTAGAGGCGAGCGAGAAGCAGAGGTTCAAAACGAAATACCTAAAGAGTATTCATTTACAAGAAATCCTCAAGAAGCTGATTTTGCGTTTAGGCGTAAAGGCAGACGTGCTGGACAGATTATTACAGATCCTCAAGAGATAGCAGTAACTAATCCTAATTCATTTATATATGTTCGTGGACCAGTAGAGCCTTGGCAAAAAGTTGACTGGACACAATATGGTAGGGATACAATGGGAGCGTATTCTATCTCACGCAAAGACATAGCAAATGGTTTAGCCAGTTAGTCTATATTGTTTGTAAAATTCTATAGATGGATTATATAAGCAAGCTAACTCATAATCTTTATCTGAACATTTAAAATTAAATTTTTGGTTATTCTCTTGATAGTGTTTAGCTAATAGTATAGTAGATATACTCATATTTAAAATTCTTTGTTCATTTGAGAATAACTTCTTCCCATATTTTTTTGTAGTAACTCGTGTATATCTTCCGTTCTCTAATATAGTTTCGTCAGCCGTATTGGCGTCCCATACATATGTATATTCGTCTGTAGGCTTTATTGCCAACCTAATTCTTGTTTTACTGTCCAAAGCCATTGTTGTTGTATTTGCTCCGCAAAATAATGTTGTCTCTCTTCTGATAAATGTAAATTGTCTAAGCCTCTAATAGGCATATTCAAATCAAAATTTCCAATGGAATCATACCAATAACCAATAGGGTTGTATTTAATCCAGCTATCAGTATTTTTCATTTTTTGCAGTTGGAATAAATTATATGTCTCTTGTTTAACTGCTATATGTGCTAACGGTGTTTTCCAAATACTTTGTATTGAATTAACTGCTGACACTAAATCTGATAAACGTTCTTCTTGATTTTCAGATGTATATAATCTCTTATAATAATACCTATGTTCAGCTTGGCGACTAGGATGTATGTTTGATAAATTATCTGGTGGTAAAGCATCAATCCAAACATTTTTATCTGTATTGAAAAAAGTCCAACGATGTGGATATGTCCATAGTATTAGAACTATGTCTCTATCTTTTCTTAAATGTTTTGCGTAATAAGAATAAGCTAGAAATATACGAAGATTAGATCCTCCGCCAAAGCCTAAATTTAGAATATCACAATTATTTAGTTCGGCTAGTTTAGAGGGCCAGCCACGTTTAGATATACCCATAGTATTTGGATATACATCTTCTAAACCTTGTCCTGCTGTATGGGAACACCCAAACGTGACTATTCTCATTTCCTAAATACTGCTACCGCTGTATGCCCATAACCTTGGAAGGCATTGGGTATATCTTTTCCTATAGTCTTTACAATCCAATCACTTATTTTATGTGATATCCAATGCTTGGGCTGCCGCAATACAGAATGTTTGATGCCTAGCTTTTTGTTTATCATATACACAAAAAACGCATTCAGATACCAAGGATGATGAAAGTCGTCCAATGGTTCGTGATGTATGTCTTCTAGTCGTAAATTAAATTGTTTAGCTACATTATTGAAGCATCTGTCAGTCCATCGTGTAATGTGATGTGGAGGCAGATTGAGGCAAAAATCCTGCTTGTATTGTAACCAAGAGTCTTCTGAAGGTGTTGTTAGTATAAGCACTCCGTGAGGCTTTAGACAAGCTAGGCATGCTGCAATAAACGACTGTGGATCTACAACATGCTCTAATACTTGAAACGAACAAACTACATCATATTTCTCACGATTCTGCTGAGCGTGTACCTCAATAGTTTCTGATGAGATGTTCCTACCTTTAGCAATTCCTTTTTGTACTGCTACCTCAGAGAACTCTAATCCTCTATATAATTGCATAGGAATGTGAGAGCTGAATTCACCTGTGCCACAACCAATCTCAAGCACAGAACCTGTGCCCTTGAACATTTTGCTTACATAGTGATATTCATACTTCTCTTCTTTGTAATACCATTCAAACTGCTGTAGCTTGTCATAGAAGGATTGCCCACCGGGGTATGCCGGATAGAAGTAGCGTAAATCACAATCGTTACATCTAGCTAGTGGCATATCTGTTTTGACATCATCCATAATGTCTATACCATACTCTGCTATATAAGCATCGTTCAATCTCTTGCGAGATACAAAGTCAATTTCTTCAGTATTTGTACTTGCACATAGTGGGCAAGGTTTTGCCATAAATCCTTTATTAGTTAGCCGCGGGGGATGCCGCCATAGAACCTGACATATGAATTAGGTTGTGGAGGACGCTGTGGTTCTCTGTAAATTGTTTTGGGAAAGATAGGAGGCAGATTGTTTCTATACCTATTACGCTGAATCCTCAATGCTCTACGATTTCCAACTGGACTAGGTTGTTTATTATATACTTGTGACAGTGCCATCATTTCTTTAATGCGAACTTGCTCTGCTCGTCTTTCCCCGTCAGACATTCCCATTAATACAAATGCCGCTAAAATCCAAATATACGATCGTACCATCTATCCTTCTCCTTACTCCTATATGCAACGCATTTATTATAGGCAATTCCGTCGTTGTATTTTCTATCCCAGAAATGCCTAGCTTCGCAATTTATAAATGCACTACAAGATGATTGTATTATACTTATAAATAATACTAGTATAAAATATTTTTTTATTGAACAAATGCCATACATTGGCTTCTAGCCTTTTCGTCAAAGAAATGACGAGCATTGCATTCACTTGCTGTTATTGTATAGCAAGAAGTTAACAATAATGAAATTATTATAACTCTTACCATGTGTTTCCTTATGTGTTATATTGATGTGCCTAGCACAAAAAATGCTATCAATAGCATCGCAATTCCAATTGGTTCCATCCTATTCCTTTTTAGATATTTATCTATGTCTAAACGACTGTTAAAAAAAGAATCGTTATTTACGGTGTATTCCGTAGCGTTGTTTGGTGTCATAAATGCTGGTTGTATAAAAACTAAACTTATATAATGTTCGTGTAGTAAGTTATATGATACAAATTTATCGAGTATTTAAAGACAAAAATAAAACTTGGTTACGCAAACATAATTACCCAAATGATGTCCTTACCCCTTGTATATGGATGTCAGGGTGTAATTGGTTTGACGAAGGCTATCTAGTAACTCAATCATGTCTCAATACACAATCTCTTCTAAATTATTATAACTGGGGGTTGTTTAGAAAGCCAACATCATATCCTAAAAAAGTAGTAGAATGGACAACTCCTATTAGGCAACTTTTATATTATAAAAATACTGGAACAAATTTTCATAATCATAAAATCCATGTAGATCGACAAAGTAAAGTTCAATATAATATATGGGTGTCAATATCTGCTACTACTGTATTTGAAATAAAAGATTTAATGTCAGTTAGATTAAAGCTAGGTTATGCTATTGCTATTCCACCGGAAACAATATATAGAATAGTATCTACTAATAGAGATCGTAGATTACTATCCTATAGTGCTATGGCTAAGGTCCGCCCATAGATGTTGTAGTTGGTGTAACACCTTGTCTCATAGCTTCCATAACTACTGCTGGAGGATTATTTGCTTGTGGATTTTTTTGCGGCAAATACTTAGCAGGATCTAAATCATATAGTTCCAATGCTCCGCCAGCAGACTTAGAAGAACCTAAAACAAATGATCCATCGTTCTCCTCAAGAGCCTCTTCTTCCATAAACTCACCTCTAACAGTTTTTCCTTGCTCTCTAGAAGCGTCTCCTGCTTCAAGTTCAGCTTGAGTTTGCTCTGTATAGGGTTTAGCATATGAGCGTGGTTCATCCTCGTCATCGTGCTTTACCCAAATCCAAATAGTTTCACCATCAGTATGATATGAGAGATATTCAAACTCTTTACTATTCAGTGCAGTAGTTGGATATCCTAATACAGTATTATAAAAGAATACAATACCAATTACTGTAGCTAGTGCTGTAGGAATAATATAATATTGATGTAGTGTTGCTCTACTTTGGATAATAGCATATACAAACAAAGCTGCGGCTAAGAAGCCAAATATCATTAAAAGTGTCATGTATCTCTCCGGTCAGTTTGATGATGGTGGTGATGGACTTGGTGTTGTTGGGCTTGGGCCCGGTGCTGTCTGTTGCCTCAATGCTCGTTGTAATCCTTCATCAACTTCATCAGGTACATCTGATAGATGATATTCTTGTCCAGGTACTTTACCCCGAATCAAATTCTTTGGTAGATAGTTAATGTTTCTAACTACTCCTAGATCATCAAGTTCAAAATTGATAAAAGTTTTTTGGGCTCCTTTTTCTTCTAAAATATGCGAGCTTGTATGCACAATATAGAAAGGATTCAACCTTATAACCTCAACAGTAACATTGGCAGGACCTCGCATAGATGGATTCTCTTTGAGCCAACCTTCTTCTACTAACTGCTTTGGAAATACTGCTGGAGCTGAAGAATAATAATGAGCATTGATTGTGTAGTCTCCTACTTCTAATGCTCTAAAGGTAACAACTTCTCGGTTGATACGAACAACTTCCAATTCACCGTTTGGTTTCCAATACCAATCATTTCGTGTTCCTAAATCATCTTTGTCTAAGAACACATTGCCTCTAGTTGGTTGAACAAAGTTCACCGTTCCATGAGGCGTTTGTACCCAGAGATCAATGTCAGCTTCATGCATGTCTTCCCAATGCATTATGACTATCATCTCTGCTTTCTTTTCTACGTCAGCAGTCTTCTCTGGTTTGTTAATCAATAAAAAGCTAATAAGGAAAAGGAATACAAATCCTAAAATTAGATTGAATAATAAATCCGTAAGGGCGAGAGTGCTTATATACTTATTTTTCATATTTCACAAACTCGTCCATATACACTAATTGCAACTTTAGCAAGATGCTACAGATAAGGCCCGTTAGTGTTGTCCATAATGCCGTCCCCATACCAGTTGCCATTTGTCCCAATGCATATTGAACGCTATTAATGTCTTGAACATTAATGTCTGTGAACATTGTGCTGAGCATATAGATAAAGCCTATAACAGTTCCTACCATTCCTAGGCTTAGCAGCATTTCACTCATATACCATTCTGGGCGTGAGCTAGATTGCTTATCGTTTGTAATGTCGAACATATGGATCTTCCAACCAGCTCTCAAACTCAATACGATGTATAGTCCAATAATCAACCAACTAATATATGTTACATCTGTATTATAAAGTGTTGTAAGAAATCCAAACTGCCAACATAAAAATAACATTACTATCGACGAGCAAAACATTGCCCACCATTTCAATCTTGTTTCCATAAAAAATCCTATCAATTATTTATCCTACGAATGCTTTCTCTAGAACGTAGGTTCCTTGTTGTTGATTACTTCCTTCTACAAACCCACGCTCTTCTAGTATCTCACGCAAGTCTTCGTTGAACTCCATAGAGCCGCATAACATAACTCTGTCCTTTATAGGATCTAGTTCTGGAATCATAGTCAGTCCGTGTGTAGCAGGATCTAACAAATATTCTTGAATGCGCTTAGTCCAGCCAAAGTGTTCAGCATCTTGTGTAACGATTGGCATATAATGAATAAACGAATTTCTAGTTAGCTCCTCGTCATATGCTAGTAAGTCTTCTTTTTTACGAACACTCCACATTACATATGTTTTTCTTTCAAACATAGTTTTAAGTTGCCTACTTCTAAGTATAGACATAAATGGAGCAATACCTGTTCCTGTAGCTAGTAGCCATACTCGTTCAGATTCTTTAGGTGTAAAGTTTTCTGCAAGCAAAGTGCCTTTGGCTTTTTTACCAACATGCATTGTGTCGCCAGGTAAAACATACTTCAATAATGATGTAAGTTCTCCGTTAGGTGCTTTGATAGAATAAAACTCTAGGTAGTCATCACTAGGTGCTGATGTAAAAGAATAAGCTCGCTTTATACTGTCAGGTAGCCCAATCATTGTAAACTCACCTGGCTTGAATGCGTAACCTTCTGGCTTTGTTGTTCTAATCTTAAATAGTGATGGTGTTGTATGATGTACTTCTAGTACAGTGACTTCGTGATACTTTGTGTTTGATTTTGCTTCCTGTTGTTCCTCAATACGAAACTTAGCAAGTTCTTCTTGCCATTCTTCTTCTGTAAGAGCGTGCCATCCTCTACAAAAGTCTGGCGAGCGCCCGCATCCACATGACATAGTTCTCCTTTTATTTTACTTATTAGTTGCTAGTCTTCCTCAGACGTTTTAAGGTTGTTTAGAAAATCTCGAAGTTTAGTGCTATCTGTTTTAGCTGTGATTTTCATTTTAGGTTCGTCGGGTACTTCATCTGGACTTGTAGGTGCTGATCCGTTTCTCTTTACCTTGCTCAATATAGACTGAGCACTTGTGTTAGATGTAACAGTTACACCTTCCTCATCCTCTGAGTCTGTTATGCGTAGTGTATCAATATTAAAATCTAAATCTATTTTAGCATTTACTCCTGAGGAGTTTCTAGTTTTCATTAGCTGGATTTGATATCGTCCTCGTTCCCGCATAGCTCTAGAAGTAAAGATACCTATTACATTATCTGCTGTTTGTATTTTAGATAATCCTCCTGAGATATGACTATGATCGAATTCTATCTCTTCTACAGAGGCTCTATTCAACTGAGATGCTGTTACAAATAGTGTGTTTGTTTCCATAGCTAAATTACGCAACTCTTCAGATACATATTTGTCTTTTACAAATAAGTTCTCAGCCGAGATGCGTTTGCCAATAGGCATCATCAAATCTAAATAATCTACAAGCAATACATCTATTTTTCTATCTGTTTTGATTTCTAATTCTTTTATGTATGCTCTAATATCGTTTGCTGTTTTACCTGATGGCATATACTTTACTTGGAATGCGCCAGACTTTTTTCCTATAATCTTTACCTTCATCTCTACATCATCTATACTCTTAAATATTTCTCGAGAAGGTATCTCTGTAACCATAGAGTCAAGTCTCATACTAACAATCTGTTCTGAAAGCTCAAATGTTAGATAAACTACATTCAATCCTTCCTTTGCCCAATTGACTCCTAAGTTAGCCAGGAATAAACTTTTACCTGCGCCAGAGCCTCCAGCAAATATATTCAGTTCTCCTCTGTTGAATCCACCAAATAGTTTCTGATCCAGTGTTGTCCAGCCTGTGCTTACTTGTCCGTTCCTACTTTTGATCCACTCTAGTCTGCCTCTAGGATCTGCCCAGTAGTTAGTTCCTAAATCTTTTTGTAATCCTATCTGCACTGCGTTCTTTACTAGATCCTCTACTGGGCCATACTCGCCTTTCTCTAGTAAGTCTGCTGACTTGAGAATAGCTTCCTCAAGTGCTTTGTGTCTGCTGAAAGTTTCAAACTCTGCTAGTAGCCAATCATAATGCTCTGTCTTCATTGGGCCAGGATCTCGTAGCTCTGTACCACACGCACCATTCACCATATCCCGTGTAGGTATTGCGTTATGCTCTGCTACATAGTCTGCTAGAAACTTTGCTGCTGATTGTAATCTCTTATCAAATGTCTTTGGCTCAAATACACCTTGACACCTAATAAACGATTCAGCATCTGTTAGAAACATCTCAAGATATACACGTTGTATATCATATCCATAGTCTGTGTTCTGTCTGCTCATTAGAATACTTTTGCTCCGTATTTCTTTTCAAAGTCACGTGCGTCTCCTAAGTCATTTACCATAGGCTGTCCTTTTATATTTAGGCTAGTGTTTAGCAACATAGGACAGCCTGTCTTGTCATACCATAGTTCTAACAATTCTCTAAAGCTAGGGTTATCCTCTCTTGTAACTGTTTGGACTCTTGAGGTTCCATCAGTGTGTACAATGCCTGGGAAACGTTCTGGCTCTCGACACTTCGGAGTGTATTGCATATATGGTCCTGTTGGGCCGTCGAAATATTCATCGGCATATTCAGCGAGGATTGCGGGGGCGAAGGGTCTGAACTCTTGCCGCTGTTTAATATGGTTAACCCTACGCTTGCAATTTGGATCCCGAGGATCAGCAATAAGAGAGCGATTGCCGAGGGCACGAGGACCAATCTCTGCATGTCCTCTTGCAATTCCGCAGAGTCCGATGGATTCAAGTTCTGAGATGATTCTGTCATAATTTAGTGTTCCTTCTATTTCATATCCTAAGTATGGACCGGGCCAGTCTATATGTCTGCCCCTATATGCTAATACAGATCCAATTGATGAACCGGAGTCACCTGGATCAGGCATAATCCATACATTATCCCACATACTGTATATATTAGTATTAGCACTACAATTCAAAGCACACCCGCCCATAAGGACTAGGTTATTGCTAGTAGTTCGACTCTTTACTTCTCTAGAGATTGTCTCAAGTAACATCTCATAGACTCGTTGTGTTGCTGCTGCCACATCATATGCCCAAAAAGTTGGACCACCAAATTCGTGTGCTATCATATCTGGCTTCCACCATAAGCATCCTCGATGTAGATTATGCTTTAGCTTTATAGTTGGTATCTTGCCAAATATATTATCTATAGCAGATGGCGTCAAGTCAAAAAATGTATCTAGTATCTCGTCAAAATATTTATTGCTATCACCAAATGCTGCCATTCCCATCAGTATATATTCTTCCTCATTTGGCTTTAGTCCTAGTCGTTGCGTCATAGCACTATACCATAAACCAATTGAGTGTGGATATCCTTGTGAGAATATTTGATGTAGGTTCTGTCCAGTGCCTTCCCATACAGTTAGTGTCTCAAACTCTCCAATAGAATCTATTACTATAACTGTAGCATTTGAAAATCCTGAGGTGTAGTATCCTGCTGCGGCATGTGACTGATGATGGCTCATTGTATTCACGGGAGAGTGTATGCCATACTTTGCCATATACTTTTCAACATTGTTCTCGCCAAACTTCCAACCTTGACCCGCTTTTAGCTGCCTGACACTTTTTAGAATTGGATCTTCATACCATATTACTTCAGAAGGGTAGCCCCATTGTAGAGCATAGTTTATAATTTTACTGTTTAGATGTGGATCGTTTTTTATTCTACTAAATCGTTCTGAGTGACTAGAGAATACAATTTTATCTCCATCGAATGCTGTTAGCGATGCGTTATGACTGTTTGCGCTGACGCCCCAAGTAATCATACTTACTCATAAATAAAAGGGTCTTGTTCTCTCAATTTCTTTAATCGTTTTCTAAATTCAATTTCTTCTTTTACCCATACAAATGGAAAAGAAATAATTTCCCAGAGCTTACGGAAAGCATCTTTTATTTTATCCATCTTTTCATTCTCAATTTTATTTTTAGACTGGTCCTCTCTTTGTATTTCATTATACTGTAAAGAGTTAGTGTTCTACCGTATTTAGCTACCGCATCGCTTATGTCATTTATTTCATTACGCCAAGGAGGCATACTTACCATCCATTCATTCTCCAATGCTGCCTCAATCATCTTTGCTCCTGCTTTATCTCTGTCAGGTACTACGATGATATTCTTATTCAGAGAGTTTATAAGAAGCGCCTGCTGCGGGTTTATGTCACTACCTAATACTGCTAACCCATTGATGAGAAGAGCGTCTAGCGGGCCCTCACACACGATAGCGTAAGGCCTATCATATGGTTGAGCATCCATACCATATACGAATCCTGGCTGCGAGTATGTTAGATACTTTGCTATGCTCCCTTCAGTCTTGTAGGTACGAGCTGTATAGCCAACACATTCTCCGCCATAGTAGAAGGGAATAATAAATCTATTCTTCATACCTAGCTCAGGACTCCAGTAGAAGTTTGTATCAGACATAAGCAAGTTTCTACTAGCCATATATTCTAATACAGGAACAACTGCTTCGTTTTGTGTCTCAGTCATTAGTTGAGAACCAACAGGAAGTCTAACAGGATCAAACTGAGGACGATGTGAGACATATTGTATGTGCTCTATGTCTTGATTGACACGCATTATGTCAAATGAGATCCGTGTAATCAAATCAGAAGGAACTGATAACCACTCTAGTAACTGCTTCATTTTAGCCGTGAGGTTGCGTCCAGGCTGCCAAGATGCCTTGTAGCCACAGTTAAAGCAAGAGTAGCTGATTACTTCGTTGGATATAATGATGCCAGAGCGCCCTCTGTTATCTGCTTTGTGTCCTCGATGATGACAACATACAGAGTTGAATGCGGTCCAGCCACTAGGCGTTTGTTTTCTCTTGTATGGAAGGTGTGCCCATACAGTATCAGATAATAGGCTCATACTTTCATTATAGCATGATTATTTACAAAAGTCAATCTCGGATGAGAATCTTTTTTATCTTATCTACTGGGTCATTATCAAACTTCACACGCAAGAATGAAAATACTCCGTTGAAGTTCTTTGCTACTGGTTCTGTTTCTGTTCCGTCCAGTGTTATGTCAAACAAGTCTCCCCATGTTGGTGAGGACAGTGTGTTCTCAAGTGTAGCCTGCACAGTTACAGTGCCTGCGTATCCTGTGGTATATACTGCCACAGTGTGTAACGCCTCAGATCCATTTAGGGCTGGTTGAGCAGATAGATATTCACTGTACCAGAAATTATTATCTGGAGTAAATACCGTCGCCACTCCGGCAGGCTTGGCTGGAGGAAAGGCATAGTCATCAACAACTATTGTAGCATTATTGTCAAAGTGACTATCTACATAAGTTATGTGACGACGGTTCTCCTCATCTATTAGATAAATGTTATATCTCATCATTTGCTTTGGCAAGTTGTATAAATCATTTTCTGTAATTGTTGTTTGAAACTTGCCTCGATGAACTGTACTATCTGTTGGTGCGTATGGATGGCACTCTCTTTCAATTACTTTTCTACCATTGTCATCAAATGCTACAAACATTATTTTATATAAATCAATGTTTATGGGTTTGTGATCGGCGTTCAATAATCTAAATTGTATTGTATTGTCTATTCCTTTATAGACTTTGATCTGTCGTGTATACACTGGCATCATCTCCGTAGAAAGGCCTTGCTCACTACCTACTATCGTAATAATATTATCTACTAAATAACGTGGTATTAACTGCATAATATTATTTATATGGAATAAAAATAGATTAATGTTACGAAACCAAATAGAAGAAAACTACCCATTTATCAGTGTAATCACATACGGCGGAAAAGAATACGTTGGTATTGTTGTAAATCAAGATAATAATATTACAACAATATTAGATTACTCTATGCTTAAGACTACTGAGGACAAACAATATCTACTAGAGATAGGACAAACATGGTGGATGGAATCAAATAGGTTAATACCTATTACAATATTCCTAAGCAAAGATGTTGAGCCTATTAGATACTGTTTGAGAAATATGAACAGCAAAGATGTCAATATAGTGCTAGGCCCAACAGTTAATCTGCACAACCTAACACTAAAGAGAGTCAAGAGGAAGAATGTGCAGTTAGTTCGTCGTCCGAAATAATTTGCTCACAGAGTAAATTCATATGAACGACTGTAGCAATTGCGTAAGAAAAGGCATGAGCTTTCTTGAAGTAATAGTCTCCATTGTATGGAGGCTTCCATACTTCTCGGCGTATAGCGTCCCAGCCTTGATCCGCTAGATACCTTTTGGATGGACGTATGATAGCTAGGACCATTGCGAGTTCTTCGACGCTAGTAGGTTGTAGCTTACGACATAACGGTCCGTGCCCGCTCAAGTGAAATACTTGATTTACAAATTCGTCGTGCTGTAGCAACTCCCACTCTGGCTCTGTATTCATCAACTCATCTAGATGTCCTTCATCTCTAACACCTTTGTATATATTGACATTCAGAAAGTCTATTTTGAAATAGCCTCTCTCTTCTGCCTGCTTATAGTTTATCGTAGCTTGTCCAGTTAACGGATTCCACGGGATAGCAGTTCCATATATTCCTGTATTGTGTTTAGCTCCGTTCTCTAGTGTTGCTGCACGGTGAGGAATTATATCTAATAATAAATTTCTATCAGCAAAATCTATATCCACATCCACGTTACTTCCCCAATTTTTTAGCCCAACCGGCTCGCATCTTAGCCTTGTCCTCTTCAGTTCGAGGCACTCCTTTATTCCAAGCAGTCCTGCCTTTATTGGCTTTACTCACAGCATCCTTTACCGCTTGAGATCGAGTCATTCCTCTATTCCAAGCGGGCCTACCTTTTCTCCCGTGCTTTCCAAAATGTTGATGTGCTTCTTTACGAATAGATTCATATAACTTTGAATTGAAGTTGCCACGCAATCTATTCTTGCTACTTCTAACAAACATCATATTGAATGCGTATAGCAGTTTGTGCCTTGCTTCTCCTTCATACATTTTAGTTAGCAATAAGTGTGCAATAAAATGTTCTCTAGGTGTTAAAAGAATAAGATTTTCTTCATCATCAGAACCTCCTACACATTTGGGAATTATATGATGCTTTTCTAAATAAGTATCTTCTCGAACTGGACGTGATGTCATCAACTCAAAATACCATTTAGAATATTTACTTTCCATTTCTCTTACTCGCTTTTTTGGAAGCCATTTTCCATTTTAGTGGTGACACACGATCCTTGAAGCATACTCCTTGTAGGTGATCCCACTCGTGTAAGAATACTTTGACAGCATATCCTGTTAGGTGTTGTCGTCGTTGCTCCATATTCTCATCTGTATATTCTACTAGGATTTCTCTAGGGCGTTTGACTTGAACAAATATGCCAGGGAAGCTCAAGCATCCTTCGTCTTCTAATACAGTATCCTCAGTGTGTTGTAATACTGTAGGGTTGATACAAAGCTCTGCGTTCTTTGGATCTGCTCCCATAACAAATAGTTGATGATTCAAATCAACTTGGTTGGCGCTAAGTCCAATCCCGTTGTTACTCAGCATTGTATCAATCATCATAGCTTTGATCTCTTTAGGATCAAATCCAGGATTAGTGATATCTACCTCAGCAACTTTTGTAGTGAGGATCTCATTTGGGTAATATACTATGTCCATTTAAAGTCTCCTGTTTTCCAGTTTAGTGAAGGAATAAACACACTTGCTAAATCTTCATTATATCTAAGATAAGTTTTATAAAAGTTTATAGATGGGCTTGGCATTGATCTACCATAAAACTCTTCTAGTTTTTGAATTGTCTCTTCTGGGTTAGTTATTATAGATCGATAGTCTACAAATAATATATTAGTAGTATCAGTAAATAGTTTTCCAGGATCATCTTTTGTAGTATAATATTCTATAGAAAAAAGATCTATTCTTTCTTTTAAAAGTTTCAGCAATCCTAACTCAAGAGTTTCTTCTGATAATATCATACGCCAAGCACGATATGTTGTGTATCGTCTCTTAAATCTATATACATCATTTTTTGGTAAGGTTGAAGAATATTGATCTAAAATATCTTGCCTATCTATATATTTTAAAATAGGATATCTTCTTTCAAGGTAGTTACATACTCTTTTACCTATCTTAATAAATGTTTTATACATTTTTTTGATATCATAATATCTCATAATCTCATTAGGTTTATCGCCTAGTTGAATAATCTCATATGGTATTTTGAGTGACGCCTTAGATCTTTTTCGAACATAATCCATTCCATCACCCAATTCATTTTTTATAATTCGTAAGAAATTTATTTGAGCAAAATCATCCTCAGTAACGAGCATCTTAATGTAGTTACAGTTTTGAAGATATTTCCCTTCAGTTTGATTTTGGAAATAAAGTTTGGACTGTTGTCCAATATTATGCCAATAATAAAATTTATAGTCAGGCGATTTATCAATTTGAGATCTCCACTCAACTTGATTTATTGGCTGGAAAGGATCTTCTGGATCAAAACAATAATGTATATTATAATGATCCATTTGATGAGCATCGCCTAGATAACCAATGGTATATTCTGGACTTTCTTGGTACATGCTTGATATTAAAAATAAGAGCATTCTACCACCACCCCCTCCGGGAAAATCTAAATGTGTAGTTTTATACGGCGTCATCTATGTAACCTGTCCCCCAATTTAATGATGGGAAAAATAATTTTGCAAACTCTTCATTATATTTAAGATAATGAAGGTAAAAATTTTTAGATGCAGGAGGTAATTTTTTGTTATAAAAATTCTCCAAAGTTTTAATAGTATAATGTGGTTTAGTCATTATGTTTCTAAAATGTATAGGCAATGTATTGTTAGTAGAATGCAATACAGGATCAAAAGTAGTTTCAGAAAAATATTTTAGCATTCCATCTTTAGTTGATTTTAAATCTTCATTTGTATGAACTAAGTGATCCTTTATCATCTCTTTTATTCCTAAAGGAATATTTTTACTATGTGCTAATATAATTCTCCAAGCTCGATACTGATGCCAGTATTTTTCAAGTCGCCAGATATTTAGCGGCAAAGGTTCTTTGTAACTGTGAGATAAATCCCATACATCTTGCCTACTCATAGTTCTTATCTTTGGCGAATGCCCCGATAGATGTTTGCTGACTTTTCTACCAATCTTGATAAACGATTTGTAAATCTCATCTACGTCATAACAATGTAATATATCTGTTGGGTCTGAAGATAAGAAAACTATTTTCTCTCGAAGTGTTAAACTAATTGGTTCTTGTTGTTCATGATAGTAAGTTAAAGAATCTCCTATAAAATTTTTTATTATTCTTAGGTAAGCTATCTGCTCAGTGTCTTTGTCAGTCACTACCATCCTAACGTAATTACAGTTCTTAATAAGTTCGTGATCGACAGCCCAATCTATATGATGCCACCAATAGAAATCATCTTCTGGCTTTTTTGGTATCGTATTATCAGTTTTACGAAAGTCAAGATTGGTACTGTGATGCATATCATGTGCCTCGCCAGCCATACCTATCTTATATAAAGGATGTTTATAATACATACTTGATATTAAAGATAGGAGCATCCTACCACCACCTCCTGCTGGAAAATGTAGATGTGTAGTACGATATCCTTTTCTCATAATTTGCTTTCCTTTATCACCTCTTTTGCTAAAATAACATCCCTAGATGATTGTGAAAACTTTTTACCCCAATGATCTGGATCTAATATATGATAGATCAGTCCAAGTTGCTCCTCGTTGAATCGTCCCATCATATCCTGTGCCTGTACAGAGTTTAGTAGTAGCCATGGTGATAGCTTTCCATCTTTGATATGATATACTGCTCTGTTTAGATTTACCAATCTAAAATAATGATTCCATTGTGCTGGTGGATTCTCAGTTGCCCACTCTGTCATTGTTTGTATGCTACGCTCTAATGCTGTATGTACATCTTCCTTCTTTATAAGATCCACAGCATATTTTTCGTATAATGCCTCATCACACCATTTGTCAATCTTTACTCCGCTCATTACGATGTATTCAATATATTTCTCTGGATACAGAGGGCGGACGTTAGTAACGAATGAACCAAACTTTACAAAGGCATTGTAGTAAGGAGAGTTACAGAACTCCTCATACGTCTTGTCACGTTTGAAGCCTGTGCCTTTCCTATAGAATAAATTGAATGCGTAAAATCCTGTTTGTACTCTTTTCTCGTCACGTTGCTGCGCTCGTCGTTTCTTTTCGCAAACGTGAACGAGTATTGTACTCTCTTTAGAAAAACTTTTCTTACAGTATTCGCATTTGAATCTAGAGTTTGATGTCGATGCCATGATTGTCTGCTAGTTCCTGTATATCTTCTTTAGTTGCCATTTTTGCTAATATGAGTAGCTCGTCCATTTTTTGATTTGGGTATGCCTTTTCAAGAACAGATAGAAACTTGCTGTTTTGTGCATCTAGTTTATCCTTGCCAGACTTCAATCCAATCCACTCATGGTATTTAATCTTTCCGTAGTCTGCTGACAGACAGAGTAGTTGCCATTGTAGTTTAGGATGCTTTGACATAATCATATAATGTTTATTGAAGAACTCGTTAGTCTTCAATACTGCTATCTCAGCGTCTGAACCTTTTACACTAGAAGCATATCTATTTAATAGCCAAAATGATACAGACTTTTTCTCCTCATCACTCAGCTCGTCCCATACATTCTTTGCTCCTATATCTACAGCAGCAAGAACATCTTTAACTGGTAGCTTTGCCATAATACTATATAAGATTGCAGAAGTCAATAATTTCTGTTTGACGATTTACATCCTTGATGAAGAAAGCACACAATGGATTCTCATCGTCTGTTAGTGGCACCGATAGTAACTGCCCTGACTTTATCTTAGGGAAGTACCATTTGATGTCATTGTAAAAGTTAGTTACTTTGATTTCGCCATAGTCTGCTTTGTAGCTCTTTAGAGGATTGAATAAGAATGCCTCAAAGCCTCTATCATTCAAACTTGTAAGTGGCAGGACTTCTAAGTCCTTGCCTGTGCGGCTATCACCTACAGCAATATGGAAATCAATAGGCATCATTACTTCGTGTCCATTGATCTCTAGAACGATAGCGGAGTTGCTAAATGATTCTAAAAAGATAAGAGGCACAAAATAAAAGTCAGGATCTGACGGAGTTGAGTTATCTAAAATAGAAAACCTAAAGTCCTCATCAATCTCCTCAGGTAAGTTGTTCAAGTCAAATGATTTATTTTCAAGTGTTAGAATTTTCATGTCCAGTCAACCTTTTGTAGTGTAAATGGGTATTGGGCTTGTTTATAAAACTTTTTACGTTCAGTTAAATGACGCTTGGCAAATTTACAAGTAGATGTGAAGTCCCATATTTGTACAAAGTCCTTGTCCTTTGCTTTGCGGATTCCTCTACCAATAGACTGAATCACACGAACAAATGATTTGCCTGGCTCTATAAGAACCAGATTGAATATTCTTGGGATGTTGATGCCTACTGCTGCTACACCATATGTAGCAATAATAACCATGTCGCTCGCATCCTGGACTTCGTCATATGTCTCTTTTCGATCTTTTACTTTTACTTCGCCACTGATAAACACTGAGTCTGGCACAAGCTCTTGTAGCTTTTTACCTGCGGATACACGATCCACTAGAATGAGTGTGTTACCTGATTGTCTAATATTGATGATCTGGCTAGCCAGATACTCAACTCTCTTGTCGTTAGTAACAAGGTATTTGAGTTCGCTTTGATAGTCACGATGCTCAACAATGTCTATTAGTTGTTGAATGTTCACGTGACACTGTGATAGCACTCCTTTGTCCTGTAGCTCCTTAGCACTAATAGATCCAATTACAGGACCTATGGCAGCGTGGAGTGCTTCAAATTCAAATTTTTCTTTTGGTATAGTACCAGTTAGTCCCCATCGTATGGCAGCGTTCTTTAGGCTTTGTGTTAGTAGTGCCTTTAGAACATCAGCTTTTGCTTGGTGCACTTCGTCTACAATAATAGTTTGTACACCTTGTAAAAACTCTGCGAGAGTTATTTCTACTTCTGCGTCTTTGCTTTTCTTTCCAAGGATGTTAAGACTCTGCCAAGTGCATATGGTATGTTTTTTGGCAAGGTCTTTTCGATCACCAAAGTATACGCCGACGTCCAGCCCGCAGTTTCTGTAATCTTCTTCAGTCTGCTGCACAAGAGATTTGTTTGGTACAATGACAAGTGTTCGTCCATGTTGTTCTGCTATGTGTGAGAGTGTGGCTGTGGTAATAGTTTTACCTGCGCCCGTAGCTATTTCCTGCAGTGACTGCGGGTTAGCTAAAAAATTATTTATCGCTTCTACCTGGTAGTCACGTAGTAGTATTTTTTCACCCTCAGCAGGATGTCCTTTGGGCCAGCATACTCCTTGGTTCGCCCAATAGTTCTCTGTAATAGTTGGAAACTGTAAGTCTATTGTCTGCCGTCTATCATCAATATCTGAGATAGTGTAGTTGTGTTTAGATAGTATCTCTACTACAGTGCCTAGATGATTGACATATCCTGTTCCTCCTATGTTGAAGAAAGGAACTTTGCCATCCCAACGCCCTAGCTTGTAGTGTGGCGTATGCCTAGCATATGGAACTTCAAACTTTAGAGCGTTTGCTATTTTGCGTCTTACATCTACTGGCAAGCCTTCTAACTTGATATTGACTTCGTCTTGTATTACAAGTTTACATGGTTTCATATTGTAAAGTAATGATGTCCTGTGAAAAATTCATCTGAGTACGTTAAGTTTAAGTCTGCTGATTCTCTAAAAACAGTAATAGTTCTATTAGTAGAGATAGAAGCTCGTAGCATCAATACAGTTCTAGGCCTCCAACTAGATTCAAGCAGTGGCTTAGGTATTCTCTTTTGCTGATGTAAAAAGATAACTTTAGTGTCCTTGGTTGGTAAATTATTTAGTTCGTGTCTAGTGACATAGTTATTAAATTCACAATCATCTATTGATCTCTTATCCTTGCGATACAAAACTGCCATCTCAGAATTTTTTACATATGATTCTAAATATGTATGTAGCTTGGCTAGGATAACAATATCAGGAACTGACTCGCCAGGACCTAAGACATGATCAATTCCATTAGCTTGATAGAATGAAACAGACTCGTGTCGAGATAATACTGGCATAGATATGAGTAATGGATATCTATCTAGCTCGTGTATGCTTTCAAAAATTTGATCTAGTCCATATATTTTAGATGAAGCAAAGCAAAGATTAGTAGTTCTCAATAATATATTTTGGCTGACTTGTGTTAGCTTCGCATCGTTTTCTCTACTAGCTTTCAAATCAAAATGAGACAGTCCTAATATACCTGCAGCATCTCGATATAAATGTAAGTTGTGCGGTCCTGGTTCGCCAAACTTTTCATGTGCGTATTCAACCACTCGTGGATGAACATTGCGTAACTGATAATCATATACACCAGGGCAATGAGTATCACTGTTAGATTGTATTTGACATACCTCATCATAATACTCTAATAGCTGAGGCTCAATATCAAATTCTAAATCTTTGAAGTGTGTGATAATATCTAATGCGTTGCGTTCGTTTAGTTTGACGAAGTGCGTCTTTGTTTTATTGTCGTACATTTTTTTATCTTGTACAGACTTGATAAAATCAATATGCTTTATCATTTTATTAGAAAATGGAAAGCGTATAGCCATCATCTGAGCTTTGATGAGTCCCCCAAACACTGGCACTTCTCGCTCTATTACTTTGATAGTTCTTGTTCTATCAATAATACGATATGGGTGACGCAGATGATCCAAGTCTTCTCTAAAGTCAGGATAGCGTGCCTCGAGCCACTCAGAGTATTCAAGTAGTTTGAGTTTTAGCAGTTCGTGCTGCCGTTCAGTCAAACCCATACCCTTCATAGATTGTCTGTGTAAGCTATAGAATAACTTTTGATCAGGATCTGTTAGAATTTTTTTATTAGCTGATATAATATCTAAATAATCTTCAATAGTCACTGGGTCCTGTGGTTCGTGAGAATCTACATCCTCTAGTCCAAATGTCATCATAAATTCTACCTATACTTTCATTATAACAGGTTATAAAATATTTGTCAATCGTTTTAGTGGCTTACCCGTAGATATTTCTTTCGTAGTCCATTCGGTATATGCAAAATCATTCAGCCATTGTCGTCTGTCAGGTGTGTCTGGATTGTTTATATTATTTACATCCAGATTACCCACGCTCCACGCTAGGCTCGAAAAGGAAGTAAAGAGTGGTATTCCTTTCATTGCTGCTATGATGCCTGGGTTGGAACTCCAATTGACTACGGCGTATGCCTTCTCAACAGTAAAGTCATAGTCATCATATGTGTTAGGAATCTTTTTAGGTATTTGTAGAATAGTGTTGGCAGGTAGGTTTCTCAGACGCATTGGGCATCGTGGATGCTGCCTTACAATAATATTTCTATCAGTATGTTTTCTTATTGTAGCTAGTGTATCCATCAGCCATCGCTCTTGATGTTGCTCGTCGTGCCATTGTGCTGACTTATTGTTTTGACAAGCTATGAGTATAGAACCATTTGTGTTTTGTTTCCATGGATCTAGCTTTAGTCCTAGCTTGTCAGCTCGCTTGCTGTCGTTTGCTCGAGGTCCAAAGTAAGCTGAGTTATTGACTCCGCCTACTCCCATTTTCCATGTGACATTGCGTTCTATAGCACCTACTTCTAATACTATGACAGGTGTACGATTGCGAGCTGCTCTGTGCCATATCTCTTTGTTCTTCAACATTCTACCATGCCAGAGGACGCCCCATATGACATCTACATCTCCTTTGTCGGAGTTATGGTAAACAGTGTAGCCTAATCGTTTAGCTCCAGCCTCGAAGGCAGCGAATACAGATTTGGAGTTGAGTGCTCCATTATTTGTGTGCAAATTAAATGATTTCATATTAAATACTTATATATACTATATATACAGGAGAAACTGATGACAGACATTCTTGCGGTAACAACTTTCAACAAAGAGGGTTTAGATCTCTATGCTCAAAAGTTCTTAGACACATGGGCACAAAATACAGATGATAATATGAAGTTGCTAGTGTATGCTGAGGATTGTGATCCAATCAATCCCGCACCTAGCAAGATTCTAATATTGAATCAACGGGAAGCATTACCAAAGTTGATGAAGTTCAAAAAGAAATGGGGCAAGGTTCCTAAGGCTAATGGCGAGTGTCCTTTCCCGCACAAGCGTCCTAGGGACTATGATAAAAAATTCAAATGGGATGCGATGCGATTTGCAAACAAGGTATATGCGGTATTTGATGCTTGTGAAAGAAATACTGGCAAAGGTTGGGTTGTATGGATTGATGCTGACATGGTTGTGCATAGTCACTGGAACTATGAACAATATGCATCTCTGTTCCCTTCTGATGTATGGCTAACATATGTAGGCAGAGGCAAAGGATCTCAGACATGGCCTGAGTGTGGCTTTTATGGGATTGATTGCAAATCCGCTAAAGCACGACAGTTTGTAGCTAATCTTGAATATCAATATGAGAATGCTGAGGACGGGATATTCAAATTAGATGAATGGCACGATAGTTATGTGTTTGGCTCCTGCTTAGAAAAATTTATGCGTATGTATCCAGATGTGTTAGATTACAGTGCTGGTATGTATAGCGTGGCTGTAAAGACTGGTGGGGGAGGACATCCTCTCATCAATGGTGTGTTAGGTACTTGGTTAGATCATCTAAAGGGTGACAGAAAACAAACAGGTAAAAGCAATAAAAGAGATCTTATGGTGAAGCGTGGAGAAAAATACTGGAAGTTTTGATGTTGTAACAAGCATGAGTCTCGACTATTACAACAAGGTTGGGACTTATATGATTCAAACTTGGCTGAAGTATTGGACTGGCTTTACTCTTACTGTTTATACAGAAGACACTTTGCCTATAACTGATCCTAGAATTACAATCAAGGATGTGAATAATTTAGGATCTGCTTTTCATAAATTCCAAAAAGCAACACATACTAACAGCCGAGCTACTATATTTTCTAAAAAGGCATTTCCTATTATAGAACATCTCAAGCCTTCTACTGGTTATCTAGTATGGGTAGATGCTGATGTAATCTCAGAAGGTTACATTACACCCCTTTGGTTACACTCTTTGATAGGGGATGATAGTTCAGATAATATATCTGCTCACTTTGGAGTTCCCCAGCAAGGTTACTATTCTGTAGAGACAGGATTCTTTATAATCAATCGAGAGCATAGATACAAGCCTATGTTCTATGCAAAGTATCGCAGCATCTATCATCGTCGAGACTTTTCAAATATGTATAAGCCTTTTGATGGAGATTCGTTTGGTAGAGTTATTCGTGAGTGTAGAGAGTTTGTAGATGACTTTAGCTATAGAGAATTATCTCCAAAGCCAGATAAGATACTAAGCCCATTCAATAATCAAATGCAAGGAAAACTATGGCATTTAAAAGCAAAGCACAAAGATAAAGACTTTACTTCTTCCCTAAGGTTACATAAGGCTCTTTATCGGAGATAAATTGTTTCATATGTCGCCAAGCATCGCCATTGCGTAGCTCTTCCATTTTCCAATGACACATAGCTAATCGCTGTAGCCAATCTGTTCTATCAAATGTTTGTGGAGACTCAATAGTAGATAAATCTGTATTGGCTACAGCAAATGCTTGGCTAGTCTGTGGAATTGGATCTGTAACATACAGAGGTACTCCTTCAATAGCACTGGCTACACCTGGACTAGAATTGTATGTTATTGTAGCCCATGCTTTTTCAAAATCCTTTTTGATACTTTTGTTGTTAGATATTTTATGCTTTGTCTCTCGCAAATATCTATGAGCGTGTTTGTCTCCTGGATGAGCTCTTACAAGTATGCCTCTGTCTGTATGCTTGCGGATCTCTTGAACTGTTTGATGAATCCAATCTACAACAGACAGTCCTTTCATACTCCAACCTTCGTTGCGTTGGCAACATAGTAAGATGTAACTTCCTAACTTACGCCATGGCTTTACTTTTATATCTAAATCTGTGGATATCTTATCCCAGCGTGTCTCATCTACAATAGTATCAAAATAGTTAGCAGTAGTTGGAAATACTCCGCCCATGCTAAAACGATGATACATCATAGGGTGTAACTTATCTACATTGTAACCAAACAGGTTACTATCAATAACAATAAGATTTTTATTATCGTCTTGTTGTCGTTTTATAATACTACGACGAAAATTTAGATGAGGAGTTCTTGAGGAATTCTCATGCACCCAGCCTTGTAATACAGCAACATCAACTGGGACGGGGCGATTATATCTAGAGTCATAAATTTTGCCAGAGTCTTTATTAGCATTGACTCCTTTGATAAAATTTATGAGTAAGTCTGCTTTGTGACTTCTACGGGCAGATGGAGGTATTGAGTTGATGAAGGCACAAACAGTGGTTTTCATTTATCAACAGTGTCCTTGATGGTAAATTCTCTCTCCATTAGTTGTTGATACTCATCCTTCCAAACATCTGATAAGTCCTGCATAAAATAGTTTTTGAACCAAGGCCCGCCTTCTGTATAGTGTATTAGCTTTGGTGATCCATCGTGTTTGTAGTAGTGCCCTACAAGCCAGTTCCATTCGTGATGCAGTTCGCCTATCTCATCATCCTGCAGCCAATTGAAACGATGGAAGTATCCACCATCTTTAGATGGGTCACTAATAAGTTCCTTAGTCAAAACTTTATTAGAAGGATGCTCACAGTTGAACAACATTACCGAGGACCAGTTTTTGCGTGGATATACAGTTTGTAGTCTGCCATCCATTTTAGTTTGGCTGAGTGGTGTGTAGTCGTGCTTCACTACCATTACAGCATACTTGTCGTCAGCTAAATCAAACAGTTCGTTCAAGTCAGTTTGTAATAGCGTATCACAATCAATAAACAATGCCCACCCTCTGTAGTGTGTTAGCGCAGGTACTAGAAATCTAGTAAATGTAAATTCAGTAGATGATAATCTATCTATTGGACGCCAGTACCAGCCTGACTTCTCTAACATTGTTTTCTTAATTGGATATACAGTAGCGCCAGGTGTTCGTGTTAGAATGCTATGGCGACATACTTCATATGCTAAGTCCTCTCTTGGATCATAGCCCACATAAATTTTTAAATCTCTCATAAAACCGTTTGTTTAGATCTCTACATTCTTCCAAGTATGTAGGATGGATATACATAGTGTCATTGGACACATCATTGATTGACTCTAACATTACAGGCGTATATTTAAAAGTTTTGAACTTTGTGCTCCACGGCACTACTTGAACATTCCTGCCAAGTAGCATAGCCCAATAGGCTCCGTGATAGCTAGTAGTTACTACAGTTTCGCCTGAAGCTAAAAAGCGAATAATATTATATATGTCTTTTGCCTTGTTAGTTAGTACAGGTGCATCTACATCTGGCTTTTCTTTTCTTGCGTGTAGATAATATACTTTGTCATGCTTTATTTCATAAGGATTATCAAATGCTGGATGCATACAAGTTACACACGGAACATATTCGCCAATGCCTATATTGTTAGCATCTCGCAAACCAATCATATCAGCATTGCCAAGCCATTCAGGATATCCTCTGTCCTTATTTACATCATAATTGGTTCCAATACCCCAGACTACGAGTTTTGCGGGTTGCTGTTTTACAATAAATTCAATATTCTCTGTGAACGTTGGATGTATCAAACCACCTCCTCCTATAACAACAATCTTACCCTCGGCATCAGTTACTTGATATCTTGGATTATCTTGAAGTTGAATAGGACAAGTCTTGGCAGAAAAATCTGCAAAGTATCTGCTAGGGTTACAGTAAAAGTCTCCTGCGTTGCCTCGATGCTGTCTATGAAATTCGTAAATCATAATGTTGCGTCCTCCATACCTGCTACTCTTAGTTTAGTAATGTTAGTAATTTGCCATTGCTTCTGATCTAAGCCTTTCATAACGCCTAGCCATTTATTACGAAGCAGTGCAAACTCATTTATGATATGTTCAAAATCAACAACATCAGGTTCACCATCTACATATTTTTCTACATCTCTACTAGACAGTGCTCGCTGATAATTTTCTAAATATTTTTTAAAGAATGAGGATCTTAGTTTGCGAAGTTCTATGTTTAGGTAGTTGAGAATAGCCTCAATCTCTTGTAACTGATTGAACCTATGCTCAACTATACCTGGAAGTTCAGAACTAGCTTTTTCAAGTGAGCCTCTCAGCTTACACTCCATACGAGCTTGTGCTAGTTCTGATTCAAAGTGTTGAATAGCATTAGGTATAGAGTTTACGTCTCTAGTAACACTAGAGTACCATCCTGCCATATTTACTCATCGTATTCGAGGTCAGGTTCGTCCAAGTAGTAAGCAATTGCGTGATCCAAATAAGGACAGTTGCCTAATACAGTTTTTAACGTTGGATCATCTACCCCGTAGTCAGCACATAGTTCAACAAACTGTTCTGCTACAGCAGGTAGATTCTTTTTATCTAAATGATCTTTGAATAAAGTCCATGTATCAACAATGAGCTGTTCATTCATCTTGTGTTATCTCCTCTTGAGTTTCAACATATGGTATATTTAGCTCAAGAGGACGATTGGGTAGATCATTTATAATCATGTCTAGTCGCTCACCAGTCCATGCCTTGCGATACTCTTTATGCTCTACTCCTGCAGAGTCTGTGTAACGTAGTCTGTTGCCATCCTTTACAAGCAATCCTTTCTTCTCAAATAGATCCACTAATCCACTATACGGATCCATTCCTGTCTCATACGGAATCTTAACTTGTACTCCTTCAAACGGTTTAGCATATCGTGTTTTCATAACTTTACAAGCAGCACGAATGCCATTTACATTTGAGGTTTTATTTCCATCCTCATCTTCTTTTAGCTTTAGCTTTTTCATCGCTACTACAATAGAAGAGGCGTAAATAAATCCTTGTCCGCCTGAAATTTTATCATCCGGATCAAACATATCCTGAGATGCATATGTATGATTAGTTGCTACAAGTCCTACGTTATGGCTACCAAACATATTGACACAATTTCTTACTAGGGCTGTTAGTGCTTTAGGTTTCCTACCCATATCACCTTTTAGATCGCCTTTGCCAAACTGATCAACATCTGTTGGAGTTAGCAACATACCTAGTGAGTCAATAACAAATAATACTTTGGGTTTGTCTTCTCCGTCTAGCTTTTTGAAGTCATCCATAAAGACAGAGATTGTTTTAGCTACATCATCAATCATACTCATATTGAGTTTTAGCAGTTTGCTTTCGGATGTATCTACATTTAGATTGCGTAGCCATTCTTCGTCTAGTGCGTTCTCACTATCTACTAGCACAACGAAGATATCTTGTTCCTGTGCGGCTTTTACAATATTGCCAGCACAAATATAACTTTTACCAGCGCCTGACTCTCCTGCAAATACGCTCACTTTACCTAGAGGTATTCCTTTATAGAAGTCGCCGGATATCAAATAATTTAGTGCGTAGTTTCCTGTACTAACCCAATCAGTAGGATCATTAAATCCTGTACTCATACCTGAGATAGATTTAGTCAGTTCTTTGCGAAACTTTGATGGGTCAAAAGCCTTTGCCATTAAATTCCTTAAAGGGTGAGGTGGAGCCCCGTACTAGAATCGAACTAGTAACGGAAGATTACAAATCTACTGTTATACCATTTAACTAACGGGGCGCCAATATATTAATCTTCAGACTTTTGTCTGTTACGGATCATTGCTAAAATGTCATTAGCATCAGCTCCACCTTTAGCAGCATCGGCTGCCGCTTTGGGCTCGTCTGGCTCAAATGGTAGATCGTCGTCTTCTACCTTTTCTACCTTAGCTTCTACCTTTGGAGCAGGTGCGGGAGCAGGAGCGGATTGTGGATCACCAGTCTTAGCTGCCAACCCAGCAGGGCGGAAGTAGCTACCCCACTTCTCTTCGTCATATGCCTCGCCATCGACAGATGCCTCAAACATTTCCTGCATAATCTTCAATTCTACATCTGTTGGCTTCTTTGGAAGGAAGTCATTCAGATTGAACAAGCCGTTGTTATTCACAGCCTGCATTTCAGCATCGCCTAGTGGGCGTGTTCGTCGTGCCCAGCTGGATGTTGAGTAATCAGCGTATCCACCTTTGGAAGTCTTCTTCAGTCTAAAGTCCAAGCCTGATGTGTAATCAGTTGGCATCTCTTCCATGTCTGGATCCATAAGAGCATCCTTGACTAGGGTAAAGATTTGTGGACCAAGTATAAAACGACGAATAAGATTCTCAGGTTTCGATTCTTCGTTCATTGGATCTTCTACTACAAATCCTTGAAACAAATAAGAACGCTTCTTCCAATACTTACGCCCCATTGACTCCATCTCCGGAGACTTGAACCAAGCACGAACTTCGTTCAAGATAGGGCAAGACTCTCCGTACATTTCCATACAAGGAATCTGTACCTGTACTGGCTTAGAGTCCGTTTGTCCTTTGATGCCACCTTCAAAAGGTAGTTTAATCATCAAACGTTCTCGCCAAAAGAAAGTGTTGTTTGTATCTGCGTCAGGTAGAAATCTCAATACCGCAGTCGTTCCTTCTGAAATATTCCAGAAGGGATAAATTGCGTTATCGCCGCCACCTTGTCCTGTTGATTTGGATTCTTGTTCTTTGAGTTTTGCTCGGATTTCTGCTAAAGATGCCATAATATTCTCCTATAATAATAGCCTGTTAAATATGCCTAAGTTGAGTTAAAAGTAGCATATACTTCTTAGTATATACTATATTTTATCTAAAGTCAAGAGGAAATATTTCTTGCTTTAGAACCGTTGTGCTAAATGAACTAGCTTCAGTTTTATTTATCCATAATGACAGCGCATTATAAAAAAGATGATGATTTGTTTCTGACAGATGATTGGGGGAGAGATTTATCTCATGAGTGACGAAGAGTGAATCAGTATATGGCATATTCATATAAGTCTCCAGACCAGGTCCTTGATTGACGCTCACATTATCAAATATATGTTCATTATTTGCTTTTAAAAACATGTCTGTATAACTAGAAGACTCATTTAGTGGCAGTTGTGGAACTTGTATAACAAGAACCTTTTTAAATAATTTTCCTTGAGCAATTAATGTTTGTAAGTTTCGAATTTCATCTATTTCATCAACATTATAAGGAATTCGATGATGCCGAGCATATATCTTAGCCCATTTATACCAAGGTAAATATTTCTCTGCGTCTTTAATTTCAATTATAGATTCCTCTCTAGTTCTATAAAACATATGTGCAAAATTACTAGCTTCACTAGCCTCAAATGGCTTAAAATCAAATCTATGAGCATAAGATAATAAAAAAATTAAATTTATATCTTTTAGCTGTTCAAGTTTTCGTTTATGTTTTATAATTTTCTTAAAAAGTTCATTCAGCATCCTTATGGGTGATGATCCACTAAGACAGTAATTTCTTACTTGATACTGATGGTTAAGTTGGTAGGTATATGTATATGGTATGTGGGAAAAGCATGGATCTCCAAAGCTATCTCCAAAGATCCAAACTTTTTCCCTTGTATCATCCTTCGTGGGAATGATTGTGATCATGGTATTGATCGTGCTTCTTCACTGATTGGTGATGATGAGGTGCTGGTGCCTCTGGTTTGTTATGCTCGTGGTAGTCACAAATAACATCTGTGCCACGGGTGTAGCAAATCTTATCGTGATCGTCGTGCTGCATGAAGTAAGGTCCTTCAACTGCAGGTTGAGGTGCTGTACAGCCTACTGCGATGAGTGCCACTGCGCTCAATGCCAAAAATAATTTCATTGTTTCTCCTAAATTATATTTTATTTATTACCAAACAGTGAACCACAGCATATTGTTGCCAATAGGTGATTCCATGTCAGTAAGTTCAACCACTCCCATTTTCATATCGGGGTGTGCCTCAAACAAAGCCAATTCATGATAAGATATCATTGGCTCATCCTTTAACTTTTCGTATAACTCCATTACTTCCATTGGACTGTCAGCAATGAACAGAGTAATATCAAGATCAGGATAGGTTGTAAATCTAACGCCATGCCGTTGTGCTATTTGTCTATCGTAGTAAATATTTTTCATTTCAGCTACGACATAATCAAATGAGAATGCATAGACGTCATCTCGAGATGTATAAAAAACAGGATATTCTACACCACCTCGCATAATAGGCCTTTTGATGTCATGGAAGATTCTTCCATTACCTACATAGCCATTGTCGTGAATTTCAGCTGATGCTGTGCTTGTCATTATAACAGACATTACCAGTGCTACTAAAAGCCCGCTAATGTATTTCATTCAGTACTCCTCTACTTTATTTCCTCAACTATAGTTCTATCAACTGGAGTCTGAACATAACCTACTTCCTCACTCCAAAAATAATAGTAGCCTGTTGGTATTCCATTCTCTTTTTGTCCTGATGTTATTTTGCCATCTTTAATGGTCCATGTCTTAACTACCTTTCCCTCATCTATATATGAGACACGATAGTCTTGCCCTATAACATTATCAGCAGAACGAAAGAGTTTGTTTCTGGCTTCCTCGGTACAAGCAGATAAAAGTATCAATACAATCGTTATAATGATGACACGCATCAATTGAGCTAACCCTTTCAAGCCCCTATTCCACTCAACCTAATAATATCATTCAATCCACCTGCAGAATCTTGTACAAACTCTCCACGTGATCTTGTGTGATATTCTTTGAACTTTTCGTTTATTGCTCTAATAAACTTATTAGCTCCTTCAACGTATTTTGGGCCATAGTCTTTTTCTACGGCTGTCAATACTGCTGTTTCGCCTTTAGGAAACTGTCCTGTTTCCTTATCATAGTAACCTAAAATAAATTCGGTTACGGGGATTTTCTTTTCTTCTCTATGATCCACTATCTCATCGTCGATAGGATTGAACTTGCTACCTTTGTGATGATGACGCTTTTTTAGATCTCGTAATTTTTCTTGTTGGACTGCATTATCAACTCTATGTTGTGCCCAAGCCTCAAATTTTTCTACTGGGGATGAAGATTTTTTTGCTGCTCGATTTCTTTCTGTTGGTTCTTCTTTTACTAAATCGTCTGGACCAATTGACTCTAAAGGAGCCTCTGCTACTAGACGATAAAGGTAAGGGAATGCTTCTTTTAGCTCTTCATCAAATTGCTTTACAGTAAGTTGATCAATCCAATTTACAGAAATGTCCTCAGGAACTTCTGTAAGTTCCTCAGCTACGAATTGTGATGTAATGTGCTTGTAGCTATACTCACGTTGTATTGATTCTAGTGTTCGTTTGATTGACTGGATACGTTCTTTTACAAGTCCGTGATAGTTTTTCATTCCCTCTGTAACTGCTTTAGATTTGCCTACATAAGTTTTAAACTTACCTAAAATACCAAGCTCTTCAGATAGTCCCGTAATGTGTTTTCCAAAATCATCAAATGGATGCCCGCCTTCAGACATATGCCGTGCCATAGCTCGTGCACCGTTCAAATGCTTATATGGATATTTAAATCTTTCTCCATCAGCATTTTCAATATAAATGTTTTTGATGTTCTGTGTTCTTGAATTCATCAAATCTTGATTTACCTTGCGGGTGTGCTCTAGGTGGATACGTGATGTTCCAACATCTTGATAGCTATCTCGAGCAGTCCCGTATAGTTTTGATTCTGTCATTGCTTGATCCCCAAAGTGTTGTGATGACATAAATTTATAATCGCGTTTGTCTAAGTTGCTCTTTGTAATGTTTCTCACATCAAAGTTCATTAGCCTTTTTCTAGCAAACTGTCGTAATTCTTTTAGAAAAGAATACCATCCTTTTTTTGTAGTAGAGGTTTGGTCCTCTAGAAAAGTTTCAGCGTACATTACATTCAAACCCTCTTGGCTCAGTTCAACATTTATTGATCCTGTTCCTGGTTTGAATTCAAAGTCAAAGTAGCGTCCTTCCTTAGGATTGTTTGTAACATTTCCTGATTCGTCACCAATAGTAACCTCAGGAAATCTTCCGCGGATTTTATTAAACAGCTCTTCGCCTATAAAGTCAATATTCTTATCCATAATTTTATTTATCAATAATGATTAGATATAAAGATTGGCATTGGTGGTTCGTATTCGTCATCTTGCGTCAAACTCTTGAAAGAGTTATATATTCTAGGATCCCAATCTCGTAACACGCCAATCATTCGTATAGCCAGCAGCATGGCAGAAACCAAGTCATCTGTTTCCTCCATCTTAGCACTATAAGATGCACCGTTAGCTACAAAATTTTTCAGTTCTGATATCAATGCTGCTGAATTTATTTCTAGTTCGTAGTTCTCAATCATAGTTTTCATTTTACTACACGCATTGAGTTTAGAGCTATGTGTAGTGTTGAAGCCTTTCCTATACTTCCGCATATGTCCTTTGCGGATAGGCTCGCTCAAAAATAATCCAGGTATATGTTCTTCACCTAAGTCATTAATAACAATAAGTGCCGCCTCACCAATGGAATTATTTTCTACACTCCAATATAATGAATTTACATTGTCTAATTTAGATGCAATATGAATACACAAATCTTTTAGCAATCGTATTTGTCCAGGAATAGCAGTAGTGTTATGTCGCCACTCTGCTACCTGCTTCCAAGTAGGAACTTCTACAACTTGTATAGCAGCATAGTCACCACCAGTTCCCATAGCCGGGTCCAGTGCTACAACATATGTAGCCGCTGGATCTATTTTTCTATACCAGCGTATCTGTCCCATGTTCATTATAATTTTGTTGCCTACCATCTCAGCTAAACGTATAGAGTTGATTAGTGTTTCATCATATACTAAGAACTCGCAGCCATATTCACGTCTAAAACGCTCTTCACCAATACGTCCTAGTTCAGCCTCTTTCCATTTTTCATCTCTATCAGGATGCTCGTCCCAGCGGCAGGTAAAAGATTTAAATCCGTTTATACCTAAATCTTGTTCGTTGCCGTGCTCGTCAAACTTGTGTTCAGCTTGCTTCCAAATTGTAGCAAATGTATCTTCGTCTGAGTTTGGAGTAGATGTAATAATGGCACGCCCACCAGTTGCTAGTGTAGGAGAGATAGAAGTCCAAAATTCTTCAGCTATGTTTGGAGCAACGAACGCAAACTCATCACAGTATAGCAGTGATATGGACATACCTCTACCAGTGTTACCTGTAGTGGTTGCACTTACAATCCTGCTACCGTTTTCGAATTCAATGCTACCTTTATTGTAACTGATTACACCTGCACGAATATGATCTGGACAACATTCATACACATAGCGAACTCTCTGCATAATCTCTTGAGCGCCTGTGTATTTGTGAGCAGCGATTAGAATTGTTTGATCTGGATGAAACATAGCGTACCACATCAAATATATTGCCGCGCAGGTTGTTTTGCCTGTCTGGCGTGGTAGCATATTCACATTGAAGCGATGATTGTGATATGTATCCATTAGTCTGACTTGATAGTCAAACGGATCAAATAACAATTTACCTTTGACAGGATGTTGTATGTAAGCGTAGTGTTTGGAAAAGTGCAAGTATCCTTCCTCAGGATCCATGCACTTCATTAATTCTTCTATTTGTTCATTGGTGTATTGTTCTTGCTGGTTAGCTTTTTTAGTTAATACCCCATCCAAAGATTTTGACATTGTTCTATATTTTTAGAGCCCAGATAGTTTGCGGATGTCGTCCATCTCTTCATCATATTGACTACTATTGATTTGATCCTCTGGTGCGTCCTCAATCTTCTTCTTTAGATGTGGAGGAAGATTGTGCTGCTTACCTTTGAGTTCTTTTTCTCGTGCTGCTTGCTCGCCTTCTGTTCTTCTTCCTGCAGATCCACCTGCACGTGTTCGACTAATGTTTGCTAAATGTCTGCGTTTTGCTTTCTTCTCTTCTCGTTCTACAGCCTCGTCATAGTCTGTGCCTAGATCCAATACTTTGTTGCCGTACATTCTTTTGAGTTTGCGGAATTTGGAGTTTGGAAGCGCCATGATGTCTGCGTTCTCATTAGGGACTTCAATGTCACCAGCAAAGCGATTATCGTCTTGGATGTCCATATAGTCATCGTCGTTAGGAACTATAAAGTATGTTCTGTCACTACGTCCTGAGAAGTTGTTACTACCTTCATCTCTGCCATCAATCTCTGTAAAGTATTTTTCATTCAATGCTTTCCAAAGTTCTTTCTTAAATTTACTTTCCATTGCCATTGGATCCTTTACTCTAATGTCTGATTTTTTGTTGCTTGGTCCACCGGATACATTCTTTCTCAAAAAGTCACCGTCTTGATATTTCTCATCTGGGGAGTTGTCCCAGTCACCATCGCCTTCTGCTTCTCCGCAGGGTTCGTCACCGTGGATTCCTCCACAAGTGTCACAAGTTGAAGGTCCGTCTAAATCTAATCCAAGAGGTTTAGATGGAGGCATCCCGTCCAAGTCTGGAGCAAGTGCTGGTCCAATTGGTGGCTTAATGTCTGGAATGTCCAGCCCAATTGGTGGCTTTGGTGCGTCACCTAATCCAATTGGCGGGAGAGCGGGTTTATCTAAACCCATAGGTGGTTTATCTCCACCAGTAAAGATTCCCATCAAATCTTTTATCTCTTGACTGTTTGTTCCGTTTAGCGATATATTTACGCTAGCTTCATTCAGCCCAGCCAATTTTTTCATGTCTTGTAAATTCATATTACCTTCCTGTTATAAAGTATTTAGCGTTCCTGTATGTATTTAATCTCTCAGTAAGTTTTTTCATCTTACGATACAATATTATTTTGTGAGATTCTGTTGTTTCTTCTTTATAATGTCCTGAGCTAAGTCTTCTAAGAATAAATTCTTCGTGAGCATCAGCACGTTCATCTTTATATGCTAGAGGATTTATTGCCTTTACTCTTTCATATTGCTTCTCAGCTTCTGTTGCTAAAAATCTTGCCATCTCTACTTTTATACCAACAACACCGGATGCTCTTCCATTAAATATGTCATCAACATATCTTCTATCATTAGGATTTTTTATATTTTGGATAATTTGGTTATAGTTGTCTGTTAGAAAATATCCATCATAGTTATCGAGAACTTCTTGAAGGGCATACTTAGCATCTGTCATTTTATTTGGATCTACCATACCAAAGCCCAAAGCCCCTTGACTCAAATCAACTGTAGGTGCGTTTCTAGCATCATACCTTCCAGCTGGAGCAGTTGTTTCATTACTTCCTATAATAATAGGATGTCCTTCCGCAAATACTTGATTGTTAGGCTCGTTTCGTATATCCTTAAATGTTTTACTTAAGACTTGTAACCCACCATTTTTGTCAATATTTATGAAATAATATGGTCCTTGCTTCCATCGTCTTGCTATACTTTCTACTCTTTTCCTAAACTCTCTCATATCACCGCTTGTTCTAGGTTGTTTAGGAACATCTCGAACAACACTTAATTTATGAATATTAAACGGAGTCAAAGGCATTTCTACAGGCTCATCTTTTCCTGTTTCAGCATTTGGTTTAGACACTGTTACAGCAAATCCTCCTCCACCATATGTTTCTCCCATAAAGTTTTCTTTAGCCCATTTGTTGTTGAAAACTCTACCACCTGTAATATCGTTTTTCCATTGCTCAAGTCCGCCAAACCACCACTTTGGATTGAAGGCTGATACAGAATCATATTGTAACATTCTAGCTACATATGCTCGTTTATCGTCATCGCTAGTATCATCGTTTCTTAAATAGGCATCTATTTTTTCTAAATCTTTTTCTCTCAATGCCATTAGCTCTTCATTAGTGTCATCTATCCATCCAGCTGCTACCATGAGAACTACTATATCATATACATCTAATAAATCAAGAGCCCATATAGCCAAACCAAATGCGGCACCAGGTACGGCACCAATAGCAGCACTGGTTGCAACTATTGCTATTCCTAATTTTTTAGCTATTGAAGTTGCGACTGATTTAGGCATCTTAGCTAATCTCTCAGCTATCTCTCTACTAGATGGGAGACTTTTTGATACGTTAGCTTTATGTTGTTTCTCTAAACTTTCTGAGTTAGCTCCTGCTTCTATCTCTTTTCGTTGAGCCTCTATTTTTGCTGTGCCTTTGTTTATTGCTGTATCTAATTTCTTTTGTTCGTCTCTTCCGCCTTCAAGTTCATCAAGTTCTTTAGCATCCTTAACGCCTAATCTATCAGCCTGGGCTCTATCAGCATCTGTTAGGTTTTTCTTGCGTTCTTCAAAGTTGCCGCCTGACGTTCGTTCGTCGATAGCTTTTCTCTCTTCTTTAAACTCGCCCCATGTATTTTTATTTTCTTCAGATACTGGAATTAGTTTTCCAGGACCAGCTTTGTTTATTGCGTCCTGTGTTGTGCCTGCCATCGTGTTTGTTTCTGGGCCAGCCATACTACTTGATGTAGGCTTTTGTAGTTCTCCGTCTTTTGGGGTAATGTTTCTTTGATTTATAGTTCCTGGTTGTTCTGAGTTTGCTACGCCTAAATCGCTTAATGCTTGTTGCATTTGAGCATCAGCTTTTTGAGGTATAGTAGCAGTTTTTAGTGGAGTAGTGGGACTGTTAAGTTGTTGTGCTACAGTGCTAGTAGCCATTTTGCCAGTAGTATTATTTCTCCACTGTGCTCCTAGCCATTCATACTCAGCACCGTTTACCATCTTTTTGTCACCAACAGTGTATTTTGTTTGTGTTGAGGATGGCGGTGATTGACCATTCATAGCAGCAATTTTATCAGCTTGTGCTTGAATTTCTGCTGCTGGGGTAGATGGTTCTGGTTCTACTGTAAGCTGACTTTTAGGATCAAAGTTTGGTGATGGATCTGGCTCTGCTAGCTTTCTTTGTTGGATATTGTCAAACTCTGTATTGGCTTGTTTTGTTAGTTCAGCTGATTTATCTCCAGCTGGTGCTGTGCCAGTCTCTGGAAATGTTTTAGCATCGCGCATTTCTCGTTCAACAGATTGTTGTAGTTGTTCTGAGTTGGGAGAATTTTTTACAGAATTCCAATATGCTGTCGCTGCTTTATTTGTATCAGCTTGGAGTTGAGCTATCTCTCTTTCATAGGCAGCAGTTCGTCTAGCCCTTGCTGCTTCTTCTCTACCTTCAGCTCCTAATTTTTGAGCATCTTCAATATATTTTTTTCTTGCGGCTTGTTCTGCTGCCATTGCTTTTTCATATGCTGTATATGCTCGCATACTTTCACCTTCGGCATTTTGCATCAGCCGACGCATCTCTCTTTCATGTTTTTGCATAGCAAGAAGCTGTTCTTGCTTTCTAGCTATCGCAGCATTCTCTGCAGCTGATAGATTAGTTTCCAAACTACTACCAAAAGTAGAACCATCAACCGGTCTATTGTTTGGTGTATGTGCTGCCAGTGTCTTGCTAATATTTGCCTGTCCCATAGCTTTTTCAAGTTTGTCTAAATCTATTGTGCTACCTTGCATAGCATTGGCAACAAACTTTGGAGCATTTTTATCTTTCCAAGTTACTTCTATAGACTGTGCAAACTCTTGAGGTTTTATTTGACCATGTGTTAATCTTTCTAGTGCTTCTTGCCCAGCGTCTGAAGTTAATGATTTATTCAGTGTAGAATCTTTAGCTTGGAATATGTTTAATAATTCTTCAGTTTTTGTAACTTTTGGGTCCACCAGTTCAAATGGAATGTTATTTCGTGTAACCCCGTTTTGCTGTATCCATGATGCTAAATCATCTCCTGAAAGAACTGTAGCAGAATTTCGGTATCGCTCTAAATCTATTTCTCCACTCGTTAAAGGTTTAGATTCTTTTGAGATTGGTTCTAGTTTTGCGTTGGGTCTTGGTAGCCTAGTATCAACATTAATCTCAAAGTTTTTAAGCTCATCCATAAAACCTCCATTGGTATAAGTGGAGTTATTAGATATTAGTCCCGCAGTAACTTGTTTCAAGTTTGTCTTACTTGCTTCTGGCAATCCACCAACATTTATTTTACTGACATATAGTTTAGTTAAATCAGTAATGTCATCTAATAGTTTAGGATTAATATTTTTCATTGATGCCCGCATGTCATTTAGATACTTTTCTAAATTTCCATCTGGTGGATTATCAGCTCCGTCTAATATTCCTAGTAATAGTTTATGCTGAGCGTTATGTTCTATTTTAGGAAGCTCAGGCATCTTGTTAGGATCAAGAGCTTGAAGCACCTTGACTGGAGTGTTGCTATTGATATCTATTTTGATAGGACGATGGGTTGCAGGTGTTATGCCTCCACCGCTTACTGATTGAGCTGGTGCAGGAATTTGATTTCCAAGTCTTAGTTGTTGAGCCGTAGGCATTTCTGCTTTTTTAGATTTCGTAGATGCCGGCGTTATAATTGGCTCTTTAGGTAGAGCAGGCTTGACAGGTTTTTCACCTCGTAATGCACCTGGGTCATCGAGATTAACTGGGACTGGTCTTTTGCTTGGATCAGTTGTTTTTGTCCTTAAAGTATCGTCAACATCACCACTTCCTTGTCGAGCTACTCCTGATTTACCTGGACCTTCTTTATCAAACTCTATTGGTGTATTTTTACTTGGAGTAACATCATCGTATTTTGATAATGGATTTTCATTTGGGTTTTTTAGAAACTGTTGGCTTTTAGCTATTGCTCTTTCTCTGCTAGCGTCATCTATACCTGTTTGCCATATAGGCTTTCTTTCTCCATATCCATCATTCGAACTAGTTTTAATGGTCTCTTTACCACCTGTCTTTTTTATTTGATCATTTCTTAGTGGCTGTTGCGGCCCATGTGGAGTGGGTCTAACGATTGGCTCTTTTATGCTTGATCCGCTTGGGGTAACATCATTGTATTTTGATAATGGATTATTTGGCTTTGGATTCTTAAGAAATTGTTGAGCTTTCCTAGCAGCATTCTGTCGTCGAAGTTCTTCAGGATCCAATTGCCCAGCAAGCTCGTCAGCGTGATTTGGACTGGCGCTAGAACCAACACCTGCTTTTAATCTATCTGGGGTTCTCCTGTATTTAGGACCAACATCGTTTGTCCTATATCTATTAGCTAGTTCTGTATCAGGGTTAGATCCATCGTATGCTGCAGCATTTCTTCTTGCTAAATCATCAGCACTGCCTAATCTACTTTTGCTTATATCTGTCTTTTTAGATGCTTCCGGGCGTTGTCTAAATTGATCTTTTCTAGCATTGTCCCATTTATTGTAATTTGAATCGTAACCTGCGTATCTTTTACCGCCTAACCTTTGATGACTTCCTGCTACACTGCTTGGGCTAGTTAATTTTGATAATCTGTTTAATTTTCTAGTATTAATATCATCAGCTCTTCGTGCTATTTCTTCTGGGCTAGACGCTCTGTTTCTGCCCATACGAGTATTAGTTCTAAGATTTTGTTTTCGTCTAGTTTCAAAATCAGCAGCTCGTCTTCCTGCTTCATCTGGATTAGATGCTCTAGTTCTTCCCCTATTAGCATCAACTCGAAGATTTTGTTTTCGTCTAGTTTCCCAATCAGCATTTCTTCTTCCTATTTCATCTGGGTTAGAAGTTCTGCTGAGATTGCGCCGTCTTTGATTTAATCTGTTTCGTCGTCGCCAGTCTTGCTCAGCCTTGGGATCATAGTCAAATGTATTTTGACGACTCATAGGCCTACGGTTTGGATCTGGCTTTGGATCTGGCTTTGGATTTTTACCATCACTTCTGCCAGTGGCTACTCTTTTCTCACTCCATGGATCCTCACCATGGATCATTTTCTTTTTACGTTTTGAATCTAGTTCTTCAGGTGGTCGATTCTTTAGTGGTTTTTCAGGTGGATCTGCTCGTAATCTCTCAGGTGGTTTCTTTTCTGGTGTTGCTCCATTTACCCGTTTCCTACCAACAAGCCCAGCAGCGAGGATTGCCGGAAGAGCAGCAGCATTAACGGCATTAGATACTGCTTCCTCAGATGGTATAGTACAATCAATGTTAGCATTCAACTCGCTTACTGCTTTACGAGCTTCGTCAAAAGAAAGTTCTTTGTCAAAATAAGGATCACCTGCTTCTTTGCCTGGCTCAGATAGATATATTTTAAATTTTAATCCTGATCTTGCCATAAAAAACTGTGGACAGCCATCATCTTCTGCTTTAGCTGCCACAGGTTCAGTATTGGTTTTTGCGCTTACTGTTGTAGAATTTTGATTAACTGGACGTTGGACTACAGGAACTTCAGCAGGAGGTAGTTCTTCTTTAGGCTTTTTTTCTTGAGGTTCAAGTTCTGGTTCTGGCTGAGGTGCAGAGCGATTTAGTTCTATCTCATAATAGTCAGCTGCCTCAGGATGCAATACTCCTAAATCATTTAGTCGTTCAGCAGATGCTTTGTCACTATCATCTAAATCAATACCAGCGCCAGTTCCTTTTAGATTGGAATAAGCTACAGCAGGAGCTTTAGATCCAAAGAATTTAGTAATTGCATTTTGTCCCGCATAAAAGAATGCTTTTACTCCTAGCTTGCGAGCAATTCTCCCATAATAGTTATCAGAGAATGATGCTGCGCCAGCTGGACTTTTCCCCCAACTAGATTTTGATTGCTCAAATTTTTGTGCTTGGGCATACCCTGCTTCAATTTGTTCAAATGTAGGATTGGCTGGCAGTGAATCAACTATACGTTGTATTTCAGCATCTAAAACTTTACCGCTGCCAGATTTCCCTTCAACTATTGGACGATGTATTGCGTAGTCCGACTGTTTCATTCTTAATTGCTTTCACCTGTGGAAAAATTTACTGTTCTTTCTTTACGGGCTACTTCAAGTTCTTTGAGTAAGTCCATTACACGATTGGCTCCTACTTGATCCTGTGCTGATTCTCCACCAAGCTCTGGATTAGTAATAAGAGGCTCGTATGGTTTGTCCTCATCTTGCTTTGTATATTCATCCATAGGATCGTATTCATTGCGAATGCTTAGATGCGATTCTGGAAAAGGAACCTCATCTTTAATAATATTAGCCAATATCTGTGTAGTAGTAGGATAGTTTAGCTCAATATCAAAGTGTGTAACTTCTACATTGCTTAGGCGTGGAAAGTCCAATGGAGTTTCAGTAATAGGTGTTGTTTTAGCTTTTTGGCATTTAATAACCTCAAATTTATTTAGACAGCCTTCTAGCTTTCCTTCAAACCCTTCAGGTAGCTCTCCTGCTGCCCGTAATTTGAAAACATATGTTTTCTTAGTTTCCATTAAATAATCGTTAAAGTGTTTCATAATCAGATTCCTCGTTTCTACTATTTATCAATATTTTTTAGTTTCTCAATGAGGCTGTTTCTGTCACTTACTACAAATCCTTCAGTCTCAATTACTCCTTGCGCCTCTTTAGGCTTAGTGTCGTGATCCAATTTGTCCTTTTTTAGTTGTAGCTCTACCATCTTTATCTTTTTATCTAGCTTTGCTACCTTGGCATCTAAATTAGTCTTTAGCATTTGTCCCGCTACTTCAAAGATGCGCGAGCTATAACGGGACTCTACGTTCATACCTAAGTCCATTAGATCATCATAAGCGTCCATGCTACGTTGTGCTACCTCGTCTAATTCAGCATCAGCAGCATCGCCCAAGCCTTTTACTTTAGGCAACGCTTCTGTAATTTTGTCAAAGTCTGCTACTTTACGGAGAGTATCATTCAACTCTTCTTTAGTTTTTCGTTGTTTGCGTTTTGGTTTGGCATCCTCTTGAATGATTTCCTGAGACTCAGGAAGATTCAAAAGTTCCTCAAGTTTTTTTGTCATATATACCTTTTATTTTATTTAGTGTAACGTCCGGTGTGGAACATATCATTTTCGGTTACTACACGAAATGTCATTCCTTGTTGTTTGCAATATTGTCTAGCAACTTGCCATTTAGCTTGATTGACTATTAGGTGCATCTGATTTCGTTTGCTTCTGCCAACTCGTTCTTGTATTGCTTGGTTAGCAGGTTTGACTTCTATTAATTCTGTTTTGACGTTGCCTTCTTTGTCTTGATACTGTATTAGAAAGTCTGGTACATATACGGTATGTTTTCCTGTAACAGGATTTTGGTATGGTAAGCGTATTGGTTCTGAGGACCATTTTGTTACTGAGGTGTGATTATCACAGAAGCGCATAAATTGCAATTCCCAACCACTGCGATATGTTGGTAATGTGTTACCTAGGTATTTGTCTGGATTTGCGAGCTGATATCTGCCCTTAAGATACTTCCCCATCGTTCTGCGTCAATAATATTTTTTGTCCTTGCACAATACCTATTCTTTGATTTGAGGTATTAGATACGGCGTTAAAATTTAATGCTGATAGTTTGTCAGGATTTGTAATAGTATCACCGATATTTCTTTCTTCATTTTTCATAGTTTTAGGTTTTTGTCTAAAACCTAACTGAGAAATTTTATCTCTATTTGTATTAAGAATTTTTAAAACAATATTGTTTAGTTCTAGTTTTGTATATCCTTTTAATGAATCTAATAATTTAAATATTTTTATATTTTCTATTTTAGCTTGTGCTAATAATACTTGTCCAATAGTAGTGGCAGATGACTTATCAAAGCCACGTTTTTCAAAAAAGCCAATCACTGCATCAAAATCATTAGACGCAAATTCTAATCTTTGTTTGAATTTGTTATCAAAAAATGCTATAATTTTTTGATCATCTGATAAAGAGCTTTGTGGTAAATCTGTTCGTGCTACTGCTTCCATTAATCATCTCCAAAAAATCCGCCTTCGCCGCTTACTACATTATCATATAGTCCGCCAAGTCCTTCATTAACCATTCCGCCTACTTCTTGCATAACACCTGCTTCTGTTAGTTTTCCAGCATTTTTCAAAATATTTACACCGCCAATAATAGCACCTAATATATTAGGTGATTTTGGAACTCCGCCTTTAGTATAATCAAATAACTCATTTCTTCCATCGTCGCCGCCGCCTCCGCCGCCGCCAGTAAATGAGTTTATAATATCACCTGCTCCTCCAATGATACTTTTTAGACTTACGCCCCCGCCACCATATATACTATTTGGACTTGGTGTTACATCATAATGTGTAAGATTTCCAAATCCTTTTGGTGAAGTTCCTGATAAACCTTTGCCTGCTTGTGTAGCACCACGCTCGATCCATACAGTCTCATAATTGAATGTTGCTCGCAATTCATTTACACTATTATCGTTACTCGCCGCATCACCAAAATCCCAGCCAGTAAGTATTGGATTGATTATTTGAAATTGTGTATATGTATGGCGAGTCATTTGGCTAATTTGAATGCTTTTGAAAAATGGATTCTCAGCACCAGCATTTAAACCGTGTAGTGTTTTGTTCATAGCAGCATTTTTATAAGTATTGTCTCCCAGCCTCATTGCACCTGATAGTGCCATCTCTTCTGCTTGTGGGTTATATATACTTGCTGCGCCTGTTCCAGTAGCAGCTCCTGGAAAGTTTTTATTATAAAACGTAGATACAACATCTTTCCAACCATCGGCATAATAATATTTGAAGTATGCCTCAAGCATACCTGTCATCATACCTAAGTTATCATCATGGAAAGTCATATCAATAGCATTATAACGAATGCCTGTTTGGACGTGTTTAGTTCTGTTATATTTCTTTTTAGTCTCTATGTCAATTTCCATAGCAGGAAGTCTAACAGATTTAACCATCAAGCCAGACTCTAAAGTATGTCGATCTTTCCAAGTTAACAGAATTTTGTCCATAGTGTTTGGTGAAAACTCAAAAAACACATGGTATAAGAACTTTACTTTAGGTGCTAGTCTAAACTGATTAGCAACAAAAGTTCTAGAGGCATGACGATAATCAGCTAAATTCCCTTTGGGATTTAGAGTTCCACTGATTAGATTGTCAAAAAATCCGTTAAAAATATTGCTCATAGTATTTCAATATAGGGGGAGAAAACTCTCCCCAATATATTAGATACCGCCACCTGTAGCAAGAGTGCTAATAGTTCTACCAACATTAGTTCCAATACCGCCAGCCGAAATAGGCGACTGAATTGCGTTATCAAATCTAATAGTCAATGCTATTTGCACTACATCTGAGGTAGCGTAGTTCAGCGTGTTGTAGTTGGCACTTTCCAAAAAGCATCCGTAAAGTTCAAAAGTTTCCAATACAGTTGCTGCATGTGCGCCATTACCACCGTCAAGTATTTCGATAGTCATTGTAAACTTATAATCTAAACCTGAGGCAGCACTTGATTGCTCATAGAAATCTAATTGTTTCTGTAGTTGCTCGCCAACAAGTTTTTGAACATTGTTGTTTACATCTTCACGCAAGTTAACTGAAAGTGATTCCCAGCTATGCTTGCCTGCTAAATTTACCTTTGAGTTGTACACATCGACTGTGATAGGCTCAAATGATACAGAAGGACGACTAACATCAATTACTTGTTTTGTCAATTCTGTTGTTGGAGTTGAAACTCCAAAGTTGTTAAATGTTACCCTAAACCGATATTGTAGTTTGGGCATCAACAGCCCTTGAGCGCTGGGCGAATCGCCCGTCGCTAATGGTACTGTCATTCTTGATAATGTTGCTATAGACATCTAAATGACTCCTAACTATAAGTATTTATGCTTTTATAAACCTGCGATTTCGCCAGTATTTTTAATCCTAATAGGAATGTAAATAAACTCAATTGCTTTGACAGGCTCAATAGCTATATCTACATATAGTTCGTTCCTATCAATCCTTGCGGGAGTGTTATTGGATTCATCACATACTACAAGATAATCATACAAAGCTCTCAAACCAACAAGTTCAAGTAGCATAGTTTCTACTTGTTGTTTGATCTCATCACGAGTAATTTTATCGTTTGGTTCAAACAAGTATGGTTTAGCAAGAACTCTTAGTTGGCTACGCAAGTAAATAATCAATCGTGCTACGTTGATTCTATCAAGTGCGCTAGCTACAAGTTGTCGAGTCTTTTGTCCAAAACATACAAGTCCAGCACCAGTTACAAATGTAATTGGGTTAACATTGTTGCTATACAATGTATCACGCATACCTTCGTTCAATGCTACACTACGGAA
>Ga0181565_10000053_pt1 | contig 72434 bp, 82 predicted proteins | sample 101ome_16_FD_129661 | JGI IMG/M metagenome (GOLD analysis project Ga0181565, IMG submission 129661) | Coastal salt marsh microbial communities from the Groves Creek Marsh, Skidaway Island, Georgia - 101401AT metaG (megahit assembly) | ecosystem: Environmental > Aquatic > Marine > Intertidal... | reverse complement strand
GCCAAATTGTTTTGAGGTTACGGCTCGCGCCGATGATGGGCAGATCATGGCGATTGCGCATCGTGAGGATCCGGTCGTTGGCGTGCAGTTTCATCCCGAATCGATCCTAACGCAGTACGGCCATAATCTTCTGAATAACTTCCTGAAGGGCAAGCTGCACTGAGCAGGCTTAGCCAGAGCCTGCCGGACCACACCTTGTGACGAAAAAAGCCGACATACTGGAGAAGATTCTGGCGCGCAAGCGAGAGGAGATTGCTTCTCGAAAGCGTCAGTCGTCGCTAGGCGATCTTTATGCTCAAGCGGCCGCGCAGAGCCCGCCCCGCGGGTTTATTGATGCGCTTAAAAAGGCCATTGCGTTCGATCGCCCCGGAGTAATCGCTGAAATCAAGAAGGCCTCGCCGAGCAAAGGACTCATCCGGGAATCATTCGATCCGGTGGCGATCGCCAAAAGTTACGCCTCCGGTGGTGCATCGTGTTTGTCGGTGCTCACAGACCATGACTTTTTTCAAGGCCATGAGGAGGATCTGATCGCGGCGCGAGGTGCGTGCGACCTGCCGGTAATCCGAAAGGATTTCATGATCGATCCCTGGCAAGTGGCTGAAGCTCGCGCTATCGGAGCCGACTGCATTTTATTGATTGTGGCGGCGCTTGATCCGGAGCAAATGGCAGAGCTTGCGTCGGCTGCGGCTGATCTTTCTTTGGACGTTTTGGTGGAAGTGCATGATCGACAGGAGCTCAATGCGGCGCTGAGACTGAAACCCGCCATGATCGGCATCAACAATCGAGACCTTCGAACCTTTGAGACCTCGCTCGAGACGACCCTAGCACTTGCCACGGAAGTGCCGCGCGGTACGTTGCTGGTAACCGAGAGTGGAATCCATACCCGCGAAGACGTGGCGAGCATGCGTGCCGCTGACATTAATGCCTTTCTGGTCGGGGAGGCCTTCATGCGTCAGGCCGATCCCGGCGCACATCTTGCCACGCTCTTTGCCTAAGTCGCTTTCGCGAAGGATCAACTATGCACGCAACGCTTCGCTTAAGAGCGGATGACTCGATCGAGGGCACCACGCAAAGCGGTCATCAGGTTGTCATGGATCGCTCCCCGGATGTGGGGGGGCAGAACCTTGGCGCACGGCCCATGGAGATGCTGCTGCTCAGTCTGGGCGGCTGCACGATGATCGATGTCATTCTGATACTGCGTAAATCGCGCCAGCCGTTTTCGGAGATCCGCATAGAAATTGACGCAGAGCGTGCTCCCGATATCCCACAGGTCTTCACCAAGATTCATCTGCATTTCGTGGTTGTCGGCAATGATATTGACGCCAAACGCGTTGAGCGCGCGATTAATTTATCGGCGGAAAAATACTGCTCGGCTTCCCGAATGCTTGAGTCGGTTGCAGAAATTACCCACGATTTTGAAATTTTGCCGGGTTAAACTTCTCTACGTCCCAAACGTGCCGCGCAGGCGTTGCCGTTATGAAAGCCATTACCGAGTGGTTCAAGTTTCAATTTAATAATCCCCAGGTCGTCTATCTGACGATTTTCTTGCTGGGGCTTTTCGCCGTTGTCGTTTTCATGGGCCATATGCTCGCACCGCTTCTCGCCGCGGTTGTGATCGCTTATCTGCTTGAGGGCTTGGTGGCCGTGCTGGAGCGGTGGGGGATCGGCCGACTGTTGGCGGTGCTTTGTGTTTATCTCGCTTTTCTGTTTTTCGTGACGCTCATTATGTTCGGGTTAATGCCGCTGCTCTCTCAGCAAACCACGCAGTTTGTGCAGCAGATTCCTACGATGTTGAACGCAGGGCAGGAGTTACTGCTTAAGTTGCCGCAAAGCTATCCCGAGATCGTCTCGGCGGAGCAGATTGCCGACGTCATGAAGATGATCCGATCGGAGGTAACGATGCTGGGTCAGCAGGTGCTCTCGGTCTCGCTTGCCTCAGTGCTGGGCCTGATTGCGGTGATGATCTATCTCATCCTGGTGCCGATTCTGATTTTCTTTTTAATGAAGGACAAAGATCGACTGGTGGCCTGGCTCGGTCATTTTGCTCCGCGCGATCATCAGTTGGTCACCCAGGTATGGTCTGAGGTGGATGGCCAGATCGGAAACTATGTGCGCGGCAAGTTCTGGGAGATTGTGATTGTCTGGCTGGCTTGTGTGGTCGCTTTCAGTCTGCTCGGCCTTCAGTACAGCATGCTGCTTGCGGTGTTGGTCGGTCTGTCGGTGTTGATACCTTTCGTGGGTGCAGCGGTTGTCACCATCCCCGTAGTGCTGGTGGCCTGGTTTCAGTGGGGATTCACCAGCGAGTTTTTTGTACTCGTCTCGGTATATCTGGTCATCCAGGCGCTGGACGGTAACCTCGTCGTACCCATGCTGTTCTCGGAAGTGAACAATCTGCACCCGGTGGCAATCATCTCGGCGGTCCTCATTTTTGGTGGCCTGTGGGGGGTGCTCGGTGTGTTCTTCGCGATTCCGCTCGCGACACTGGTGCACGCGGTGTTGAATGCATGGCCTCGGCAAGCGCAAGACCCTACTTAGAATAAGGAAAACAGTCCTCGTCTTTCTTGACGCTCTCGACAGCGTCGGTATCATCGCGGGTTAGTAAACGAACGCTTATTCGCTTGATGAGGGTGTCTGGGTAATGGCCAGCCCGAATCCTTTCTCTGATAAACCCGATATTTCTGATCAAGGTGCCTCGGCGCAAACGACGAGCGAGCCCTCACGCGCGCTTGAGCGGTTCCTGCTGCGCCGGGTTCTCGACGCAATGGGCCCGCCGCCTTTTTCGGTGGTGCTTTGGGACGGTTTTGCCGTTCATCCCCCGTCGGGTGAGGCGGTTGCCCGCGTTCAAATCCATACGCGTTCTGCGCTTCTCCAGCTGCTTCGCCAGGGCGATATCGGTTTTGGTGAGGCTTTCTCGATGGGCGAGATCACCGTAGAGGGAGACCTCGTTGATTTTTTAGTTCAGGCCTTCAGTGTTCCACAGCCTGAAGGGGTGGCCAAGCTGGTCAAGCAGATGCAGCAGCGGAAGCCAAGAGCGAACACTCAGGCGGGCTCTCGGCAGAACATCCACCACCACTACGATATCGGCAACGATTTCTACCGACTGTGGCTGGATCCGGAAATGCAGTACACCTGCGCTTACTTCCCCGAGGCCGACATGACCCTCGAGGCGGCGCAGCAAGCGAAAATGGACCATATCTGTCGGAAGCTGCAACTCCAGCCTGGAGATCGCGTTGCGGAAGCCGGTTGCGGCTGGGGCGGGCTCGCAAGACACATGGCCCTTTACTATGGCGCATCGGTCCTGTCGTGGAACGTTTCCAAAGAGCAGGTGCGGTATGCCTCCGAGCGTGCCAAAGCGGAGGGGTATGACGATCGCGTCACTTATGTGCTCGATGATTATCGGAACATGTCGGGTGAGTATGACGTTTTTGTGTCCGTAGGGATGCTCGAGCATGTGGGCTGCGATAACTATCCAGAGCTCGGCAACGTGGTTGATCGATGCCTGACCGAAAAGGGGCGTGCGCTCGTGCACTCGATTGGCCGTAATCGGCCACGTCTCATGAACGCGTGGATTGAAAAGCGTATCTTTCCCGGTGCGTATCCGCCGACCTTGCGGGAAATGATGGATATTTTTGAGCCACATCAGTTCTCGGTGCTCGATGTGGAGAATCTGCGTTTGCACTACGCGCTTACGCTGGATGAGTGGCTAAAGCGCTTTGACGAACACTACGAGACCGTCGTCACGCAATTTGATGAAGAGTTTGCTCGGGCCTGGCGGCTTTATCTGGCGGGCTCTCAGGCGGCCTTTCTTGCCGGGGGTCTGCAGCTCTTTCAGGTGCTTTTCACCCGGGAGCGAAACAACGAGCTCCCGTTCTCACGCGGCCATCTTTACGTTTGATACTCCCGTGTTGCGGATCTACGTTGCCGCCAGCCTCTCGCAAGCGCACCTCGTACAGCAGATGCTTCTCGCGGCCGGAATTCCGTCACGCGTTCTGAACGAACACAGCGGTGGGGCGCTTGGTGAGCTCGCGTCGACGTCTATATGGCCGGAGGTTTGGATCGATCGGGATCAGCAGGCAGATCTCGCTTTTCGACTGATAACGGAGCTCGAATCACGAGCGGATGAAGAGCAGATCTGTGCGACCTGTGGGGAGATCAATCCGTCGACCTTTGAGATCTGTTGGCGATGCGATGGGCAGTTTCCGGTAACCGCATAATCGCGGTTGATGGCGTAATGGAGTGGTAGGTGTTAGCCATTTTATAAAGCGCTTAGACGGGGCAAAGGCTTAGAGGGTCCACCCTTGGTGTAAAATTCGGTTCCTCGCAAGACGATTTGAATAAAGCGACTGAGCCTCGATTTAGTCCTACCCCATGAGCACCGACCGACAAGATCGTTTACGCAACGGACAAGTTTGGATCCGATTGGTTCTGATGCTGGTGTATGCCTTCGTGGTATTCGAGCTGGTGGCATTGCTGGTGCTTGTCTGCATGCTGTTCCAGTTCGTTTATCGCCTGGTGAAAGGCGAAGACGCGGAGCGGTTAAGAGACTTTACGGCCGATCTCAATGCCTTCATTCACTCGGCGCTTCAGTATGTCACCTTCAATTCGGACCAGCGCCCGTTCCCATTTTGCGACTGGCCAGCGCCCTCGTCGCCCGACGACTACGCATCCCGATACTAAACCTCTGACGCGCCCATTAGCCGGGGCGTGATAACCGGAAACCCTATGGACGTTCAGTACCAACCTCAGGATTTGGAGACGGCGGTTCAGGCGTGGTGGGATGAGCAAAAGTGTTTTGAGGTTCGTGAAGATCCCTCGCGCGAAAAATATTACTGCCTGTCCATGTTGCCGTATCCCTCGGGGCAACTGCACATGGGACACGTCCGTAACTACACCATTGGCGATGTGATCAGCCGATACCAGCGGATGCTCGGTAAAAATGTCCTGCAGCCGATGGGTTGGGATGCGTTTGGACTTCCTGCTGAGAACGCGGCGATTCAGCGTGCGGTGCCGCCAGCCCAATGGACGTATCAGAACATTGACCATATGCGAGGCCAGTTGCGCCGAATGGGCTTTGCCTATGACTGGTCGCGCGAAGTAACGACCTGCAAGCCGGATTACTATCGATGGGAGCAATGGTTCTTTACGCGACTGGTCGAGAAAGGCCTGGCTTATAAAAAGAACGCTGTCGTTAATTGGGATCCCGTCGACCAAACGGTGCTCGCCAACGAGCAGGTAATCGATGGTAAAGGCTGGCGCTCAGGGGCCGTCGTAGAAAAGCGCGAAATTCCGCAGTGGTTTATCCGGATCACGGCTTATGCCGATGAATTGCTGGAGGAGTTGGACCGGATGCCGGGCTGGCCAGATTCTGTGAAGACGATGCAGCGTAACTGGATTGGCCGTTCGACCGGTATCGAGGTGGATTTTGCACTGGCCGATGGCGGGGATCCTCTTCGGGTGTTTACGACGCGGCCCGATACTATTTTTGGAGCGACGTTCATGGCGGTCGCCGCGGATCATCCGCTTGCCGTCGCCGCCGGACAGAAAAATCCCGAGATTGCGGAATTTCTTAAGGAGTGCGCCAGCGGTGGGGTCAGCGAGATCGAGGTTGAAGCTGCAGAAAAAAAAGGCGTGCCGCTCGGTGTCGATGCGATTAATCCCTTAAGCGGGGCGCGTATCCCGGTCTGGGTGGCTAATTTCGTGCTCATGGGTTACGGGACCGGAGCAATCATGGCGGTCCCCGCGCACGATGAGCGTGACCATGCCTTTGCTACCCGTTATGCGCTGCCCATCATTCAGGTGGTTGCGCCGGCCGACGGAACGCCGATCGATGTTGAGCAAGCCGCCTGGCCTGCGAAAGACGATGCGGTCACGGTGAACTCGGGCGCATTCAGCGGACTTGATTTCAAAACGGCCTTCGACCAGATTGCTGACGACATCGAGAAGCGCGGGCTCGGTGAGCGAAAAACCAACTATCGACTCCGAGACTGGGGCGTATCGCGGCAGCGGTACTGGGGTTGTCCGGTGCCGGTGATTTATTGCGAGGTCTGCGGAACGGTGCCCGTCCCGGATGCTGATCTGCCCGTGCTGCTGCCGGAGGATGTGACCTTTATGGGCGTGCAGTCGCCGATAAAGGCAGACCCGGAGTGGCGCAAGACAACCTGTCCGAAGTGCCATCAACCGGCCGAGCGCGAGACCGATACCTTCGATACCTTTGTCGAATCGAGTTGGTATTACGCTCGCTATTGCACGCCGGGTGCTGAGGCGATGTTAGACGAGCGTGCCAACTACTGGCTTCCGGTGGATCACTATATTGGCGGTATCGAGCATGCGGTTTTGCATCTCATGTACTTTCGTTTCTGGCATAAGCTTATGCGTGATCTCGGTCTGGTGAGTAGCGATGAGCCGGCAACGCAACTGCTATGTCAGGGCATGGTATTGGCGGAAGCGTACTATCACGACAGTGCCGAACAAGGTCGCGTGTGGGTGAAGCCCGACGACGTGGAAACGGAAAAAGATGCCAAGGGCAAAACGGTGGGCGCGCGCCGACTCTCGGATGGTGCCGCGCTTACGGCCACCGGGTGGACTACGATGTCCAAGTCGAAGAATAACGGCGTCGATCCCCAGAGTCTGGTGGACCGTTACGGTGCCGATACAGTGCGCCTATTTACTATGTTTGCTTCGCCGCCTGATCAGGCGCTGGAGTGGAACGATGATGCCGTAGCCGGCTCGCAGCGTTTTCTACGGCGCTTGTGGACGCTCGTCCAGAGAAATCGCCAGGCGCTTTCCGAGGATAATGATCTCCCGGGTGCGATCGATGATGAGAGTCAAACGCTACGCCGGGTTTTCCATGGCGCGCTACAGAAGATCAACCGCGATATGGATCGTCAGCAGTTCAATACGGTGGTGGCAGCGTGTATGGAAAGTCTCAACGCGCTAGATCGTTTTGATCCTGGCGCGGATCCGGGTCGCCGGGCCGCGATGCGTGAGGTCACGGGCATGCTGCTTCGGATTCTTGCGCCCATCACGCCGCATATTTGTCATGTGTTGTGGCGAGAGCTGGACTTTGCCGGTGTGCTGCTCGACGCGCCGTGGCCTACGGTAGACGAGGACGCACTGGTCACTGCGGCTGTGACCTTGGTGGTGCAGGTGAACGGGAAGCTGCGCGGCCACGTCGAGGTGCCGAGCGATGCCGATGATGAACAGATCCGCGAGGCGGTGCTGGCTGATGAGAAGGTCGCTCGGCATATCGGTGAGGCTGCCGTGCGCAAAGTGATCGTCATTCCCGGCAAACTCGTTAACGTCGTGGTGTGAATCAATAGCCTATGACCAGGACCATGTTCGGCGTGCAGCTGATGGGTCATGGCGGTCCAGAGCAGCTCGCGTTGCGGAACGATATTCCCGTGCCCCAACCCAAACCGGATGAGACATTGATCCGGGTGTTGGCAGCGGGCGTCAACAATACCGATATCAACACACGACTGGGCTGGTACGCTAAAAGCATTACCGGCGCGACAAGTGACGTTGATGGTGCACCCTCTGGTGGCGGCGGTTGGAGTGGGGCGCTGTCATTTCCAAGAATTCAGGGGGGAGATCTCTGTGGCGAGGTGGCCGCGATGGGCAGTCCTCACCCCGAAATCCGAATCGGACAACGCGTGACGTGTGCCACTAATCAATCTATGCCGACGCCAGCGAATCCGCTGCACTTCGAGTCGTTGGGCTCTGAGCGTGACGGCGCCTTTGCTCAGTTCTGTTGTGTGCCGACGAATCAGCTTTTTGATGTGACGGCATCACCCCTGACACACACTGAAATTGGCGCAATGCCCTGCGCTTACGGTACGGCGCTGGGTTTGCTGCGCCGAGCCGCGGTGGGATCTCAGGATCGGATTCTGGTGACAGGGGCATCGGGAGGTGTGGGCTTGGCGACGGTGCAGCTTGGTAAGCATCTCGGTGCTACGGTGTGGGCGGTCGCTTCACCCGCAAAGGCAAAGGCCGTATCTGACGCAGGAGCGGCCGAGTGGATCGATCGTGATGCCCCGCTAAATGATGAGCGCTTTGATGCGGTTATTGATGTGGTTGGCGGAGATCAATTCGGTCGATGGCTCGATGTGCTGCGCCCGGGCGGACGTTTGGCTATCGCAGGCGCGATCGCGGGCCCCATGACAGAAATCGATCTTCGAACGCTCTATCTAAAGGATCTTTCCCTATATGGATGCACGCACCAGCCAAGAAGCGTCTTCTCTGAGCTCGTTGCATTAATGAATCAGGCCGCGATCCGACCCCTGGTGTCCAAGACCTATCCGCTGGATCAGATTGTGGCGGCGCAGGCAGACTTTGTGTCAAAGCGATATCCAGGAAAGTTGGTGCTGATTCCTCCTGCCTAGTCGATTCTGTCGCGGGCGTCGCTCGTTATAATGAGCGGATGCCGCAAACGTCTTAACTGAGTCGGATGATGCGTTTAAAAAATATGATCCTCGCGCTATCACTGCTTGCGCTCGCCGGCTGTGGTTTTCACTTGCGAGGTCAAGTCAATCTCTCGCCGATCATGGCATCGCCATGGGTAACGGGGCAGGACAATCAACTCGTGACTGACCTCAGGGCATTACTGCGCGAAAGTGGTGTTAATCCTGTCAAAGACGCGTCGTCGGCGTCAGTGATCATCGATCTTGCCAGTGTGGACTATGTACGCACGGTGAAGTCGGTGGACAGTAACGGCACAGCAACCGGCTACATCCTTCAGTACAAGGTGCTTTATCGAGTGGTGGATACTAAAGGGAAAGTGCTGGTCGGCAACACACCCCTAAGCTTTTCGAGGGAGTTAACCTATTCAAGTGTCGATCTTCTTCAGAAAAAGCAGGAGGAAGAGGCGCTGAAGGAATCGATGCGGGCAGAGGTCACCCGACGAATTCTTCGTCGACTCGACGGTATTGCGCTGAATGTCCCGCAACGGGGCCTGCAGTACAAAAATTTTGTTTAAGCGTTCGCTACGAGGCATCGTCGCTTGCGGATAACATCCGACGCGTTGCCCGGCCGTCTGCAGAAGGGGTTTGACCGAGGCTACCTGATTTTCGGCGCGGAACCGCTCCTGATCGAGGAGAGCGCAGACGCCGTTCGTGAAGCGGCACGCACGCATGGAGTGGATGAGATTCTGCGTTTCACTGCAGGCGTTGATCTTGATTGGGAGCAAATCGGTACCGTGGGCCAAGCGCTTTCATTATTTGCGACGCGCCGCCTTTTGGAGATCCGACTGCCTACCGGTAAACCTGGAGAAAGCGGAGCGAGAGCGCTGACCGAGTTTTTGGAAGAGGCAGATGACAGCGTGCATCTTTGTCTCATTCTCGGTCGAACGGACAAAAGTATTCAGTCGGCAAAGTGGTTTAAGGCGGTTGAATCCGTGAGTACCGCTGTTGAAGCGCGGGCCGTAACGTCACAGCAGTTACCGGGATGGATTAAATCGCGCCTCGCAACGCATGGCGTGAAAGCCACACAAGGCGCGATTGACCGCCTGGCGTATTACTCGGAGGGAAATCTTCTGTTCGCAGCGCAGGAGATCAGCAAACTGCCGCTGGTGCTGGACGGGGATACGCTAGACGAGGTCATGCTGGACTCATGGGCTGCGGACCAAGCAAGATTCTCGGTGTTTGCTTTGGTAGACGTCGCCATGAATGGACAACCCGCGCCCGCGCTTCGGATGCTGCAGGGGCTTAAGCGCGAGGGAACGGAGCCGATTCTGATTAATTGGGCGCTCGCGCGAGAGGTTCGGGTTCTCTATGAGATGGCAAAGGATCTGTCCCAGGGTGCGGATCGTCGGAAAGTGTTTGAGCGGTTTCGGGTTTGGCGAAGTCGGGAGCGCTGCATCGGAGCGGCGTTGCAGAGACTGGATATGCCGCGGCTTGGCGCCTTGCTTCAGCAGCTGGCTTTGAACGACCGGGTGATTAAAGGCCATGCCTTCGCGCCCGGCGGTGTCTGGGCGGAAATCGAGCGAGCGATTCTGCTGCTTTGTGGTATAAAGGTAGTACAACGAAAAATCGCGTTAAATTACTGAAAACATGAGTAAAGTATCCGCCTTGTCGGATTCGATAGCAGACTGGATGGAAGCAGCCGGGCGGCAGGCACGGGCCGCGGCCCGGGTGATTTCTCAGGCGAGTACCGGCGAAAAGGATGCCGCGCTTCGGGCCATGGCCGGGTGCATCGAGTCCCGATGCGCCGAAATTCTTGAAGCGAACGCACGAGACCTCGCGGCAGCGCGGGCGTCGAGCCTTTCCGCTGCTTTGCTGGATCGTCTTGAACTTACCGAGTCTCGCGTCGGTGCCATGGCCGAGGGCCTGAGGCAAATCGCCTTGTTGCCAGATCCGGTAGGCCAGATCAGTGACATGACCACCCGACCTTCAGGCATTACGGTGGGTCGAATGCGTGTACCTCTCGGCGTGATCGGAATCATTTATGAGTCTCGGCCCAATGTGACCGCCGACGCAGCGGGCTTGTGCCTTAAATCCGGTAACGCAGCTATCCTGCGTGGTGGTTCTGAAGCGCTTCATTCCAATCGACTGATTGGCGAATGCCTGACACAGGGGTTGGTCGATGCGGAACTGCCGGCCGGTGCTGTTCAGGTTCTGCAGACGACCGATCGCGAGGCCGTGTCGGCGATGCTGGACAGTCCCGAGTACATCGATGTCATCGTGCCGCGGGGCGGAAAGGGCTTGATCGAGAAAGTGAGTGCCGAATCGAAGGTGCCCGTTATCAAGCATCTGGATGGAAACTGCCATGTCTTTATCGACAGCGACGCTGAAATTGATAAAGCCATAGAAGTCGCCTACAACGCAAAGTGTCGCCGATACGGGGTATGCGGGGCGATGGAAACGCTTCTGCTGGATCAAGCTATCGCGGCAAAGGTGCTTGAGCGCTTAGTGCCCCGGTATCGGGAAGCGGGTGTTGAACTTCGCGGCTGCCCCCGCACGCTGGCCTGGCTCCAGGACGGGGTTGCGGCGACGGAAGAGGACTGGTCTACCGAGTATCTCGCTCCTATTTTGGCCATCCGCACGGTCGATAACCTGGATCAGGCTATCGACCATATTGCGCGTTTTGGCTCCGGCCACACGGACGCAATTGTGACTAACAATTTGCAAAAGAGTCAGCGGTTTGTCCGCGAGGTGGATTCGAGCTCGGTCATGGTCAATGCCTCGACCCAGTTTGCCGACGGGTTTGAGTACGGACTCGGGGCTGAGATTGGGATCAGTACCGATCGACTCCATGTGCGTGGGCCCGTGGGTCTCGAAGGACTAACGATTCAGAAATTCATTGTTTATGGAGACGGTGCGACGCGATCCTAGACGAATGGACTCTTGGTTTGCCTGAGTCTGACGCGAGGCCCGTTATCGTCTTTGGCGGGACCTTCGATCCGGTGCACCGGGGCCATCTTGAGACGGTGACCGCTGTCTGTAATGCGCTCAACGCCGCTGAGGTCGTCTGGCTTCCCGTGGGGGAGCCGCCGCACCGTCCCGCGCCACAAGCGCCTGCGGCCCATCGTCGAGCGATGCTTGAGATGGCAATCGAGAGGGATCCAAGATTTACGCTGGATACTCGCGAGTGGGATCGCGCCGGGCCGTCCTACTCGGTATTGTCCTTGCAAGAGCTTCGCGCCGAACGCCCAGGGGTGACCCTGTGCCTCGCGCTTGGACTTGATGCGGCTCTCTTGTTGCCCAGCTGGCATCGTTGGGAAGAGGTTCTTGGGCTTGCCGCCATCATCGTGATGCAGCGTCCGGGCTGGGCGCTTCCCGATCCCCTTCCTGACTGGTGGCTCCAGCGACTCGCCGATCCTTCGGGGGAGGGTCACCCGACGAAGCCTGGAAGCATTCAAGGGGTCGAGGTCCCAACGGTTGACGTCTCGTCGGCCGCTATCCGTTTGGCTATTCAGGCGGGTCAGTCCATTGAGAAAGAGGTCCCACTTGCTATTGCCCGGTACATAAAGGAGCATCACTTATATGAATGAAAAGATGGACGATCAAATTGAAGCGCTCCGCCAGTGGATTCTTCAGGAGTTGGATGATGCCAAGGCGCTGGATATTCTTGAGTTGGACATCCGTGCGCTAACGCAAATCGCGGATTGGATGGTCGTTGCGAGCGGTACCTCAACCCGACACGTGTTGGCGCTAGCCGAGAAGCTGCGTGAGGCAGGGGCAAAACACGGGCAAAAACCCGCCGGCGTGGAAGGCGATAACGACGGCGAGTGGGTACTCATGGACTTTGGCGATGTGCTCGTTCATCTGATGCTCCCGGCAACGCGAGAGTTCTACGATCTTGAGGGCTTGTGGAACGAGCGACTGGGCATGAAGGTGAGCCAAGTAAGAGAGCAGGTCGAAGGCTAACCCGTGCGCATCCGTCTGGTGGCTATCGGGCGCAAAATGCCGGATTGGGTGAATGCAGGATTCTCCGAGTACAGCAAGCGCTTAACCCATGCGTTTTCTCTCGAATTAATCGAGGTCGATTCACCCCGCCGCAGTGCGAAAGCCCCCGTTCGTTCGATTGTGGAAGAAGAAGGTGTTCGGCTCCTGCAGGCAGCACCTAAAGGCAGTTATCAAATCGCTCTTGACGAGCAGGGCCGCAGCTACAGCTCCGAATCGCTTGCCTCTCAACTGGCCCAGTGGATGCGACTGGGCCGTGATCTGACACTGCTCGTGGGCGGGCCTGACGGACTGTCCGCTCGCGTGCGAGAAGCGGCCGACCAACACTGGTCGCTATCACCGTTAACGCTGGCGCATCCCCTGGTTCGCGTGATCATTGCCGAACAGCTCTATCGGGCGCATGCCATTTTGGAAGGCTTGCCCTATCACCGGTCGGGCCGGGTCGCGTAATGCCGACCCTGTGTCTGGCATCGGAGTCCCCGCGGCGCGCTGCCTTGCTTCGGCAGGCGGGTTATGACTTTCAGACGCTTGCGCCGCAAATCGATGAGTCACAAAAATTGGGGGAAACGCCGCAGGATTTAGTGACCCGTCTGAGCGCGGCGAAGGCCCGGGCGTCAAAGCAGGCCGCCGGCCCCGCAGGGGTTCAGGCAGTCGTATTTCTCGGAGCGGATACGGTCGTCGTCCTCAACAATCAGGTGTTGGGCAAGCCCAAAAATCGCGAGGATGCGGTCAGCATGTTGCTGCGGCTTTCAGGGAGCACGCACGAGGTAATTACGGCCGTAACCGTAGATTCGCAGCATCGGCAAGTCACTCGTGTCGTGCGCAGCAGGGTAACATTCTGTGCAATACCGCGATCGGTTGTCGAGACGTACTGTCAAGGCGACGAGCCGCTGGATAAGGCGGGTGGCTATGCCATCCAAGGTCAGGCCGCGATTTTCGTGGAGCGGTTGGAGGGAAGCTATTCGGCAGTTATGGGCCTGCCGCTATACGAGACTTCAGAGCTGCTGAAAAGTGAGGGCGTGTATCCCCGGTGGATGGGTCCGGCAGTAAGGGTATGAAAGAAGAGTTACTGGTAAACGTTACGCCGCAGGAAACCCGTGTGGCTGTCGTTCAGAACGGCGGCTTGCAGGAACTGCATGTTGAGCGAAACCGCAGCCGAGGTATTGTCGCCAACATTTACAAAGGCAAGGTTGTGCGCGTGCTGCCGGGTATGCAGGCGGCTTTTGTCGACATTGGCATTGAGCGCACCGCTTTCCTGCATGCGGCCGATATTGTGTCCCACCGTTTTGCCGCTGCAGGCCTTGGAAACGAGCCTGACGTCAGTGAGGAGAGCGCTCTCACAGAGGCCACGTCGCGTCCGGATATCACGGAGTTAGTGCGCGAGGGGCAAGAGATTATTGTGCAAGTCGCGAAAGACCCGATCGGCACCAAAGGCGCGCGCTTGACGACGCAGGTATCTATTCCATCGCGCTATTTGGTGCTCCTGCCGGAATCGGCTCATCGGGGAATCTCGCAGCGTATTCAGGATGAGGATGAACGGCATCGACTGCTTGACGCCCTGGATACCGCGATTGCCCATCAAACCGCGCAAGCCGGATTCATTGTCAGAACTGCCGCGGAAGGCCAGCACAACATTCATTTTGACAAGGAAATTGAGTTTCTGATCCGGAGCTGGGATCTTATCCAGCAGAAGATCGCCAGCGCCTCGGCCGGAAGTTTGATTCACGCAGATCTGCCCTTATCGCTTCGTGTGATTCGGGACCTCGCTCGCGACGATATTGAAAAGATCAGGGTGGATTCGCGAGAAACCTTTGCTTTGATGCGCCAGTTCTCGGTTGATCTGATGCCGGAGATGGCGGACCGAATCGAGATCTATACCGGTGAGCGCCCGATTTTCGATTTGTATTCGGTGGAGGACGAAATCCAGAGAGCCTTGGACCGCACCGTCCATTTGAAGTCTGGCGGGTCGCTGGTGTTCGATCAGACCGAGGCTATGACGACAGTTGATGTGAATACGGGCCGTTTTGTCGGCAAGCGTAATCTAGAGGAAACCTTATTCAAGACCAATATGGAGGCAGCGCAGGCAATTGCCCGGCAATTGAGACTGCGAAATATCGGTGGAATCATCATCGTCGACTTTATTGATATGGAGGACGATGACCACCGTCGCCAGTTGATGAGCGCGTTTGAGCGCGCGTTGGCCCGCGACCGGACGCGTTGCCACATCGCGGATATGTCCGTTTTGGGTCTCGTTGAAGTGACGCGAAAGCGTACGCGCGAAAGCCTTGAGCGGCAGTTAAGTGAGACCTGTCCCGTGTGCCAGGGTAGGGGCAGTCAGAAAACCGCTCGAACGGTGTGCTACGAGATATTTCGTGAGATCTTAAGAGAGGCGAGAGCTTTTGAAGCAAAAGGGTATTTGGTGGTAGCGGCGCAGAACGTTATTGATATGTTGCTCGACGAGGAGTCAACCGGGCTTGCTGATCTGCAGGAATTTATTGGTCGACCGATCCACCTTCAGGTCGAGCCTACGCATCATCAGGAAAGTTACGACGTCGTCCTCATGTAAATGATCAGGCCAGATTTTTTGGTTAGCTCAGAGCTACCGTATCCTGCGGCACGTGGACAGCGGTTCGTTGGACTGCGCTTTGTGCGACTCTCTCTTTAATAAGCGCCATATCTTTTTGGATACACGATCCACCTCAAGATCCTGGCCGGAGTAAGCCCCCGTGTCGAAAGAAGCCTCTACGATTGTGCTGGCAGCGGTCCAAATGACCTCAACCGAGGTTTTGGAGGACAACTTGACTGAAGCGGTCCGCTTTATCAACGACGCGGCGGCGCAAGGCGCCGACGTCGTGGCGCTACCTGAAAACTTCTCGTTGATGCCCGAGAATGACGAGCAGCGCCAGGAAGCAGCTCGGCGGGTGGGCGAGATTGAAACCGTGCTGGCAAATACGGCCGCCCGGTGCGGGGTAATCCTGATTGCAGGATCGACGCCCTTTCCAGCCGATGACGGACGTGTGACTAACTCTTGCCTTGTGTTCGGTCGAGACGGTCAGCGCTTGGGCCGCTACGACAAGATTCACCTGTTTGATGTGAATGTATCGGCGGATGAGTCTTACCGCGAGTCCGCGTACATCGCGCCGGGATCAACGCCGTTGGCGGTCAGTGTTGAGGGTCTAACGCTCGGCATCACGATCTGTTACGACATGCGATTCCCGGAGCTTTACAGGCAGTTGTCTGAGTCAGGCGCGACTATTTTCTCGGTGCCGTCGGCATTCACGGTGCCGACAGGGCGCGCGCATTGGCATACGCTGCTGCGCGCCCGTGCTATTGAGAACCTTGCCTGGGTAATCGCACCCGCCCAGGTGGGAACGCACCCTAAAGGGCGGCAGACCTATGGGCACTCCCTCATTGTTGATCCCTGGGGAGAGATCATTGGCGAGCGCGACGAGGCGCCGGGCGTGCTTCTCGCGAGCATTGAGCCCGCAACACTTTTGAGCGTTCGTGATCGCTTTCCAGCGCTCAGTCATCGGCGGCTCGGGTAGGGGGGGATGGCGGTGATGTCGAGGCTCAGATCTCGTGCAACGCAGGGCATTTAATCGCGGAGGGCGAGGGCAGGACACTTGAGCGGAGCATTCAAAGAACTCAAATCCGGCAGCTTTATTTATGAGCTGGCAGATGCCTTGGATCAAGGTTTCTGCCGAGAGATTATCGAGCGGTTTGAAGCGGATCGGGACGAGCATCAGGTGGGGCGAATGGGGCCCGGCGCCGAGATTGATGAGTCCATTAAACGCTCTACCGATCTTCGCATCTCGGGCCGAGACGAATGGCGTGATGTCGACCGGGCGCTTTTTGAATCGCTTCAGCGTGGACTGTCTCTATTGAGCGGTCTACATCCTTTTTTTGCGACCAATCGTTTTAAGGATATGGGTTACCAACTGCAGCGCAGCGCGCCTGGCGATTTTTACCGCTGGCATGTGGATGCCGGGCCCGGACCGCTGAGCCAGCGCCAGCTCGTGGCTATTTGGTATTTGAATTCGGCGCAACCGAACGCCGGCGCGACGGAATTCTTCCACCAGCAGGTTAGCGTGCGACCCGAGGCCGGCAAGCTTCTTTTGTTTCCACCCTTTTGGACGCACCTTCACCAGGGTCAAACGGTTGAATCAGAGCCCAAATACATAGCGACTACGTGGGTCTGTTTCGCTTGATCACCGCGGAAAGAGCAAATGCTGGGTCAAAAAAAGGCGCCTTTACGGCGCCTTTTTTGTATTGCGCTGAGCGATCAAATAAATAAGTTGATGTCCGATTCGCCCGCACGCTCGAGGTAAGTCGCGGCGCCACCCAGATCGATTTCGTCGATGAGCTCTGTTCGTTTCATGTCGAAAAGGTCGATGGTCATCTGACAGCCGATCATGTTTACATCCGCCTCGAGGCACAGGTCGCGTAGCTCGGAAATGCTCGCCACGCCTTTGTTTTTGATGGTTTTCTTCATTAGCGAGGTCGCTACCGTCTCAAAACCGGGGACCCCTGCTTGCACCAGATTTGGGATATTCCAGTTGATGTCTTTGAACCAGGAGGGGCCAAACGGCATCTTCATCGGCATGCCCGGGTTGCCGAGCGGGCTGACCGCCAGATCCAGATCTTTCTTCAGGAGTTGAAGCCCGTAAAACGTAAAGAACATCGTGACGTTATAACCCAGCGCTGCTGCGGTTGAAGAGAGAATAAACGGCGGGTAGGCCCAGTCGAGCGTTCCTTTCGTTGCGATGATGGTCATACTTTTTTCGCTCATGGCGTAACTCCTTTCATCTTCTAGATAGGGCGAGAAGGCTAGCCGCCCTTTTTCAGCAGGAAGTGGAACTCACCGTTCGCTTCCGATGAATTCATCAGTTCATTACCCGTCTGCGTAGCAAAGGCCTCGAAGTCCTTCACCGATCCCGGATCGGTTGCAATGATTTTTAGCGTTTCACCTGCGGCCATTCCATTTAGGGTTTTTTTGGCACGCAAGATCGGTAACGGGCAGTTAAGACCCCGCGCATCAAGTTCTTGATCGAAATCGGACATGTTTTTCTCCTCACTAAAGTGACTTGCGCATCGCAGTTCTCGAGTAACGCGCGTGGACGACGCTTCGCTTATGACCGGCCCTCGTTACGGGCTAACGAATCGGGCGTCTCGCGATGTATCCAGAGCGATGCTTCTGGTACCTAATATATTAGAAGTTAATCAAATTTTAAAACAACTTTCAATTTAGCTAAAAAAGAGCCGTTTTCCCACCGTTCAGCCGGTCAATTGCTGGCGAATGGCGGCGAGCTCGACACACAAGGTGAATATGTTCATCGCCTCACGCACGTCTTTAAGGGGCGGGAAACTCGGCGCAAGCCGGATCACGCGGTTATTCGGATCGAGGCCGTAGGCAAACGGCGCGCCGGCCGGGGTGAGTTTTACGCCGGCTTTTTCGGCAAGGTCGATGATCGTTCGGGCACAGTCGTCCGGCGTGTTCACGCTCACGAAGTAACCGCCGTTCGGATTTGACCAGGTTGCGATGCCCTTGCCACCCAGATCCCGTTCGAGGATTTCCTGTACGAGATCGAATTTGGGTTTCAGGATTTTTGCGATGTTTGTCATGTGCGCACGAAGACCGGCGAGATCCTTGAAGAAGCGCAGGTGGCGTAACTGATTCAGCTTGTCGGGCCCGATGGTCTGAACCGCCAGATGTCGACGGGCATCGGCAATGTTCGCGGGACTCGAGGCCATGGCCGAGACGCCCGCGCCGGCGTGGGTCATCTTGGATGTAGAGGTAAAGAGCAGCGCCCGATCGGGATGGCCCGCATCCCGACAGGCCGACAGAATGTCCGGCACGTCTTGGCGCACATCGCTGAGGTGATGTTCTGCATAGGCGTTGTCCCATATGATTCGAAAGTCCGGAGCAGCCGCCATCTGAGCAAGTCGTCGGGCAACCTCTTCGGAGTAGGTAATGCCTGTCGGATTGCTGTACCGGGGAACACACCAGATTCCTTTCACAGCGGGATCAGAAGCCAGCGCCTCCACGCGATCCATGTCGGGCCCGTCATCGGTCAAATCGACATTCACGAGCTCAAAGCCGAGGTGGCTGCTGATCTCGAAATGGCGGTCATAACCGGGCGCGGGACACAGAAACCGCACCGTGCCCTGACGGCCCCAAGGCTGGTCGCCTCCGGGAACGCCAAAAAGGACAGCCCTCGCGATCGCGTCGTACATCATCGTGAGACTGCTGCTCCCGCCCACAATGACGTCCTCTGCATTGCAGCCAAGGACTTCTGCAAAAAGTTGTTTCATCTCGGGCAAGCCATCAAGGCCGCCGTAGTTGCGGCAGTCCGTCCCGCTATCGTCCGAAAACTGGCCCGAGCCGGGGAGCGAGAGCAACGCGTCCGCCAGATCCAGTTGTTCCGGCGCGGGTTTACCCCGCGTCATGTCAAGCTGCAGACCCGCCTGACAGGCCTGCTCATACTTTTCCTGGAGCTCACGTGCTCGTTGACTGAGTTGCTCCTGACTCGCGTTTTGGACCATGGGGTTCTCCGGGGTGCGCTCGGGATGCTCCCGCCTCAAATCCGCAACGTGAGGCGGCTTATCTTCCTTTTTTCGGGGGCGAATTCTAATTCCGGAGCTGATTTAAACCAACCGGTCCAGCCGCGAGGCGCTGATAAACTATCGCTGTGATCTCTTATTTTCCAGTGCGTCGGCGATGCACGGCCACCCTAACGCTTGTCATCGCACTTTGCATGACGGGTATTACGCTTTCGAGAGCGGAAAGCCCGACTTCTTTTGGTGACCTTCGCGCCGGAATTGTGACCTCGCCGCAAGAGCAGGCCATGGGCCGGGAATTTATCGCGGCGGCGAGAAAACAGCTTAGTTTTGTCGAGGATCCGCTACTCGTCGAATATATTGAACACCTGGGCTCGCGTCTTGCGAGCAGCCTTGATGGTGATGTCGATAGCCTGCGATTTTTTCTCATCGACAACCCGATGATCAACGCCTTTGCGGGCCCCGGCAGTCGCTTGGCGGTATTTACGGGGCTGATCATTGCTACGAGGACGGAGGCAGAGCTCGCCTCCGTAGTCGCGCACGAGTTGGGACACATTGCGCAGCGCCATCTGCCGCGCATGATGGAGCGTGCCAGCCAACGAAAACTGCCTACAGCCGCAGGTATCCTGGCGGCGATTTTGCTCGGGGGTCAGGCGGGGGCGGCAGCGATGGCCGCGACCAGTGGAGCTGCAATGGCCGATCAGTTGAGCTACAGCCGCGAATTTGAGCGCGAGGCTGATGTGCTGGGTCTAGACATTCTTTCAGAGGCGGATTACCCCACCGAGGCGATGATCCGATTTTTGAAACGCCTCGATCAGGAAACCCGACTTCAGTCCGTGGGCGGTCCAGAGTATCTACGCACCCACCCGCTCACGGAGAATCGAATCGCGTTGGTTGAGGCGCGAATTCGAGGCTATCCGGATATCGATGAACAACCGTCGCTTGATTTTTATCACGCGCGGGCTCGCGTTCGAGCACTTTACGGGTCTGGAACGGCCGAACGCGTAAGCGCGGAGTTGTTTGAGGAGCAGGAGTCTTCGGATTCCCTGAAAGCCCGAGCCGCTCGCTACGGCCTTGTATTGGCCTTAAATCGTTTCGGCGACTATGACTCGGCTCTAGGGTACGCGTCCCAATTGCGAGATGAGTATCCCGAGGAAGTGGTTTATCAGCTGGCGATCGCTGAGACCTTTCTGCAAAGTGGTCGGGCATCCGAGGCGGTTGACGTTCTTGCGGGTCTCTCGGAGCGCGCGCCGGACTCCATGGTTATTGCCTACGCTTGGGCCGACGCGCTCATGAAATCCCGCGAGCTTGACGAAGCGCGACAGGTGTTGCGACGGGCGATTCGCACAACTCCTGGAGCAGCCGGCCTGCACGGTCTGCTTGCCCGCGTGGAGGGCGAGGCGGGGAACATGGCCCTGTCTTTTCAGGCCCTTTCCGAATACCACTTTCTTAACGATGAACTGGATGCTGCCGTGGCAAATCTCAAGACGGCACTCACGCACGTTGGCGAGAGCGCATACCTCGAAGCCAGTCTCAGCGCTCGTCTCAAAGAGCTCGAGCTGCTCCGTGGCGGAAAATAGTTTCGCTTATTTCAGGGTAAACCCTATCTCTGATCCATCACTGGATTCATCACTGATAGGAATATCAGCATATTCAGGAAATTAGCTTCTCCCGAGCGCTTGCTCTCACTGGAAAAATTAAGTAAAACTGGGGGCATCGGCAACTTTGCGAAAACCTGCTGCGATGCTCAGAGAGTCAGAAGATGCGTTCTTTTCGCGAGTGTCAGCGCAAAGAGAAAACCAAAAAATGCGAAAGCCGCAAGACCGCATAGTAGAGTGAAAAAGAGTAAGCGTGCATAACTGGAGGAAAACGATGCGAAGAATAAAAACTGGGGTTCTCTCATTGCTCACCGCAATGACCCTAATGGGTACAGTCAGTGTAAGCACTGTCGCGGTGGCGATGGAATGGCCAGATGAGAAGGCCTGTAGAGAAGCGGTAAAGTCGGGTGACCCAATAATCAAAGGTTGGTGCACCGCCATCAGTCGTCGCGCCGGTAACTGTCTGGGCTGCCATCAGGCGATGGTGAGTCCTTGGCCGGAGAAACTCGCTCCAGGTGGAAACATCGGCCCACCGCTCGTTGCTATGAAGGCGCGATTCCCAAATCGCGAGGACTTACGCGCCCAGATATGGGATCCGACAGCAAGGAATCCGAATACTTCCATGCCACCGTTCGGAAAGCACGGGCTGCTGAGCGAAGAGCAAATCGACAGTATTGTCGACTGGCTTATGACTATTTGATTGACTCTGCAGAGTGATTTTTTCCCAGATCAAGTCAATCCTTTTAATTCAAATCTGAATCAGAACAGGAAGAGTCGTTATGAAACGTAGAGTATTTGTGAAAGGGTCAGTCGCGGCCGGCACGCTCGCCGTTGCCGCAGGTGCTGGTCTTCTGAATCCCACCCGAGTTTTGGCTGCCGCGTGGCCGGAGAGTGCTTTCGGGCCTCGTCCCGAAGCCGACGCGCTGAATGCTTTCTTTGGAACCTCAGAGGTGATGGAAAGCGATCAAGTGATGCTGAAAGCGCCTCTGCAGGCAGAGAATGGCGCCGTGGTGCCCATAAAGGTGATGACGACCCTTTCGGATGTCGAGTCCATCGCTGTGATGGTTGAGAAGAATCCGGCGCCCTTCACAACGGCCCTTGAGGTAATGGGCGGCGGCGCGGGCGCCATGTACAGCGCTCGAATCAAAATGGGGCAAACCTCACCGGTGAAGTGTTATGTCAAAGCTGGGGGGAAGGTCTACATGACCGCCCAAGAGATTAAAGTCACCGTCGGCGGTTGCGGCGGCTAACGAAAAAGATTCGAGCAGGAGAGAAAAATGTCGACCAAAATGAAAATCAAGAAGTCCGCCGATGGCGGTTATGAAGTGATGGTGCTGGCCAAGCACCCGATGGAGACGGGACTTCGCAAAGATTCTAAGACGGGCGAAAAGATCCCCGCGCACTTCATTAAGACGATGGTGTTCGCTTTGAACGGAACACCGGTGGCGCAAGCAGACTTAGGCACGGGTGTATCAACCAATCCTCTGATTAGCGTAGCGCTCGCCGATGCAAAGCCCGGCGACACGGTCGGTGTGAGCTGGACGGACAACAAGGGCGAGGCGGGAAGCGCCGAGGCGGCTGTTAAGTAGCGTCGGGCTCTCCGACGCAGTGCGGTTGGTAGGAGTTTGGTAAGAGTTTGAAGAGAGAAAAGTGGTAGGGAATCGGTAAATTTTTAAGGGAAAGAAAGGCGGGGTGGACCACGGGTACGTGCTAACTCCGGTGACTCGAGGAGAGAAAGAAAAATGAAGAAACTGTTTTCGTTAGCACTCGCTGCGAGCGTGGCCATGGCGGGCGCATCAACAGTGCAAGCCATTTCCGAAGCGGAAATTAAAAAAGACATCGAAGAGTTTCAGGGCTTTTTCCTGAAACGCTTCCCGGGCCTGACTCTAGAAGATTTTTCCGATGGCGTGAACGCGCTACCGCAGTACGCGCATCGGCGGGCCAATTGGGAGATCAATATGGAGTTCCCGCAGTACGAGCCGGAGATGGATAAGGCCGCCGAAGAATGGGCCACTCCGTTCAAGAATGGCAAGTCCCTTGCCGACTGCGACATGGCCCCGGCACAAAACTACCCGGTCTTTGATGCCGCATCAGGAGATCTTCGCACGGTGGAAGGCGATATCAACGCCTGTCTCAAAGCCAATGGCGAAGAGGCCATTAAAAATGTGAAGCGCGGCAAGATGGCTCGACTTGTTGCCCACTACAAGTCGCAGTTTAATGGCGAGAAGATGGCCGTTGATTACTCGGATCCGGGCGCGCAAGCCTGGTATGAGAAAGGCCGACAGTTCTATTGGGCAAAACGCGGCCAGCTCAATTTCTCCTGCGCGGACTGTCACGTCCACAACTCCGGCAATAGCGCTCGAGGCGACGTGCTGAGTGCAGGCCTGGGACATGGCGTGGGCTTCCCGGTTTGGCGTACAAAATGGCAGGTTGCCGGCAAGCCTTGGGGCACCATCCACCGTCGATATGGCGGCTGCAACAACCAGGTGCGAGCCGATGGATTCAAAGCCCAGGGCGAGGAATACAAGGCGCTTGAGTTCTATGAGTCTGTCATGAACACCGGCGTACCGCTGAAAGTGCCGAGCCTGCGCCAGTAGCCTACTGCGTTGAGACTAGCCTGCATCGGCAAGAGAAGACGCAAAAAATAAATATCGGTATCGGCGCTGCGTTAGCGGAATAACGCGGCGCCGAATCGCAGCTTTCAAAACCTGGCATCGCAGCCAGGTTTTTTTTCTTCTCAGGATGTTGCCTTCAGAAACAAAGGACCGTTGATATGAGTTTGAACCGACGTGATTTTATGCGCCTGCTTGCCATGGCGGGAGCAGCCGGGATGACCTTGAACAGCCGATCGTTTGCCGATGCCTCGGTGGATTACGACATCCCGACCTTTGGCAATTTGTCATTGATGCACTTCACGGATTGCCATGCGCAATTGATGCCGGTGTATTTTCGCGAGCCGAACTTTAACGTCGGCATCGGTGAGGCTTTCGGTAAACCCCCGCATGTCGTTGGTGATTACTTTCTGAAGCACTTCGGCATTGCGCCCGGCTCTGCAAATGCGCACGCCTTTACGTTCCTGGATTTTGAGGCTGCAGCGCGTAAGTACGGCAAAGTGGGCGGATTCGCGCATCTCGCAACGCTTGTGAAACGCCTGCGTGCGTCCCGACCTAACAGTTTGCTTATGGATGGCGGCGATACCTGGCAGGGCTCGGCGACGGCGCTGTGGACAAACGGTCAGGATATGGTGGATGCCTGTAAGCTGCTTGGCGTCGACATCATGACCGGCCATTGGGAATTTACCTACGGCATTGATCGTGTGAGTCAGATCATCAACGAACAGCTCGCGCCGATTGAGTTTCTGGCGCAAAACGTGGTGCTGACCGAAGATGCCGCGTTTGAGGGAAAGCCCGCTTTTGATGAGGACTCGGGCCGAGTGTTTAAGCCTTACACCTTGCGGGAAATGAACGGCATTCCGGTGGCGGTGATCGGTCAGGCATTTCCTTACACGACGCTCGCCAACCCGCGCTACATGATTGAGGATTGGAGTTTTGGGATCCGCGATGAGATGTGCCAGGAGATGGTGGATACGGTCCGCGCCCAGGGTGCCCAGGTTGTTGTCCTGCTCTCCCACAACGGCATGGATGTGGATCTCAAGCTGGCGAGCCGCGTAAGCGGTATTGACGTAATTCTGGGTGGACATACCCACGACGGCATGCCAAAACCCAGTGTCGTCAACAATGCCGGCGGCAAGACCCTGGTGGTTAACTCCGGATCGAATGCCAAGTTCTTATCGGTGATGGATTTGGATGTACGTGGTGGCCGAGTGGAGGATTTTCGCTATCGACTGCTGCCGGTCTTCGCGAACCTGCTCCCTGCTGATCCGGAAATGTCGGCTTATATCGAGGGCGTTCGTGAACCCTTTAAGCAGCAGCTGGAAACGGTGCTTGCCAAAACCGAGACCACACTCTATCGAAGAGGTAATTTCATCGGCACGTTTGATCAAGTCATTGTCGATGCGCTTATGGCGGTCCGCGGTGCCGATATCGCGTTCTCGCCCGGGTTTCGTTGGGGAACGAGCCTGTTGCCCGGAGACGACATCACGGTTGAGCGTGTGATGGATCAAACCGGCATCACCTACGCAAAGTCCACCTTGAATGAGATGACCGGCGAGAACATCAAGCTCGTGCTCGAGGATATCGCCGACAATCTCTTTAACGCCGATCCTTACTACCAGATGGGCGGTGATATGGTCCGGGTCGGTGGCTTGCGTTACGCAATTAATCCGTCCGCTCCGATTGGCGAGAGGCTCTCAGATCTCGAACTTAACGGAAAACCGATCGACCCTTCAAAAACCTACAAGGTTGCCGGCTGGGCCAGCGTGAATCCCCAGCCCGATGATTTGCCGGATATTTGGGATGTTGTTGCGGAATACCTGCGGGATCAGAAAGTGATCCGTGATGTAGTCGCCAATGTCCCGAAAGTTAAAGGTATTGAGACAAACCCTGGTTTTGTTGATGGCTAGGTTGATGTCGAAGTCGATGTCTGAGTCGAGGTCGAAGCAGAAGGGGCCTCGTCCGAAGTCAGCGTAGCGAGCGCCTGAATGACCGGGGTCAGCACCTCGGCAAGCTTTTTGCGCATGAGGCTGCCCGTGGCATCGGTGCGGGCAAAAACCGGGGCAACCAGCGGTTCCCCGGTCAGGCTCAGAATCAGGATAGCCTCCTGTTGGGGTCGCGATAGATCTAAAAAGCCAGCAGTCTCAGGCGTTTTGGACTCGGTTTTCATCGGCAGCGCCAGGTGATCGTCCACGGCTTGCATTAGAGCCGATGCAGAGCGTGGCAGAGGAATCGCTGGGCGAAGACCTTGAAAGAGCGCACCGATCGCCGTGACCGTGTCCACAACGATATCCATGTCAGTGGCTTTTTCAAGCGCGTGTGCGCAGGCTTTCAGATAGCATTGCATTAATGCTGTCGACGCGAGTGGGTCGTTTGGCGCGTGGTTAAGCGATGGACCATCGCCATTCAAAGAGTGCTTAGGCGTTCTGGTGCGTTCTGAATCCACGTAGGCGGGGCCCGCGCTGAGGAACCCAACGAGATAGGCAACTTTTTTCTCCGCCCGCGCACGCAGATGTTGGAGGGTGTGCTCATCCAGAAGGTTTGAGCGGAGAATCAGTCGAAGCGTATCAATAATGTCTCGGCTGGTCGTTTCAAACGGCAACTGTTCAACCAGGAAGCGCACAAGCGAAGGGCCCGTCTTGCCGTGCACGACCTCAGTGTGGCGTAGCATCAAGCGGGCTGTTTCAGCGGTGGGTAAACACCACCAGGCCCTAAGAGCGAGAGCGTCGGTGAGTTCAGGCGAGGCGGCTACCGCTACCACCGCCTCGGGCTCGCCGAGACAGAGGAGTTTACCCAGCCGCTCGGCCTCCAGCGCGCCGCTTCGCGTCCAGCGCCGAATGAAGACGGGGTAGCCGCCTGGGGTGCCCAGCGCCATTGTGGAGAGCATTTCACGAACGCTACGAAGATAGCGATCGACTTGATGCGAAGGATTTAGTTTGACTCGATGCTCGCCGGCCTCGCCAAGGCCTATCACGGCCATCTGCGCCTCATCGATACGAATCGCGAGCGAAGTTTGCGCGAGTACGTGCAGCCGCAGGCTGTCTTCTTCGGAAAGCTCCATGTTCTAGCCGCTAAGGCTTAATCTTTTACGGCACAAAACCATTGGAATGAAAGATTTCGGGCGGATCGCATCACCCAACAGGGGTATCCCGACGCGACAATCAGAAGGGTTAGTATTCGTTATCGGAGTCATTTTTCAAGCGTGATGGGAGGTGGATATGAGTTCGATCTATTATGAGACGGTCGATAAGCTCGAGAAGATGGGTGTTGACCCGGATTACGTCCAGGGCTGGGTTGGCGGTTTTCTCGGCAATCCTGAGCGAGAAGAGCAGCGCGTGACGCCGGCTTACACGGCCGGCTACGAAGACGGTCAAAACCAGGTGACCGATAACGCCTCAGACTGGGCCAAATCTTAATCCTGCTTGCCGGATCCTGATGGGGAGCTTGCCCCCTTGTCGTTTAGCAGACTGCTGAGCGATTTTTTGAGTTTCTGTACCAGCTGAGGTCCGTCGACGTCCATCACCTGATCAATCACCCATCGGTTCGTCTGGTCATCACCCATAATGACCTTGATCCGGTCGCCGAAGGTTCTCAGCAGGCTGTATCCCGCTGCTCCATTGCTGAACGCGCATTGCCCGTAGTCCGTGTTTCGTTGGTTCAGTAGGTCGATGAAGGATGCCCGGTAGTCTCCCGCGCCAAGCACCTCACTCGCGTTGCGTTGCAGTTGCGCTGCGCTGCTATGTGCCAGGGTGGAGACAAAAATCGGGCGCTCGGCTTCGGAAAGTCGGTCGAAGGCCAGTCGGTCCGACACGTGATTGAGGAAGATCAGATATTCCTGAATCACAGCCACACGCTGACGATCGTCCTGGTAGAAAAAGTCTTCTGCGTGTAGGTTTCGGGCGCTGGTGAGCGCCAGTTGCCAGCAGATATACGCCAGCGCCGTGGCGCTGTCTTCAATCGAGTTTTGCTTTCCGGGGTTACGCCACCGGTCGCGAATTCGTGTTGCCATCGCATTGCATCCGGCTCCAATTTTATCTTAAGGTGTCGTTTATGCCGGAGTTCCCCGAAGCCTTTCTACAAACCGTGCGACATAACTGCGATGTGTCGGATGCCCGGCATGCCGGTAGCTATTCGCTCTGCGTGTATCTGATGCACATGCGCGAATACTTTCGATGGGAGCACAATCTCGGCCTCGATGCGCGCCTTGATTCAAAACAGGTGGGGGAGTGGGTTGCTCAACGTGAGTACCGCTGGGACGGTCTTGAGGACGAGGATTATCGAGATCTGCCCACACCCGCGGGCCGGGCTGATCCTTTTGATGTGGAGAAAGTTAATCAGTGGCTCTCGCCCCTTGGGTTCGGTTACAGCGCCGGCATCGGCCGTTTCGGTAAGCCGATTTTCGCGCTGGGTGAGCTGGTGGAGACTGAGGGTGCAGGCGACTGTCGGCTTATTTGTACGGGGCGTGAGTGGGCTCGCGAACTGATATCGCCGCCGGCCATGACACGAGGCCAGACGATTTGGATTCGCCGCGAGGCCTTACGTCGGGTCTTGTGGGAGATGATTGAGGAGTGGCGCTGGAAAAAACCGGCGAATGCCATGGCGCGATGTTTATCCTATTTTGGATTTGAGCAAGACGCGAGCCGGGCGTTGGAACGCATGACGGAGCAATTCAGTGAGTTGGCCATCCTGCATGAACTTGGGGAAAAAGTCTGTGGCGACCACCTTGGCGAAGAGTGGGAGCGAATGTTGGGCGACACTGAGGATCGAGCCCATGAATCTATCTTGAGAGCGGTTCGGGATCATCTCGCGGATTGTCTGATGGTGCTACCGTCGCTACTGAGCAACGAGAATAGCGGCTCTGTGCACTTTTACTTTGCGACGATGACCGGGCTGCGCCGCCAGTTGTTCCCGGCTTTATCGGAGGCTTATCGGCACTGGGTGAGGGATGACGAGCTCACCTCGCTTCGCGAGGTGGTTCGCCAGGGAGCCGATCACTGGCTGCGTCGCGCGAACGAACTCCTGGAGCGTCACCGCTCCGGCGGGAGCCATGCGGCCGATGCAGCAGGCCGGGTTACCGTTGAGTCCCTTGCTCTTTAGGACCCTACCGGTACGACGCCAGTGATAGAACGCTAGCACTCGAGCACTTTAGCGCTTCGATCCCTTTTCTTCATGGGCAAGATCGACCACCTGAGTGGCCAGGTCGGCATAGGACTCGCGATATCCCGAAAGGGGATGCGCGTCTTCGGGTGCGAAGTAGTCTTTGGGATCAATCCCGCCTTTGTGCTCTTGCGCAATAAAATCCTTCTGCATTTTCAGCATTTTCTCGATCAGCTCTCGTTTTTCACTCATCGTGTCGTCTCCATAAAGTTGGCTCATCCGGGTCTAGTTTCGCATTGGTCGCTGGGGAGTTAATACCCCCCTTTACGCATACTCTCAGGCAAGCCTGCCAGACGCCCTGCCTGTTTGCTCGGGTTGCCTGGGAATAGGTCAAACAGCTCTTTATTGCTCACTTTTTGACCCCAGCGGGCGCCCATTTCTTTGAGCAGCGTCCGGTTATTGGGCTGGTTGCCATTGTTTGAGAAATATTCTTCGCGCAGATAGTTGATCAGATCCCAATGTCGGTCCGTGAGGGAGATGCTTTCTTCTTCTGCCATTGCGGTAGCGACCGCTTCGCTCCACTCTTCGGGGTTTTCTAAGAATCCGTTGTCGTTGGTTGCGATGGATTGTCCGTTCACTTCAATGGGCATCGAGATACTCCTTGGCTTATTGCAATGAGAGGCTAACGTTCTTCTTCAGGATCATAGACGGCCGCAATACTCTTTGAGGGCACGAATACACCGCAACCCAAAAGGCGATGATCGCCCAGACCCTCCGTTTGTAAACGAAGCGCTTCCTCGGGGCTCAGGTCAGCGACCAGAAGGCTGCGCGTGACCAGCGGCCCCTGAGGTGTGCTCAAGTAGCGCGTTCGACCGCAAAGCATTTTCCGGGGAATGATCGATAGCGCCTCGAGCCATGTGGCTGCAGCCTCAAGGAACTGCGGCTCGGCTTCGGCGGTGGCGGGCACGTGAATATAGTGAGCGAATAGCGTTGAAAGCGGGCTGATCGGCCGCGTGCGCGCGTCACCGATACTCAGCGCATGGCCACAGAGGCTGAGCGTTTGCCCGATCAGGGCCCTCGCGTCGTCAAGTCGGGAATGCGGAAGGCGAAGTGTCAATCGAGTGCGCCCTGAGAGCTCAATGACGCCATCGTCATCAGGACGCTGCCAGCCGTTAGAGGATTGGGCTCCATGGATCAAATGAATTGCGGCTTTTTTCTCTGTGACCAGCCACGGTAAGGCGGTCTGCAGCGCTGTGGACAGGGCAAAGGCATGATCGGAAGGTAATTGCCGGGCCTTGATTCTGAAGACGAGATCAATGACATCGGGCTCGATCCTTCTTGCCTTTTCAGCGGCGGCCTCACTCCAATAGTTAGAAACCATCAGGCCTTTCACTGAATCGGCAGGGCCGCCTGGATCGCGTCCCGATCGATCCACCAGTCATCCTGCACCAGCACATCGACCACATTTCGTAATCGGGGCAAAAAGCGCGCGGGATCGTTGAGTTCCAGCCGCTCGATCCACTGATCAAAAGCGCTCTGGTCCTCAATGCCGCTGTGCCGCCGCGCGACGGTGCCCAGCATTTGATTTGTGAAAAACGACAATGATTCGCGCTCTGTTCCTTCCGCGCGAAGGTCCACCACATAAGCGGCAACGGCTGCCGCCACCGCAGCGCCGTCCGAATCGTCCGGGGTTTCTTCAATAATGTCCTGAAGCAGAGCTACGGTGAGCTCTGGGTCAACCGGGAAGGTTACGGCGAGCCATACCCCATGACCAAGAGCCACGAGAGCGTCCGGTTCCCCCGACTGGAACATGATCCGAGCGGCCTCAATTGCCTCGGGCCACAGACGTGCGTCTGCAAACCGTTCAAAACACAGTCGACCGCTTTGCCACGCGAGGTGCCCTCGATCAAGCATCACCAGGAGTCGTCCCTCTTGCAAAGCCAGCTGGCGCCACTGTGGGGCGTCGATCTCGGGAGGCGCTTCGTTCAGCCGCTCCTGAACCGCGGCCAGTTGACCCTCAAGCGCTTCGACAGAAGCTGCTGATTCATCCTGCGATTCGGCGCCGAGATCGAACTGATCGTTGAGGTATTTCATGGGTTTTACGGTTCAATTCGGGCGGTAAAGGCGCTTTCGATCTGATCTTCCCAATTTGCCGGCGTATCGGGATAAGGCGGCTTTACATCCATGCGCAGAAAGCGATCGCCGCTACGGGCTCGTCCGCGAACCAGCTCAAGCAATTCAGTGAAGGATGCAGGCTGATTCTGCATGATGAGCTCACTGATCCATAGCATGCTCATGGCTACTATCCCGGATCCAGCGCTTCTCGGAAGCGTCCGCGATACATCAGTCGCTTGGGTTTTTGATCCGTGCCGTCCTTAAAGGACTCTCGCCGGTGGGGCACATTAGCGCATAGGATGCCCTCTCCCAATTCAAGGCGTCGCGTGTATTGGAAGTCAGTGGACTGCTCAAAAAGTTCCTGGAGCGCACTCAGCGCCTCTTGAAATAAGACGTCCGATGCCCAGATCACGTTATGTTTGCGGGCTGTGTAGCGCATTCGCAAAGTGTTCTGCTCAAAGAAGAAGACGGGGCCTTGCGAGGCGCCGCGAGACGCCCCATCCTCATGATGGGCCGGTATGGTCATCGCATCCGTTCGGCTCAGGGCTTCAGGGAAGCGGATATCGAGTTCTGCAAGAAGACTGAAAAGAATGCGGTGATCGATAGCCGTAAGGGCTCCGCCGCGCTCGGCGGGATGCGCGCAGTGCAAAAGCATAGAGCGGATGATGCGCTGGCCCGACTGATAATAGCCGTCGGAATGCCAATTCAGCGGACGGTTTGTGTAGGGTATGTAGTGGGCGAAGCGCGCCTCGCCTTTGACCTCGACTTCGCTCAAGCCGTCCTTCGCTGCCAGGAGGTTCCGATCAGGCCTACCCAGCCCCATTTGATTTGCCAGTTTGGATACATGCTCTCGCGTAACGTTTTCTGGGGCAGCGCATCGATATATGACCATGTTGGTGCATCGCAGCCGTTTATTGAGTGCCTGAATTTCCATGGCGTTCAGCCGGCTCGGATCGTGAATATCCACCAGGAGATCTGCGAGCGTTTTGCGGTACTCATCCCTGTCCGCAGGGCCCATGAGGAACGGAAGTAGACTTTTGGAGCCCGTCATTGAGGCGGGATTCATCACGGCGGTGAGCGAGCAGAAGTTCAAAGCAAAAACTTGAGGTATCCGGGTGGCGAAGGATTTTAGCGACCCGACATAGACAGAAAACTCTCCCAAAAGACTGATCAAGCCGTGGTTTCACACGTTCTGAGGAACTATTTTTTCCAACGAAAAAACCCGTCGTTTTGGGCAAAAATTTATAAATTACTGATTTAATGAGGAAAATTCAGATATTGGTCCGCGTATCCCCAAACATAATTTTTGCACCGCAAAGGAAAACCTATCCCTAAGGGGATAACCCGATTTTTGGAGTGTCATACCTCTAGGGGAATGGCGTGACCCCGGCTGATCTTTGATGATTGCGATAACGAAATCTGATGCAAATCGGAAGAGAGCGGAGAGCGATATGGCTGACAAAAATAATCATGACACCCCCATGCTCGACGAGCTGGAAAACGGCCCCTGGCCTAGCTTCATCTCGGGCATCAAACGGCTACGAGACGAGCATCCGACGGAGCGTATTAATGGCGTTGCCAACGATCTGTTGGGTCAGCTTGAACATTCATACGAAACCCGAAAAGGATATTGGAAAGGCGGCACGGTCAGCGTCTACGGTTATGGCGGTGGCATCATTCCTCGTTTTTCTGAGGTCGGCCAACAGTTTCCTGAGTCAAAAGAATTCCACACCCTTCGGGTTCAGCCGCCGGCGGGTAACCACTACAGCACAGATATTCTTCGTCAGCTCGCGGATAGTTGGGAGAAGTGGGGCTCAGGCCTAGTGACGTTTCACGGTCAGACCGGAAACATCATGTTCATCGGCGCGTCAACCGAAAACACCCAGCACTTTTTTGACGAAATCAACGACTATGGTTTCGATCTCGGCGGTGCCGGACCCTGTGTGCGGACCGCGATGTCCTGTGTGGGCGGAGCGCGATGCGAGCAGTCATGTGCAAACGAGCACAAGATTCACCGCACGCTCGTTAATAACTTTACCGATGACGTGCATCGTCCGGCGCTGCCTTACAAATTTAAGTTCAAAGTGTCCGGCTGTCCGAACGACTGCATGAACTCAATTGAGCGTGCCGACATGGCGGTCATCGGCACCTGGCGCGATGATATGAAGGTCGATCAAGACGCCTGGAAATCGTATGTCGCTGAGAAGGGTCGTCAGCACACCATCGACAACATCATTACCCGCTGCCCAACGCGCTGCATGAGTCTCAAGGATGATGACTCCCTGGAAGTGGACAACCGAAACTGCGTGCGCTGCATGCATTGCCTGAACGTCGTACCGAAAGCGCTTTCGCCCGGGGACGACAAAGGGGTATCGATCCTCATGGGCGGCAAGCGCACGCTCAAGATCGGCGACCTGATGGGTACGGTGATTGTGCCGTTCATGAAGTTGGAATCCGAGGAAGATTACGAGCGGATCACGGAGATCGCGGAGAGCACCATCGACTTTTGGGCTGAAAATGGCCTGGAGCACGAGCGCTGCGGTGAAATGATTGAGCGCATCGGCATTGTCAACTTTCTCGAGGGGATCGGTATCGATGTGGATCCGCACATGATTTCCGACCCACGCCAGTCGTCGTACGTACGTATGGACGGTTGGGATGATGAGGCGGTGAAGTGGTTTGAACGCCAGGCCGAGAATCGATCCGCTGCAGGTTAGAGCCAGAAGACACGCGTTGCAGCAAACAAACTAAAGCGTTACGGAGAAATTTATGGCTAAGGAAATGCGTCAGCCGATTGAGTCCGGTTGTCCCGATGGCTTCCAGTATATGCACCCGTCGATGGTGAAGAACTTTGGCCAGTGGCAGTGGCACGATCATCCCCGTCCGGGTGTGTTGCGTCACGTTGCCAAGAGCGGCGATGAGGTCTGGACGGTAAAAGCGGGAACCCAACGTATCCTTGATGTGTTCACCTTGCGCAAACTCTGCGATATCGGTGATCAATTTGCGGATGGGTTTGTGCGCTTCACGATCCGAAGCAATATCGAATACATGGTCACCGATGGGGCAAAAGTAGAGCCCCTGATCGAGGCGCTCGAAGGGGAGGGTTTTGTGGTCGGCGGCACTGCAAACTCAGTGGCAATGATCTCCCACACACAAGGCTGGCTGCATTGCGATATCCCCGGTACCGATGCGTCGGGTGTGGTCAAGGCCATGATGGATGAGTTAATCGACGAGTTTCGCAACTGCAATATGCCCAACCGAGTACATATCACGACGTCCTGTTGCCAGATTAACTGCGGCGGACAGGGCGACATCGCGATCAATGTGCAGCACACCAAACCGCCCAAGATCAACCACGATCTTGTCGCGAACGTGTGCGAGCGCCCGTCGGTCGTGGCACGATGCCCGGTGGCTGCAATTCGCCCTGCGCAGGTAAACGGTAAGCCCACCCTCGAGGTGGACGAAAAGAAATGTATCTGCTGCGGCGCCTGTTATCCCCCGTGCCCGCCGATGCAGATCAACGACCCGGAAAACACCAAATTGGCCATCTGGGTGGGCGGCAACCACTCCAATGCGCGCAGCAAGCCGAGTTTCCAGAAGCTCGTCGCTTCGGGCGTGCCGAACAATCCGCCGCGCTGGCCGGAGGCGACAGCAATCGTGAAACGAATCCTGCAGGCCTATAAGGATGATGCCCGGGATTGGGAGCGCATTAACGACTGGATCGATCGAATCGGGTGGCCACGCTTTTTCGAGGCGACCGGCCTGCCGTTCACGAAGTTCCACATTGACAACTGGCGTGGGGCCCGCAAAAGCCTCAACGCGTCGACCCATATCCGCTTCTAGGCCTTTGCATGAAATTTTCGGTGATGGTCAACGAGGGGCCGTATACCCATCAGGCATCGGATACGGCCTATCAGTTCACGCGCGCCGCGTTGGCCGCCGGGCATGAGATTTTTCGGGTCTTCTTCTATCACGATGGCGTTAACAACGGCACACGGATGACCACCCCACCGCAGGACGACCGAAATATCGTGAATCGATGGAGCGAATTAGCGGCGGCGCATGAGCTTGACCTGGTGGTTTGCGTCGCGGCTGCTCAGCGCCGCGGTATCGTGGACGCCGACGAGGCCAAACGCAACGGAAAAGACGGAGACAATATCGCTCCCGGGTTTCGGATCTCCGGACTTGGCCAGTTAATCGAGGCCGGGATTCAGTCGGACCGCCTGCTGGTCTTCGGAGACTAGGTGGAGACCAAGGTGAGCGAAACCAAAAAATTTATGTACATCAACAGGCATGCGCCCCACGGCACCGTGTACGCGCATGAAGGTCTGGAGGTTGTGCTCATTGGCGCTGCGTTTGAGCAGGACGTGTGTATGGCCTTCATTGGGGATGGCGTGTTTCAGTTGAAGCAGGATCAGGATACGACGGAGGCCGGCATGAAAAACTTCTCGCCGGCCTATCGCGCATTGGGCGATTACGAGGTGAATAAGCTTTATGTGGAGCGCGAATCCCTCGAGGAGCGTGGCCTGAGCGAAGACGATCTCATGCCGCTGACCTGGGAAGATGAGGACGAGGACTGGGCCGAGAAGCCATCAATCCGGGTGGTGAGTCGCGCAGAACTCTCGGACCTGCTCGAAGAGCAAGACGTCATTTTGAATTTTTAGGCGGAGCGCTATGCTGCATACCGTAAACAAATCACCTTTCGAAGCGTCGAGTCTGAAAACGTGTTTATCGCTCGCCCGTGAGGGCAGCGACGTTCTGCTGATTGAGGACGGCGTTTACGGTGGCCTGGCGGGCAGCGCTCACGCCGCGATGGTTGAAGATGCTATTAAGAGCGTAAAGGTTTACGCCCTCGGCCCGGATCTGAAGGCACGCGGCCTAGCGGAAGATCGCCTGATATCCGGCATTGAGGTGGTCGACTACGAGGGATTTGTGGAATTGGCATGCGCCAATGACAAGGTTCAAAGTTGGCTTTGATTTTTAACACACAACTTAGGCACACGAAAAAAAGGAGTCCGAAATGGCATTCGAGCTAAATGGCAAAACCTACGAGACCGATGAGGAAGGCTATCTGGCTAATCTCGGTGAGTGGAATTCTGATGTAGCCGCCTACATGGCAAAAGAAGACGATTGCGATCTCAGTGAGAATCACTGGGAGGTCATTAACTTTTTGCGCGAATACTACGACGAGTATCAGATCGCTCCGGCGGTGCGGGTGCTTACCAAGGCTATCGGTAAAAAGTTAGGCAAGGATAAAGGCAACAGCAAGTATCTTTACGAGCTTTTTCCGTACGGCCCCGCGAAACAGGCCTGTAAGTACGCCGGTTTGCCAAAGCCCACGGGCTGCGTCTAAGCGCTTGGGACGCACCACGCTGTGACTGTTGCCAGCGGCAGTAGCTCAGCGTGGTTTTATCGGTAGCGAAACCTCCCCGGTGCCGCTACTTTCGCGTCCTCGTAATCGCTTATTTCCTTTCTCCTAGCCGATTGCCCCTGTGCTGCTAGGTTCGATATTCGCGGGACTTTTTTACCTGGCGACAGCGGTCTTCGTGCTGGGTCTCGCCAGTCGGATTCGCCGATACGCGCGTACACCCGCGCCGCTGGTTATTCCGACTACGCCGGCACCGATCACCCGACGCGGCGTGGCCGCGCGGATGTTTCGCGAGGTCGTTTTTTTCGAGAGTTTATTCAAGGGCAGCAAATGGAGCTGGCTGTTCGGTTGGCTTTTTCACTTTGGGATGCTGATCTCGCTCGCGCGCCATCTTCGGTACTTCACGGAGCCGGTCTGGGGCTGGGTGGTGATGATTCAGTGGATTGGCGTCTATGCCGGAATCGCGATGTTTTTGGGGCTCGCCGGCCTCTGGGCGAGGCGCGTGCTGGTTGATCGAATTCGGTATATCAGCGCGCCCTCTGATCATCTCATGCTGGCGCTCTTGCTTGCCATCGCGGGCTCGGGGATCGCGATGAAATATGTCGCCCACACCGACATCGTCGCGGTCAAGGCTTTTGCCTTGGGTCTTGTTCGCCTCGACTGGCAGCCCCTGCCGGCGGACCCGCTGCTCCTTGTGCATTTGTTCCTCGTCGTTTCGCTTCTACTGATCTTCCCTTTCAGTAAGTTGCTGCACGCGCCGGGTGTATTTTTCAGCCCGACTCGAAATATGCGCGATAACCCCAGAGAACAGCGGCACGTGGCGGCTTGGACCGAAAATCTGTCGGGCGGTCGCTCCGATTCATCACAGGTGTCGTAGCGTATGGCCAAGGTTGAATTTGAGACGCCTGAACTCAATGCTTGGGTAAGCGCTCCGGCAGTCAAGCCTGACGCGATGGCGCATAGCAAGCCGTTTGTCGCGAAGCCAGAGCACCAGCAGCCGCTCGGATTTCCCGGAGAGCTGGTCGAGAACTGGCAGGACGTCGCACTCGAAAAAATGGGCGAGCTGTTGGGACGTTACCGCTCGTTGCAGGTCTTTATGGATGCTTGCGTGAAGTGCGGCGCCTGTACCGACAAATGCCACTACTACCTCGGCACCGGTGATCCCAAGAATATGCCGGTGGCGCGTCAGGATCTGATGCGCAAGGTGTATCGACGATATTTCACGCCGGCAGGAAAGTGGTTTCCTAAGCTCGTGGGGGCGGTAGAGCTGACGGAGGAGGTCATCAATGACTGGTACAGCTACTACCATCAGTGCTCAGAATGTCGGCGATGCTCGGTGTATTGCCCCTATGGAATCGATACTGCCGAAATCACAATGGCAGGCCGCGAAATCCTCGCGTCAATCGGCGTAGGACAAAAGTATTCAAACGAGATCATCGGAAAGGTCCATACGATAGGTAATAACCTGGGCTTACCGGAGCCGGCACTGGCGGACACCTTGGAGGGGCTTGAAGAGGAGGTCGAAGAAGACATCGGCGTACCGGTCAAGTTTCCGCTTGATCAGCAGGGAGCGGACGTGCTGCTCGTCACCCCCTCGGCAGACTTTTTTGCAGAGCCCCATGTGGATGGGCTGATTGGATACGCTAAGGTCTTTCATCAGGCCGGCCTAAGCTGGACATTAAGTTCTTATGCCTCCGAAGCGGCTAATTTTGGGATCTTTATCGGTAACTACGAAAACATGCAGAAGGTCGCTCAGCGTATTCGGCAGGCGGCGCTCGACCTTGGCGTGAAGCGAATTATCGTGGGCGAGTGCGGGCACGCCTGGCGAGTGGCCTACAGTTTTTGGAACACACTCATCGGTCCATTTGATTTTTTGGACCCGGCCTACCCGGTCCCGCAGCACATCTGTGAATTCACCCATGATCTTCTTCAGCGCGGCGCCCTGAAGCTGGATCCGGAGGCGAACGACGACAAGGTGGTGACTTTTCATGATTCGTGCAACGTATCCCGCGGCTCCCGGCTTGGATCAACGCCGGGCGGGCAGTTCACGATTCCGCGGGATCTGATTCAGGCGTCGTGCCGGCATTTCGTCGACATGGCGCCCGATACCATCCACGAACATACGTTTTGTTGCGGCGGCGGCGGGGGTCTTTTAACGGACGATCTGCTCGAGCTTCGGGTGAAGGGTGCGATGCCGCGCGCGCAGGCCTTGCAGCAGGTTATTGAATCCCATGGCGTGACGCACATGGCGGCAATCTGTGCAATCTGCAAGAGCCAGTTTTCTAAAGTGCTCCCGCATTACGGTATGGGTATGGACATGATTATCAGCGTGCATCAGCTGGTGGGCGATGCACTGGTTTTTGATAGCGAACAGTGACGGGTTCGAGAACTCTATAGATAAAAGCAAAGGACATCGCGATGGCAGCGTCTGAAGAACACACCAAGAAACTAACCTTCCGCAAGTTTGCTGATGGCGAGCATCAATGGCAGGACTATAAAAAGCAGATCTTCAATGAGGATCACTCGCATAAGTGCCCAACGTATGTGCATCGAACGCCTCCCTGTCAGGGGAGTTGCCCATCCGGTGAAGATATTCGTGGCTGGCTGCAAATCGTTCGCGGCATGGAGCGTCCGCCTGAGGGGATGACTTGGCAAGAGTACGCCTTTCGACGAGCGACTGACGCCAATCCGTTTCCCGCCATGATGGGTCGGGTATGTCCGGCACCCTGCGAGGACGGCTGTAACCGTAATAACGTCGATGACTTTGTCGGCATCAACTCGGTGGAGCAGTTCATCGGCGACACCGCGTTTACGGAAGGCTATCGCTTCGAACCCGCACCGGCTGTGTCAGGCAAGCGGGTTGCGATTGTCGGCGGCGGGCCGGCCGGTCTCGCGGCGGCTTATCAGCTGCGCCGACTGGGCCATGCCTCGACCATTCTTGAGTCACAAGAGCAACTCGGCGGGATGTTCCGTTACGGTATCCCCGGTTATCGCACCCCGCGGGAGAGGCTCGATCGAGAAATTGAGCGGATTATTGAGCTTGGCGATATCGATGTGCGAACCGGTGTTCAGGTAGGCCAAGACGTGTCGATTCAAGATCTGGAGAATGAGTTTGATGCGATCGTTTGGGCCGTGGGTTGTCAGCGCGGCAGGGGTTTACCGGTTGAAGGCTGGCAGGATACGCCGAACTGCGTATCGGGCGTTGGCTTTCTCGATGCCTTCAATAAGGGCACGATGAAAGTGACGGCTGAGAAAGTTATCTGCATCGGTGGCGGCGATACCTCGATTGACGTGGTATCGGTGGCCCGGCGCCTCGGAAAGATTGAGCGCATTAATGAAAAGGATCGACCCGAAGAGGTGATCGGCGGCTATACGGCGCATGACTCGGCTATGGTTGCTGCGCGCCAGGGTGCTCAGGTGACGTTAACGGCGCTCTTCGAGCGATCGAGCATGACGGCGACCGAAGAGGAAGTCGATGATGCGCTGACAGAGGGCGTCACAATCCTGAACGGCGTGATGCCCGTAGCGCTCATTCGCGATGCGTCTGGTCGGGCCACCGCCCTGCGCCTTGCCAAGTGCGAAATCGACACAAAGGGCATTCCCACCGCGCTTGAGGGCACAGAGTTCGAGGTCGAAGCGGATTTGATTGTCTCAGCAATCGGCCAGGCGGGAGACCTCTCCGGCATCGAGGAGATGGGCAATGAGCGTCACCTGATTGACGCCGATCGTTTTTTCCAGGTGCCTAATCGCGCCGGCCATTTTGTTGCGGGAGATATCGTGCGACCGCATTTGCTGACCACGGCGATCGGTCAAGCGGCGATTGCGGCCCAGAGCGTTGACCATTACCTGAAGGGCGAGGATCAGGCCCGACGCCCTAAGGTCGATGTGCATCACTTTGATCTGCTGGCTAAATTGAACGAGCAATCCCTAGCGCCCTCGGCATACGACCATACCCAGACCTGGGGAACCTCCGAAGCCAAATTTGCCGTGCACAATTATGAGGATCGCTCAGCACACGAGATCATTCCGTCCGATGAGTTGTTTTTAGGACACTTTCAGGAAACACCGAGGCAGTTAAGAGCAACTACGGTACCGAGTGCCGAGGAGGTGCTGGGCCACTTCGAGGAACGCCACCATGGCTTGTCGGAGGATGATGCCAAAGCAGAGTCCGAGCGATGCATGAGCTGCGGATTGTGTTTCGAGTGCGATAACTGTGTGATTTTTTGCCCCCAGGATGCGGTGTTCCGGGTGAAGAAAGACGAGTACACCACCGGGCGGTATGTCGACACGGACTACAGCAAATGCATTGGTTGTCATATTTGTGCGGATGTCTGCCCGACCGGTTATATCGACATGGGCATGGGTGAGTAAGGTAGCTATTTGATGCGCAACTGCCGTAAGCGCGCCGGAGACATTCTCCACGCATCTGCGCTTTTCGTTCTTCTGGGGCTTGGCGTGATCCCGTCACCGCATGCGGATGTCGTAACGCCACAGGTCCCCGCCGCAAGGGGTGAGCAATGCGTTGAGCCGGTGGAGATCATGCGCCGAGATCATTTTGAATTCATCACGCACCAACGCGATTTGACTGTACATCAAGGTATTCGAACGCCACGTTACAGTCTGGCCGGCTGTATTAACTGTCATGCCACGAAGACCGCCGCCGGCGAGTACCTGCCGGTGAATGCGCAGGGAGAATTTTGTGAGACCTGCCATACTTATGCAGCGGTTAAGATTGACTGCTTCAGTTGTCACGCAACAGTGCCCACGTCGAAGATCAGTCAGAGCCCTTAATTCACTACCTGCGTTATGAGTCGCCCAGATAGCCATTCCGCTGCGCCACCGAGACGTGCATTTTTCACCCAAGCGGGCGCTGGGGTAGCACTACTCGCCCTGGCCCCCGGGGTTCGCCTGGTCGAGTTAGCGCTCGCGCGATCTGATGATGAACCGGTGACTTCCGCCAACCGCTGGGGGCTGCTCATCGATACGGATAAATGCCAAAGCGGATGCACGGAGTGCGTGTCCGCCTGTAACGAAGAGCACGGCATCGTGGGTCATGGCCGTCCGGAGACAGACGCCCAATGGATCCGAAAGGTGGATCTCAAAGATGACCAAACCGGGCATGAATTATCGATCCCGGTCTTATGCCAACACTGCGAGGAGCCGCCCTGCGTCGATGTTTGCCCGACCGGCGCTTCATTCCGGCGGAATGACGGCATCGTCCTCGTCGATAAGCATATATGTATCGGCTGCCGCTACTGCATGATGGCCTGTCCCTTTCAGGCGCGATCATTTATTCACGAAGACCTGTCCGGACAGCTTACGCATGCGCCACGGGGCAAGGGAGTGGTAGAGAGCTGCACGCTGTGTGTCCATCGTATCGATAAGGGCGAGCAACCCGCGTGTGTCGAGGCCTGCCATAAGGAGGGGCACCATGCTCTGGTGTTTGGGGATCTGAAGGATTCGGACAGCGAACTTGCAACATTAAACAGCACTGTTGCGACACGCGAACTGCGGCCTGAGCTTGCGTTAAAAACATCGGTGCGATACACCAGTTTTTGATCTTCATGTTGGCGCAATGAATTCGATTCGCTTTCATCCATCCCGCTCATCTGCCGCTTTCTGGAGTGCGTGTGGGATCGCCGCTGTCTTTCTGCTTATCGGTTTAGCCGCCGCCCACCACATGGAGACCGCGGGACACTGGGTGACGGGAATGACGAATCGCGTGGTGTGGGGAATGCCCCACGTATTCGCTGTGTTTCTGATCGTGTCCGCATCAGGCGCGCTGAACGTCGCGTCGCTCGCCTCGGTCTTCGGCCGGAGCGACTACAAGCCGCTCTCAAGATTGTCGGGCTTGCTCGCAATAGGACTGTTGGTCGGCGGCCTCAGCGTGTTGGTTTTGGATTTGGGACGTCCAGATCGACTGATTGTTGCCATGACACACTACAACTTCAGATCCATATTCGCCTGGAACATATTTTTGTACACCGGATTTCTCGGCATCGTAGCGGTTTATCTATGGATGATGTTTGAGCCCCGGATGAACCGCTTTGTGGGCGGTGTCGGCGGTGTGGCCTTTGTATGGCGACTTATTCTGACGACCGGTACGGGATCAATTTTTGGCTTTTTAGTGGCGAGAGATACTTTTTACAGCGCGTTGCTTGCACCGCTGTTTATCGCCATGTCGCTCGCGTTTGGCACAGCCATGACGCTTCTGCTGGGTGAGCTGGTGCTTCGTTTGAAAGGCGAGACCATGTCAGAGGATCTGGTGCGTAAGCTCGCGCGATTGCTCGGCTACTTTGTGCTTTCGGTTGCGTTTTTTGTCATGGTCAGTCACCTGACTAATCTCTACGCGGCCAGTCGCCAGAATGTTTCGTTATTTCTACTTCTGTCCGGAGGCCTATATACCTTTCTATTCTGGATAGGGCAGATCGTGTTGGGAACTCTTGTGCCGGCCGTGCTGCTTCTTGGCCGACGCCTTAATAGCAGCGGGCCGATACTGCTCAGCGCGGGACTGGTCGTTATGGGGGGGCTGGTGCAGCTTTATGTCTTGATCATCGGCGGCCAGGCGTTTCAGATGAGTATTGTGTCGGGCTTTTCTGAGTCCCGCGCTCTGTTTGACGGGGTGGTCGCAAGCTACCGGTCGAGTCTCCCTGAATGGGGACTGGGGATCGGGGGATTTGCATTAGCCGTGCTTATTTTTCTCGTCGGCACCCGGGTGCTTCCATTCCTGCCGGCCCAGTCGCCCAGCCAATAACATTCCGGCCTCTGCTCGAGCGCCTGTCTTTCAATAGCAGCAGCTCATCTTGACGTGAATCAATTTTTCATCTCGGCTGCCCATAAATCCTCAGGCAAAACCCTGGTCAGTATTGGGCTGTCGCGCGTCCTTGCACGGCGGGGAGAGACGGTCGCAGCCTTCAAGAAGGGTCCGGACTATATTGATCCAATGTGGTTGACGTTGGCGAGTGGCCGCCCCTGTTGGAATCTCGACTTCTTTACCATGGCGCGTGAGGAGATCAAGGCCAGTTTTCGCGAGCGTTCGCAAGGAGCTGGAGTAACTCTCGTCGAGGGGAATAAAGGTCTCTACGACGGTCTGGATGTGGAGGGTTCCGACAGTAACGCGGCGCTTGCCGCATTTTTAGATTTGCCCGTGATATTGGTGATCGATGTTGAAGGAATCACCCGGGGTATCGCGCCCCTGCTCACGGGTTATGTCGCGTTCGATCCTGCGCTGTCTATTAAAGGCGTCATTCTTAATCGGGTAGCAGGCCCGCGGCAGGAAGAGAAGCTAAGGGCCGCTATCGAACGCTATACCGAGCTCTCGGTCCTTGGGGCGATCGGACGCGAGCCCGCCTTGGCGATTCAGGAGCGTCATCTTGGTCTCATTCCGGGGCACGAAGTCACGGGCGCCGAGCAACGGATCGAGGCAATTGCGGACGTGGTTGAGAAAGCGGTCGATATTGATCGCCTACTCGCATTGACAAGCACCCCGCAGCAGAAGTTAAGCGAGCACCCCTCAAAGCATGGGTCTCGCCCGGTAGATGCTGAAACTATTTCTGTAGGAATCGCTCGCGATCGCGCATTTGGATTTTATTATCCAGATGACCTTGAGGCTTTTGAGAAGGCTGGCGTTCGCCTGATGCCCTTCGACGCACTGAATGATAAGGCGCTGCCTTCCGTGGATGCGTTATTTATCGGCGGCGGTTTCCCGGAATGCTTCATCGAGGAGTTGTCTGATAACGCGCCGCTGCGTCAGGCGATTTGGAATTTTGTCGACGCCGGCGGGCCTGTCTATGCGGAATGTGGGGGACTCATGTACCTGAGTCGCTCGATACGATGGCGAGGATGTGAGCGGGAGATGGTCGGTGTTATCCCGGGTGACATTGAAGTCCAATCGCGACCCGTGGGCCGAGGCTACATGCGCTTGCGAGTAGAACAGCGTCATCCGTGGCCCGCTATGCAGCACCGCACCGGAACCGTGCTGCCAGTTCATGAATTCCACCATGCGCATCTCGACATCCGCTTGGAAGACGTCCAGACCATATATGCTGTTGAGCGCGGTTTTGGAATTGATGGCGCACGTGACGGATTACGGATCAAGAACATGCTTGCAGGCTTCGCCCATCAACGTCACGTACAATCAAACCCGTGGGTTGATGCCTTCGTTGAATTTATTAGGGCCGTAAAGTCGAATCAAGGGATCAGCACGGCGTCAAGAGCAAAGGGTAATTAGATGCTTCTTCGAGTCACGGAACAGGCGGCCGAGCAGATCAAAGTTTCGATCGAGTCCGGTCAGATGCAGGGTAGTGCACTTCGGGTCGCAGCGAAGCGCAGAGCGGACGGGACGATCGAATATGCGATGGGTTTTGATGACGTGACAGAGAATGACACCTGCTCCGATCAATACGGGGTGAGGATTGCCATTGCGCCCACCAGTTTGGACTTACTGAGCGGTGCGATTCTCGATTTTGATCGGCCTGAGAACGAGTCGGATCCCCAGTTCATCTTCTTGAACCCGAATGATCCGCATTTTTCGCCTCCCGATACGACTTTGGCCAACGATTAGCCCAACGTCGATTAACGATGCACGCAGGGTGTCATCAAACTATGCTGGGGTCTTGCGATGGGATCATCCCGCAGCGAGTCACCGGACGATTAGCTTGCTGGACGTATTTGCGTCTCAGAAGGTGGGTCCGCTAATGTCGGATGCCAAGGGTTCGCAGGACTCTCAAGCGCCTCGTGAGTCCCGCCAACGAAATGCGCTGGCTTGGCGATTTTATGGCGGCCTCGGAATCCTTCTGATTTTGATGCTGTTGATTGTGGCGCTGGCCATCCAGCATATGCCGTGGGGCGATGAATCTTACCGGTCCCCGGAGATTCTGGCGGGAGCGGCGGTGCTTTTAGGATTTTGCTACCTAGGGTTTGTGCTTTGGACAAGAAGAGCACTTCTCGAGCCTCTTATAGCCCTGCAGGCATGGGCATCCAAGATTCGACAGGGCGAGTTTGGCGCGCGGTTTTCTGATGCTCGTTCTCGTGATACGGGTGATCTTTCACAAAACGTCGATCGATTGTCAGAGTGGCTTGAGGCGCTTGCCGAGGAGCGTGATCGCGAGCTGCAAGCGCAACGAGATCGGCTGGAGGAGAGAACCCAGCTCGCTAATGAACTGCATGATTCGCTGGCGCAAACCCTTGCAAGCCTGAAGTTCCAGATTAGAGTGCTTGACGATACGCTGCGTCAGGACAGCGAACGGGCAATTTGGCATGAGATGGAGCGAATCGAAAGCAGCATTGATGAAGCGAATGTCGAACTTCGCGAGTTGATTGCGCATTTTCGGGCCCCGGTGAGCCAGCATGGACTGGTGTCCGGAATTCGGCGACTCCTTTCTCGACTGAGAAAAGAAGCCGGGATCGAAGTGGTGCTTCAAAATCAAGGTGTTGAGCCGCAGGTGCCCGCAGAGGTCGAGACCCAACTTCTGCGTATCGTTCAGGAGGCTTTGGCTAATGTGCGCAAGCACAGCGCTGCGCATATGGTCCGGGTATTATTGAGTCAAGACACCCGCGGTCGATGTCGCATTATCATTGAGGATGATGGGGAGGGTATGTCGGGTGAGGACGCGCCGGGCATCGAGAACCACCACTTTGGGCTTTCGATTATGCGAGAGCGTGCTGCGTCAATAAATGCGGAGTTAGTTATTGAAAGCGAGCCGGGCGATGGAACCCGTGTGGCAATCGAATTAGACCTTTAAACCCAGAATGAAGATAGTCATCATTGATGATCACGCGCTTTTTCGCGTCGGCCTTAAAGGCCTCCTCGAGCGGCGAGGGATTGAGGTTGTGGGTGCGGCTGCGGATGGCGAAGAGGGGATCGCCTTAGCCAACGCGCACAAGCCGGATGTGGTGCTGCTGGATCTGCGAATGCCTGATCTTGGCGGACTGACGGTTCTGCGACAGATGATTGGCGAGGGGGTTGATATCCCCGTGGTGATGCTCACAACCAGTGCCGACGAGGGTGATCTTTCCGAGTCATTGCGCAGTGGAGCCCGAGGGTATCTGCTGAAGGATATGGAGCCCGACGAGCTCATCGTAGCATTGCAGGAGATTGTGCAGGGCAAAATTGTTGTCGCACCCTCGCTCACGAGTGTTTTAGCGGATCTCGTGCGTCACGGGGATCGGCGGGAGCGAAAGGATGAGCTCGAGCCGTTTAGTAGCCTCACACCGCGTGAGCATGAGATTCTCTGCCATCTGTCCGAGGGTCAGAGCAATAAGGTGATTGCCCGAAATCTGAATATTTCGGATGGGACCGTCAAACTGCATGTGAAGGCAATCCTCCGGAAACTGGGGGTGCATTCTCGGGTCGAGGCCGCTGTGATGGCGGTTGAAAAAGGGGTGTGCAACCGTCAATCGGGCGACTGAGCCCTGCTTGCCGGCCCGCCTCAGAGGTAGCGCTTGCGGTCTGCCCGGCGGCGACCGGCCCGCTGAGTGACAACGCCTCTAATAACCGACGGACCTTCAATCCGAATGCGGGGATGACCTTCCTCAAGCGCTACTAGTGACCATTCTTGCTCGCTGATGTGAAGCTGACGAAGAATTACTCCGTCGCCATGTTCGGCTACGACAAAGGCGCTATGGGCGAGCGGCGCTCCAGGGTCGACGATTACCACGCAGCCCTCGGTAAATTCGGGCGCCATACTGTTGCCAAGAACCCGAAGGGCGAAAGGTTCCGCTGACGCGCAGCCGCTCATGCGGGACCTTTTGCATTAATGAACTCGATGTATTGGTGGAGCTCATGTGTATCGGTGCAGGCAAGAATGGTTCCCGCCAGCGGCTCTACGCTCTCGATTCGACTTTCCAGTATCTGCTGGCGGACCTCGAGCATCTGTGACGGCTCCATGCTGAACTCTCTCAGTCCGAGACCAAGCAGTAGGCGCGTAAAGTGGGTATCTCCTGCCATTTCGCCACACATAGCAACGGGGATACCTGCCTCGCGACCGGCAGCAAGAACCGTTTGGATCAGCCGCAACACCGAGGGATGGAGAGGATCGTATAAGTAGTTAACGCTGTCATCGACGCGGTCGATGGCGAGGGTATATTGGATGAGATCATTGGTTCCGATGGAGAGGAAGTCGAGTTTTCGCGCAAAAAGATCAGCAGAAATTGCTGCGGCAGGGACCTCGATCATTCCTCCGATCGGCACCTCGCTGCTGAAGGGGATATTTTCACGCTCAAGTTCTGCTCGGACTTCGCGGATGATGGCGAGGCTTTGTTCAACCTCTTGAAGACTCGAGAGCATGGGAATCATTACTCTTGCTTGACCAAAAACAGCGGCCCGAAAAATAGCTCGAAGCTGCGGCTTGAATAACGATGGCTCGCTTAAGCAGAGCCGAATCGCCCGAAGGCCAAGGGCCGGCGTCATCTGGACCTTGGGTTCTACCCGACCTCCACCAACCTGTTTGTCGGCACCGAGATCGAGCGTGCGAATAGTCACGGGCCCTTGAACAGACTTCAAAACATGGCAATAGGCTTCGTATTGCTCCTCTTCACTCGGCGGCTCATCCCGATTCATGAATAGAAATTCTGTTCGGTAGAGGCCTACCCCGGCCGCGCCACTGTCTCCAAGTGCTGCCAGGTCATCGGGTAGCTCTATATTCGCGAGCAAGGTCACAGGCTCATTATCCTGGGTCATGATCTTGTGGCTAAGAACGTTCGCAAGACGGCTTTGCCGATCCCGGTGCTCGTCTTCTCGCCTTTTAAAAAAATCCAGTGCGTTGGCATCCGGTTCGATAATGACGGCACCACTGGTGGCGTCCACAATAAGAGAATCACCGTCCCTAATTGTGCTGAGCACTTCGTGCATGCCCACAATCGCGGGGATGCCTAAGCTTCGGGCAAGAATAGCCGTGTGCGAAATTGGTCCTCCCAGGCTTGTGATGAAAGCCGCCATATTGCGATGCCGCAGCATAATGGCATCGGCAGGGCTCACATCTCGAGCTACGATAATTCGCCCGTCGAGCGGCTGATCAATATCCTGCGCCCCGTGTGGAATCACGGTATCAGATCGAAGAAGTACGTCCATGATTCGATCCACCACTTGAGCGACATCTTCTTTCTTGGTCCTGAGGTAAGGGTCGGAAATCCCATCGAAGAAAGCGATCAGGGTGTCGCTATGATTCTTCAACGCCCATTCGGCATTGACTCTCTGCTCTGAAATGGACGTGATGGGCTCTTCTGCGATCACAGGGTCATCCAGCATCATGAGATGGACGTCAATAAATGCTGCGGTCTCGGGTGGGGCAGAGTCAGGCAGCGTATCCTGTACGCGTTTAAGCTCAGAGCGAACCAGCGCTATGGCATGGGTGAAGCGGGCGATTTCTTTGTCGATCTCGGCGGCGGCAAGCCGATGCGTGGGTATGGCGCTGCGGTTCTGGTCCCAGATAAGCGCCGTTCCGACCGCGACGCCTCGACCTATTCCTGTGCCGTGCAGGGAGTACATTATTCGTCTTCTCCGAACCGATCCTGTATCAACTGCCGTATTGCATCAATCGCCTGATCGGAGTCGGAGCCCTCCGCGCTGAGCGTGATTTGAGTCCCCTGGGACGCGGCCAGCATCATCAGATGCATGATGCTCGTGGCATCCGCGCGGGCCTTGCCGTCTGAAAGCGTGATGGTGCTTTCAAACTGCGCAGCGGTCTTGACCATCTTGGCACAGGCCCTTGCGTGTAGCCCGAGGCGGTTGATGATTTCTAATTCAATGCTCGAAGTCATGAAGAAGGGCCTTCAGGTAGAGCCTTTGGTTCCGTCAGCTTATTTGGATAGGTCTCGCTAAATTCGAGATCGCGGGCACCAGCCTTAACAGACTATTCAGGAGAGCAGATGAAAAAGCTGATCAGCATCCACCGAATTGAAAAGCGCTTTTCGGAACTCCTCCTGGGAGAAGGCATGCGCCAGCTCTCCCAAGATTTTCAGGTGCTGGTCTGTGGCCTCGGCGGGCACCAAAAGGCCGATCGCGAGCGAAATCGGCTGGTCATCAATAGCGTCAAAATCCAGCGGTTTGCCGAGCTTAATTGCCGCGGCGATGGGTTCTGAGAGTCCGTTGAGTCGCCCGTGAGGGATCGCAATGCCGTTGCCGATACCGGTGCTGCCCAGTCGTTCTCGTTCATTGAGTACTGAGAAAACGGTTTGCTGGTCCATATCGGGGAGGTGACGGGACAAGCGCTCCGCCATCTCCTCGAGCATGCGCTTCTTGCTCGAGACCTTGACCGCGACCGCGACGCGATCACGGCTCAGAAAATCTGTTAGGGGGCCCTTCGACGCGGCCTCATCCACGCGCGCCGCCTCGATCACGATTCCTCCAAAATACGCTTGATGCCGCCGTCTTTTTGGTGGTGATGAACGCCGCGATCTTTGTGCTTTCGAAGTTGCGCGTCAAGTTTTTCTGTCATGGCATCGATGGCGCCATACATGTCTGAGGCCTGCGCCCTGGCATGGATTTGGGCGCCCGATAAGGTGACCGTGATCTCTGCATCGTTATTGCTTTTTTCAACATGGAGCACAACATGAGCGCTCACGATCGGCTCGGCATGGCTCGCGACGCGCTGTACTTTTTCCTCAATGTACTGCTTGATGGCGTCCGAAATATCGATATGTTGACCGGTAATAATGAGGTCCATGAGTGTTTACTGCCTTAGGTTAGCGAAGACCCCGGCGCTGCGCCGCGGGGGGGATGTTCATCTGGTCTCGGTATTTTGCGACCGTTCTGCGGGCGATCGGGATGCCTTCAGCGCCGAGAATTTGCGCCAATGCCCCATCGCTGATCGGGCGATCGACGGGTTCGGATTCTATCACTTTACGAATCCTGGCCTGAGCCGCTCGCGCCGAAACGCGGACCCCAGATCGATTGCCCAGTCCGGATGAAAAGAAATGTTTGAACGGGTACACGCCAAGTGGGGTTAACAGGTTTTTTTTGTCAACAGCCCGCGAGACCGTGGATTCATGAATGTCCAGGGTCTCGGAGACCTCTCGCAATGTCAGTGGCGTGAGTCCATGATCTCCCGAGGTCATAAAGTCCTGCTGAATGGCGACGATCGCTTCGGCCACACGTAATATCGTCTGATCGCGTTGCTCCAAACTCCTCACGAACCCGTGGGCCTCTCTCATATGATCTCTTATGTACTGCCGAGTTTCGGCGTCAGGCGCTTTGAGATAGTCCCGATAACTCTCATTAACTCGTACCCTGTGGCCATCGCGGCGAGTCAACTGAACGACCCAGTTATTTTCGACGTTTCTGACGATTACGTCTGGAATGATGACCTCGGTTGGTTTGGGGGAAATTTGTTCCCCCGGTTTGGGGTCTAGGGATTGAATGAGCGAAATAGCTTTGGCCAGGCCGGATTTTTCCTCACCCGTCTTTTCCATGAGCGCAGGGTAGGCATGGGATGCCAATAAAGACATATGCTTATCGATTATTTTCGTGGCGGCGGAAAGGCCCGGTGTGGATAGATCGAGCCGCTCTAACTGCAGAAGCAGGCACTCTCTTAAATCGCGAGCGCCAATACCGGGTACGGCGATACTTTGAATCAGGTGAAGGACGGCATCGATCTCTTCATCGGTGGGACGAAGGTGGTTTGCCAGTATCGCGCAAATCTCCGGATGGCTCGCCGTCAAGTAGCCTTTCTCATCCAAAGATTCAATCAGCGCGTTGGCGATAAGGTTATCTGTCTCGTTCAATCGATGCAGGGCGAGTTCGGAAAGCAGTCGCTGTCGCAAGACGTTGCCCGGGTCTGCCCACATCGATTGATCAGGCTCGCTTGAGAAGTCAAAATCGGAATCAACGCGGCGCGAATAAGGCCCTTCATCCCAGCGGGTTTCTTCGTGGGTAGCGTGTTGTGAGGGTGTCTCGCCGAGCCGCTCGTCGCCCTGTGAAGTACGCTCGACTCGACTTGAATCACTCTCAGCAAGCGCTTGTGCGTCAAAAGCCACATCAAGCGCGTTGGCCGCGCTGTTCTCCTCAAGGAAAGGGTTTGCGTCAAGTGCCGCGCGAATCTCGAGATCGATCTCGGCGCGCCCTAATTGAAGGATTTTGAGAGATTGGGTGAGCTGAGCATTCAGCTGTAACCGCTGGGTTTGGCGAAGCTGCAGGGCGTGTTTCATAACAGGGCAGCGCCCGGGCGACTACAGCCGAAAGCCTGTACCCAAATACACGGAGCGAACCTCTTCATGCGCAAGGATGTGTTCGGAAGACCCCTCGGTTAGAACACGCCCCTGCGTAAGAATATAGGCGCGGTCACAGATACCCAGCGTCTCCCGAACATTGTGATCCGTGATGAGAACACCAATGCCCATAGCCTTGAGATCGCTTATCAGTCGTTGAATGTCGATGATCGAGATAGGGTCGATCCCCGCGAACGGTTCATCGAGCAGCATAAAGGAGGGTTGCAGCGAGACTGCACGGGCAATCTCGACACGTCGGCGTTCGCCGCCGGATAAGCTGTATCCGTAGTCTGACGATTTGTGAGTGATTCCAAATTTTTCGAGCATGTCGTCCGCTCGTCGTTCGCGTTCAGCCGCGTCCAGTCCGGGCACGGCCTCGAGGACTGCGAGCAGGTTTTCCCGAACGCTGAGGCGTCTAAAGATTGACGGCTCCTGAGGCAGGTAGCCGATGCCTTTTCGGGCGCGCTCGTGCATCGGTAAGTGACTTATGTCCTGCCCGTCGAGCAGGATCTTCCCGCCATCGCGTCGAACCAGGCCACAAATCATGTAGAAGCAGGTTGTTTTGCCTGCGCCATTGGGTCCCAGCAGACCGACAATTTCGCCGCCGCTCACCGTTACATCGACATTATCAACGACGGTTGTCCGACCAAAACGCTTAATCAGGCCTTGCGTTGCGAGAGTGCTCATGGATGGTAAGGCGCGCTGAGTAAAAACGAGATAGCAAGATTAATTGGAGGATCCAATCTTAGATTGCTCGCGCCATTCGGTATTCCACCGGTTAAGATCAGCGGTCGTTTCGACGCGGCTCGCGGGGATCCAGACGCGCACGGTTGCAGGCGCTGTAATTCGCTTCCAGTCGCCACGCGTCTCTAGAACCTCCACGGTGTCTCCGGCGTTGACCTCACCGAGTATTTGGGAGTCTGCACCGGTGGACGGTGTCGATCGAATACGCACGGCGGAGCCTGTCACCGAGCCGATACCCGAGCGAGATGACACGAATTTTCCATAAACCCAGACATGCACCGCCCGGGAAGCGTTGACTTCCGCCCACCCGTCTGAGGAGCGAATAACCCGAATCGCCGTCCCCACGGGCAAGGTGCCGAGCGAAGTGCTGGCCATGGTTCGAGCGGCAAACACCGGAGAGCCGCTTGCGCCGATAAATGCCGGCTGACCCGAGCCGGTTCCCGCACCGCTGCTTGCAGCTGCGGCTTTCGAAGCGGATGCTGAACCTGAAGGCTCGCCCGATTCAGGTTGCAGCACCATGCGTGGACGACCATTGTCACTCTTTGTGGCGAGGACGGTCGCGGCATCTTCCCCAGAGCGTGTCGTGCGCGTAGGTGCGTTATCGCCGCCTCGCACAATCATCTTGTCGCGACCCATGTCGTAGACGATACGGTCGCCTTCGATTGCATCGCGATCTTGGCGCAGCTGCGCATCGGTTATGAATGTCACGATGTTATTAACTTCGTCGAGCTCGATTGTCTTGCCGGTGCCGACGACGTCATGATCCTTGCCTTCAGGACGTTGACGAAAAACGGCAGGATTCCCGGTGGCAACGCCATGATCCAGCTGTTCGCCCTTATAGAAGAGTTCGATTTGATCGGCGATGATTCTTATCGTGCCCTGTTTAACCGATACATTTCCTCGGTAGATTCGTTTGCCGCTGCCGAAGTCCATCTCGACTTCGTCTGCTTCGACCAGCACACTTTGGTCTCGGTCGGATATGAGTGCCAGCGATAGTTCGACGGGAAACAAACCCCCTAAGAACATGAATAAGAAGAATCGATTCATCACGAAAATTTTACCAAACCCGCTTTGATAGCCGTTGGTTAGTCTCCTCGCTTGAGTTTCACCAGAAGTCGCTGCGTTCGGGTGACGCTTCCGGGATCGTTAACCATCTTGAGTTGCTTCACCTCGACGTCTCCGGTGAGCAGGATTTCGCTTCCGTCACCCGACATCCAGCCGGAGTCACTGGTCGTCTCGCGAGCGGGCTGACCATCATCGTATTGAATCAAGTGGGGGAAATCCAAGAGCGCTGTATTGTCATCGGGAAAATGAACGAGGCGTTCAGCCTTCAGGACATATATGACCCCAGCGTCGTCGCGTCCGGTGGCGGTGAAGTTTTGAATGTAATAGTCGGGGTCATGGCCGGGTCCGGCGCGCGGGGTAGCCGTGTTTGGCTCCAGCAAACTGACCTGCATCCAGATTCCAAGAGCCGCCATCAGACCAAGGACCCCAATCAGGACGCCTCGCTCGAGATATTGCCTCATCCGTCTAAAGAATCCTCGCTCGAATCAGATCCAGTGCATTGAGGGCGCCGACAGGGCAGCCCGTTGTATCCACTGCGAAGAGTCCATTGATCGAGTGGCTCTGCATCAGCTGAAGGGCTTCCGCTGCCAGTGCTGTGGGCGATATCGTCTGAGGGGAGGATCGCATTACGTCGGCAACGATACTCGCATGGATATCAACGCGTTGATTGAGTGTGCGCCGTAGGTCGCCGTCGGTAAAGATTCCCACCAAGCGACCTGAGTTGTCGGTTATCCCAACCATACCCAGCCGTTTTGAGGACATCTCAGAAATGGCGTCTGCCATTGAGGCCTGACTGTCCACGAGCGGCATATCCTCAGCGGCATGCATGAGGTCTTCAACAAAAACGAGTAGCCGCCTTCCCAGAACCCCGCCGGGATGGGCGCGGGAAAAATCCTCTTCACTAAAGTGCCGTGCTTTCAGAACGGCAACCGCCAGTGCGTCGCCGAGCGCGAGAGTGGCTGTGGTGCTTGCGGTTGGCGCTAAGTTATGAGGACAGGCTTCGCGCTCTACGCTAATGTCTAGGGTGACTTGGGCAATCTGAGCCAAAGATGACCCAGCCTGGCCTGTCACGGCGATCAGGGTGACGCCCATTCTCTTAATCATAGGAAGAATGGTCAGAACTTCCGGCGTCTCTCCCGAGTTTGAAATTGCAAGAACCACATCGCGGGCGCCTATCATGCCCAGGTCGCCATGGCTTGCCTCGCCCGGATGGACAAAAAAAGCCGGGGTGCCGGTACTCGCTAGGGTGGCCGCGATTTTTCCGCCCACATGACCGGATTTACCCATCCCGGTGACGATGACTTTACCTTGGCAATTCAGAATCGCGCGGCAGGCATCCACAAATGTGTCGCCGAGGCCCGCGCTGATTCTGCTCAAAGCATCGCGCTCGCAATCGATTACGGCTTTAGCGTCTGAGAGAAAAGCGTTTTCGTTCATGACAGGACGGCTTTTGAGATACCTTCGATCGAGACAGCATTATTGAAATCGAGAATACTGCTCGGTAGCGGTTATTCTAAAGGAAAGCAGGAAGCGGCCATATGGCTGATGGGCGTTATGACGGGTGAAATTCGAATGGGTACCTACGGTTGGCGTCACGCTAACGAGTCCACCTCGTTTTATGATCCAAATCTCCCACCCGAATGGCGCTTATCCTGGTACGCCAACCATTTTCGGATTGTTGTGATCCCAGCTTCCTATGAAGTGGATGCCGGAAAAATCGAACGCTGGCTGGAAGATACGGATCCGGCATTTCGGTTTATCCTAGAGCTTGATCGAACGCCTTTAGTGGCTGAAACCGACGACAATTACGGATTGACGTTACGAGCCACGGAGCGTTTATTTAGTGGGCAACTCGATGCATTTCTCTACCGGCCAAAAAGGATTTCAGGGCAACATTCGAAACCGCCCCTCATCATTCCCGCCGATCTCAAACACGCTTCTTTTTGTGTTGAGGGAGACCAGTCACGGATCAACGAGCCCGTTGAGCCGGGCTCGCGTTTTCATGATGTCACGCCCGGCAAATCCGCTTTGGATTCGGTCGTGTATTCTTCGTGTATCGACCTTCCGCAAATGCGAAACCTTATAGAGTCAATGCGCCACGCTCAATCTAAGAATCAGGCGCTTATCTTCACGGATGAAAAATCCGCATATACCGACGCGCAGCAGGCTCGCATCCTTAACGATCTCTTGGCTCATCAATGACCACCTTGCCTGACTTTTACCGGCGCTGGGTGATCGATCGCCCCTGGCCCATCATCGTGCTGTTGGCGCTCAGCATCGGCTACTTTGGCTGGAATGCAAAAGAATTCCGCCTCGATGCCTCTGCCGATTCGCTATTGCTTGAGGATGATAAAGATCTGAAAGTGTTTAGAGAGCTTTCCGAGCGTTACCAGTCGAGCGGCTTTCTCGTCGTGGCCCTGACCCCGCGGGATACCTTGTTCTCTAGGACTACGCTTGACGGCGTCGATCAGCTCGCTCAGGAGCTTGCCGAGATTGACGGTATCGATTCGGTCAACTCATTGCTCGATGTGCCCCTGCTTGCCCAGGGTGAGGGATCGCTGACAGAGCTTGCTTCGGGGTATCGAACCTTACGTGACACAGATGTGGATCTTAGAAAGGCGCGAGAAGAGTTGGTGGGCAGCCCCATATTTTCAGAGCTCGTGATCAGTGCTGATGGCGCGGTAACAGCACTGCGACTAAATGTTCGACCCGCACCCGAATTTGAAAAACTTCAAAGTGAGAGGCGACGCCTCTCCATGGCCATCCGCGAAGGCGATAGCTCGACCGTAACCGCCGTTCGGTTTCGACAGGTCTCGACCGCCTACCAACAAGTCAAAGATCAAACGGATCGAGCGAATCACGAGATGATCCTCAATATTCGAAAGACCCTGGAAGCCCATCAGGCGCTGGGCCGATTGATGCTGGGCGGGGTCACGATGATCGCAGACGACATGATCACGTTTATCAAAAGTGATCTCGTTAATTTTGGGGCTGGTGTCCTAGTGTTTTTGATCGTAATGCTGGCAGTTATCTTTCGCTCGATTCGCTGGGTATTTCTGCCTCTGGCCAGCTGTGTCTATGCGGGCATCACCATGATCGGATTGCTGGGCGTGGCCGGCTGGCAGGTGACCGTTATTTCTTCCAATTTTATTTCTTTGATGTTGATCCTGACGATGTCGATGACGGTTCATCTCATCGTTCGATACCGGCAGTTTGCCTCGGATCACCATGACTGGTCTCATCGAGAATGCCTGTCTGCCACGATGGCCAAGATGGTCTGGCCTTGTCTGTATACGGCATTAACAACCATTCTTGCGTTTGGCTCGTTGGTGTTGAGCAGTATCAAGCCGGTCATCGACTTCGGGTGGATGATGTCTTTGGGTCTGGTGGTCACGTTTCTTACGTCCTTCTTATTTTTCCCAGCGATCGCGTCGGTACTGGGTACCCCACGTCGACCCGGCCCGCAGGCTGCGCCTGGGACCCGAATGACGGGGTGGCTTTCTCGAATATCTGCTGAACGAGGCGCCTGGGTAATCTCGATCTCGTTGGTCGCGGCGGCGCTTGGGGGAGTGGGTATTTCGAGGCTTGAGGTGGAAAACAGCTTCATTAACTATTTTGGGAAAGACACAGAGATCTATCAGGGGCTTGAACTCATCGATCGAAAGTTAGGTGGAACCACGCCCCTGGATGTGTTGATTAAGTTTGAATCACAGAACGATCTGTCGGATACGGCCGAGGCGAGTGGTGACAGTGAACTGGATCTTCTTCTTGGCACGGTTTCAGAAGGTGATCCGGTTGATTATTGGTTCACGCCAGAGAAAATAAAAACGGTCTCAGATGCCCATGACTTTTTGGCCAGTCGTTATGGGGTGGGGCAAGTGTTATCGCTGGCCTCTTTGATTCGCGTTGGGGAATCGGTTACCCGGGAGAGCTTTGACAGTTTCCAGCTCGCCGTTCTGTACAAACGCATGCCCGAAGACCTGAAGCAGGCTCTGTTGACGCCTTATGTATCGATTGACACCAACGAGGTTCGGCTTACGGCACGAGTGAAGGATTCGCTGCCGGATTTGCGCCGGGCCGACCTATTACGGGAGATCAGCGCGGGGCTAGAGCAGGAGCTCGGGCTATCGCCAGAGCGTGTGCAGATTTCGGGACTTGTGGTTCTCTACAACAACATGCTTCAGAGTCTCTTCGAATCACAAATCCTGAGTCTCGGTGTGGTGATGCTCGGCATTGCGGCTATGCTGCTCGTGCTCTTTCGATCGTTGAAGCTCGCGATCATTGGGATTGTTCCTAATCTGCTTGCTGCTGCCGTTATCCTCGGCGTGATGGGGTGGACAAAGATTCCCCTGGATATGATGACGATCACCATCGCGTCGATCACCCTAGGCATCGCTGTGGATAACAGCATCCACTACCTTTATCGATTCCGAAGTGAATTACCTCGACTTCAGGATTACGTCAGCACGCTTCATTATTGTCACGCGAATATTGGCAGAGCCATTTTCTACACCGCGATTACCATTATCGTGGGTTTCTCGATCCTGGTGCTTTCGAACTTCCTGCCAACGATCTTTTTTGGGTTATTAACCGCGCTGGGTATGGCGATTGCCTTGCTGGCTTCTCTCACACTGCTTCCGCGACTTATATTGATCACTCGTCCTTTTTAGCGACGACATAAAAACGCCATTTGTCCTCAGCCCGTTAATCTCAGAGAATAGCGGGAGCAAAAACATCATCGACGATAAGCCATTGCGATTATTCCATCTGATAAAAAACTCCTCGCTTAGCATTTGCTTGCTTGCGTTAGTCGTCGTGAGCAACGTGAGAGTCGCCCAGGCTGAGCAGGCGGCAGACGATATGATTCGCTCTACGGTAGATCGAGTGATCCTGGAGATCACGAGCCGGCGAGCCGAGCTGGAGGCAGATCACGGCAAACTGTACGCGTTGGTTGACAGCATCATCGTTCCCCAGATCGCGCTCGACAAGGTGTCCCGCCTGATTCTTGGCGCGCACTGGAAGGATGCCAGCGAGGAGCAACGTCAGCGTTTTGCTGACAGTTTTAAAAACCTGATTATTCGCAGCTATGCCACAGCAATGTTCCAGTACACCGGGGAGCAGGAAATGCGGTATGGAGACGTTACTTTCCGGGGTGAAGGACGCATCGCGGTAGTCGCAACGACACTTGCCATACCGGGTGAAGCGCCTGTTCCGGTAGATTACTACTGCCTCAAATCGGGTGACGGCAGTTGGCAGATTTATGACATCCAGATTGATGGAATCAGTCTGATCATCAGTTACCGAAATCAGTATGGTGAATTTATCGCGAATAATGGTCTGGATGCCCTGATATCATCCCTCGAAGAAAAAGCTGAGAAAGCAGGCTAGTGCCTTTTTGTGTGGGGACGCGCGACCAGCGGGGCCCCGTTTTAGATCACCGCAACGAAGAGCGAAGCACATGGTTCGACCCGAGGACATCAAGCAGTGGATAGAAGAAAATCTCGCCGGCGCCGCGGTTGAAATCTCAGGCGACGGCCACCACTTTGAAGCGGAGATTGTTTGTGCAGGATTCGAGGGAAAAAATCGAATTCAGCAGCATCAGATGGTTTACGGGGCGCTTGGCGATAGAATGAAATCTGAGATTCATGCGTTATCCATGCGCACCCTGACGCCTGAAGAGAAAGCGGGTCAGTAATCCCGCGACCAGTACGCGGCGCTCTGGGTCAGATTACGTGTCAGAGCGCGAAATAGAGTGGGAAATGGAGCAGGAAGTAGAGCGGGGGATTGAGCAGGGAAAAATGCAAAGCCAATGTTTTTTATAGCCCGAATAAAATTTTACTGCGCAGCGGTCATAGTAGAGCAGCGCCGGGCCAATTAACCTAGGAATTAATAATGGATACCAATCAGAAGATAAAAGAGAAGGTCGAGAGTAACCGCGTCGTGTTATTCATGAAAGGCAATCGTGATTTTCCACAATGCGGATTCTCCGGGCGAGCGGTGCAGATTCTGCAGGCGTTGGGCGCAGAGTTCGAAACATCCGATGTCCTGATGGACGATGAAATCCGGCAAGGGATCAAGGACTATTCCAACTGGCCGACAATTCCTCAGCTTTATGTTGATGGCGAGTTTATCGGCGGCAGCGACATCATGATGGAGATGTATCAAAACGGTGAGCTGAAGAAAAAGCTGGATGTGGAAGCGTCAAGCTAAAGGCGCGTTCGCATTCTGAGAAAAGGCGCCCCCTCGGCGCCTTTTTTTGTTAATCAGTTAAAATTTGACGCTCTGATCGATCCTACTGCGGATCGCTCTCTCACCATCTCGGATTACTCATTTGGAGAGTCTACTTATCAGGGGCGGTCGACCGCTGCTCGGCCAGGTTCGCATTGGCGGGTCAAAAAATGCCGCGCTCCCGATCCTCATGAGCTCTTTGCTGACGGACCAGGACCTTCTGGTCTCGAATGTGCCGCACCTTCGAGACGTCACGACGACTCTGGAGCTGCTTGGACGCCTTGGGGTCCACATCGAGATCGACGAGAAATCAACGGTGAGGGTGAATGCCGCTGCGGTTGTTGCCCGGCGGGCACCCTACGACCTGGTGAAGACGATGCGGGCTTCGATACTCGTTCTGGGTCCGCTACTTGCGCGCTTCGGCGAGGCTGAGGTGTCGTTGCCGGGTGGCTGTGCGATCGGCTCGCGTCCTGTCGATCTGCACGTGAAGGCGCTTGAGGCGATGGGTGCCAGGGTTCTGGTTGAGGCCGGCTATATCAAGGCGGACGTCCCGTCAGGGCGGCTTCGCGGCGCCCGTATCGTTTTCGACACGGTGACGGTAACCGGGACGGAGAACCTGATGATGGCGGCAACACTCGCCGAGGGCGTAACCGTTTTGGAAAATGCCGCTCGGGAGCCGGAGGTGGTCGACCTCGCGGAATGCCTCGCCGCCATGGGCGCTCAAATTTCTGGGGCAGGAACCGACATGATTGAGATTGAGGGCATGGAGGCCCTCGCTGGAGCGCAGCATCGCGTGATACCGGACCGCATTGAAGCCGGAACGTTTATGGTGGCCGGCGCTGTCACACGAGGAGAGATCACGCTTCACAATGTAAATGTGAGGCATTTAGACGCGGTGACCGCAAAGCTCAGAGATGCTGGAGTGGATGTAAGCACTAGCGATAATCAGCTAACGGTGGCTATGAGCACGCGACCCAAGGCGGTGCCTATCAGCACAGCTCCGTATCCGGGCTTTCCCACAGATATGCAGGCGCAATTCATGCTGCTGAATTGCATTGGAGAAGGCAGTGCCGCAGTCACCGAGCATATTTTTGAGAATCGATTCATGCATGTGCATGAACTGCATCGCATGGGTGCTGATATTGAATTGCATGGCAACACGGCGATTGTGCGGGGCGTGGATCTTTTGGGCGGCGCCCAGGTGATGGCGACCGATCTCAGGGCGTCTGCCTGTTTGGTATTAGCGGGACTGATCGCCTCGGATGAGACGATGGTCGATCGCATATATCATTTGGATCGAGGTTATGACTGCATCGAAGAAAAGCTACTGCAATGTGGCGCAGACATCAAAAGAGTATCGGATGCTGGCCTGCCGCAATTGCGGATGGTGAAGTGATTATCAGATGAAGCGAAGTCAGGGATCTTCGGCTTACGGCTTGTGCACGGCTCAGCGAGCCCCACAGATATGAGACGTCTGACGTACAAGTCCGACGACTTTGACCGGCTTTTGGCGACGTTGTTGAGCCGATCCGAAGAAATCGATAGTGCTCTGGATGCCAAGGTGCGCGCGATTATCAAGCAAATCCGTCAGGATGGAGACACAGCGCTGCTCGCATTCACACAGGAATTCGATCGATCAAGGGTTGAGCGCGCCTCGGCGCTCGAAGTACCTAAGTCTGAGTGGTCAGCGGCCCGAGGGCGTATTGGTCATACGATCGAGAGCGCTCTTATCGAGGCGGCGAATCGTATTCGTGAATTTCACGAACACCAGAAAGAGCAGTCTTGGCAGATCACCACGCGGGACGGTAATCGTCTGGGGCAACAGGTCACACCGATGGACAGGGTAGGTATTTATGTCCCGGGTGGTAAAGCCGCCTATCCGTCGTCTGTGCTGATGAATGCGATCCCGGCATCGGTGGCTGGAGTGCCTGAGATTATTATGGTGGTCCCAACTCCTGACGGAGAAGTCAACGATACGGTGCTCGCCTGCGCGGAACTCGCAGGAGTGAACCGGGTATTTCGTATCGGCGGAGCGCAGGCCGTCGCCGCTCTTGCCTACGGGACCGAGACCATTCCAAGGGTCGATAAGATTGTTGGACCGGGCAACCAATATGTTGCGATGGCGAAGAAACAGGTTTTCGGCGACGTCGGCATCGATATGATTGCCGGGCCTTCCGAGGTGGTTGTGATTTGTGATGCCACGGCCCCCTTGGAGTGGGTGGCGATGGATTTATTTGCGCAGGCGGAACACGACGAGCAGGCGCAGTCGATCGCAATCTGTGTGGGACCCGGTGTGGCTGACCGGCTTGAGAGTGAGGTGTATCGCGCGCTTCCTCAGCTGGAACGGGCAAACATTGTCGCGGAGTCACTCGCAAATCACGGCGCCCTTATTGAGGTGGAATTCGTTGAGGAGGCTGTCGATGTTGCTAACCGCATTGCACCTGAGCATCTTGAGCTGATGTTTGAATCTGCTCAAGACTGGGTGTCTGAGATTCGGCATGCGGGTGCTATTTTTTGCGGGTACCACAGCGCGGAGTCTCTGGGAGATTACTGCGCAGGGCCCAATCATGTGCTACCAACGTCCGGCACCGCACGCTTCAGTTCGCCGCTCGGTGTTTATGATTTTCAGAAACGTTCAAGCGTTATCCATTGCTCCGACGCGGGCGCTATAGCGCTGTCCGAAATCGCGAGCGTATTGGCGCGTGCGGAGGGTCTTACGGCTCACGCGCGATCGGCAGAATTTCGAGGCGCTCAGGAAAACTAGACCCTGATGACTGAAAGTGCGGTAATCAAACGCTGGGTACATTCGCATATTCGGTCGCTGGATGCGTATTCGGTCGCCAAGGCCGATCACCTGGTGAAGCTGGATGCCATGGAGAATCCCTACGTGTGGGATGCGGACTTAAGGGCTGAGTGGCTTGAGGTCTTGCGCGCCACCGAGGTGAATCGCTATCCGGATGGAAAAGCATCGGAATTAGCAGCGGCGTTGACTGACGCCTTCTCCATTCCTGCCTCGCTTGGATTGTTGCTGGGTAACGGGTCGGATGAGCTGATTCAGACTGTCGCACTGGCGGTGGGTGGCTCCGGGCGAGTAATGATCTCGCCTGAGCCGAGCTTCTCTATGTATCGGGTGATAGCCTCGATCACGGGCTCAGCCTATATCGCAACACCACGAGACGAAAAATTTGATATCGATGCAGATGCGCTGCTTCGCGCAGTCGTGCAGCACGATCCCTGTTGCGTATTCATCGCCTCGCCCAATAACCCGACAGGAAACGCCTGCGATCGGAATCTCATTGAACGGGTTGCAGAAGTATGTTCAGGAATTGTAGTGGTCGATGAGGCCTATCATGCCTTTAGTGAATCGAGTTTTATTGATCGCGTCCAAGCGCATGAGAATGTGGTGTTGATGCGCACGCTCTCTAAGCTCGGACTTGCCGGGTTGAGACTTGGCTTTCTAATGGGGAATGCGAGTCTGCTCCATGAGCTGAACAAGATTCGACTGCCCTACAATGTTAACGTGCTGAGTCAAGCGAGTGCCGTCATTGCACTTCGCCACCTGGATTGGTTTGATGACAAGGCGGAGAAGATCAAGAGCGCAAGGTCGGATTTGTTCTTGGCGCTTTCGAGTATTGCTGAACTAGAAGTCTATCCAAGTGAAGCGAACTTTATCTTATTTCGTGCTCGTAGAGGTTTGGGTGAGACCGTGTTTGCAAAACTAAAGACCCATGGGGTGCTTGTAAAAAATCTGCACGGATCGCATCCTCAACTGTCGGATTGTCTTCGCGTCACGGTAAGCACACCCGAAGAGAACCAATTATTTTTAGACGCGCTTACATTGGCGCTGGGCTAACGTGATTGCGATATCGCCCTAGAGCTGATTTGATACAATGCGCCGCCCTAGCGCTTGTGCCCGTTATTAGAGTGTTCCGCCATGTCGTCCCGTCAAGCCTCCGTTGAACGAAAAACCCGCGAGACGCAGATCGCGATCCGTCTGGATTTGGACGGCACCGGGACTGCCTCCCTCAATACCGGACTTCCTTTTTTCGATCATATGCTGGAGCAAATCGCGCGGCATGGACTGATTAATCTCACAATTGAGGCCACCGGTGATCTGGCAGTGGACGCGCACCACACCGTGGAAGACGTGGGTATCGTGTTGGGTCAGGCGATAACTCAGGCGCTGGGTGAACCACGCGGCATCAATCGATACGGTCACGCTTATGTCCCGCTGGATGAGGCCTTGAGTCGAGCTGTGATCGATTTTTCGGGCCGACCTGGGCTTGAGTTTGCGGTTACCTGGCCCCGGGCTCGCGTAGGTGATTTTGATCTGGACCTTCTTCATGAATTTTTCCAGGGTCTCTGTAATCACGCACATGTCACGGTGCATATCGACAACCTGCGTGGGCAGAACGCCCACCATGTCGCCGAGACGGTGTTTAAGGCTTTCGGTCGGGCGCTTCGCATGGCGCTAACCCGGGATGATCGCCAGAAGGATTCCGTACCGAGCACCAAAGGAACGCTGCTGGGATAAATGCCGCACATCGCCGTTGTCGACCTCGGTACCGGGAATCTTCACTCGGTTGCCAAGGCGATCGAAAAGCTGGCCTCCCCCGGACAGGTCAGGATTACCTCGGAAGCCGCCGTTATACGATCCGCTGATCGTGTGGTGCTGCCCGGTCAGGGTGCCATCGCCTCCTGGTTTGATGCATTAATCGGCCGAGGGCTTGCGGACGCTGTTCAAAACGCGCTTGGAACCAAACCCGTGCTCGGTATTTGCGTGGGTATGCAGGCGCTCTTCGATCACAGCGATGAGGACGGTGGGATTGATGCACTGGGCCTCATCGCTGGCAGCGTGAGACGATTCGATCATCAGTGCATGACGGAGCTGGGATTGAAGGTGCCGCATATGGGCTGGAATCGAGTGACGCAATCCGGAAATCACCCGCTGTGGGAAAAAATTGCGGACGGGACGAGGTTTTATTTTGTACACAGTTTTTACGCCTCCGCCCTGAAAAAAGAGCATATCGTGGGGATGACGGAGTACGGCGCAGAATTCGTGAGCGCCGTCGCGCGAGAAAATGTATGTGCAGTTCAGTTTCACCCCGAAAAAAGCCACCGTCAGGGCCTTCAGTTGTTAGAGAATTTCCTCGTCTGGGACCCTGATTCCTGAACTCCTTCTGCGCGGGTTAATTTTCTATGCTTTTGATTCCGGCTATCGACATCAAGGGGGGTCGCTGCGTACGCTTACGACAAGGCGATATGTCCGATGAGACACTATTTGACGACGACCCTAAAGAGGCGGCCGGGCGGTGGGTTGCTCAGGGTGCGGAGCGTTTACATCTTGTCGATCTGGACGGTGCGATCGCAGGCCAACCGGTTAACGCACGAATCATCCGCGCCATTGTGGATGAATTTCCCGATGTCCCGCTGCAGGTGGGCGGAGGTATCCGCGACTCAGAAAGCGTGGAGACATATCTGGATGCGGGTGTGCAATACGTCATCGTTGGTACGCGAGCCGTAAACGAGCCGCACTTTGTGAGCGATTTGTGTGCTGAATTCCCGGGTCACGTCATTGTGGGGCTTGACGCCAAGGACGGGCGGGTTGCGACTGACGGATGGTCAAAATTGTCTCGACATGATGTCATCGACATCGCGAAGCACTTTGAGGACGACGGCGTGTCAGCGATCATTTATACAGATATTAATCGAGACGGTATGTTGAGCGGGGTCAATGTCGAGGCAACAGCAGCTCTGGCGGAGGCAATTCGTATACCCGTTGTTGCCTCCGGGGGTATCCGGGATCTTGATGATATCCGAGCGCTGGTGGCGGTTCAGGACTCTGGCATCAGCGCCGCGATTACGGGTCGCGCCATTTATGAGGGGACCCTCGACTTTCAGGAGGGACAGAGCATCGCGCGAAAAATGAGCAGTGGCGGGGTTTGATCGTGGGCTTGGCTACACGGATTATCCCCTGCTTAGACGTTGACGAGGGGCGAGTCGTAAAAGGGGTGAAGTTTGTTGATATTCGAGATGCTGGCGATCCCGTCGAAGTGGCGAAACGCTACGACGATCAAATGGCAGACGAGATCACATTTTTGGACATCACCGCAAGTTCGAGTGATCGCAACACGATGGTTGAGGTGGTGAGTCAGGTCGCCTCACAGGTGTTTATTCCTCTCACGGTCGGCGGGGGGATTCGTGGTATTTCTGATATCCATCGTATGCTCAATGCTGGCGCCGATAAGGTCTCAATCAATACCGCCGCGGTGAACGACCCTGAAATCGTGAGCGAGGCGAGTCGTCACTTCGGTGCGCAATGCATTGTCGTAGCGATTGATGCGAAGCGCCGTGGCGATCGTTGGGAGGTATTCACCCATGGTGGTCGACGCTCCACCGAAGTCGATGCCATCGCGTGGGCAAGAGAAATGGCAGACCGGGGAGCCGGCGAGATTCTTTTGACGAGCATGGATCGGGACGGCACCAAGCACGGCTTTGATCTGGAGTTGACCCGAGCAGTGAGCGACGCCGTGCCGGTGCCGGTGATTGCGTCCGGGGGCGTTGGGACCCTTGAGCATCTTGCCGATGGAGTGTTAACCGGTCGAGCGGACGCCGTGTTGGCGGCCAGTATTTTTCACTTTGGGGAACACACTATTCGCGAGGCAAAAACATATATGGCCGATCGCGGCATCGAGGTAAATTTAGGATGAGAGAATCCAGCTGGTTGGACGAGATTAAATGGTCGGCCGATGGCCTGGTTCCTGCAATCGCGCAAGAGGCAGATAGCGGCCGCGTATTGATGGTGGCCTGGATGAATCGCGAGGCTTTGCTCGAGACCGCGACGACAGGTCGGGGCGTATATTGGTCTCGCTCACGCGCTAAGCTATGGCGCAAAGGTGAGGAATCCGGCAATGTTCAAAAAGTGAGTGAGATCCGGCTGGATTGCGATGAGGATGTCATCCTGCTGCAAATTGAGCAGGTTGGCGGTATTGCTTGCCACACCGGTCGTCACAGCTGTTTTTACCGGCGTTTAGAAAAAGGGGGCTGGTCGGCGGTGGATTCCGTGCTCAAGGACCCCAAAGAGATGTACGGCTAGCTCCTTTCAACGGCGTCTATCGGAAGCGCTTCGTGGTGGAGACCACGAGGTTTATGATTTCTCAATAAAATCCGCTAGTTCCCGATGTTTTTTCAAAGCGGTTATCATGCGAGAATTAGGGGAATTCGGCTTCTGAAGTCGACCCGCAGCAACACCGAGACACAGATCTCGAATCATTTACCTCAGTCGAGGGTAGGAGAATATTATGGGGTTAGGTGGGATTAGTATTTGGCAGCTCTTGATCGTATTGGTGATCGTGCTGCTGTTGTTCGGCACCAAGAAGTTAAGGAATCTCGGCTCTGATCTGGGTGGCGCCGTAAAAGGGTTTCGCAGCTCGATGAAAGACGGTGGGGCGGCCGACAGCGGATCCGAGGCAGAGTCTGAGCAAAAGACGGAGAGTCTTACGGAGTCAGCGGACGCCGCAGAAACGTAGAAGAGCAAACCGAGCGTCTAATAGGCCGAAGGCCACGTCATGTTCGACATCGGCTTTTTAGAGATCGTAATCATCGCAGCCATTGCGCTGGTGGTGTTGGGACCTGAGCGCTTGCCGCGTGCGGCTCGGACGGCAGGCATGTGGGTCGGCCGAGCACGGCGCATGGTCGCTGACGTTAAATCAGATATCGATCGTGAAATCCGGGAAAGCGAACTTGCCGATATGCGCAAACTCGGCGATGAAATGAAGAATGTGACAAACGAGATTTCGCAAGCGGCGGACGCCGTTAAAAATGACGATGCGATGGGCGATGTCGTCGAGTCTATTAAAGAGTCGGCAAAGACCCTGAATCAAGACGTCAACGAAAAAACCGGCACTGCCTAGCCTAGCACCGTCGGTGAACCAATCCGCAAATCGTCCGGAGTCGCAGGGCGCGACGTTCATGTCGCATCTGTTGGAGTTGCGCGACCGGCTGATGCGGGGCGGTGGAGCGGTACTCGTGCTGTTTATCGCCGCGGCACCTTTTGCGAATACTCTTTACGAGTATCTCGCCATGCCATTGATGGCTGCTCTGCCGGAGGGGAACTCGATGATCTCGACCGAGCCCCACGGACCTTTTTTCGTCCCGTTTAAATTTGCTTTCGCCTTTGCAACGGCTGTCGCCATGCCGTATCTTCTTTATCAGCTCTGGGCATTCGTTGCGCCCGGGCTATACGAGCATGAAAAGCGCCTGACTATTCCGCTGCTGATCTCAAGCAGCATTCTTTTTTATCTCGGCATTTTGTTCGCTTACTTCGCTGTCTTTCCGTTGATCTTTGCGTTCTTCACCAGCACGGCGCCTGCGGGTGTGTTGGTGATGACCGACATCAGTGCTTACTTAAGTTTTGTACTCAAGCTGTTTTTTGCTTTTGGGTTAGCCTTTGAGGTACCGGTGGCTACGGTGCTGCTGGTCAGAATGGGAATTACGACGCCGGTCAAACTCGCTGCAAAACGCCCTTACATCATCGTGGGTGCGTTTGTTGTGGGGATGCTGATGACCCCGCCGGATATGTTTTCGCAGGTCATGCTCGCTGTTCCGGTCTGGCTGCTCTTTGAGGCGGGGCTCTATTTCTCGCGATCGATCAAACCTCGCACGAAGCCGGAACCCCAAGATGAGGATCCGGAGGACGAGGCGATGGAGCGAGAGCTCGAAGAGGGTATCGCTGAATTCGAGCGGCTCGACTCACAAGATACGCCTCCTCGGAGCTAGTCTCGACTTTTTCGGACTGACGTACCCGTCGTGCATTACGAGGTTCATGTGGCTGAATGGGGCCAGTATGAAATGCTCCTGTCGGCTCTGCGATTTGAAGTGTTTGTGAAGGAGCAGGGCGTGCCCGTGGAGCTAGAACTCGATGAGGATGACCCCCTCGCCACGCACGTTGCCTCATTTGCACATGGCGAGGTTGTCGGGACCGGGCGAATTCTCTCGAACGGGAAAATAGGTCGAATGGCGGTTAAGGCCTCCTTCCGAGGAATTGGAATAGGCAGTGCCATATTGATGCGCCTGGTGGCGGAGGGGCGTCGCCTTCGTCTGTCTCGCGTGTACCTTGGCGCGCAACTCTCGGCGATCACGTTTTATGAAGCCCATGGATTTGCAGCCTACGGGGACGTATTCCCGGACGCTGGGATCGATCATCAAATGATGGAACTTTTGCTGGGTTAATAGGAATCAGACGAAATGAAAAAAAAGTTGCCTCGGATTAGCTCTTTTGACCTCTCGCCGGGCGACCATCTGTCTGAAAAGTACGAGGTGATCTCTCGCTTGGGTTCGGGCTGGGAAGGGGAGGTGTATTTGGTTCGGGAGACAGGAACCCGCATCGACCGCACGGTAAAAATTTTCTTCCCGCGGCGTAATCCGGGAAACCGGGCCCTTCGTTTTTATGCGCGCAAGTTGCATAAACTTCGACACTGCCCGGTCGTAATTCAGTACCACACTCGGGATAGTTTTGAATTCCAAGGGGTGAAGGTGTCCTTCTTGGTTTCAGAATACGTTGAGGGAGAGTTGCTATCGGAGTTTTTGAAGCGACAGCCCGGTCGAAGGCTGAGCGCATTCCAGGGCGTACATTTGCTTCATGCGTTGGCGAGCGGCATCGAGGCGATCCACAATGTCGGCGAGTACCATGGGGATCTACATACCGACAATGTCATTGTGCTTCGACACGGTTTGGGTTTCGAACTGAAATTGCTTGATATGTACAGCTGGGGAGCGCCCAATGCAGAAAATATTCAACACGACGTGTTTGATCTCATCCGACTCTTCTATGATGCGATTGGAGGTCCACGCTGGTACGCTCGACAGCCGCAGGCAGTAAAAGATATTTGTAAAGGGTTGAAGCGGTCACTGATCGAGCAAGAGTTCAGGAGCGCGGGTCAGTTGAGTCAGCATCTGGAGATCATGGAGTGGCACTAGCGAGGCCCCAGTGAGCGATCCCGAAGCTCTTAACCCGCCGCTGATCTTGTGTGGGGAGAATCTCGACGCACCGAAGCTCGTTACGATCGCGTCCGGTCAGGCTGTTGTTTTTAACCGGCCTTTCGGCGGATTGGAAGGAACCAACGAGGATGGAGTTGGTGTATTCGAATACGCAGAGGAAAAGATTTGCCTTGCGGTGGCGGATGGTGTGGGCGGTATGTCTAGGGGGCGCGATGCCGCCGGTCTGGTTATCGAAAAGATAAAAAAATGGACGGAGTCCAAAGGGTCGACGACGCTGGAGGACTGCCTTAAAAAGGCTAATCAAGCGCTGCTTACCGATTTGCCGCGATCCGGCACCACGGCGTCGGCTGTTCTGGTTGACGGCGCTTCCGCGCTGACATGCCACGCCGGCGATTCGCAAATTCTGGTCGTGGGTCAGCGAGGTCGTATCAAATTACGGGTAGATGCCCACTCTCCCGTCGGCGTAAGTGAAACGCTTGGCTTGACAGAGGAGCACGAAGCCCTGCATCATCCCAAGCGACACTTCCTCAACAACATGTTGGGCGACCCGGCGTTATGGCTCGAGACACATGAGCTTACTCTGGCAGCCCGCGACACTATTCTTATTGCATCGGATGGATTGTGGGATAACCTGTATCTCGCCGAAATTATTGAATTTGTCCGCTCGGGTGATCTTCTGGACTCTGCGCAGGCCATGACGGAGCTCGCTGTTCGTCGAATGGATGACCCAGCACCCGGATCCCCATCGAAACCTGACGATTTAAGCTTTATTTTGTATCGACCAGACCCATCGAAGTTAGCCGAAGACCTCGAAGATCAGATGGATGACCCGGCCTCAGCCACCGTGTAAACCGTCGATCAGCGTTCGGGTCTTCGCAATTTGTTCCGTGGCGAACTCGTAGTACTGGGCATGGCTGGCGTTGCGAAATACCTGCGCCACTGACTCAAAATACTCAAGCGCCATTTTGGCCGCGCCAGCATCGGCGAGACGTTCGGCAAGACTTTTTTGGGCGATCGCAAGATTGGCCGTTGTCATTGCCCAGGTCATCGGGTTCTTGTCCTGAGTCCATTCCTTCAGGGCGTTTTGGTATGCGGTAACGGCCTCATTGAAAGCCTTTACATCTTCGGTTCTCTCTCCAAGCTTTTGCAGCGCTGCCCCAAGATTATTCTGGGTCATCGCCCATTGCTCCGGGACGCGATCGCGAGTCCTTTCAGCAAGCGCATTTCGATAGGCAGCAACGGCCTGTTCGAGCGTGCGTGGCCCTTTGCGTTTCTCGCCTAGCGTGCGCAGTGCGGTCCCGAGGTTATTGAACGTAGTAGCCCAGTGAAGTGGTGCTCGATCCCGCGTCCAGATCAGTAGCACGCTCTTATACGCCTCAACCGAGCGTTTTAGTAATTGCGGATCATTCCTACGTTGTCCCAGCGTCTGCAGCAGCGCCCCCAAGTTATTCTGAGTCGTGGCCCAGTCCCATGGCGTAGTCTCTGGTGAGCGAATAGTGAGCGCCTGCTCAAAAGCCTGCAGCGCCGCTTCGAGCATATCTTCATCTTTCTGTCTGTGGGCAAGCGTACCCAACGCATTACCCAGACTGTTCTGAGTGATTGCCCATTCCAGCGGGTCTGCCTCGTTGCGCTGGATGAGCTCCGCGCTCTGTAGGTGTTCAATGGCTTTCTCTAGCGTCCTGGTGCCATGCATGCGTTGGCCCAGAAGCGCTTGGGCGGTGCCCAACTCCGCGGTCGTCTTTGCCCAATCAACAGGGTTGTTATCCCTAGAGACAAGCGATTCGAGAATCGACTCATACGCCCCGATCGCGTCGCGCAACGCCTGATCTTCCAGAAAGTCCTGTCCTAAGTCTCGAAGGGCCTGCGCTTTCTTCAGCGCGTATGCCCATCTTGAGAGTTCCCTGAGCTCCGTGATGGACGCAGCGTCCGCAAAACGCGCCGCTGCGAGACGGTACTCTTGGCGAAGACGATGAGTGAGACCGCGCGCACAATACAGCATGGCCCCAAGTTCGGATTGCTTTGATTCACCCTCTAAAGCCGTAAGGGCTCTATCAATCTCTGAGAAGTGGATCACCGCGTCTGGCTTAAGTAACCGCCTAATCTGATCTAGCCCGCTATACAGATCTTTTGAAATTGTCGGAAGACTCGAGGCTTCCAGGAGTAGTTCGCTTAACTGTGAAAAATCCGACCAGGCTTTTCGGGTTAGTTCGACGATCTGATCACGCCGCACGCCACTCGCCAAAATAGGTTCGAGCAAGGCCTCGATCTCAAAATCTGTTGCACCCAGATTTTTCTGGGCGGCTGTCCGTTCATTGTCGAAGTTAGGATCCAATCGTGCGTGCTCAACGTGTGGTTAGAAGCGATGGCTCGGAACCAAGAATATAGGCGATTACCCGTATTCAGCTCCTGAACTAACGACCCTGGCCGTCAGCAAACGGATCAAGGCCAAAAAAAACGGGCCCCTTCGGGCCCGTTTTTTCACGCATTCATCGCCCTAATCGACGATGTGATACACCGGCGCTTTTTCCATCGTCCATTCGCCGGATTCAGGATCGCGATGCGATACCGTCAGTGCGTGCCAGTTTTCATCATCGAGACGCAAATAGTCGCCACGATAATAGTAGCCTGGCCAGCGTGTTTCCTTGCGGAACAGGGTATGGTGAATCACGCTCTCAGAGGCTATTGCGCGATGTTTGAGTTCCCAGGCACGCTGTAGTTGGTGAAGATCTTCAGCACCAAGGAATTCCAAATCCTCGTGAAAGACTTTCATCAGTTCCAGACCGCGAAGCAGTAACGGTTCGTTGGTCATGTAGTTGACCGTGATGCCGCCTGCATATTCGTCCATGAGCTTCTCCAGGCGTTGAAGGCCCTGGATCGGCAGGATGTAGCTTGGCGATACCGTGCCACCGACAATCTCGTTACGGCCAACTTCATAAGTCTCAAGCGGCTTGTAGATTTCAGCACGACGATCTTCGATCTGCTTGTCAGAGATCACGATCTTTTCATTGGCATGCTCGCGGATGTACTTGACCGCCGCTTTCGCAGCAAGACGACCTTCGGTGAACGATCCGCACGAGAACGCGTGCGCGGTGCCTCCGAGCGCATCGCCGGCACCGAACAATCCTTCGACGGTCATCATACGGTTGTAGCCCCAAAAGTACTCGCTGGGGGATACGTCCTCAGGTCCACTGGCCCAGGCGCCGGAACAGGTCGCATGTGAGCCCATGACATAAGGCTCCGATGTGGTCAGTTCAGGGTTCGTGTACTTCGGATCGATATCCTGAGATGCCCACACGACAGCCTGACCGACGGTCATTCCCAAGAAGTTTTCCCAGCCTACCGTTTCCTTGTGGGGATCCTGGAAGGCTTCCTTGGTAACCATGTGAATGGGTCCGCGCCCCGCTGCTACTTCTTTCAAGAACGCATGGTTTCTCAAACAGGTTGGGGT
>Ga0181565_10000052_pt1 | contig 72797 bp, 91 predicted proteins | sample 101ome_16_FD_129661 | JGI IMG/M metagenome (GOLD analysis project Ga0181565, IMG submission 129661) | Coastal salt marsh microbial communities from the Groves Creek Marsh, Skidaway Island, Georgia - 101401AT metaG (megahit assembly) | ecosystem: Environmental > Aquatic > Marine > Intertidal... | reverse complement strand
TATGAGAGCATAACGCGTCTCAACTTGAAAAAGTCATTCTATCGTATTATAAATGATTTATAATTTTTTATTTTGGCTGCGGTTATGCTCTTCTAATTAAAAAATAGTTATCGTCTTATAAAAATAAAATATTTTTTTTTATTGAGAGCATTTAGCGTCTTAAATATTTTTTTTAATAATGCTTTTTATTTTTTTATTAAAAATCGCAATTTTTTATATTAAGAGCATAACGCGTCTCGTATTTTTTTTTATTTTTTGTATATTAAGCATAGTTTTATGCGGTTTGTTTATAAAAAATATTTTTTTTTATATAAACCATTTATGCAGTGTATTAAAAATTATAGTTTATTACACATTTTAGTTTGTTCTATAATAATTTTTAATTAATATATAATTAGAATTTTTATTTATTTTTTTTCGCAAAAGTTTGTATTTATTTTTTTTTCATAAATTACTTATATAGATAAAACATTTCTCATATCATAATCAACTGGAACCTCGTATTTAGTACACGCCTTATCGCATTTTAAATCAAGTAAATTGTTTCCTTCCATTAGATAGTATTTATTTATGATTTTTTTTACTATTAAATGATCATTTGAAACTTCATCACTAAAATCAAACACCTTAAATGTATTGTAAATTATATCATTGTTGTATAAGATATTTGAAACCATACGATGAACTAGTATATGCTGAGCATGCCCATACTCACCATCCCTATTATGTGTTATTATACTGTCCCATGATTGTTTCATTAAGTATTTTTCTAAATAACTATAAACAGTAATATCAAAACGAGTGTTAATAATATTTTCATACATATCCCAATGTTGGATAATAATTAAGTTAAAATTATAATCCTTGCTCATTTGAATTAATCCGGGTATATCCTTTCGTATAAGTCCAACCCGACCATCCATAGAATTGGTGCAAATGATTAATAACCATTTGCCATTATGCAATTCCTTTCTCCCAAATATGGTTTCATCATCCGCATGAGCAACTATCATAATATTTTCTACATTTTCTATATTCGTTTGAATTATTAATTCCTTTTTACACAATTCATCCTTATAATAGTTTATTTGGCGCTCATATCTACTTATTATATTTTTTTTATTATTATATTTTTGTTTATAAAGTTGTAATATGTTTTTGTTTCTATCAACTATAATTTTACTTGAAATCATAATATATAGAATATTATATATTATCATTAATCAAAAATCGTATACTCATATTGATATTATTTATAGTTTCTTCCTTATTTAACACTTTTATCTCTCTTTTTATAATTTGCGGTGTGTTATTATCGTTTTCTTATATAATAATTTTTAATTAATATATAATTAGAATTTTAATTTATTTTTTTTTCGCAAAAAGTTTATCCTTCATGCGTTTGGAATTCCTAGTTTTTCGGCAATACTTGCGCTTTTTTCCAGAAGTATATTTGCACTTTTTCATCGTCTTGCACTTACTTTGCGTCTGCTTGCGGCACTTGGATGCTTTTGTGCGTGTGCGATAAAGATTTCTGCGACTCTTTAAAAGAGTTTTCTTGTCTTGTTTTTTCATCATTCCTCGTGTGGTTACCATTATACAATATAATTAGAAAAAAAAAATATACTTAATTAACCTCTAAATAACCGCATTAATTGAATATTGTTTGTATTTTTATATTTTTTTCACTTTTATCCACCTTTTCTACCTTTTTTCTACTTTTTTTAACACTATGTTTTATAATTATATAACCATCTTTTGAAATTTTACTCATTTTCTTCTCCATATTGTAATTATCTCTAAAATATTGCAAAATTATCTCTCCCAAATCATTTTTATACTTTAAATAACAATTGGTTTGAGTTTCATCGTTCACTTTTTTTATTTTATTACAATTTTCTTCCAATTCAGCAAAATTTATCGCATTTTTATCATTAGCAGACACTTTTTTATTATTTTGCTCTTTTTTAACACTTTTTTCATCATTTTTAAGTATTTTTATATCTTCTTGATTTAATTTATAATATATTTCCCTTATTTCCTCTGCTCTATCATATGAACGCTTAGATCTTGTTTTATGAAAATTACCCTCATCATTATAATAATCATATTGCTTCACTAATAACGCATTTCTATCTTCTTTACTTAATTCTTTGTTACTATACTGATTTTCTCCTATTATATTCTCTAAATTACAAAATAATTGTCCTATATTATTTAAGGAAAAATGAGATATAAAGATTAATACCTTGTTTTGCACGATTTCCCGCTCATATGAACGCTTTTTCTGTATTTTTGCTGTAGATATGATTATACCACCCACCGCATTATTGTTTACATCCAACACATCTCTATAAAACTTGTCTACATCTTTAGTTGGAACAGGGTTTTTCTCTAAATTGTTTTTTGATTCCACCATTATCACATGACCCGTATCCTTATGCTTAAATATTATATCACACATTCCACCATACTTACTACCCACATGGCTTATTTTCCACTTATTACCCTCCTCCTTATCATTATACTCTTCCACAAGATTATAAAACTCCTCTTCAAATATCTTACCCTTGTTTTTATTTTCATACTTGTCAAAATATTCCTTATTTTCCTTTTTTAGTTTATCAATCTCTTCTTTATAAACAACCACTCTACTTTGTATTTTATCCTCCATCTCACTCTCAAATTTCTTTTTTAAATATTCATTTGTATCACTCACGCCTTTCAAACATAACTCCATCCTCTGCATCTCTTCTTTTCTACATTTTCTCTCCCTTTCTAAATCCGTTTTTAAATATTCACATCGCTGCTGTGATTCTTTTACTGCTTCTTCTCTTACCTTATTTATTTTTAATTGATATTGTTTCATTTCCTCTTCACGCTCCATATACATCTTTTTCTTTATATCCATCTCCTTTTTAAAACTATCACTTTCCATATTTTTTATTGTATCTTCTAACATTTTAACTTTCTCTCCCAATTCATCATTTCTTTTTTTTTCAATTAAATAATTTGTATTTACATCGCCACTCATTTTGTCTTTAAAGATTAATTGATTTTTACTATATTTATAAATCAACACACCAGAATTTACTATATAGTTTTGTTCTTCATCATTATAATCTTTTAATACTTCCATAATTATACATATAAGTTATTACTTTTATGTACTTTGCTTAAATAAATTGAAGTATTAAATGTACCTAATATTGCTTGTACGATTCTTCTCACATACATATACACACAACTACATAACCAAATATGAACTCTGATAACAACACCATCGTTGGAAGCATTTTAGTAGACTGCTCGCTATCTATGGAATTAATACTTCCCACCTTAATTACATCTTTAAAAACCTTTATCGACGAAATAAAATCACACGAATCCACTTCCAGTAATTGTTACTTTAGATTATCAACATTTTCAAACAAAAGAAACAATATATTTCCAAACACACTAAACAGCAACGCGTTCGGCAATATTAAAGACATCGGAAAAGATCATGTTAAATTTAAAACACAAGGTTGCACACGCCTTCATGACAGCGCTATCGAAGAAATTGATATTTTATCTGATAAACTACATTCCTTAAAAGGTGAAAATGTTAAATCATGGTTTGTATTACTTACAGATGGATATGATAACATGTCCGCATCATATGCTTCCGTGCTAGAAGAAAAAGTGATTGACTTAAAGAAAAGAGATGTGAATTGTATATTTATGGGTGCGAATATTGATGCTAAAAAACACGCCGGATTCTTTGGGTTTGATGAATCTAAAACGGTTCAAGTTGACTTAAATGTTCATGAAAATCATATGGACGCTCCACTATTTCAATGCTTTCGTGCACTTAGCGACAATATTACACAAGTAATCGAAAATGATCTATATAACATGGAATTCACACCAGTTCAACGAGCACAGTCCGCTCCTTCTCATTTCAATACACAAAAAACACAACCAACACAAAATGATGACGATTACCTAATAAACCTTCCTCCACCCACCTTACAACGACATTAAATTTCATAAAAACACATAAAAAATACATAAACAACTTATAAAACAAATTAAAATCCTTAATAATATATACCTTTTTTATTGGGGAAAACGACTCATGTCTCTTGACGCCAACCTTAATAAAGGAGGAGGTGATTGAATATCACTTCTTAGTGTAGGTGGCGGTGTAGCAAACTCGAAATCAAACGGCTCTATACTATCTATATCAAGTAAATCAATGGCTAAATCTAACCCTTCTAACTCCATATCAAAATCATCATTTTCTTTTTCATTTCGCAGTTGGTTTAATACTTCATTATAATTATCATATAGCATATAATATCCATTTAGTTGTTCTATCAACAACCGTTTATGTATTTCCGCATTATTTCTTACATTTTTTAATTGTATTTCCCTTTTTTCCATATATTCTTTCATATATTTTTCAGGATGACGCTTAAAACACTGTAATTTAAACACATCTTTTTCTAATTCATCTTTTTCATGTTCTAAAAACGATATACTATTGTTATATTGCCACTCTTCATCCATCATTAATGTTATATTATTTCTTAATTCATCATGTGTCATGACTAATTTATTATAATCATGACACTCTTTTAAAATTGGTTCTCGACATACTGGACAATTGTTTTTCGTATTCGCCCACTTCCAAAAACAATCACTACAATATGAATGATTACATTTCGTATTTACTATGTTTTTTAATGTTATTTCCTCATAACATACCGGACACTGCATTTTATAATAATAGTATGTGTATATTTTACAATTAAAAATATAATTATATTACTAAATCAATTTTATTTAAACAAATCCACATACTTTTCCTTTAATTTTACTACCAGTTCTTCCGGTATTTCATTAAAATCAATGATTTTCCTATTGTTTTTATACTTTTCAACATATTCTTCATTGCTATTTAACTTTTTATTGAATAATTCCATATCTTCATAATACTTGATGGCTGTTTTCTTTCCACATTTCGGAAACACACCACTTATATTGTCAGACTTATCACCCGTCACTATTTTTATAAATAAATCCTTATTTGGATCACCTGTAGAATTTGAAGGGGTTGCCAGAGGCTTTAACCTTAAATTAATTAGATTGATTTGAGGATGTGCCAACTGCAAATAATCCATATCACCTGTTATAATTGTAATTTTATTATTACTGTCTTGCTTTATTAAATGCTTGGCCAATAAAGCAAGGCAATCATCTGCCTCTAATTTATTTAAATACATTATATCACTTTCACTTACACCTGCTTCATAAAATAATGTATCATATGCCATTTTAAAGAACGGTTTGCCCATAAAACTTTCATCATATACACGCGTTTCTTTATACGAATCACTATACTTATTACGCCATATGTCTTTTCTAGAACAATCTCTCCCAATTATTACTTTACAATCCTTTAATTTCAACTTTTTCGGTAACTCTTTTATCTTATTTATAAACATTTTCTTAAATTTTTCCACGAATAGTTTGTTTTCATATGGTATATCGATATTTACTTCTTTATGTGCGTTCTTAAACCACGCATGGATTGCATAATATCGATAAAAGCAATAGTAACTTCCGTCAATTAATATATAGTTCATATTTATTGTTGCTGATATATTCCATTTTTATTAATATCCATCAATTTATTTAATGAAAAAGGGAGAGATGTTTGATTTTTTTACTAATAATATATATAATGGTAGAGAAGCGCAAAAGAAGCAAAACTAGGAACAAAACCAGGAGCAAAATAAACAAAACTAGAAGAAAAAAAAGAAAAATTATAAGCAAAAAAAGCAAAAAAAGCAAAAAAACAGTTAAAATGGAAAAGATACTTGTTGGGACTATTGATATCGATTTAGACAATCGCGTAAAAAAAGGAGGTGTTCAAAAAGGAGGTGATGGAGAGTTTAAAACAAGTGATTTACCAGAAATACTATGGAAGCTTTTAGAAACTTTGTTAAGTCGCACCAGAGGTCCACCAACATTATCGCAGTCAACTAGAAGAACAAATATTATACATGCTTTAAAAGAAGCATTTGGGATGATTTATGGATCACATGCCAAATCGAACGTAGAAATTAAATTAAAAATGAAGAGCACCAGTACTAACACTGGATTACTTATAGAATTTTTTATGCCACGCACATTCATAAGGATAGGAGGAAGAAGATTGTTGGTTCATAACTGGTCTGATCTTATGAATCACCCATTCTATCCATTTCACATTAGTCTTCATGATACTCCTTGGCGAACTGACAGTCACGAACTTACACCATCACCAACACATGTTGGGCGTTGGCATACAACAGGTGACTCGCGACGACTAAGATATTTTGAATCAAGCACAGTTCCCCTAAGGGCAATAACCGATCCTGAAAGAAATACATACAACGATAATACAAAAGCAAGGCTCCAATTAGAATACAAAAATTGTGTTATTGACGCGGTGAGATCCGTGAGAGTAAGAATTAAACCAGATGATATCGTTTTCACTGCAGGAATAATGGATCCACTAATACAAGACCCATTAAAAAATTTCCTTAAGATAGCTATAACAATTTTAAATAATAACCTATTTAAACATATAGTTTATCAAATAAATCCAGATATAGATATGACGAGGGGTAATGTTGAAGTAAGAAGTAGTGACCTTCAATGGGTTGATAATGATGGAGACCTTGACATTGAAGCCAGAGTTAAATGTAAGTTTGATGATGAACCCTCCGTACCTAGGGGTGATAGGCCTTCAGATAGCGATGATGATATATCAACCGGAGGAACAAAACGAAAAACAAGAAAAAGAAAAACAAGAAAAAGGTAGAGATGTTTGATTTAAATTGACACAAATCCGGTACTTTAATTATTTAAATAATCATAACATTCACACACATACACACACACACTATCACATCTGTTACTATGACATCTACATCACAACTCCGGTGGATTCTTCAGCAGAAAAACGTTCCATCAGATGTTGCCAGCAATATTTTGCTTGATGTATTTCAGATGGAACATCGCGACAAAGTCCAGCGGTCTCACTTGCTTAAGGATGTCGTCGACAGCGCTCATCTGAATAACCTATTAGGTGATTCAGATCTAGAAACAACAATCAACCATTATTATAATTGTGATTGTTGTATACGCCATCAGATTAGGAAGCCGTGTATTACACCAGACGGCCTCACCATAATCACCAAGCCTTGTGTATTTAAGCAATCTGTATATGACGATGTCAACGAATACGGAGAAGCTCATTGTCAATGTAAATGCAGACACCTGGCTAGATGGCATACGCGCTCTTGGTTAAAAAAGAACACCGATTGGGGTCCCATAACTAATTGGTCGCGCCAGAGATATTCCCTTGCCATATATCAAGCTCAGTTTAATTATTATTGAACTACATTGATTTCGTTTACCATACTTATTTACTAAACATACTTATTAAACTACATTAAAAACATAATACTATTTTTTATAAATACAATGGATGCGATTTACTACATTTTATGCTGTTGTTTTTTTAATTTTATATCATATCCTATCGCAGGCATGTTTTTAAATTGGAAATACCCAAAATTTAATCAATACAATAGTCAACGGCAAAATTATATTATTAAAAATTATGTAAAATGTATAGTATTAAAATATATTAGCATCTCTACCATACCCTTCACTATGCTTGTTTTATTTGATATAGGAGACCACACAAATTATATACAATTTATTGGTTCATTATATGCCAGTTGCGATACGATTGCTTTAATTCAAAATATTAAATTATCCCGATCAACAATTATGCATCACTTAATTACAACCTTTCTTTCTTTTATTAACATTTTTATTAATTGGAATAAAGCAAATCATATACTAAAATTACTGGCCCTGTATACTACCCTATCATGTTATAGTTTTAATGTAAATTATTGCTTGGGGATGCGATTTTTATTAAATAAAGAAGAACAAATCCCTATTAAACAAACAGCTAAACACACTTATGTTTTAGCATGCTTAGTAAATTGGTCTATACACATGATTTATCTTTATAACAACATATATACAATTAGTTTACCAGGTAAAATATATTATTGTTTAATTGCATTTATTGTTTACGATGATATAATTTTATTAAAATGGTTAAATAATTAAATTATAATATTGTGTTGAAAATCAATTGAATGCTCTTTTTGATGAATTTCCTGATATATTTGTTCCGCTCGATTATCTTTTCTTATTTTTTTTTTCATTATTGACAACGATTCTTGCATCGTTTTCTTCATTTTACTTAATACATTTCCCATATATATATTATCCGAATTATTATTATATATATTTTTTCTATTATACTTTTTTTTACTATAATTATATTTACTATATTTTGATTCACTATAATTTATCATTACGCTCATTACGGTTCCCATTATATTAATCTGTTATTTTATTATTTAATTTATTGTTTATTATAGAATCATCTATAGCATCGGTAATTGACATTGTATTTGCTATATTTGTAATAGCAGTTTTATTGTTTTTGTCTTTATTTGCTATCATATCACTAGACACTTGACACTTTATTATTTCTTTTTCTGTATCATGGGGTAATGGATTTTCTTTATCAAATTCCTTAAAAAATTCTATATACGCACGATTTTGTAATTGGTTTACTTTATCATATAAAGAACCACTTGAATCCATTCCATTATCCTTTATCCATCCTATTGTTTCATCTTTTACCATGAAATTCTTTCTTTTATTATCAGTACAATGTATTGGACGCTCCGTAAATGGTATACCTTGTAAGTTTTTTATTAACTTTTTTGATAGATAATCCTCTATTAAAGAATTATTATTTATTATATCCTTTAATTCAAAACTAACATTTTTCAAAAACTCTTGAACGCTTTTCGCATTATTGCAATAATTATCCAAGAAAACCGTAATTGATATATTATTATAATTATTTATAGTTGTCGCATTTCGCTGTTTTACCTCCTCCTTCATTTCTTTTTGATTTTCTATTATTTGATTTATTTGACTATACAATTTTTCCATATTTAAATTTTCATTTTTTTCACTTTCTTTTTTCAACATTTCTTTGGTTTTTTTGGATTTTTCGCGTTTTTTCGTTATTTTCTCCGATTTTAGCGTCTTCAGTTCGTTTAAAAGGGTATTATAGGCTTCAACTGATGGTTTGCTACCGTCTTGCTTGCTCGTTTTTTGCTCGTTTTTGATGTGCTTAACGCTGACGATATGCCGAGACCAGTTAGATTTTCGTGAGGTAGAATAGTCACATAATTCACAATGATAGTCGCAATTCACTGAGACCAGGCGTTTGCTCGTTTGAGTAGTTTTGGCCGCTTTTTCTAAATGTTTGTTGGTGCGAAGATGTTTTTTATAATTTGAATTATTAGACGATGTATAGTCACAAATGGGACAGTAATATGTGTTTTTTAAAATCGGCATTTTTAGAGTAGTTTTAGAGTAGTTTTGCTTTTTTTTGCCCCCCATTTATATAAAAATAGAAAAAATCTCTATGTTTTTTTCATAAAAATTGTTGTAATAGTGCCTTTTTTTCGGTTTTTTCACTTTTTTCATTTTCGAGGAGTGGTTGTCAATACACAACGCATTTGTCGTAATAAAATATCTCGCTGTTAAAATTCTTAAACCATAAGAAAATCACCCCAAATGAAAAAAAGGCTCCCATCGAACAGTTTTTTTCATAAAAGTTTTTTGAATTTCGAAAAAGGACAATTTTAAAATGTCCAAAATGAAATCTCAAAAAACTTTTTGTAAAAAAACTGTTCGATGGGAGCCTTTTTTGGAACCTTTTTTTCTGGGACCATTTTTTTACAAGACCATAATTTTTTATATGTTGTATTATTTGTGATGATTTATGGTAATATTTTTATGAATGTATCGAATCGTAAAAATATTGCAAAAATACGCGATTTTATGAAAAAAAGGCACCCAAAAAGGCTCCCATCGAAAAACACGCGGCTGTTCGATGGGTGCCTTTTTTGGAACCTTTTTTGGTGCCTTTTTTTACATCACCAAATTTTCCTGAATCCACGCCCTTATTTTTTGATTTATTGGGACCATGAAATGTTTCAACGCAGTTAAATAACTGTTTAATACTTGTTGTGATGCTTTGTTTTCTTCCATTAACAACAATATGTTATAAACAACCCGCATCATTTTATCATCATAAATATCGATTATATTTTTAAACACCTTATCCATATTTACAGCTTCTTCTGATTTATCCTTAAACAAATCTGAATTATCCAAATCCAATACATTTTTATACAACGATAGCGTCTGTAATATTGAACGCTCATCGCATTTTTTATATGTTTCTATTAACCTATTCAAACCTATAATTGCTTTTTCTAATATAAAATTAAATATTTTATGGTCCTGCGTTTTATACCATATAAAATATCTTCGTATGGCATGAAATAAATAATGAATATCTTGCTTTTTATCATTATTCCACCATCTAATTAAACCTTGTGTATATGAAGGTTGATGTAGTGTCAATAAATTTTCATCTACACTTAATTTCGTTCCAATTTCACAATACGACAACATACTTAATTCTATCATTACTTGCAAAGGTTCTAATATCATATCTGCTTTTTCCTTTACATTATTCATCAATTCCATTAATAATATATTAATATAAGTTAAATATTTAATATATTTAAAATTGTGTTTAATAATAACTATATTTAAACTTTATTATTATACTAATTTATATGACATTACAAACAAGCAAACATTTAGACTATATATATAAATATGTCGTAATTGGAGAAGCCGGTGTTGGGAAAACTTCAATAGCAAGGCAATTTATATTTAATGATTATAGCAACAGATACAACACCACCATCGGCGTTGATTTTTCATGTAAAACCCTTTCAATCCGCGATAAAAATATTAAAATTCAGATATGGGATACAGCAGGTCAAGAATCTTTTCGCTCCATTATTAGTTCGTATTACAAAGACACCGTCGGAGTTATTATTGTGGTTGATAATTATGACAATAAATCATTGGAAACTATCAAATATTGGCAGCAAGAATATTATAAAAAACAAAAATACAATCAACATGTGTTTTTTATGGTTCTTATCAATAAAATAGATTTGTTTTCCGAATCCTTAAATTACAATTTAATTAAAGACTACTGCACCGATAACAACATTATATTTTATGGAGTTAGTGCCAAAACTGGTTGTAATATAAACGAATCATTTCGCTACTTAACTACTCATATTTATAGAAAAACCAAAGATCTGCCTGATAAAATAAAAGGAATAAAAAGAGGAAGTATAGAATTAGAAAAACCAGAACGCTCTTATTATTATTATAGTTGTTGTAATATTGTTTAATAATTTACCATACAATCAATAGTAAACGACCAATCCGTGTTATTTAAATTAATAATATGACCGTATTTAGACAATAACTGCACTTTAAATTTACGCAAAGTAATCGGTCCAAAATAATTTCGTTCTCCTACAAAATTAAAATCGCTTCCTTGAATTGTTATTTTTTCCTGAAAATCAAAATTCACTAACACTTTTGCTAATAAATCAGATACAATAGGAGCACCATATCTATCTACACCAAGACTACTAATGGCTGATTTTATTTGTTCCGCCGTATATAATTGATTTTGTGTTAATCCTGTTTTGTCATCTACATCAATTGGAACATCCGCACAACTTGATGGCTCGGGTAAACAATTCGTAGGAAATGTTGATTTTGGCTGTTCATCACACTCTATATCCATAGTATATCTATTATAATAAGAAGGTAACTTGTATTGATCTTTTTGCTTTATATTTGTTATTAGATCGGGATTGGGTTTATTATTTACAAAATCATCTAATGAAATAAATAAATAATCAAACCCCTTTAAATTTAAAATACCAGTTGCTGTTAGTGTAGTAGAATTAGCAACCGTATTACTTCTATCTCTAAATCCTAATAACCAACCCAAGTTATAATCTAATTTTTGACCTTGTGCGTATCCACAATCTTCGGTATTTTTAGGATAATACCAATTTATTTCAATGGTGCTTCCGGTGTTGTTTTGCACAGATACTTTACCATTATTAGCATTATAAGTAAATGTTATAGACACACTAGCAGTTGAAGCAGCCGTATTTAAATTGGTTATTAAATCGGCGGCTGAATAATTACCTTCTAATATGTCAATTGATTTATGTGCGCCATTAAGTGAAATATCAATATAATTTGTTCCATAATCACCGCTAAACACATACCAATTCATAGGTATAGAAACTTGATTTAATTTAATTTTGGTAACATTTTTAAGAGGCTGTGATAAATTAACAAGATAATCAGATGCGTTTTGTGTTAATCGAGATGGTTGTGTTGATAATTTTAATCCAGAACAATCCACTAATGGGATTGGGTCTAACATTGGTCTGTATTGACTATCAAAATTAATTGTTTTTGTTATTTGCGATAATTTATTGTTGTTTACACCATTTATTTCTCCGGGTGTTTGTATAATTGTATCAGGTGCGGTTTTTTTTATTAAATCATGCATTTCACTTATTTCTTTTACATCGTTTTCCGCTTTTGTAACTGCCTGTGCCTCTGTAAACAAATCTTTTTCTTTTAACAACTTACTTTGAACATTTAAAAAAAACTTTACATATTTTTCTTGCCCTTTAAATTCCTCTACCATTTCTTCAACCGCTTCAATAATACGCATTTTAGACAACGGCGCCTCGTTTTGTATTTTTAATATATGTATTAAATCTTCCACACTATAATTATCGACATCAAAATCAGTATTATCGCTCATTGAAATATATAAATACTTAATATTTAATTGTTTATTGTTTAATTAATTATGTATTTAATTGCGTAATCAACTTATATTTTTCTATTAATCTAATGACTTGTTTAAGGAATTCTGTGTTTTTCTTTCTACCAGGACATATGTGAGCCAGTCCACCGTTTTGTTTTAAGGGATTTTGGCATATTTTACATCGTTTTCTTCTAATAAACCTTATTTTAGAGTGTTCTTTTTTACAAACATGCCCTTTTTTAAGTTTTCCACATTTTGAACATCGCTGTTTTATTGGCTTTGCGCTTGGATTAAATGACATAATACGCTCGTATGATAACTTTGTTAATCCATCGCCTCTTTTAAAATGTCTTGGACCAGAACATAGCATTTTTTCCAATAGCGTAATGGTTTCCTGTGATTCTTTATCCGTTATCAATTGTTGTTTGGTTAAATAATGTTCGCCAAAATACATAAATCTGTTGTATTCCCTGTTTTGATATATATCCGGACAATTGTGTTCTTTATTAATAAATCGCAGCTCACCTATTCCATAAATATGCGGCGGCGTTTTTTTTGTATTTGCATTACATCTAATATCAATAACATAAATCACCCCCATATAATTAAATTTAGAGAGTGGTATTTCTCTATCAAAACCATATACACTACCCGTGTGATTTTGTGCTTGTTTCCATTTAAGGTTTTCGCCGTATGTCTCGTCTGTAAATCTAGAAATACCAATTTCCAACATATATTACCTTAATTTGTTGTCGTTATTTTAATCGCTGTAAAATCATTATTAAAATTATTTCAATTTTGTATCTATGTGGTATCCATTGTTATGCTATGCCATGTTATGCCATGTTATGTTATGTTATGTTATGTTATGTTATGTTATTTAATACGGTGGGTTTGCTTAATTGATTTCACCAAATTAAACAATATGGTGCTAATTTTCTCTCCCTCAAACGTCAATAAAATATCAAATTGTTGGAAGGGATTTAAATTATAAATATCTACTATATCTTTGCTTTCTTTATAGTAATTGTAATAATTGTTTATTTTGCAAATTAATAACGACTGTACTTCTTTAATTTTATTAGTGTCCTTTTTAATAAATTGTAATCCTTTGGCTTGTTCCTCCATTTTTTTCATTTGCATCTGCATTATCATTACAGATGGTAAGTAATTGTAATCATTTACATGTAAAAAATCTTTCAGATGTTTTGAGTAGCATGAAACCGGCGTGCCATATACCGTCTCTAAAATTAATAACTTAGATTTAAACTTGCGTTTTATTTTAAGTATATGAAAACAAGTATGCTGTAAAGCACACAGTATTAATAAAGCAGTTTGATGATCTTTTTCTTTATTGGCTTTTAATGCCAGATTACAATAAAATCCATAATTTAGCTTAATTTGATTGTATTTACATATTGTTTTATCTTTTGTTAAAATTAGCATGATAATATTAACAACTGCGTTATTGATTAAACCCGGTATAACATCATTATTGATATTTTTTAAGTAAGTATATAATGTTTTTGAAGAGTTGCGCATCGCTGTTTTTGTCATATCCAATTCAACATCATAATTGGTTGTAAATATATCATGTAATAATTGTTTTATTTTTGAATAGCAATATGTTTTTACAGGCATGTCTTTTATATCACTATAACTTTCATCGTTATATTCTATGTTTTTACTATCGCAAATAGCAATGTTAAATAAATTTAATCCATCATCGGATAAATTTCTGGTTCGCATTAATTATATTAAACCATTAATTTTATATAATTAATTTCGCATAATAAATTCGCATAGTAAATTTCGGATTAATTTATTTATCGTAACTACTTGATATTATTAATTTATATTGTATAATTAAAGAGATGGAAGGAGCAAGTTTATATTGTTTGTATGTAGTGATTTGTTATTATTCATCTTGTTGTTGTATGTTTGCTTCTTCAATCGCCAAAGAAAGATATGATATATATAAAAAAAACAAACAAGAAAATGAAATAAAAAATAATAATGAAATAATAAATAATATAAACTACTTGGTTGATGAACCAGAAAATCATATTATTTCTATGTCAGAAATCGATATTCCAGTGAAAAAAATGAAGATATCCGCTCATAAAACACCCGCGAAACTTAAATATAAACCTTCTGAACGATACATTAAAATGACACAATACAGTTCGTTAGATGTATTATATGAATAAATAACAAAATTCATTAATTATCCCACTCAAAATATGTTTTAACTTGTGATTCATCGATTTGTTTTGGGAAATTAGGGAGAGATGTTATGTTTGGTAGAAAGTCAAAAATATATCTTTCTAAAAACCGCATTCTATACCGCGTTGCATCAAACAATTCCATTATACATTTTAAATTTAAAAAATCATTTATTTGCTTTAATTGTGTTTTTGTATAATCCACTATAACATAATTATCTCTGTTTGATATACCATATTCCCCCTTTTCATCAAAATAACTATAACCCCACATTTTATGTGCTAGTATTAACTTTGTTACATTATTAAATACACATGGAATATTGGAATATTCTATTATTAATTTGGGAGAGATATTGTCATTATCACACTCGCGTTGTAATATACAAGTTTTCACATTTTTATATGGAAACTCTCCCGTTTCGTCTTTATTTACCTTTAATTGCTTGGGTCGTCCCGGTCTCATACTTGTTTTTATTACTTTTAAACACCCCACCTTTTCCACATATTTTTTCATCTTACTTAATATGCGATAGTGTTTAATAGGAATAGATTCACTTACATTGAATGGGTAAATTATCTCTCCCATTTTTACTTGTTGAATATTATTAACGACAGGAGTTTTCACTAATTTAAACAATACAATCGGCGTTTGACAATTTCCTTTAAATAATTTATTTGCCGTTCCAGCATCATAACAAATCATAGATTCTATTTTGTATTTTAATATAAAATCGTGCATTTTATGATCACGCTTTAACCATATTACAGGTGTAATACAAAGTAAACACCCATTATCTTTTAATAAATCAATAGAATGCCTTACAAAATGGCTCCACATTTCTTTTCCATCTTTCCTTTTCTCTCCCTTTTTTGTAGGAACTTTAATTGAACCTCCGGTTTGAAAAGGTGGATTTGCCACTATAACGTCAAAATTATTTTCTTTGAAATCTAAAAAATCGATTTGTTTAATGTTTACAAACTTGTATTGTTTAAAATGCGTAGTTAATAAATTAACATGTTGAGTATTGATTTCTGTCATCCAATATGTATTATTTTTGTGATTAGGGAGAGAAAACACTCCACCATCAAATAATCGGGAGAAAAATACTCCTTGTCCTGCACATGGATCAAGCCATTTTACACCTTTTTTATTAAAAACATCATGATCCAACATATTAAATAATTGATCTATTAAAACAGTAGGCGTCGTTACTTCGCCATATATTTCCTTATTATATAATGAAACTTTATTCATTATATAAGTGTAATATTATTATGCTCGTTTTTTAACACTTTTTCGCATTTTTTTCCGGGTTCTTTTTGCCAATTTTTTAGTTTTAGATGAGGCCTTACCACTTGATTTAGTTTTTGCAGATTTATGTGAACTGATTGTATAACACCATTCTCCTCCACTACCCATATCTGCATAAAGACATCTGGAATCTTTTTTACATCCCCGTTTATCTATTTTATACTTACCTTTGTAATACTTTTTACAATACTTTTTCTTTTGGGTTTTTCTAACATTGGCGGCTCGATCCCAGGAATGAACCACTTTTTTATGTTTTACTGATTTAACTTTTCTTGTTTTATGTTTCATGTTATATAATATTACAATATTATAGTTTATTTATCTAAAAATGTCGTTTATGAAGCTCTCCTAATGTATCAATCATAGCTAATTGTATAGCTAAACTAGGAAATGTTTTCACATAAGCAGCCGGTAATCCTCTGTATAATCCAGCCATTCCTTCTTTTTTTAACACCTTTCTAGCACAATCTATTATACCATTATATTCTGGCACACTATCACATCCAAAATGTTGTAACTGCAGGCGTCGTCGTATTAAATCAGTTGGATATGTAATAGATATTGCTGTCATTCCAGCAAACCCACCACATACTAGTTTTACAAAAGTAGGATTTTCAATTTCATAATGTTTGTGTAGAAAATCCTTATACATATTAAAGGTAGTTAAACTAATCGCATTCCATGGAGCAAACCCCATTACACTCATCATAGATCCGCCATATAAATTCCGCAATGGAACATGTTTAACTATATCCATTAAATTTTTATATTGGTTTTTATTGGTTTGTAATGATAAAAATGTTCTACTGGTTTCCAATGGATAAATACATAACATTGACAGTGAACCTGCTAAAAAACTGGATATGAAAATATTATGGAATTTATTTTCAAAGGTTAATTGACTTAATACATTTCTATATATTGTATAATTAATCGCATATTGAGGAAATACACGCATACAATTTACTCCATTTCCTTTCCAAAATCCCTTAATCCCTTCATTTTTTAAAATATACCTTAAATTACTACCAGGTATAAAACTATTTTGCCGCTGTAGTCTATAAATTTCTAACGGCGATGTGCATGTTCTTGATACTATGCTGGATACTCCTCCTATCAAAAGATAGCATAAAGAATCACTCATTATATACCATATACATTAAATTCTAAATATTTTTACTTTGTCTTAAAAATATTTTTAACACTTTTTCTACGGTTATTTTAACACTTTTTCTACACATTTATTTTGCGTCTTTATTTTCTTCTTTCATTATCATTTTCAATAAGTTTTCAGAAGCGTTCAATATGTTATTGTATATCTTTTCCGAATTGGCAATCGCTGCATTGGTTTCGTTTAAATTTTTGTTTTTTGTTAACAATAATTGAATAACCACCTGTAATTTACCTTTTAAATCTTTTAATGAGCATACTAAATCGTCCTTTTCCCTGGTATGTTCTGCTATTTCCATTTCCAATTTTGCTTTTCTCTCCCTTAATTTCTTTAAAGAATCAGCAAATTTATTATTAATATTATGTAACTTATGTTTATCACTCATGTATATATACATTATATAAAGTTATTAGCATATTTGCTGTTGAAAAATGTATCCTTTTTTTCTTGCTAAATACCTTTCATAACTGTTATGCTTTACATCTACACCTGGGTTTCTATCAATTAATCTATTTTTCTGCTTTGTTCCAAAACAACACACGGTAGGAATAGATTGAACGCGATCACCTGGACCACCTACATTGCTTATTTGCTTATTATTAGGACAATTATTATTAACCGTTTGTGTTTGGTTTTCACCGTCATTAGAACGAATCACATTTAATATCTTTTTATGTTGTGTATGATGAGATGAAGAAAGTTTACTTTGTTTTTTATTTAAACGCGTATCACTTGGATATATAATTAAACCATGACAACTATTAATAGACATATAAATAATACTAATATTTTATATTTTATCACATATTTTATCACATATTTTATCACATATTTTATCACATATTTTATCACATATTTTATGTCATGTATATAATATAATGGAATCAGGAAGAACCATGATTTTGCACTCCGTTGTAATCGGTATTTTGTTGTACCTTTTTATGCTTTTAGTATTAAAGCAGCGACCAGCAGTTGCTGAAAACCGCAGCATTTTGTTGGCCAGTTGTGTATTGGCATACATGATTATGTTTGGACATGGTATGCCAACCTCCTTAAACAAAAATCTATTTTAAGGATTTGTAAGCACAATTTAACCAATTTCATATTATATTTAGCAATAAGCGATAATATGAAATGTAAGCAAAATTGATATGTTATAAATGAAATAGTATTCGACGCAATTACAATTAAAATGGCCGTCCAAGCTGAAACATACATAGAAATATCAAACAAGCCAGATGATATTATACAGTTTTATACTACTAAAACAACTGAAATTCGGCCAAATAAACAACCAAAACGCAGACGCAACCAGCGCAACAGTGATATTGTAGTGCAGAAACAACCGCAAACTCAAACCACGACAACTAATGACAAATCAACCGACGCCAAACAAATCGCCAAGTTAAACAAAATAATTAAAACTAAAACCGCAAAGATAGAACGACTAATAAATGAGAAAAACGATATTGTAAATGAAAAAAACAAAATAATACAAGAAAAAGACGAGATTATAAACAAACTATTGCAACAAATAGCAAATGGATTGGGAGCGACACAATCGGTTGAAAGTGTAGAAACCACACAGTTTAAAATCGCAAATACACCCAAATATTCTTTTCAACAATGTTTGGAACACCTTACAGTCAACAATGATGATTATGATTATGTAGTTGAAAACGGATATGTAAAAGGATATTGTGATATAGCAGTAAAAGTGTTAAACCAAAATGATAAACTAGTTGTGTCTCATAAAAAAGAAATTTATGTTTACTTAAACGCAACTGATAAATGGGTGGCTTTTACTGAAGAACATTCCAAACAACTCCACAATCAAATAAAAAGCAAATTAATTGTGCTTGCGGCGAACCGTCCTAATTCAGGCAAATCATATGAATTGCGAAACCGCAAAATTATATATGGAACCAATGGTAAATATATTGATATATATTTGAAAATTAAACAAACCCTAACCCATCACTCACAAGTTAATACAGAAACTCTTCTTAGCAACCTAACATAACATACATAATATAAAATAATATAACATAATCGATTAAACATAACAAACATAACATAACAACAATTTAAAAACTATTTTTTATAGTTAATTAAAATGAAAAATGTATATTGTATTCGACATGGAACCGCAGAACATAATGTTTTGTTTAAAGAAGTGGGAGAGAAAGCATACATGATGCTAAGAGACAGTAGTTTAACCGAACTGGGGCAAAGTGAATCGAAATTACTAGGTCAACATTGGATTGAAAAAAACAATATTGAATTAGTAATCGTATCTCCATTAACAAGAACACTTCAAACCGCTACAAACATTTTTAAAGATTTAAATGTTAAAATGATATCATTAGATCAAGTAAAAGAATTCCCTGCCTCATATGAAAATATTAACCACAGAAAAGATCGTAGTGAATTAGTAGTAAAATATCACCCCACTGTGAATTTTAAACATTTACCGGAAACAGACTCACTGTGGCATGCAGAAACCAATGAAACCCTAGAACAATTGGAAACACGAGTCAAACAAGTAAAAGATTTTATTTTACAAAGAAAAGAAAACAATATAGCGATTGTATCTCACACCACTTATCTTGCTTACTTTTTATATGGTAAAATAGACGATTATGACAACCAACTAAAACACTGTTTTCCTTACAAATTACACCTTAAATCCAACACCACTTATGCCAACAAATAAATAAAAAATATAAGGCCGTTGCCTTATATTTTTTATTACATATTATACATTACACTATGTATTACTTACTTTAAATACTTTTCAGTGAAATCCTTGGTTGTCATGATAGTAATATTCAACGATTTTGCTTTGGCAGTTTTACCCGTTTCTTCCGACATCGACTTTACTAACACAAAATCCGTATTTTTACTAACAGAAGTAGTTAATGGAATGCCTAGCTTTTTTACTTTTTCCATAAATTCCTTATCCCTTGAACCAGTTACCACGATTTTCTTGTCTTTTAATGGATGCGCTTTTTCTGCCTTACTGGTTTTAAAGCTATATAACTTATACAAAACACCCAATTTATTTGCGAACCGCTTAAAATCATCAATATAAGGAACTATTTGCTTTGCTGTTTTGGTATCAAAACCCTTTAAACTACTAATTTTACTTATCTTTACATCATCCGAACTTTTACTACTAAGCACAAATGGATAATGAATAAGCAGCTCCTTTAATCGTTTTTCACCAATTCCTCTTCCAAAGCATGGACTAGCACCCATCATTACATAAAGTTCTACCTTCTCCAATCGCTCTTTAATACTATTCACAATCTTTTTCGCAGATGTAGTCCCCATTCCAGGAAGTTGTTTGATATCGTCTATCTCCATTTTCACAAACTTTTCAATTGTATTATATCCAGCTTCGTATAGTTTCTCCACATTTTTATAGCCCATCCCAACTACTTCTAACTTTTTAAAGAATTCCTCGATACGCTTGATTTTTACAACATCATTTTCCTTGATATCTTCGTCACTTAGTTTTATATCGACATTTCCTTTTGTCCAAACATAGTTATAATTAGTAGGAAATTTAGGCGTGGTTTTATGTATCATTTTATGAACTTTGGGAATCACATCACCACTTCGTATCAATTGAACCACCGCACCAACTCCAATACCGTTTTTCTTAACAAAGTCCGCATTATGACAAGTTGCGTATTCAATCGTCGCACCACCAATAACAACAGGCATAATTTTAACACGCGGTTTTAAATATCCATCTTTACTGGGAGCCCATAATACATCTACTACACGGGCTTCGACCATTTGATCTGATAAAACCATTTTAAAAGCAAAAGCATGATCTGGATTTTTAGATTGGCGCTTAAATATGCCGTCTTGCGAAACAATAATACCATCAATTTCATATTCATAATTTTCTCTCCAGTCCATTAAATATTCCGACATAACTTCTTTATTGATTGTATCCATTAATTTATACTTTACAATATTGTGTTTACCCCAATTCTCCTCTAAAAATCGCATTTGATCGGAACCTTTCATAACAGGATGAATTACTTCATACGCAATAAAGGTTAAATCGCCTACCATCTTTTTCAATTCATCGGTTAGCTTTTTACTATTTGCAAGACCCGACACAAAATTTCTGGGATTGGAAAACTGTTCAGCATATTTGTCTTGAAACAGCTGTTTTTTAATAATTAATTCACCACGAATGGTGACATCTGGTATAACAGGCAAATTTAAATATGGTAATAAGTATGTAATGTCTTGTCCCTTTTTACCATTGCCTCTCGTATATAGTTGTGGTGAAGATTTATATTTGTCTTCGGAATAATACAACACCGATATACCATCCATCTTCGCACTTACAATATAAGGTCCAGTATACTTTTTCAACTTGTTGTTTATTTGCTTTTCACTTTTGATTTTATCCATCGACCACATCTCATAAGGTAAAGCAACCTTTTTTTTATCGACAGCAACATCACACGCTTTATGTCCTTTTTGTATCGCCTTATTATTAGGATACAACTCTTCCACATATTCCTTTAATAAATCATATTGACTGTCGGTCATAAGCGGTTTATCATTGCTGTAATATTGTTTATCTGCCAATATAATCATACTAGCCAATTCCTTTTCCGACAAAGTTTTTAAATGATTTAAACCATTTTCCTTAAACAGGGCAATCAATTCCTGGGTTTTTACACTGGCCTTTTTTCTACCACCTCCAGTGCCGTTTTTTAAGGTTTGTTTGCCGGATCTTGTTTTCCGTTTTAAGGTTTTTTTAACAGAAGGGCTAACAACGGCAGCACTTTTCTTTACTATCATTGAATTAGCTCCCTTCCTGTTTTCTGGTGCTACATATTCCAATCCTAAAAAGTCGAATACATCTTTTTCCGTTTTAAATAATTGGGTTAACTTCTCTCCCTTTTTCTTGTTTTCCATTTTGTATAATCCATGCTCGTTTAAACTATATCCTTTTTTAAGAGCATGTGATCTCATCGCCGTATTAAATTCTTTGCTTCCTGTGAAATACAATATTGCGAATGCGTTTTCGCTTCTAGGAGTAAACATGAAATCAACACGCCTGGCAGGATGCTTACCTAATTTTGCTACGCCAAGACTTTTGATATTACCCCTTGAAAGCACTTCAATTAACAATTTGCGTTCAATCATTAAATCCAGAAAGTCATTAAACACTTTGTTATCATCATTTTCATTGCAAATAATTATGTCAATATCGCCGGAATCCAGTTTTCCTCTTCTATAAGAACCAACAATATCTAAACTGCTGTTTGCAGAGGTTGGGTTTGCTGCCTTTACCTTTTTAAATAAGGCAGTCATATGCTTTAAATACTGGTCGATTTCTGCTCTGGGTATGCGCTTTAAAATATCTTCATAATACCGTAATCCTTTTTTCTGAACATCATTTAACAACTCGTCTTGCTTGCTTCTTAATTCTTTAATCGTTTTAACCTTGTGTGTTTCCACTAACTCTTTTGCTTTTTTTGGTCCTATGCCATATACTTTGGAAAACACGATTTCTGGATCATTTAAAGCATCGTCCAAGACTTTAACACTTTTTGTTTCCACATATTCTTTTAATTTACCAATAGTGGACTTACCAACATTAGGTATACCTTGTAATTGATCTACAGATGTAATATCGGTTTTGTGTAAAATCAGCGAATCTCTGGCTTTTTCATATGCTCGTGCTTTCATAAAATTTCCCTTAGTTTGATAATATCCACTAAGTTTATCTAATACTTCAATAAATTGTTGGTTGAATGCCATCTTATTTAATTGTATTTTAACTAAACAAAATGGGTTTAAATTATTATAATTAATAACAGTACAATAAAACAATCAATTTAATATATTCCATTATATTCCATATACTTCATGATACAGTTGTTTAATTTCATTAAATGTTTTGTTGTTACTATTGGATACCGGTTTACTACCCCCTATTTTAAATGATTCAGTGGCAGAATCCGAATATGATTCTGAAGGCAAGGCATCATTTGACATTGTCGACGGTGTTATATTTTTTAGAATTTCCAATGTATCGCCGGTATCAGCATTAATCATATTATTCATTTATAGTAATAATATATTAATATTATTATTACTATTTTAATATTAAATTTTAATATTAATATTTTAATATTATTATTATTTATATATAATACAAATGAGTAATGAATATGTGGTTCAAACCGGAAAAATTATGAAAACAGTCGATGGAAATGTGGTTTTAAATAAGCAATATGCATTTGATTATGATGGAGAAAATGCAAATATTGTTATGAAAAACAATAAAGATATGCATCAATATAAACTTTCCAATAAAAACATAGATGATTTATTTACTAGAATAATGAAAAACAAAAATATGCCATTAAAAGATAGATTAAAACACATGCTGGATCAAGAAAACAAAACAAACAAGAAAACAAGAAAAGCAAAGCAAGCTAAAAAAAATACAAAAAAGAAAAGCAAATCAAAAAATAAAAAAACAAAAAAAAGCAAATCAAAGACGCCATCAAAAACAAAGAAAAAAATATAAAAAGTGAAAGATTATGTCAAGATTATAGTGAAAGATTATGTCAAGATTATAGTAAAAGATTATGTCAAGATTATAGTAAAATAATATGATATATATAATAATGAATTGGATGAAAAAAATAAGTGATAGCAAAAGAATTCGCGATTTAAATGCTATACCTAAAACTCATAATTCGTGTGCAGTATCGCCTAAGTATTGCTCAATGTCTATACCATGGAAATGGGCACAGTGTCAAAATAAATCAATTACACAACAGCTTGAAATTGGTGTAAGAGCGTTTGATATTAGATTGAGAAGATTAAAAGATGGTAGTATAAATATACCCCATGCAATACAGTCTAGTTATTACATGCGAACATTAATTAAAGAAATTAGTGATTTTTTACAAAATAATCCTAGTGAATTTGTGTTTTTGTTTTTTAAAAGAGAATGGAATACAAGAAAGGAATGGAAATTAAGTTATATAAATGATTTATGGGAAATAATAAACAAAGGCCCTGTAATAAACCAAAACATAAATTTAAATGAACCTGTAAAAACCTTAAGGGGGAAAATCATTCCAATGCCAGAATATTATTTATGTAATGAAAAATGTAAGGGAAGATTAGATTTGAATTCATCCATTTTAGTAAACAATACTTGGAGTTTAACAAATATATGTAGTGTTAATGATAGTATAAAGCATTTTTTAATAGAAAACAATGATGATAATAGATATAAAACACTAGAAATACAATTAAATTATGTGCCATTGAAAGGTGTAATTCCTCCTAGAATAGTTTCGTTTTTTACAAATATATGGTTTCGAATCAAATTAAAAGAAATAAAAAAATGGAACGATAAACCTGGGTTTATAGGTATAGATTTTGTTAATAAAAAAATTTGTAAAGAAATATATGACATGAATTTTTAATTGATAGAACGCATAATAGTGAAAAGCAACGGCAAAACTAACTTATCTTTTTTTATACACTTCTATCATAATAACCGAGGTTGTATCTAATAATCCATTCTTTTTTTTTTCCAAATATTCTTTTACCTTTGATTTTTCCATGATATTTAAATACTGTTTAGACGCATATAGTAAATCGGTAACAGTATCTCCATAAGATATACATTCAATGCTAATCGATCGGTTTGCTTTTATTTTTCTTATAAATTTACTGATTTCTATTGGGTTATCCTCGAAAGTTAAACTAATCACACAATTGTTTCTAACAACTACTTTTCTTTTATGAATATACTCATAATTGACATAATGATTATTACATGAATAATTATACGATTGTTCTATTATGTCGTTGGTTGTTTTTGTCATGTTAGATTGTTGTTTTACTTTCAGGGATAATTCAATATTGTAAACCATTTTTAATTTATCTAAATATTAATTTATTTACATAAATTACTATTTTACCCGATTGCTTTTTAAAATATTATAGTGAGAAAATAAAACGAAGTAAGATTATTATTTTATTAAATATTATTTATATATATAAAAAATGACATCTATTCAAAATATGGCAAAACATGGTACAGAAGGAGGGATTCGGTCGGACCAATCTATATCATTTAATGAAAGTAATGTATTTAGTTTAACTGACGCAGAAGAAGGGTCCAATCAATTTACTACCATATCATCATTTGCCGATGATTTAATAGTGGGGTTAGGAACAACCGCGCCTTCTTGTAGATTATCTTTTGGAAAAAATACATCAAATGTATTTAATGATGAAATAGAGAAAAATAGTTTACCAGCTATATGTTTTAATGAAGAAACAAACGGAACAGATGCCACCGGAATCGCATATTATGAACGATACGATGAAATAACCGGTGAACGTGCAGAAGCGGGAATGGCATTTGTAGTAAGCAATGAAAACTATTCACCTACTTATACTAACAACAACTCATTTACAAATAACATAGATGTATCTCAAAACAAAACGATTCCCATGTCCATACTAAGTAGAACTTCCGGTCATAGTGCGGTATTAATAAATCATGACCCTGCACAACTAACCGAGCGTGCAGTATTTGGAAATGAAAGAGTATCTATTGATGTATCCGGTGCCATACGAACCAGTGATTTTATAATATTAGGTAACTCTCAAACAATTGTGCAAAGTTCAACAGACTTTAATTCCTTAAATGATGGAACAATTATTTTTGATGGTCAAAAATTATATTTAAAACAAACCGGTGTAAATGTTCCTACTGAGTTGTTACTTAGAAACGACGCTACAGCGGGTGCCCAAACCGAATTTGAAGGATTTACGCCTCCACAAACAACTACCAGCGTTGGTATTTATCAAACGCAAAATACGCTTTTTGGTGCTATTCCAACACAAAATATATTTAAAAATACTCTTTCAATTGTTGGAAACACTATTATGGGCAAAGATACTACTTATGTAGATAATACCGTTCTTTTTTTAGGAGACACTGGTAATAATCCTACATTAGGTATTTTAAGTGTAGAAACCGGTATCGGTGTAAATGTATTTACGGTTGCGGCGGCTTTAGACATAAGTTGTTCTGCTATTCCGTATGTTATTATGGGTTTAAATAATGTAAAAGAAGATATATCAAAAAACACCACTACTTTTGGAGACGGCAATCGCTTTGTGGGCGATAAGTCAAATGTGTTTGGAGATAATAATAACAATTCGGGTTCTTACTTATTTAATGTTGGTTCGGATAATATCAATCTAGGTAATGATTGTTTTATTCAAGGTCGCTCGCACCAAACAACCATAAACAAATCAACTGTATTTGGTGAGTTTAATATTGTAACAGATACAGAGATTTCTACTGCCCCCAATAAAAACCAACATAATTTTATCGCTGGATACAGCAATAGTCTTGTAGACGGTTCTTCTAATTATATATTTGGAACAAACATTGATACCAGCGGAGTATCGTATTCGAGTGCGTTTGGATACAACGCAGATGTTAGTAATAATATCCGCTTTGCAATTGGCACGGAAGAATTAAATGGAAACGCATTTACAATGGATATTAGTGGAAATATCGAAACGGAAGGAGATATTCGATGTTTAACTAATAAAAGCAAATCCATATTTGAAAATTGCGATCATTCCATTACCTTTGGCAATGCCAACACATTAAGTTTATTTCCAGGTGAAGTAGCAAACTATTCCGATCAACGATTAAAGTATAATATAGAAACAATTAAAGAACCTTTGTCCACCGTATGTAAATTAAGAGGCGTTCAATACAATAGAAACGATATAAACAATGACAAAAAACATATTGGTTTAATTGCGCAAGAAGTGGAAAAAGTAGTGCCAGAAGTAGTAAATCAAGACGATTCACCCGAACATTTATTATCAGTTAATTATGGAAACTTGGTATCTTTATTGATTGAATCAATTAAGGAATTAAACAACGATGTGAAAAAATTACAAAATGAAAACGCCAGTTTAAAATCAGATGTAGAAACCTTAAAATCACAAATGCAAACTGTTTTAAGTAGTATGCTATAATATTTTACAGCAAATTACAAAACAATTTACAACAAATACAGCAATCATAAATTGAATAATAAAAATATAATAAATAATGCGTCATCAGTATTTATTATAGTCAGCAAACAGCAATGGATTTGGAATATTTAAGTAGAAAATACCCACACGAACGAGACAGTCACATCACATTTGATGAAGGGCCTCATATATACACAATAGATGGCGACAGTAGTTTTATGTCGGTAACTACATGGAATCACAGCCATTTTGCAAAGTTTGATAGTGATAAAATCATTGACAAAATGATGAATTCACCCAAATGGCCTAATAACAAATATTATGGCAAAACCAAGCAAGAAATAAAAGATGAATGGGAGAGAAATAAAGTAGAAGCATCTACGGCTGGCACAAAAATGCATTATGATATTGAATGTTATTACAACAACAATAAAGTAGAAAACGATTCTACTGAATTCTCTTACTTTATGAAGTTTCATTTAAGCACACAATTAAAACCATATAGAACGGAATGGATGGTATACGACAAAGAATTACAGTTAGCTGGTTCTATTGATATGATTTATGAAAATCCAGACGGAACATTGGATATTTGTGATTGGAAGAGGTGTAAAGAAATAAAAAAACACAACCCATGGCAATCAGCAACTACAGCCTGTATTGAACATCTGCCAGATACGAACTTTTGGCACTATACATTACAATTAAACACCTACAAATATTTACTGGAGAAAAATTATGATAAAAAAATAAAAAACATGTATTTGATTTGTTTGCATCCGTCTAAGCCTTCGCACATTAAATACACCGTTCCATATCTACCGCAAGAAATAGAAGATTTAATGCAACTACGATTAGAAATGGTATCTACTACGGAGCAAAAAGCATAATCACACGAAGCCAAACACATAAACCATAAAACATTTATTAAATTGATTTAAATATATTGTATAAGTTTTTGTATTAAATACAAATGCTATCGAATACTTTAACTTACACCGACACGATTAAATCTTACATGATGTTTATTAAAAATGATTTGTTATTTTGTGCGCCGGCATGTGCTACTATTATATTATTGAATACCATTCTATTTACTTCAACCCCTATTTTGTTACAAAATGATATTGTAATGAATATTATTTACTTATTGTTTACTTTGGAACTAAGTGTTATTGGATTTATATTATCATCTATTTATGTATCAAAATATGTTTATAAGCCTATGAAATATATTGAAGATGAACTGGAAAAAGAAGAAGAAATAAAATATGAAGAACAATACGATATTGACGAAATTGAAGATGCAAGTGGAAATCCAAGTGAAACAGTATATATATCTGATATGACGCCGGATGGAATTGCTTTTATGAGATACAATAAGTATAAAGAAGGCTTTGAATATTGGGCGGAAAAATCAATCAAGTATGATTATTTGGAAACTATTTGTAGAAAATTTGTCAAGTTTTATCGTTGTAAAAACATGTATATTGATAGGAAACGATTATTGAAGGAGAAAAAGGAAAGAGCAGAAGAAAAAAGAAAAAGGGAAGAAGAATTAAAAGAAATGGAAAAAGAAGATTTTGTAAAACTAAATGAAAATGATAACGATGAAAATGATGATGTGTTTGCCAAGTTAAAAACAAATGTAGACAAGCGATATGAAAGCAAAAGTAAAAAAGATAAGGCAAATGAATCTGTAGTAGATCAAGCCAATAAGTTTATATATATGGGAAAGCTAAATGAAATGTTTCCATTTACAACAAAAAGAACAGACGAATTATCCGCAGAAAAAGAGAAAAAGGAAATGAGTTTTAGTATGTTTAAACGAATGGGATTTTAAGTCAATAATAAATCAACAATAGTATAAATCAACAATAGAATAAATCAACAATAGTATAAATCAACAATAGTATAAATCAACAATAGTAAAATATAAAATAACTATAATTTTTTTATATTTTATGCAGTTTTACTCATAGCATCAATTAATGCGGCATCTTGAGTAACAGACGCAATCATGTCTGTAAAATCCGTGACCTTTTCTTTCATTTGTTTAAATTGATTTAATGGTCCTTCTCCTTTATTACTTAAACTAGCTAACAATTTATCATATTTTTCAATAATGTTTCCAACATTTTCAGAAAACCGTCCTAATTTGGGAGCGACTTCATTTATAACTTTTGTGCCTTGAAAAAATAAATTAGCAGGTGCACCAACTGGACCAGATGCGGCAATTGCTACCATCAATCCCTGTATAAGAGCACTTACTGTTGTAACTATAAATTGTTTTATAATGGGTCTAAACTGTTCCATTGTTTGTTCCAATAGTTCTTTGTTTTCTCGCAATGTAGTTATAATTGCCATAAATGTTTCATTGGTAAACTGCTTTAATAACTCCGTTGTTTCCAGTAGTTTCTGTCGTGTTTCTGGATTGGTTAAAGCAAAGTTTAACCGGTCCAATAAAAACATTAATAGTATATTTCCCCGCATTCTATTTTTCGCACTTAACAAACCAGAAAACCCATCTTCTTCTAAATCAATAGAGGCACTTTTAAATACATCATTTATAATATCCATACTGGTGTTTGAGTATTTGGAAAGAAAATCAAAAAAGTATTTTAAAGATGTTTGCTTTAAATTTCTAAATAAATCTTCGCCTAGTTTTTCTTTTATTTTATCAATGCTTATTTTTTTTCCAAATCGTTCAGCACTATCTATTAACTGATTTGCATATTTATCTGCCAATTCCCGTGATCGTGAAAAATTAGTTTTATTAAGGGTTTTTGCGGTTATTTCCAAGCCTTTATTGTTGAATTGTTGTTTACTATTTTCTGGATTTTCTTTCCCAACTTCACCTTCTTTTTCTTTCCCAACTTCACCTTCTTTTTCGTTTCCCACTTCACCTTCTTGTTTACTGTCTTTATTTGTTGTAGTTGCATCTACATCAGCAACTGTCGCATCTGTAGTAGCCGGCGTGGGGTCCGGTTTTACTTCTGCTGTTTTACTTTCTTCTGCTTTTATTTTATTTTCTTGTGGTGTATTTTTTGCTTCCATGATATAAATTAATTAGATTTATTATTTCTAGTTTTTAACCATTTATTAAAACCAATACATTTTTCCATATCAAATGAAGAACCTAGCATATCTTGTGCTATTTCCAATGCCAACTTTTCTTGTTTAGTTAAGCTGTCCATGTATTCTTTAAATATATCTTCCATCATTGTATTCTACAGTTTAGTTGTTAATTATAATTGTAGCCTTATTATTAAATCAATTTTCTATTTTATTTATTTACAACATATACAATATTTCTCATACGCTTTAGTTCTATTTTAGTTAATACCTCATTAATAGTATAATTCAATGGCAATAAGATATTTAAAACCATATCCATGTCATTTAAGGTTAAAAACCGATGCTCACTTGGGTGCATCAATACATAAAAACAAGAATGCGGTGTCAGTCCAACCTTTTCGATCGGTTTAATAGAAATTGGTTTTATATACGGATTTAAACTGATGTCGTTTACATTTGTGTCAAATCCTACTATTTTTTCATAAGTATCTTTATTTGTATTGTAATATACTTTGGAAACCAAGTAATATATCATTAAGTGTGTATAATAATGACATATTAAAAAGCCACCTTAAATCAGTGTTAATAATCGACATTAAATTGATTGTAATTATTATGTTAATTACTAAACGCAGAAAACAGAAATGACTGAATTAACATACCGATTTAAGCTTACCAGCCAACTAACAACTTCTATAAAAGCATTTTCGTTGAAACATAAAAATGCAAGTAGTAGTGGGTTTAAAATAGCATTTGAATTATGGGAAAAATCAAATAATGACATGATTTGCTTAGAAGAAAGACGGTTGCTAAATTTAGGATATGCGGGTGATTTCAAGGATAAAATATATAAAAGCGCACGCTATTACTATAAAAATAAGGCGGTAACCAATCATGCTAAACCAGCATCTAACGATGAAAGGTCATCTATAAAATACATACCAAGAAACCCCTGCTTTTTGGAATTTATAGAAAATTATATACACAAGCACGATATGAAACAAAGCCAATTATACAAGCAATTTATAAATGAAGACGACAGTATAATTGTCTCCGAAATAGAAAATGAAATGAACCGACTTAAAACATTTCAATTAACCAATAAAGAATCCTTTCAAAAGATAAAAAAACAATTTAACAATGCTTACTATAAAATTAAAAACAGCAAAAACAAAAGCAACGGCAACAGCAAACCTAATAAATTATTTGATAGATGCGACGATTAAAACAAAAATATAACTAAACGGCGGTATACCAACTCGTAAAATAAATAGTATAATACTTTTTATTTTTATAACTTATTATATAAAATGAGCAATTTCATCACACAATCTGGGGGAGAGATAATTGGAGAAGGAGGATTTGGTTGTATTATAAAACCAGGTGTTACTTGTAAAGGAAATAAAATAAAATCAGATAAGTTTGTTACTAAGATACAAGTGAAAAATTCAACCGCCGAACGGGAATTAAATATCGGAAAAATAGTTAAGCAAATCCCTTCTTATAAAAAAAGGTTTGCCCCCATTATTTCATCGTGCAAATACAATAGTAAAGTAATACAAATGGTTTCGCGCAAAGAAGATTGTAATATCATAGCTAGAAAGCCAGATAAAAAATTTGTTATTTCAAAACTGCCATTAGTAAAAGGCGAAGAGTTTAAAAAATATTTACTAGATAATGTAGATAATGATATGCTATATACATTGGTTTCTAGTTATACTTACCTTTTGTATTCCATTTTTTTATTAAATAAACAAGGAATAATTCACTATGATATAAAAGGGGAAAATGTTATGTATGATACAGATAGAAAAATACCAATTATTATTGATTTTGGATTGTCCTTAAATAAAAAAGATATTATGCCAGCATTTGACGATCCAGACTATGAGAGTCGGCTAGACGATTATTTTTATGTTTATGCGCCTGATTATTCATTATGGTGTTTAGATATTCATTACATTACTTTTTTAATTCAAGAACCAGACAAAGACATTAAAGACGAAATCCCCTACATGGTAGACGAATACATTAAGTATAATAAACTGTTGAACAAAATGCCGACTGTTTTCGTAGAAAAATTTAAACAACTCAGCATTAAACAATTAAATAAATATCAAGAAATGGGGAGAGAAAACGCAATTTCATATATTATTAAATATTGCGATACCTGGGATGTATATTCTTTATCCATGATGATTATGCGGCCGTTACAACTATTTAAAAACAGTGACACAGAAAACCTGGAATTTTTAAAGATGTTTGAAATGTTATTATCTATAAACATGCACCCCGATCCTTCACGCCGATTAAACACTCTTGAAACATATAATTACATACTAGACTATATGAAAACAATCACTACCAAAAAGAAGGGTGAAATTAAAAAAATTATAAGTAGTGTCACTAAAAACGCAGTAAATATTAAAAAAAAACTAACAGCGCAAATTAAATATGATCATGCTTTATCGCAAAAAATATCCATATTTAAAGAAAACCATTGATAAATTAATAAAATAGATAATTATATTTGCTATTTTATTATATAAAGTTTGTAAAAGTGTTAACATCGCGTTGGTTTATTTACTTGCGCTTAGAAGTTTTACTTTTCTTTCCCTTCTTTTTCTTTCCCGTCTTTTTCTTTCCCGTCTTTTTCTTTCCGCCCATTTTCTTTTTACCTTTTTTGTGAACTCGAGATTTAATCTTTTTGGCGGTGCGCTTCACTGTTTTCTTAACCTTTTTGGCAGCGCGCTTCACGGTTGATTTAACAGCAGTCGATGTTTTCTTCCAGGTTGTTTTTGCTTTCTTTAATACATCTTTAAACATAGTGCCACTTGGAAGAAGTGCGCGTGTTTTCTTAACATGATCTAACCAAGGATTTCCCATTATATATTAATAAAAGAAATAAATTGAATCATAATTAATAATTGTAGTAAAATAATAAAGCAATACAATTATATTACAGAAACACACAAAGATATTATATTAATATGGAAACAATACAACTGTCGTATTTATTATACAACCTCGACGAAGTAAAGTATAGTTTTATGCTATCTTTATTATTTCAAAACAATCATACATTGTCTGAATGTTTGTTTTGGGCATATGAATTACACAAAAGTAAACAGTCCAACTTTCTTTGGAATTTTATAGCAAAAATATACTACGACTTTTATTACATTAAAGGAGCGTCATTTGAGAAACAGATTGATACAGAATACAACGCATGGAAAAAAAACAACGACTTTCAACATATTGCTAAAATTGTAAAAGAACTTCATAAACAAAATGCAGATATTACCGTGTTTCAATATTTATATACAAAAACAGATACAACACTTATACCACCCAACGACAATATTACAGCTGCAATTTTAAAGAAAAATATACATAATAGTGTATCATATTTAAATACACAAACCACAGACGCAGTTAAAATGATTTATACATCGTTATACAAAGGCACGCGTAACCACAACATGTGCTTGTTTTATGAAAATCAGCATCATCGGTGGATAGTTAAATTAGTTAGCAAGCTTAACAAAACCAAAAAAGTATGGATTAAAACCAAACTATCAGCCGCAGACCTAACACAAATCACTGATTTCAAAGCACCAGTCAATTATGTTTATAAAACCTTAAAAGAAAAGCGCTTATACGAAATCAACCCCCTTATCGGCGCGTTTCAACTGGCCAGATTTAAAAATAAAACAGATGTAGTAAAAGTTTGGGAGAGAAACAATTACACATTTAATGATGTAGATAGATATATATCTGCGTATTTACACCACTGGGAGTTTTATGCTAGGACAACACCATTTTGGAAAAAGGTATTTAAAACATATCAAGTTACATTTGTGAAAAAAAAGGCAAAATTCCCAACTGTGGATTTAATGGAGTCCTTTTATGATACCTATGGATTTGAACCCGATGAACAATCAATAGAAACACAATATAAAAGCATTCGACCCATTGAAAAACAATCAATTAGTGACTGCTTTAAATCATACAATGTAGAACTTAATTCTACATTACCACAGATTGTGTATTAGTTATGCTACTATAGCGATGTTATTTATGTTATATAAAATTGATTTAAAAATATAATAACAATGTATTTTTAATTAAAAGCGCAAAGTTAATTTAATATACTATATACTAAAATGGTAAAAAACAAGAAAGGTGGAAACAAGCATAAAAAAATGGCAAGTAAAGATGTCAAAGAACAAAGTGTCAGAAAAACACTACGACTGGCAAATCCCCGCGAACCATGTGAAATATATGCTCGCGTCACAAATATATATGGTGGACAAAATATCGGTGTTATATGCAACGATGGCGTGGAACGATTGTGTGTTTTAAGAAGGAAATTTCGTGGTAGAAATAAAAGAGACAATCAAATATCACTTAATAACATTATATTAGTGGGGAAAAGAGAATGGGAGGTGGTAGCACCTAGTAAAAAAGAAAAAGTGGATTTGTTATATATTTATTCCGATTATCAATACGAACAACTGAAAAATGATAAAAATATTACCGCTCATATTTGGAAAGAAGTAGATGAAGAAATAAAAGAAGAAGAAAATGCCGGTATTGAATTTTCAACTCAAGAAGATCTATTAAACGACACTAATATTGTAATTGATATGAAAACAAATGACACTACTAAAAAACAAAATAAAAATATCACACAAGCAGAAGTGATTGACTGGGATGATATATAAATCGCAGCAAATAAACCCTTAAATAAAGTTATAAGTCAATAAAAATAAAACCTTAAAATACTATAAACAACAAAAAAATCAATAAAATCTTATTTTATTGATTTTTTATTTACTAACACTAGCAGATATTAAATGATATATCCATGGATAATATATCTTGTGCTTCCTGTATTATTCTATCTTCTTCTTCTATAAACTGCAGCGTATTATAAAATATATCATCTTCGAAATCCAGCGCTTCATATACATTTTGTTCTGGTGCACTAATATTATACTCCCTACTATATGGTTCTAATAGTTGTGGATTTAAAGATAAATCGATTGTAATGTTGGAAAATAAAGATAAGGGGTTGGTTTGAAATATAGTATTACTATTATCCATTATAAGTGTATTGACATCGGGATTTTTTATTTCTACAAAATCCAATGCTTCTCGGCATACTGGACACTTTGCGGATTCTGTTTTTAACCACAATTCAATACCACTATTATCAAATATATGAGAACAAGGCAATTCAGTTACTATATCACCTTCTTTAAAGTCATTCAGTGTAATTGGACATTGTTTCATCGCATGCGTTGACTGATTATACACAACTTGTTTTAGTTGTTTCTCTCCCTTTTCAGACAATATTTGTTTGTGAGCATTTTGTTGATTTAATGTCAATTCTATTATATTATTAATTACATTTTGCTCATATGTATCCGAAAGCAACTCCGCATTTATTTCATTGTATATATCTAAAAAATTACTCATATATTAACTACTGGGCTTATATTTAGATTTATTTAAATTTACAGTAATATATTTGCCAATATCTCTTTGTTTACAAAATCATAACGCTTAATTGATAATAGTTTGAATAATACATTATCAGTTGATGACACATCTTTAGCCATGCGCGTAGGTTTGCTGTTATTATTGTTACTGCTATTTTCATAACTTTTTTGGAATATCTGTAAATTATTTTCATTAAATCCAGACAGCAACAATACATTTTCATAACTATGCATATCATTTACAGATATAGGAAACCCATCGTGATGCTTTAAATTCCAAAATATAATTTGCGGCATATCAATGTGATTATTTTTAAACATCGTTTTAATTGTATTGTAAATATAGAAATTAGTAGGTATGATTTCGTTAGTATTATTAATTTTAACATTATTTTCAACCTGCATATCAGAAAGAATGGTTAAGGAATACATTTTTAATTCATTATTAGGTAAATTATAATTTTTTATGGTTTTGATCAGTGTGTTTATTACCCCATACAAATCACTATGAATATTGTCGTTTTCGGCGAAAGTCAGTCTAACCTTTTCGCAAATATCCATATTTTCACTGAATTTAATATATTGTGGTCGATTACCAAACGCAATTAATCGATCTTTAAAACTACCTGTATTATGCTGTGATATGTATATACCTAGTGCGATTGCGTTATATAATGGCAATCCGTGCATGGATTGTGACATATCTACAATGGCAATGTTTTCCATTTCATCTATCGTTATTTTTTTTGAATTCCATAGTTTATCAATCATTAATCGTTCCATATGATTGTTTGGACATTCCCATAATTTATTTACAATAATGTGCTGGACGATTTCATATAATTGTTGCTTGGTGGTTATAACCGCGTTTTCATTTAAAAAATAGTTTAATATATAATTTTCATATTTACTACTACATAATATATCACCGAGATGTGTTTTCTTTTTTAAAAATGCACAGTGATACCTTTTTTTTGCGAGCGTCGGTAGTCTGGTAAAATCAATCTTGTTTGTTTCATGAGATGTCTGCAGTATTTCAACCACATTTAAATGCTTATTTACAAACGACAACATTTTGCGATAATTCATTTCACATTTATTGACCGCTCGACACCATTTCTTATTATTAATATTTTTCTCCGTGCTTACCATTTTAAAATAATGTTTAAACATGTTGTCGGCTAATTTTTCAAATAACCACCCATATTTATTATTGTTTTTACTTTTTCTAGGCAACCATTTTGCTACCAGCGAAAGTTCCACATTGTTTTTTATGTAATGCTGGATTCTTTCTTCTGGTTTATCTTTAAACAAATCATATATTTGCGTAATTTGTTCATGATCGGCTTTTAAATAACGATTTGAAATCTGTATTATTTTCGTAATAAACATATGATTGTCATTTTTTGCTTCACTATTGATATAATCCGCAAATCGTTTCACATCTTTCCAACATCCAATTGATGTTTTATCGGGTAATTTTTTTACAAACCATTCAAATAGTATTACTGCGGTTTCTGGATCTACCTTATACAACTCAAACAATAACATATAAGACAACTTTCTCTCCCCTTTTCCATAATTAATATCCCTGGTATACAATATTAATTTACATACCATCATTATTTCGTTTATATATTTGGGTTTGTTATTAAATAAAAATTTCAATAGAAATTGCCAATTTTGTTTTAAGAGGTGTATATCATCGGTTCTTACCAATTGGAAATTTATTTGTAAAATGTAGTTATAGATATCATCTAATTCAGATAATGTAGAATCATGATCTTTTATCCAACTTTGTTGAATATGTCCTTTTGCACCATATGTATGCATAATTATACATATTAATCTATGTAAATTTAAGTTGTTTTTGATGTTGTAATAATACAAACACAATAAAAAAGGTGTTTTTATTGTGTTTTTATTTTTTAAGGGTTTTATGTTTTTATTTTTTTATTTTTTAAGGGGTTTATGTTTTTATTTTTTAAGGGTTTTTATGTTTTTATTTTTTTATTTTTTTAAGGGGGGTTTTATGTTTTATTCTGGGGGGTATTTTTATTTTTTTAAGGTGTGTTTGTTATTAATCATATTCTTCATCATCACTATCTTCTCCTTCAACATAAGGATATCCATTGATTAATTGATAATATTCTCTTGGCGTTGCCACCGTTTTATAATGCGCGTCGACATTAGTCCACTTGTTTAACCGCAGTTCTTTTTTCTCATTTTTATTCATTTCCTTTACCTCCTCACTTAAATACCAAGGATGAGTTGGATCATTGTCCCTTCTCCATTCAATTTCTGCTATCTTTTTGTCGAGTTCGTCTTCGTCTTCGTATTCCGGTTCGCAGCGTTCAATTGGTGTTGGAATAAACTGCTTGCTAATATTTTCCATCGCTTTTTCACACTTTTCCTTAAAAGTTTTGAAATCACCGGTTTCAACATATTCGCCATATGCCTTCATGACATTTTCATCAGTTGATAGAATATTAGCCAATACTTGATCGTCGACACCATACATGTTTCCGATAATTGACATAACATCCTGACTTACATTCCAATATTCTTCATTGGAAATGTGAGTTGGTGGGCTAATATCAATTACTTTTCTTCGTGTATGTCGTGGTGCTTGTTGATGTTGCACGATATTGACTTGCGTTTGCGTTGGTTTTTCCGCTGTAGATATACCGATTTTCCAAAATCCAGTTCTGCAATATGGCACTATCCATGGAATACCGGCCTTCATATCATTTAAGATATTAACGGCGTTTTCATTATATGCCCATTTACCTTTGGCAAAATGAATGAACGCTTTGTTTTGACGGTCGCTTACATTGACAATGTCAATTCGCTCAATATGACCCACCTTCATAGAGCGGATCACCGCAAATATCTTTTCCTTTGTTACCGATTTAAATACAAACGGAATGCATAACGATATACCGGTTTCATCATTGCTGTTTTGTTGAATTCGTGTTTGCTTGCTCATGGTTGCCATAGATGTCATGTTTTGTTGGTTTTGATTGTGTGTTGCTTGTGTGTTGCTTGTGTGTTGCTTGTTTGTTAGAATGAAATGATTAAGTGTTTCAATAAGTACCATTTTGATATCAATTTATGTTTTTCCTTGTTTTTCTTTGTTTCATTACCAGTTTTTTCCTTGTTTTTCTGCTTTTACGATGCTTTTCTATATATTTAGGCTGGTATATAACATACAATGTATTGATATCATGTAACATTTCCACACTGTTTTCCCAGTAAATATCGTCTATTTTACTTTCATTTGATAAATAATTAAATCCATCTGGATTGGCTATAAAATTATGAATGGATTTCGAATCTACTTGTATGTTGTATTTTAAAATATCTAAACATTTGTATTTTGTGTTATGAAAAGTGGAAAATTTACTGATATAATAAATTAATTTGGTTTTACTTAATGTGTTATTTGTTAAAGATGTCGGCTTTTTTTTGATGTGAATTATGTTATTTACATTATCCAAATAAATGATACATAAATTAACATATGTAGGGGAAGAAGTATAAAACTGTTTATACACCGATTCTTCATCATCTATTTCTTTTATCCATGAATCATCTAATGTATCATTTATATCGTCGATATTACCAATATCATTTATATCACTTATCATATAAAAAATACATTATAAATTATTCGCGATTTATACTTATTTAATGTTTTTATTATGTGTTGATGTAATTAATGTTTGATTATTTAATATTGATGTAATTAATGTTTTATATTTACGGTTGTTCTGGTGGAACCTCTTCATCACTATCTTCAATTACTTCATAAGTATATTGATTTACAATAGAATTTTTTAAATCGTCTTGCTGTTCGTCTGTTAAATCATATTTTCTACTGTATTTTTTAGGCGCTGGTGGCGTCTGGATTGATTGAACCTTTCGGTTTTTCCGGTTTTTCTTGTTTTTATTTTGCTTTGGTTTTACTGTTATTTGATTAAAGTCCATTGCCATTGAATTTAAATTTACAAACTTACTGTTTGTTTCCGATGGGTCAAATGTCGGATCAATTCCCACTTTTGCAGATGACATTGAACCCATCGTATTACGGGTTTTAGTAAATGGTTGATTGTTAGAAGGCGGTTCGTGTTCATCTCGTTTCCATCGGTTATTTGTGGGTAGGTTGGACTGAAACCGTGAATCACGGCTGGATGAGGTGGTGTTATTGTGACTACCTCGTGGAAATACCCGCGTGGATGACTGTGACTGATGATAGGAGGAATCTTTAAATCTTGAGCCAGAATGAAACCGATTGGATGGTTGTCTGTTGGGTTGAGATTGGCCGTGAAAGCGGTTCGATGACATATCTTGAAAACGATTCATACTTGGTAATATTGTAATTAGGGTGTAATTGAAATGTAATTTGTGCGGCTTGTGTAAGTTAATTTATTTTAAATCAATTTAAAGATTAAATTACTTATTAATATGTCTCTTTACAGCTACCCTAGGTTAAGTTACGATATTAGACTTTATATAGTAAAAACATGGATACTTGTTATCTATACTAAATACTAACATATAAGAGACAGCATTTATAAATTGATTTTATAAATATGGATAGTTGTTAATCCAAATATCCATGTTTAACAATTACACTTTGTGTATACCTCGCGTCTGTAAGACAATAACAAAAGCACAGATTATTGATGTGTTAAATAAATATCAATTTGGTAAAATAAAGAAAATTGATATTATAGAGAACAAAGGCAAAAATACAAACATTGTTCATATTTATTACAGTTATTGGTATAAGAACGACTATGTAGATAGTGTCATAGAAAAACTAACTACGCGTTTAAACATAAAAATATTTTACGATGATCCATGGTTTTGGATTGTGTATCTACATAAACTCAGTGATAAAACGCGGTGTAATAAAGATAAAAACAACAATAATTACAAACAAAAATACCGGGACAGAGATAGAAATAAAGATAAAATTAAACAAAAACGCTACTTTATAGATAATCAATAAAAAAATGTATAGGGGGTGTATTTTAATAAAAGTATATAGTTTTTTATTTTTGTAAACAAGGTAGATATTATTTGTGTTGTGTTTAAGGGGAAGATGCGGCAACTCGGGCTTGCCATGGATCGTTTAAATTAAAATCATTATGATAATGAATGCTACGAATTTGGTTTACTTGTGATACGGATTGCGTTGTTTTTATTTCGGTTTTACACTCTTCTTTTATAGATTCTATGCTAATTTGCGTTTTTTGCGTTTGCGTTTGCGGTTGCGTTTGCGCCTGTGTTTCAGGTTCCTTATATTTTGATACATCAATCCAAGGATAGTGTTTACTTACATAACAAATCCAATGACAGTAACCATCATAACCATGATAACCCATGTTTAGTTGGTAGTTTGCGTTTGTTTTGCATATAGAGCAAGGTCCTTTCTTGGACTTCTTTAAAGTCATGTTTGAGCTCTCCATTTTACTGTTGTGTTGTGTTGTTGTGTTTTGTTGTGTTGGATAAGAGTTGAATGCTGATTTATACGAGTACCAATTTATGCTCAATTTTTGACGGGTTAGTTGATTGATTGTTTATTTTATATTATTTTCTAATAATAATATAAAATAATGTCGTTATATGTTTTAAAACGAAAACTAGATAATAAAACCAGACACAATGTTGTTAATTCCGTAGGAGGTGGGTTTAACTTAGCAGTGACAAACACTGGTGTCAATAAAAGCAAATGCTCTTCTGATTATGCAAAAACACCTATTATTCAACAATCCTATCGTAATTTATATAAAACAAGAATCAAACATTTTGTAGATCCTAAAACTACATATAAAAGAATGCCGGAATTTAGTAGCAATCAACACTTGCAAAATAAAACATCCGCCGCCATCAATGATAATAAACAAGGACAAACGCCTACTGATAATAAAATGTTAACCGCAGGAGACCAAATCGCACGAGTAAAAGCCCGTCGTGTTTGCGACTGTAATAGTTATGATGTAGAAGTATCAGGCAATACTGCTTGTTCTACTTCATGCAACTGATTTCTATTAAAATTTCGTATTTTATATCGCCTCATCATACTAGATGCTTTTTTACTAAATAAAATATAATGCCGTATATTGTCGGAAATTCTACCAACGCATGTTTTACATAAATAAGTATGAAACTCGTAGTTTTTATTTAAATAGTGTGTTCTATCAAATAATAATGTTTTAGATGTAAAACTAGCACACATTATACAAGAATGTATCCATCCTATTTTTGGCATATGGGATGGTTCATATAACTCAACCTTTTCAAATACAAATACATCATTATTTAATGATGTAATTGGTGTACATCTTTGCTTCTTAAAATAATTCATTTATTTAGGCTGGTAAATTATTATTAATTAAAATCCGAATATTGCTTGAATGTGGCTTGAATATTGCTTGAATGTGGCTTGAATATTGCTTGAATATTAATTGATTACACAGACGCGTAAATTTGCGTCCATGATCGTGCAGTTTCGTTGTATTTTTCGCGTTCATTTACATACTCATCCGCAATATCCACGACAAGAGGATCGTCTGGATTGGGGTCGGTTAATAAACTACAAATTGAAAGCAACACTTTCGTAATAGTTAAAGCAGGACTCCAATTTTCTTTAAATATATCCAAACATATAAACCCACCGCTATTTATATTTGGATGATAGATTTTAGTTAAAAACCTTACTTTCGGCGGTTTAAATGGGTAATTTTTGGGAAATTGTATGTCTAAATTAAAAATACCACCTTCGTATACGGTTTCAGTTGGACCAATAATGGTTCCTTCCCAATGGAAAAGGTCGTCCCCCGATGGGCCGGCGCTACAATTATCTGGTGGATCTTTTACTAATATAGATAGTTCTTTTTGAATACGAGCTGCTGTTGACATTATTTATATTTAATTAATATAATTAAATATAAGCATTTAGATTGTTTTTATAAATAATATAAAAAATTATAAGTGGTATAAGTATTATTAGGTTATTATCTATTATTATTTGTAATTATATACTATCGTTTGGTTAATATCTGTAATCATAATCATCACTGTAATATTCTTCCCCATCGCTTACAGATGCGTTGTCTCGTGAATCACGCCCGCCGTCATCATCGCTATAACTATCTTCATAATATTGCGATTCTTCTTCATCTTCATAATCACCCCATAATTTCGGGCTGGATGGTGTAGATGTGTTTAAATTAAACAATTGCGAGTTATACTGATTTTTATAATTAAATTTGTGATATGATGATTTTTGAACGGGATTTTCGTTTTTTAAGTTGATTGGCACCATTCCATCATTTTCTTTGGGTTTAATTACTTGTTTTTCAAATTTTTCTTCTGTAACAACGGCATCACTTAGCTTTTTACCCCAAGCACCTTGTAGTGATGGTTTGGAAGTAACTGGTGTGGGCGCAGGTTTAGATACACTTGCAGTTGCGGATAGTGGTGGAAACTCTAGGGTAGGTTCCGGTTGTTTTTGATGATGTGGTTGTTGTAAATGATGCTGCTGCTGTTCTCGCGAACGCCATTGAGAGCGTGGGTTTTCCCATCGAGTGCGTGGTGTTTCGGTTTCCGTATTATCCAATGCGGAAAATGAATTTTGTTTTGCGTTTTTATATCCACGCGACGATGATATTGGTGATGATTTTAAACTGTTAAATCGAGAATTTGTAGGTTGCCTTGGCTGTCTTGGCTGCCTTTGTCGATTTTGATAGGTTCGTTGTCTTGAATTGCCGGCTCTGCTTACAGTTTCCCATCCCCCACCTTCAGGCGCGTTTTGTTCGCGTCGTGGTTCCTGATTACGCATATTTCTTCTGTAATTACCACCACTTCGGTTATAATTGTCGCGACGGTTATTGTTATTATTGTTATTGCGAGTGTTATTGTTATAAGTAGGTGAATTAGATTGACGAAACATATTTTTGTTGTTTTGGATTGTGTTGTAGTTGGCTGAGGTTAATTGGTGTGTAATAGTATTATAGTTACTGATAAGATGGTTGGTTAATTTAATTTCAATTTAATTATTAATTGTTTTCAATTTTATATTTTAATAGATATATAAATGAACTCTTCTATGTTTGGAAAAAACGATGAACCAATTACAGCATCAAATCATATGATAAACAAGAAAAATATATATTTGTATCGTTCGCGTAATAACAATCAACCGCAAATTAAAATGGCGACTACCTCTACGATTAACACAGTTAAAAGTTATGATACCTTTCTATCGACCGTAAAAGGATATAAACAGTGTAGCGATTTAAGTTGCAATTACACCACTTATTTAGAAAACAATACCGATAAAATCAAAACGGACACTATGGATGATTGGTATGTTACTACGGTTAATTATACTGGATTACAATTAGATGCTTCTAATAATCCATTGGAGAAAAGTGAGATGTTGGGAGGAACCAATTGGCCGTATAGCAATACAAGAGGTGGCGAAACCGATTGTGGATTGAAAACTCCTTATTTTGTAGATAATTATACTTACTTTAATAAAGATGTTTCAAATCAAACTGTATATACGCAAAATGGAACCGGTGCTTTTAAGAAAAACAATGTATTGGTATATGCCAAAAATAAGTCACTTGAATTTCCAAATACTAAATTAACGGAGTAATGTGTGATGGGGGATAAGCGATTTAATAATATGTGCTGGAATTATATATGCCCCGCAAATCATCATCTGTGGGTGTTTTACAAAAATTAATATCCAAATCACAAAATACGATAGGGTTTAATAGTGGGGGTGGCGGTGGTAATTCTGCGTTGGTTCAAAAGCTACAGTCTTATATTGATGTAAATGTTAAACCACAGTTTATCACCGACTACTTAAATAATAATACGGATGATTTAGATAATTATATATTAACTGATTACACAAATGTTATTAATAATTTAAGCAAGTATTTAAGTGATTCGGATACTAGTTATTTAGCAAGTATTGGTATTTCGATTTTGCAGATTACAACAAAAGGTCGCAGTGATTTTAGAGTGTTATCTGAGCAGATTGAACGGTTAGAAGAACGAGTGGATGAATTGGGTGGTAATTTATTGCCTCGTCAAGCACCGGAGGTTATTAGGGCGGTTATTGAAGCCGATGTTTCACTTGATGTGCGGTATTTGTTATATATTCAAAAATATGGCGTTCCTCCTGGTGGGGTGTTTGATCCGGTTTTACTTGCGGAATTTGATGGAGCAGACAATGATTAAGTTGAAAATATTAAAAATACTAAAAAATATATGAAAACAACCTATAATATACATATAAATACAAGTAAACATGAGTGATTCCCGACAACATAAAAAAGCTCTTAAGGATATTGAAACTTATGTAGAACATCTTAAAAATATTATAAATGAAATGGATAAAACCTTGTCAGATACAAATACATCTCTCCCTTTTTCACGAAATAATCAATCCAGAATAGCCGGAGTATCCGGTTCTGTGCGGGATGTTTCGTATTATAATTGGACGAATTCTTTGCGACGATAAAAAATGACAGGTTATATGTATTGTATGGTGTTGTGTTGTATGGCGTTGTGTTGTATGGTGTGGTGTTATGGCATTGTAATAATGCTATTTTTGTGCTACTTGTTGTTTTAGTTTTTCTATTTCCTTTTGCTGTTTTAACACGACATCTTCCAATGTTCCTATAATATTTTCCAGATTTTCAGTCGATTTATTTGCATACCATAATCCGTTTTTATTAACAAATGGTCCTATATCAAAATATGTATTTCGAAAAGCATTGATTTGTTGTATTAAATATTCAAACGATTCGCATGTAAACCGGTGAAATTGTATATTTTCTACATAATATTGCGTGGTCTTTCCATTGTATTTGCTTATAAAATTATTTAGTTTTTCCAAGTCATTAATATTGAAGTGTTCAATATTTTCGATGATTTGATGATGTTGTTTAAGTGTATTGATATCCATTGTTAATACTTAATATGATAATATATTGCTTACTACCTAAGCATTATATTATTTTAAATCAATTTACAGCAAGTTGGGCTTACTATATGGAGAGTTGATTGGTTGGTTTATTCGTTTGTTTTTTTAATGGATAATACGCATTATTACTATAAAAACGGAAATGTTTGCTTCTTATAATTTAGACAATTGGCCTCTTGTTTATATTAAGTTAAGAGGTGATATTAAAAGTTATGTAGATTATAAACAATTTACCGATACATGGTTGGCTTTATACAATCGATTGGAGCCATTTACAATGCTATTTGATGCTTGTGAATTTGGTGATGTAAGTATATTTTATGCTATTAAAATGGCAATGTTTATTAAAAAAATAAAACGAAAACGACCACAATATTTACAAAAAAGTGTAATTATGTTGCAAAGTAAATGGCTGAAACATTTAGTTGGGCTGATGTTTTTTATAGAAAAACCCGCCGCACCGGTTTATGTATATTACAAGGACGAACATGGCGATAAACCAATAAATGATTTAGTTAGTTTAGTTGAAAAGGGAGAGATAGATATGTTTCACAAGTATTTACCGTCGCGATAACTTAACTGTGTATTATTATAATTATACAATTATACAATTATACAATTATACAGTTATACAATTATATAATTATAATATATGGGAGCAGGAATACTACCATTTACAATACACAAAGGAAAAGTGTTATTTTTGTTTGGGAGAGAAAACAAAGATAAATATACCAGCGATATATCAAAAAAAGGAATGTGGTCTGATTTTGGTGGAAGTCGGGATGGTGTAGAAACATATAAACAAACGGCAATCCGCGAAGGTTTTGAAGAAACTTCTGGATTTCTTGGCGATGAAAACCATATTACACAATTAATTGATGAAAAATGTGTTAAAGAAATAGAACATCACAAGTATAAAACATTTGTAGTGTATGTGCCATATAACGATACTGTTGTAAAAGATTTCAGGAAAAACTTTCTATATGTTAGAAAAAATAAGCCAGAGTTATATAATAAAACTGGGTTATACGAAAAAGATATGATTAAATGGGTGCCATATGATAAACTATATAATTTTAAACACGACGCTCGTGTTTTTTATCGTGGTATTATTAGTAAATTAATACGGGCGTTTTAAAAAAATGGGTGTATGGAGAGTTCGGATTTAACATACACTTTGGCCGGTGTTTTATGATTGTTGTTATTGTTGTTATTGTTATTGTTATTGTTATTGTTATTGTTATTGTTATTGTTATTGCTATTGTTACTTTGTGTTTTAATAACTTCTTTATATTTACTACAAGATTGCACATGAGAAAACATTTCATGTGTTGATTTTAAAAAGGTTTTTCTACAATAAAAACAAGTCCTGGCCACTGGCATTTAAAATTATTAAATATAATAATTTTAAATAATAATTATGAAATAGAAATAGTATCACATATAATATCTATTGAAGTTTATAAAATTTATTGAAGTTTAGATGATTTATTTTTTTTGTTTGTTAATTAAACGAGCGTTATTTGTATTTTCCATACATGGGCATCAAATATATTTCGATTTCCACTTACATCGGTTGTTTGTTGTGTAATATTGAAACTGTTATTAGCGGGGTTACCCATCCATCCATAACATCCGGGTGAAGGCACGCCTAATGAAAGAGAACCACCCGGAAAAATATCCGATAATTCCAAGTCATTTAATGTATTGGTAACATTTCCACTTGCGTCGGTTAATGCCTCAAAGTCCAAATTTATATAATTTCTAATGTAAAAATTGATTTTATCGCCAGGTAGAAACGGCAATTTATACACAAATGTTTTTATATTTTGTTGGTCGCCACTTAAATCGGACATTTCCACCATTCGTTGTCGTCTTGTAGCATTATTACTAATATCGGCAAACATTTGCTCATACATTGTTTTTAATATTGTATTTGACACACCATCGCTTACATTTTGTGACGCATCAATGCTTGTTTCTACGCCGTTTAATTTTTGCGTGGATAAAGCGATTGACCCATTACCCGATACATCGCCGCCAAGTGTTTCATTTATTTGTGACGCAAGCACATATACATTTGCGTCGGATTCAATGTAATTTATTAGGTTGGTTTCATCTTTAATAAAAGTTTGTGATAAAGGATTGCCTAATAAATGTGTGCACAATACTCGTATCATACATTCTGCATAATTGGTTCCGGTTAATCCAGTTAATGATGATGTATATATATTTTGAGAGGGGTCTTGACCTTGCACAGCCGGCCCAACAGGAACATTTTTACTGGGGTCGCTATTGTTAAATATTAAATTGGAATCTTTTAATAATACCCTGGAAATAAACTCACTAAAATTGGAAACATAATACTCTTGGTTTGTTTCGTTTCCAGAATTATCTGCGCGAGCCCAAAATAAACTGCTACCGCCACTTAAATCGCCAATTAAAAACAAATTTTCCAGACGGGAAGCCGATACATCTGTGGTGGAGCATCTCCATACTAAATGATGATCGACCAAATCTTCTGCCGGAAGTTCGCCAAATAATGTAAGGTCTCCACTCATGTCAAATACCACTGGGATTTCAAATATTAAATTACCACTCATATGTAGATATATATTATGAAAATATAATTATAAATACATAATTATAAATACATAATTATAAATACATAATTATAAATACAAAATAACATATCTGTTGTATATAAATGGCGAAGAAAACGATGCGTAAAAAAAGAAAAGGAAAAGCGAAAGCGAAAGCGAAAGCAAAAACGCGTAAACAACAATTTTTATACAATCCAAATAACCCCAAAAAAAGTTTTGATGTGTATATTGATAAAAATCCCGATGATACGATTCATATTAAATATACGACTGTAGATGATGTAAAACAGACGATCGAAAAATTGGAACGACTTTATAAACAAGGAAAATATCCTCATAAAAGGATATGGCAAGTAGGTATGATAATGAAAGTAAGGTTAGAAGCTATGAAAAAACATAAAAAAACACTTTATAAAAAAGCCAAACATGTTGGAGCACGATTTTCACTTGCCAATAAATACTTTAAGTTTTTAAGTAAGCGAACCAAATTACCTAATGAAAAAAGACGGCAATTTACTTTTGTGTTTTAGGGTGTATATGTGTGCGGGGCGTGTGAGTGCGTGGGTGTGCGGGATGTGGTGTATAAATCAATCAACCAACACATTAATATTCCAGATAGTTTCATGGATATTGTATTTATTTAATTCGGGTGGTGGTGTAATGATGCATTGGAAATTTAAGATAAAATGTTTGTTGTTTGTATCTAATATTTGCTTTAATTCATTTAGTCGATCGGGATTATTGTAGGTTTCAATATCTAAAAATTGATAAATCATATCATTTATTTTTTCCTCTATTGCTTGATTTAACCGGTTTAAATGTTTAAAAGGCTGTGTTAAATTACTAACTTTAAATATTTTATAAGAAAGCATGGATATATAGTGTTCTTGTAGTGTTTGAACCGGTGTGTTGTATTTAGTTTGTGTAATATTATTAAATTTATATGATAAAGCAGATTTAATATTATTAAATAGTTTTAGTGTTAACATCGGTTTAATTTGTATAGACGATTGATTAATTGAAACGGTATCGTCATCTTGAATAGAAAAAGTTTTTCGTAACAATTCACCATCAATTGTTTTGATGGCTTCCAAATGGTGCTCATCTCTCCCATTTTTATCTTTTAAATTGGGAGAGATGTTTAGTTTCATAATAGAATATTTCGACAAATCCATTTATTATATACATCCAAAGATATTAAATATATTGAGAATGCGTAGTTGAAAATGTGTATGTGCAGTTAAGACATGTATTTACTTTTCGTATAAAATATCAAACTCAAGTGCAAACGAATAATCATTGTAATTCATATCTATTTCCATACCATATTCATCTATTAATTGAATGTGTAACTTATCAATATTTACAGGACCGAAATAATGGCGTTTTTTGGTGATTTTATCGGATGTATCATCAAACAATACAGCGCCCTTTCCTTCTCGCATGGGTATGCGTGCCAATATATGCTTTCTTAAAAACGAATTTTCATATAATATAGTGCATACATCTTGTGTGGTATTTTTAAAATCATTAATACATAGAAATATATATTTACATCCCGCCAAATCAACCGTTCCTTCGCTAGTATACGACTGCTGTCCTTTATAATGCCTTTTTCTAAATCCCAACACCCATCCCAGCGTTTTCATAGGAGGTGCGTTTTGATGCACCAGATTTTGGAAATCCAACTCTAAACGGTCTCCGTCCGTGGCACCCGCAATAGTTGTCCGCATGGTATTGGAATTGATAGAAATCGTGCACCCCGCATAACTTAAGGTATTTGTGTCTGTATTAACTCCATTTAAAGCAGTTTCCAGTGGTATGGTATCGTAGTTTCCGCTCGGTATTTTAATGGTGGCGGATACACTGGTGCCACTAGATGGTGTTTTGGTTATTTTAAAGCCATTGGTGCCTAATGTTTCAGACACAACATGTTGTATGTTGGCTATTTCCATTGACGACATTTTCATGGAAATTACATTTTTTAAGGGTGTTGCCAGATTGACAACGAAATTGGAACTTTTTGAACTAAAATAGTTTTTTCTAAATTTGGAATCAATACTGATTTGCGTAGTAATAATGTTTCGTCGAAGATCATTTACGATACCTTGATTAATAGGACTTACATAAACTGATTCCAATTCTTTATTTTTGCGTTCTTTTACAACTGAAGACAATTGTTTGATATCTTGTTGCAAATCAGCAATGGAATACGACTCATCCATTATACCAGCTAAATTATTGGCGCCTTTGATATTTAACTTGTCTTTTAAGGAAAAATGTATGCGTTTTATGAAATCAACTATCTGGCTTTTTTCTTGCAAAGTTAAGTTGAGTTGTGTAATGGCTTGGATTTTCTTATCTACATGCTGCTTTAAAGTAAAATAATCATATTGTTCTTTATCAGGAAGTCGTATAAATACCTTCATGTCGTCAATTGTATAATTGTCTACATTTAAATCGATGTTTAGTTTGTCTATTGTGGCAGTAGTGCGTGACTGTCGCTGACGGCTTAAATGGGTCTGGCTGGCATCACTTATCTTACTATGCTTATTATCTATATTATTAGACTTGGAGTTATTCATTTATAATAAAAAAATATTATATTAATCATTTGCTAATTTAATATTTTAATTAATTGTTATTGTTAGTTGTAGTTGTTGTTGTTGTTATTTGTCACTGTTTGTTATTTATTGTGGTTATATAATTAAGCATTTTTCTGCGTAAATTCCGCCATTTCCTTTTCATATCGCTCCTTATCCTTAAGATTCATTTTTTCATACTTTTTCTTTTTATCAGCGGAAAGCTTTTGCCACATTTTTCCTAGTTCCTTTGCCACTTCGCCAATGTTAACCTTTCCACCCTTCTTTTTCTCCTTTTCCAACAAAGCAGGACGCTTTTCATCGCAGTAAAAGAAGTAAGCCGACTTTGCTTTTTTAGGCGTATTTTTATTTTTCTTTGCCTTCATTTTCATTTTCTCCCCCACAAACTTCTCCATTAATTCATTGATTTTATCGGAATGACCCAATTCCAAGCAAACTGCGCGAAGCAGAGAGGCATGGGATTCATACCAATTATCGTATAGACTGACAGTATTATTATGAAATAGTAAACTCATGATGATTATAATTAATTATTAATGATTATATTTAAATCAATTTTATATTATATTAACTTTTTCATTAATTGTTATGGTGATTTTATGTAAAATTGATTTAAAAACAAAATAAATATTTTGTTATAAATTTTATTATTATAGTTTGGTATAATAATCATGGATGGCGATAAAAACAAAGTCGAGGCAAGCGATTTAGATGCTCGGTGTTTAAAGGAAATGATTGATGAGTTTAATACAGAAGCGTCTCGTTTACATAAGCAAGCACAGTTATTGGCCGACAAAGAAGAAAAAGAGTTTATTGAAGCTTTGCATAGAAATGGTATTGTGGTTCATAATGATAAAACCCCAACCGTATTAGACAAACATACCAACAAAATAATAGACATTAGTGGTAATGAGGCATAGAAAGGTTATGTATTTTATTTAAGGTCGCTTACGCTATAACATTGTAATAAATCAGTGCGTGCAGATGTTTTGGCAGTGGCACATTGTTGTGATGTAATTTGCCCGTCATCTATCATTTTTCGCAAGGATTGTTGTGCGTCTATATTTGTTTTATTTAGAATAAGTGCTTTGTAAAATGTTTTGGAAATTAAGGTATAATCTACCGAACTGGCTTCTTGTAACTTGACGGCTTGATTATAGTAAAAAGTGGAATCTTTGTTTTTTAAATAATGTTTGTAATCGGTATATTGTGTATGTGCCATTATATGATATAATATATAATCATAAATAAAAATTTATTAATAATTTATTAATATGTTTTAACTTAGTTTCATCGCTAAAAATGGAACTCTATATTTTAAATTATTTTATAAGAATATAATATATGGATGACTACAAAGCCGTATTTGATAAATCAGACATGAATGGTAGCAAGTCTATTAATTTTGAAGAATTTAATAACTTGCTAGTTAGTGTATTAAATATGGCGAATATTGCACAAGACGAAAATGGACAGTGGTAGGGAATTTATCCTGTAGGTGAATTACAAGATTTGATATCCGGTAATGCTTCCACTTTTTCTCCAGAAATACCTGGTCAGTTAAACTTTCAAGAATTTTATAAGCTTTTTAAAGGTTGGGTAGATCATATTATTAGGCTAAATCAATATGCTTTAACCAATGGAACATACATAACTAAAGAAGATTTGACTACGAAAATAATACATGATTTATTGCCAGGATTAGTTACTGGAAAATATCATATAAATCCAATATCGCAATCTAATACAAGTGCAAATGCTAATGTAAATGCTAATGTAAATGCTAATGTAAATGCTAATGCAAATGCTAATGCAAATGCTAATGTAAATGCTAATGCAAATGCTAATGCAAATGCTAATGTAAATGCTAATGCTAATGCTAATGCAAATCCATTAGCAGCCCTTGCGCCCATGCATCGTATTCGCATGTTAGAAGAAGCAAAAAAATCCATAAATATTAATGAGACAGGATATGACATCATAGGGGCGACTGAAAATAAAAATATTAAAGAGTTTATTTTAGAAACTATGAATGAAGGCGAAACGCCTATAATTATGAAAGTATTAAACGCAAATTCAACAACTGGTAGCCATTATTTACTAACATACGAAGATTTAAGTGAAATGGCCGGCGACCAGGATTTTAATAAACTAACTGTATTCCCATGTTATGAAGCAAATGGCAAGGCTACTCGCACCGCGCGGTCGATCTCCGAAGGACGAAGCAGAAGGCGCGGTTCCCGCCAAGATAATATCAACAAACAAGACCCTTTAATATCAATAAATAATATTATCGGTCGTCGTTTTTATGTTTACCAAAGTGATTTTTTTAGTGTTATTAACAGTTTCGAAAGTAACGATGACCCAATACTCTATTTAGTTTTCATTAAAGATAACGACTTAACGGTTCCTTCAGTAGCAAGATTACCATTTGACGAATATGCCATTGGATATGACCATTGTGGCAAAGGCGTGGAGCCAGAACAAATTTGGTCAGTTTACAGAGGTAATCCAATTGACACTCCCGTCGCATCGAGCGCAGGTAAAACAACCACAGGAGGGAAACGGAAAAAGAGAAAAACACGCCATAGAAAAACTAGCAAAACAAAATCAAAAACAAAAAAACGTTCTAGAATAATATACAATCGTAAAAAAAGAAAACAAAAACGAAAAACAACAAAACAAAAACGAAAAACAACAAAAACGAAAAACAACAAAACAAAAAAAACTCGTAAACATTGATTTATTTTACTGATATGTATTTTCAATATACACATCAGTACATTATTCATTTTCATCCGCAATTATTATACATTTTTTATGGCTACTATTATTTACATAGTGGTGTATATATTATCATAAAAAAGCATAGTAATGGAAACAGCATCAATGAAATCGTTAATAATTTAAAAGGAATGTAAGCAGATACAGTGATGCATTTAAAACATCTGGATTTCTTTTTTTCTTTTACATGTTCTTGATTGATATTATAACTAACAAATACATTATCATAAATATCATCAGCAGATTCAGGTAAATACTTAAAATACAATTCTTCAAATTCATTGTCCAAATTCATTAAAAACTCCATTGCCACACAATTAAGAACCATATCGTATAAGTTGTCTTCTTTAAATATAATCCATAGATTTGCTAGATTAACAAACAAGTTAAATCCAAACTCTTGAAAGGTGTCAATCATTACCAAAACATCTACACTAGGTGTCAATTTCTGCAGACGAGTGCGGTCCGTTAAATTATCCCACAGAAAAAAAGAGCGGACAAAGTAAAGCGATGATACACCAAACATGATTAACTTTTTTTTCCAATCGGATTCGCTGGGACACAATCGTCCATCGTAATTATCTACTTCATTGGCGACGATGGCGATATAAATCGACCATTGTGCCATAAATATCATTATTGGTAACGCAGTCAGTAATGAAAATACATGACTACAATAAAATGCGTTTTTTTGCTTTAATTTTTCATTTCTATATCCACGGTTAAGATGGTATTTAAACAAAGAAAACATACCGAATTTGGGGTCTGTAATTATGATATCGGCCTTTTCAGATTGAGTCAACTCTTGTTCTTCAATTGTAAAGCCACGCGAAGGTGTAGTGCAGTCCGGTATGATTTTTCTACTGTGTTCGGTTCCTATTAACAGGTCGTCATGCATTTTAGCATATAAATGATTGCATAAAAAGACGCAATTGTCATATATTATAGAGCATATTGAAGGTTTATTATTGATATCCATTTACTTATTTTTAAAACATATATTTAACTTATTTTAGTTATTATTTTGCTGGGTGGGTTGTTGGGGGTTGTTGGGGTATGTTTTGTGGGTTGTTGGGGAGAGATAATTAAATTGCGCAAAGCATTTAAGCAGTTATTGGTGTGTTTTATTATTATAGTATGGATTCATATTCTGCGATGTTGGGTAATGGTAATGTTAATGTTAATGTAAATAATACACCAATGCTTAAATCGGTTGGTGACGCTATTACGCTGGTTTTTTATTTAATTATATTTGGACTGTATTTCTGCTTTTTTTATTGTGTTAAAAACCGCGAATATTAAATTTATAATAAAAACAACTTAAATAAATATAGTTATAGAATAATAGGCAGATGTAGTGCGAATGAAATGCTCGAATAGCTCAGTTGGTTAGAGCGTGCGACTGTTAATCGCGAGGTCACAGGTTCAATCCCTGTTTTGAGCGCTAGGTGGCGACCTAATAATACGCAGGGTATGTAGCTTTAATTGGATGATTTATTATTAAGGGTAAGTGGCTTTGTTGGCTGAAAAGAAAAAAGAAAGAAAATAGAATGTAAAGAAGTAAAGAAGTAAAGAAAAAAAGAAAAGGGTATGTGGCATTGTTGGCTAAGGTTAGCCGGATATAGCTCAGTTGGTAGAGCGATTGACTGTAGATCAATTGGTCGTGTGTTCGATTCACACTGTCCGGAGATGGTCTAATATTAAATTCGAGAGAATTTTAAATAGTCAGACCTTTATTTTACTTAATTAATACATTAATAAATACATTAATAAATTATATTAATAATACGCGTTGCGTTGTATTGTTAGAACGACTATTTGCCCGAGAGGTCTAAGGGGCCCGACTTAAGATCGGGTGTATTCGTACGCGTGGGTTCGAACCCCACAATAGTCATTTATCTGCTCGGTTAGCTCAGTTGGTAGAGCACGGGTCTTATGAGCCCGGGGTCGTGGGTTCGAACCCCACATTGAGCAATTTTTTAATAATATTTACTATATCCAATTGTTTAGTAAATATTAAAATAAGTATTGTATGCTTTTTATTAAATATCATTTTATTAAATTAATAAAATTATATAAAATAAAGCACATAAGTGATATAAATATAAAAAATACAGATACAAATGGCAGGCGAATGGTTGTTAATTACACATATTGCTTGTTTGTTTCCTATCGGCACACTTTTATGGAACTATAAAGTTAGAAAGGAAAAAGATAGTTTGTTTTTGATTTCTCGATATTTATATACTTTGTTTTTTTCATTAATGTATCATTCATACCATATTACAAATAAAACATTTATTGATTTGCATGAAGATTATAGGTATATATGGGGGTTTTTAGATAGTCATCAATCCGCTAGTTTAGTGATTACTACCATATTGTTTTGTTGTAGAATTAGAGAACCATGGATTTATATTATATCAAATATGTGTGATACATTTTTACTAGCGATAAACTTTTTTAGTTTGTATATTCTCAACATATATTTACTTACAATCATTACATTTGTAGTATTTATTTTTAAATATAAAACCATTATACGGTTTTTTAAATATTTTCGCATCACAAGTGTCTCGTGTTTATCTTGTTGTGGGCTGTCGATTTTCTGCTATTATAGCTCCGAAGACGACTCGAAATATGTGCTTTATCATTCCATGTGGCATGTTTTTATATTTACTTCCGCTGGGTTAGGCATGATATTGCGGTTTAAATTAAATAACAAGTTGTATCCGGTTAGAACTAGAGAAACGCTAAACTCGATTTGATGTGTGTTGTGTGTTGTGTGTTGTGTGTTGTGTGTTGTGTGTTGTGTGTTGTGTGTTGTGTGTTGTGTGTTGTGTGTTGTGTGTTGTGTGTATGTTGTCTTTTATTTTGACTGGTTGATTGCCTGTGCTTTGATTCGGTTAAGACGATCCATCTGTCCTATTTTATTTTGCATATTTACCTTGTCTGTTGTAGTAACACCATCTCGTCGCTGCTGATCAGTTATATTTGACATATTGTGTGTGGTTGCTTGTGGATGATTGTATGTTTTTAATTTGCGGTTTGAACCGTTTGGCGTGCCAAAGTTTAATGTGTTGTAATAGCTGTTTTTTATACTGTTTGGGTATTCGTATCTGGATTGTAATGCTTTAACTTGATTGGGGCGAGGTGGAGCCGCACGCGGTTGTGATATTCCAATATTTTTTCCTAATGTTGTCATTTATATACATTAACATATTAATTTTGTAAAATGATAAACAACGAAATAATAATGATAAATAATAATTAAAATATATTAAATAAGTAGTGAGATAATTATATAAACCAGTTTAGTTTTATGAATATTACTAGAATTAAAAAAATTAAAGATCGCGGCTACAGCAAACTAGTCGACAACGGTATGTTTCAATACGGAGAGAATAGTGATAGGAAAACCATTTTCTCGTTTTGTAAAAAAGACGATGAAACTGCTATTGTTTATTTGGAGTATGATAAGTTGTTAAACAAATATGTGTTTTCTTATCCTATGAAAGGCACTATGATTAATTATAATGCCAAGTTTACTACACTAGCGAGAGCAGAAGAATATGTGGATTACATATTAAATCAAGATGCGATTGCTTAATTTTATAAATTGATTTAATTAATTCTTTAATTTAAAGACATTAATTAAAATACTTATCAATCTAAAACAAGGCGTGTAAATATGGCAACAACACAACAAGTAAACGCAACGGCAGAGGAACAAGTAAACGCTACGGTGGAGGAAGAGCAATCAAAATCATGTGGTGTATGTTATGAGGAATTATGTGTGGAAAACACAGTGGCTACTTTATGCAACCATTTGTTTTGTAAAAATTGCTTCTTTAAGTGGTTAAAAGAATCGAAAACATGTCCGTTATGTCGGAAAAACTATGTGGATTATTCCAAATGGGATTATCATGGTATTAATATGGCGGCAGCCACCGATGAGTTTAAAATGTTTAGAGATGTTATTAATCGAACCAGAAATACATTGGTGGACCGTTACGCGGAAACCGAACGACTCGAGAAAAACATTCAAAGAATGAAAACATATATCGAAGAACACAACCGACAAGTGACGAAAATTCGCAATTGTTCTATACGAGCCGGTGAAGATTTGGAATATAAAAGAGGATATTATAGTGCGTGTCATTTTCCGATTACCGAGTTGGATTTATATAACTATATCTATTCAAATGATGAAAGTAATCACTGGAAACATGGATTTGAAAATGGGTTTCATGAAAGGTATAAATTTTATATAAGTAATAACTACAAGTATATTGTGGACCCATATGTATTTAACGCCAGAAGGCATTTGGAACGGTTGTTTCATAATTCTGAGATTAGTTCAGACACATATGATAATTGTAAAAATAATTTGGTGAGTTTGATAAAACTGTTGTCTCGTTTATTAAGTGATCGTGCGTTTCATGAGTTGTTTAAGCAAGGTGTTATTAAAGATGGGTGTAAGAAAACAATTGTAGGCATGCCGTATAAGTGTTTTATGGATGATGTGGATGGTAAGATGCTGCATATACGAAATATATATGTGGATTTTATGTGGGTTCAAGAAGAGAAGACATTTTATAAGCTGCCGTCTTTTAAAGATAAACATGGTGACATGTATTACTTTAAGTATGAAGTGAAATTAGGGAAAAGTTTGGAAAAATCATTTTCAAATACGCCATCGCATTTACAAAACAATGAAAATAAAAATAAAAATAAAAATGAAAATGAAAATGAAAATGAAAATGAAAATGAAAATGAAAATAAAAGTAAGGCGGTTCCCTCAGAGATACATGATCTAGTAGATGAATTGACGCGACAAGTGGAAGTAAAGTATGGTGAAAAAATGCGAGTATAAAAAAGTAAAAGTAAAAAGTAAATAAAAATACTGTTAATGTAAAATATAGATATAACTTATGACACAGCAAAATGAAACATGCGCATATAATTTTTTAAAAAAAGTATACGATATTTATGTTCCTATACATGGTTTAGAAACAATTAATGGCATATTTAAAAACTTAACCGATAAGCATCTATTAAACATGATAAAAATTTATAAAAATGTGGTATTTGAACGGGAATATAAAATTAAACAATACATTAATAAGGAAGATTTTATTAAGCACGATGACATGATATTTGCCGCCAAGATTTATGTAAATGCCATACAAAATTATTTGTATGAGTAATTAGTAGTTAGTAATTAGTAGTTAGTAGTTAGTAATTAGTAGTTACATAAATTGATTAAGAAAAAAGGTTTAAAACAAACACCAATTATTAAGTATTAAGTAATTATGAGTTTAAGTGCGTCTACCAAATTAACCCAAGGTCAATCTAGTATGATTAACAACACCAAATTAAGTGGCAGTATCCGACTGTTGATGGAAGATGGAAAATCTTATGAGGAAGCAATCGCAGAAACATTGGAAAATGAAGGATGGGAAATGATTGAAACAGAAGATTCATTGGAGTTTTACAATAATAAAACCAAGCAAGTTGCCGTTGCGACTCCATATGGCAATATTTATGTTCCTACTACGCAAGATCCTTTTATGGTGAATGCGTTTCGTGTGGTGCAGCACGGTAATATGTACTATTCAGTTGAACCCAATGAATGGAGTAGCGTATATGATTCCAGAAATGGCAATCGTTTGTTGAAAAATATTGTTTATCGTGAAAAAAGAAATATGAAGCGAAACAAAAAGAAAAATGGACTAAACTATAGTTCATATCAATAGAAACAAAGGGATAATTGATAAGCAATAATTGATAAGTAATAATCGAAAATAAATAAAAAATACTATACTATTTTTTATTTATGTTTGTTGTTAGGATGGTTTTGGTAAGTGGGGTTAGGATGGCTATTTTCCGGTGGAACCATGCCCACCAGTGCCTCGCACAGTGGCGTCTAATGTTTCCACCACTTCTATTTCAAATGGTTCCAAAGTGGGCATGCATATTTGAAAATAGCGATTGTGTTGCTTCATTTCTACATCTGTGTTGTGACAATCTACAGCGGCCATTAAATTTCCACGATATCCACTATCTATAATTCCCACATTATTTGATAGGCGAAAAGGCGTTTTATATATACTAGAACGCACATTTAAAGTATACGCATGAGGAGATAACGCTGGTGCTGGTGCTGGTGCTGGTGTTTGATGTGTGTCGTCTTTTACCATTTTATAAGCAGCAGCTTTTACTTTTAAATCTACCAGTCGAGTGACAAAATGTAGTTTAGCCGTGGAGGTGGCTGAAGAGGGAACCGCAAATGATACTGTTTCAGGACATAGTAAATCAAAGCCGGAATCTGGGTGGGAGGAATTTAAGTTATTATTCCATTTTTCCACCCTTTTTATATATTCCTTTTTTAATGCTTCGTCTTCGACTTTTAAATACAACTTGAATTGAACACTCATTATTATAATTTATTATATTTGTGTCTATTTAAATGATTTCTATATAATGTTTGGAGATGAAATGAGTTGGTGTGTGGATGGTTTGTTGTGTGGATAGGTTGGGGTATTGGATATGATTATTGTTTATAATGGGTTTGTAAATTAATGGAAAACATATTACGATACATTGTTCGTCTGTTTAATTTATCTTGGCGTTTTTTTTCTATATTATCAAATAAGGTTTCAAACTGTGATTCCCAATATAATAACTCTTTTTCTTGTTGTTCTATGGATGGTGGAGGGGGTTTTACATTATTGGATTGTTTTTTTGATGTGGTGATGTTTGTTGTTGGTAAAACCGTAAATAATCGCATTTTGTTGTAATAAGGCATTATTAATATATAATACACAAATTATATTTAGCAATTATTATACATTTATTATACAATTGTGGTTGTTTGGTTGTTGTGGGGTTTGTTGTGTTGAATATGTATTATTTTTATATTAATTAATAATAAACAATTATGTCTCAATCGGATAATAATAGTAATAATAGTAATAATAGTAATATGGATAATGAAAAATATATAAAATATCGGCAGATGTTTTCTTTTTTATATACTGCAGATATTGATGGGGTGGGTTCTATTTTGTTTTGTATGAAAAACTTTAAGCCTAAAGAAGTTAAGGGAAAATACAATGAATTTTCAGAATATGTATTGATGTTGTGTTTAGATGCTTTAAATATATCGAAAAAAAGTGGTTGGGATAAAATGAGACTATATGTAAATTTAAATAATTGTTCGATGGAAAATTTTTCACTTAAGTTATTTAAACATATCAATAGTTTAACCGCCACTGCTTTTCCTGACAAATTAGACAGTTGTTATGTTTGTTCTACTACTAAATTATTTAAGGTGATTTGGGGTGTTGTAAACAAATTTATTGATCCAGTTACAAGAGAGAAATTTCAATTGGTAAATGATCTTTCTCACTTATTTGAAACCTATACTGTTTAAATAATTATTAATTATCAATTAGTAATTATTAAATGTGATTTATTAAATGTGATTTATTAAATGTGATTTATTAAATGTGATTTATTAAATGTTAATCCCAAAGCTAACGCCGTTGGTATCGGTTGTCTTGTCATCGTCGAGTCCATACTCCAATCGTCGTTTGGCCCACTCCATATAAACAGGATTGTCGACCGCATATTTTTCCACTATGGGACGATGCTTTTTTATGTATTCTTCGCGGTTATGGAAATGCTTTATGTATTTTAATTGTTCTGCTCCTTTGTCGACTTGAAGACGAGGATAATAATATCCATAATCTTTTAACATAGGTGAGTTATGAACCAATGGTATACCCAAATAAAAACACTCAATAAACAAGTAGTTTAAATCACAGTCTTCTACATAGGAAACCAAACAATTACAATACTTTTGCAATATAAATGGCAATGGATATCGTCCTTCTATTGAAAACTTGGCATTTCGATGTAGTTTGGTTCGTAAACAGAAATTCTTGAAAAAGGTAACTTCTTTTAGTTTGGCGGTTGAAAACGCATATACTCGTTCTACATCTTCATAAGCTTTTTCACAAATGGCAATTGGAATAATACAGTTTTTTGCTTGTTCTAAGTTGGGTTCGCAAATGGCAACTCTTAAATGCTCTTTTACATCGGTTCTTACCGTATTCATTAAATTTTCTTTTTTAAATAAATCATCTCTCCAAAAATAAGGACCAATATAAATATTATCGGTGGAATATCGGATTTTATAATATTGTAGGCAATACTCAAAATGTGGACTTATCCAAATTTGACTGAATTCGTCCGTTACCACGCCCGATGACCATCTATCGTCGACGATGCTGTGGACATCATTGTGATATACGCTCCCTAATATGATATATATTAGTTTTATTTTATGCTCTTTCATTATACTGGATAAACGATTGCTATATATTCCCACAATAAAGATATAGTCGAAATCAAGTAGTTCTGCGTGTTTTTCCTTGTAATTGGGGACACGATACCCTTTTTCATCCCACAATTTACAATAGTTTAAAAAACGGTAATTAGGATGCGTGTAATCGGTGGTTGTTAAAAAATATACATCATAACCACAATTCGTTAAAAAGTCGTACCATAATTGATTGTTAAATCGCAATCCATTGCAAAAAAGGTCTTTGATTTCTTGTGAGGTGATTCCGATTTTCAAGCGTCGTTTGATTGTAGATGCTGGTGTAGGCGTTTCTATTTTGATTTTGTCCGATGAACTATCGATGATTTCCATGAATGGGTTCTTATACTATCTATATTGTTGTTTTTAGTATTTATTTTACGCAAAATATGTTTTTGTTGCGATGGGGGTGGGCGGATTACCATCGTCCCATCATTAATTCTTTGTGTTTGTTGTTTTCTAAAATATACCAACTTTTTTTTGATGATTCCCATTTGGCGCCTAGTTTTTTTGCTTCTTCTTTTTCGTTGTAAGGTATATTTAAGTAAATACGCTTTTGAGATTTAGATGATTTGTTTTGTTTGTGAAGGGAGAGATAATATTCGGTGGCGTTGTTATAAGTGGCATTGCCTTCAGTTGAAGCCGCGGCAGCATACGGACATTTATCTACACCGATTGCTTGATTTGCAAGTCGGTCGGCATGGTCGTTGCCGATGGAGTGCTTATCTGTGCGGTTGGTATGTGCTTCTACATGATGAAAATAAATGTTTTTGTGATTTTTACAGTATAAATAGGCGGTTTGAACCAATTCTAAGTTGGGTATGGGTTTGCTTTTGTTGTTGGGATTTATCCAGTTTTTTTTATAACACTTTTCCCCATAAGTTGTGCAACAGCGGATCGCATACTTTGAATCACTGTAGATGTGGATTGGTTGATTGTTTTTGATTTCCTTATCTAGTATAGTTAAGGTTTTGATGATTGCCAGTAATTCGGCGATGTTGTTGGTTTGTTTTCCATTATATGATTCGCTGGTGTTTCTGGGGTCATTTTCTTTAAACCATATTCCATATCCGGCTCGGGCGTATGGTTTGCCGTTGTCTATACAGGCACCATCTGTGTATACGGTGATTTCTTGCGTTTCGGTGGCGGGTGGTGTGGTGTGTTGAGTCTTAGTAGTAGTGTGTTGAGATGCGGCATTTCTATTTATAACAAATCGGTCCATTGTAATAAATAAATATAAAGAATACGATTAATATATTTATTGTGATAATGTATGTTTTATAATTAATTCAATTTTCTGTATTTGTTTAGTGTATATTAATTGTTTTTTACAATATATATATATATATGTCATCAGACGAATCTGATAACGGATCCTACTATACATCTGATAACGAATCAGTTGACACAACATCAACAACGGAAGGATTAAGCGAAGACGGAACCGAATTGGGGTTAGAAAACCAAGAATTGAGTATTGATGCTATAGCCGATAAGTTGGCCAGCTTAGAAAACTTAGAAAACTTAGAAATATTAGATCTAACCGGCAATAATTTATCTGGGTTACCAGAAAATATATCAACATTGACCAACTTAAAAGAGTTATATTTAAGTGAAAATAATTTTACCGACTTACCTGAGAGTATAGGGGATTTGGTTAATTTAGAAAGATTAGTTATAGATAGAAATAATGAAAATGCTGAAAATGCTGAAAATGCTGAATTGAAATTACCGGAAAGTATAGGAAAATTAACAAAATTAGAATATTTATCTTTAAAGGAGAGTGGATTGACTAAGTTACCTAATAATATAGGACTCTCAACTAACTTAGAACAATTAAAGTTAAACGATAATAAATTAGAAACGTTACCTGAGAGTATAGGAAACTTAACTAATTTAATTGAATTACAACTAAGCAACAATAAATTAAAATCGTTACCTACCAGTATAGGAAAATTAACTAATTTAAATAGATTGGAACTAAATACAAATCAATTAACTCAGTTACCGGCAAGTATAACCAAGATGACAAACTTAAAACATTTAAATGTAAAAAATAATTGCAAGAGTTTGTTAATACCACAAGATATAGGAAATATAAAAGATCTATGCGTAGATAACGAAAGACACCCCGAAGGTGGAGGAAGGTTGCATATGAAAAAAAACAAAAAGAAAACAATAAAAGTAAAAAGAAAAGGAAACGGAAAAAAAGGTAGCGGAATGAAAACTATCAAAAGAAAGAGAAAGGACAAGGGGAGCGGTAAAGGAAAAAAGAAGACTATCAAAAGAAAAAGAAAGGACAAGGGAAACGGTAAAGGAAAAAAGAAGACTATCAAAAGAAAAGGAAAAGGTAAGGGAAACGGTAAAGGAAAAAAGAAACGAAAATAATTAAAATATCTTTATAAATAATGTTTATAAAGATATAACAGATATAATTAGATTAAGCTATAATATTTAAAACACGGGTTTTAAACTCGTATGTTATTTCTTCTACAGTTTTATACGCTTCTATTTCGATTGGTTTATTATCCGTTAATGCGTTGTGTATTACATATGGATCAGTAATTTGTTGTGTGGCGTTTAAATTTTCAAACTCAAACATTTCAAACACATCTGCGGTTGGTTTTAAAAATATTATATCAATTAACATGGGGGAATCAAGGGGATATGAACGAATCATTTCCTTGTATCCGCTAAGAACACAAAACGGTAGTTGGGCTTTTTTTATTTTAATATTATGTTTGTTTAATTGCTTATTTAATGTTGTAATTATATCAAATGTTTTGTTGTATATGAAATTGCAGATGGTTGGATACATGATATTATTGTCAAGTAACTCGGTTTTATTGAATTGTATTGTGGTTGGAGATGTGGTTGGAGATGTAGTTGGAGATGTGGTTGGAGATGTGGTTGGGGAGGTGGTTGTGGAGGTGGTTGGAGATGTGGTTGTGGATGATGGTGTAGTAGATAATATGGTGCTTATAAAATCAGTTGGATCGTTGGTTTGCGTGCTATCGTAATTTACATAAAATGTAGTGTTGTTATGATTTATGCCGGGGTGTTTGATGCGGCTTATAGGGCATTCAGTGGCGTGTTCGATTATATATATATTATTATGATACGCGATTGGCATTTTAAGTATGTTGTTTTTTGTTAATATGGCATTAATCGATTTTATAATGTTGTTGTAAATTAATTCGCTAAAGTTGGTTTTTATAAAGTGGTCTGGGTCTGTAGTGGTTTGAGGGATAGTTGATGAGGAAGACGCGGTTATTTTTGTTAATGTGTATATATTATTTACTATCGGAAAAGTTTCTGTGGATACTCGACTAGTCATATTGTATAATATTGTATAATATTGTTTTAAATTATTTGTGTTTTATTAAATAATCGTTGATATATTGAACAGTTGGTTGTTTAGAATATATTTAGAATATGTTTATTTATTTTTTTCTATTTTATTATTATATATGATGAATAAATTGATGGATACGTTGCTTGGTCCTCTTGGCCCTGAATACTGCTATTATTTTTACATACTTATGATTGTTAGTTTGGTAGTGTTGGCTGCTGCTGTTGTTGGTGTGATTCGTCGTTTGTTGACGGATAAAAAGGCGGAGATTTTGACGCTTATGGTTTTGTTGGTGCAACCATTGTTGGTTTACTTTGTGAACCGTCTTTTATACACCATGTGCGTTGGTTCCGTAAAAAATAACTCGTTGATGTAATTTCAAAAAAATAATTATTTTTTTTTACAAAAAATAATTATTTTTTTTAGGGGGTGTTAAAACAAATTCAAATTAAAAAATCCTTTTTTTGGTTTTGAAGAAGGGAGCGATGTTGTTTGTTCGGTAGTAGTATAAGGACCAGGAGATTTATTACTTTGATACGCATCCAAATTATTTGGGTAGAACTTTTTGATGTATTCCGTCATGTGTTCCGTTCCCATTGATAAATTACAGGATTTGCATATTGGACGCAGATTATTGATATGGATGGATCCGTTTTCCGCTTCTGCTTTAATATGTCCGCATTCCCAGGTTGGTTTTCCTTTGTCGATTTTTTCATTTCGACAACAATAACAATATGATGTTCCATATTGTTCTCCAATATATGTATCCCATACCTGTAACCGCAGTTGTTTAGGTATTCGTTTTTTCTTTGTTTTAGGATTCATGTTTTTCTGTTTTTTAAGTAAATGACCGGTTTCTTGGTGGATAATTTCTTTTACCCATTCATAACCGTATTCTTGTCCAGTCATCAAATGCATCCCTAGATAAAACCCGTGCTTATCGGCTTCTTTTTTATACAACTCCCAGTTGACTCCATTCCGGATCTTTTTATATGATTCAACTGTCCAATTCTGCATCTGGCTGTTTTTATTTACAATTAATCCCTTTAAATAAGCCGCGGTAACTGGTTGAAAAGGGGAGAGATGTGTGGAGGATGATGATGTTGTATCGTTTGTGCCGATGTGCGTGGATGTATTTGTGTCGGTGTATGCAGTTTGCTTTAAAGTGTTGAGTTGTTCCGTTAAGTAAGATAATGCTTCTTGAAAATCATTGTAATTAATGTATGGTCGCTTTGGTTTTTTACTTTTTTTCCAAATATTAGGATATTCATTCATTAAAGAAGCAAATACTTGTTTTGGAATGTTTTCATCGATGTTGGGCGACCATTCTGGTAAAGGCGTGTTTTTGTTGATTAATTTATAGTTATGCAAAACATCCGTAAAAGTAGGGACGGTTATTAATTCGATTTTTACTTTTTCGTTGTGGTATTGTTTGCGATGAAGTCGCTTTATCGCACTGTATCGGTGTTGTCCATCCATTAAATAATAGGAGTTTTGTTCTTGACAAAAGTTTATATTTAATGTGCCTAGAAAGTTGAAGTGTTTGTGTTTTTTGAAATGTGTTTCTTGATATTCTTCGATTTGGTTAACGGTTTCTGGTAATACAATTCGCTGTTCATCTGGGATTTGTATTTCCGCGCGGACCAAATCATTGATGTTGATTAAAAAGGTTTCAACATTGTTGTTTTTAAGTAGTTGGTTTGATTTTAACGCTTTGTTTGCTAAGTCACGCAACTGTAAAGAGGTTGTTGTGAAAGCAGAGGTTGAAAAAAATGCTTTAGAGGTAATAGATGACATTTAATTGATTGATTGATTGATTGATTGATCGATTGATTGATTAATTGATTGATTGCTTATTATATTTGGGAGAGAAATGTTTAAATATTCTTTTAAATGTATTTAAATATTTATTATGATAACATATAATTATATATCGTTTATTAAATATAGTGATTTATTAAAGCAATGGTAATTAAAATAGCGATTTCAGGTAAAATGTGTAGCGGTAAAAGTTTTTGTTCCAAGATGATTGCGGAAAAATACCCGCAGTTTAAAACATTTAGTTTTGCGGATAAGTTGAAAAAAACAGCGCACGATTTGTTTTTTCATGATTTTAAAATAAAAGAAGGAGGGGAACATACGATTGTTCAAATGTATAAAAATAGGCGGTTATATGTAGACTTTGGACAACGAATGAGGGAGATTGATCCTAATGTGTGGATTAATCATGTATTGAAGGATACAAATGGTGTTCAATTCGCATTGATTGATGATTTGCGGTTTAAAAATGAAATGAAGGCGTTGAAAATGAATGGATGGAAAACAGTGCGGTTAAATGTTTCCAGAGAATTGCAAGTTGAGCGGTTGAAAAACACATATAGTAATTATCATCACCATCTAGCGAAAATTGATTCGTCGCCGGAAGTGAATTTAGATGATGTCAGTGATGCGGAATATGATTTGGTTTTGCATCAACATAATAATTATGTCGATATTGATTGTTTATTAAATTGGGTGGGTGATATGGTTGAAAAAGAAAATTCTGCAACTGCAACTGCAAATGTAGCACATGATGTGGATGTTTGTTGTAATGAGGACTGCAGCGATTGTAATAGTGTAAATAAAATGAACTATTCGGAAGATAACGGATGCGGAGGCGGAGTTGGGGGAGATGAAGACAAAGAAGATGTTCCTGCCATATTTGTGGATTTTGAAAAATATATAAAAGATAATGGAGTTATTTGTTAGGTTGGTTGTTGTTATTGTGTTGTTGTTTTGTTATTATAATTTAAGGTTGTTTATGAATATTAAATTATAATTATAATATAAATTAATTATTATGGACAGGCCTAGATCTACAAAAGAAGCATTTATTCAAACTGATGCAGGGGGTTGTATGGAAAATAGTGATTTTGCGGCGAAGTTATTTGGTGGTATTGATTTTAAAGATGTTTTTCAACAATTGAGTCGTGATTTAGAGAAACATTTAAACCAGGAAAGAGATAGAGATAGAGACATTAAGGGGATGAATCCGATGTTTAATCCTAAAATTAAAATAGGAATGGGAGAGATGTGTGGGTTAATGGGTGGTGGATGTGGAATGGGTGGTGGAGGTAGAATGGAGATGAGATGTGCGGATGGCATGAGATGCATGGTGGGTGGAGGGACGGGGATTGCGATGCTTTCTTCTTTTGTTTGTTATGCGTTTATTCTTACTTTAACCATTGTAGCATTGGTATGTTTATTAGGATATATATTTTATTTAAAATATCATAATAATTGTGATAATGAAAATTGCTGTTTTAGTTTAAAAAAGGATTTTATAGAGCAAATTAAAACCGATGTATTTAATTGGATTAAACATACTATATCTAGTATATTAAAACATTCCATATCGATTATTAAAAATGCTATAAAGATGGTTCAGGTTTCATTGGATGTTTATGAGAAAAGTGTGTCTGAACTGATATTACACATTGAAGCGTAGATTATTGGCTGTGGCGGTGGCGGTTGCTGTGGCGGTTGCTGTGGCGGTTGCTGTGGGGGTTGCTGTGGCGGTGGGTTTTGGTGCGTTTGCGAGTGCGTGTGCGTGTGCGTGTGCGTTTTGACCCACCCCTTAAATCAGTTGTTGTCACCTTTTCTATTATCTTTTTTTTCATTTCATTTGTGTCGATCGGACCCAATCGCTTGGCAATACTGTCTTTTGCACCTTGTGCTAATTGACCCGCTGCTTCGGTGGCGGCTGTTGCGGCGGCAGTGGCTGCGTCGGTGAGTGCGTTGGTGGCGGGAGGGGTTTGATTTGGCATGGGTGAGCCTTTGTAATCAAACATGTTTGATATGATTTTTTTTATTTTTGCTAATTCAACGGGGTCGATTTCTTGTTCGTTTCGCTTGTCGACTTCATCCATTATTTCTTTTATACCAGCACGACTCATTCCTACGGTTAATGCGGATATTTTTCTTATTAATTCTTCCTTTTCCTGTTCGTTTACTTTTTTCATGATACCATTATTGATTACAGATATATCACTAAATACAGATCTTACTTTGTTATCATCCAAATGATTGATTATTTTGGAAGATCGCTTGGTTATATTACTTAATACAGTTTGTCCTTGTGTTAAATTTGCGTTGTCTTCTATTTTTTTTACGATTTCATTGGCGTGATTGATTGTTTTTGTATCACTTATTTCATTTTTTTTAGCGAAAAATTTGATTAAGGGTTGTGCTGTATTATTTATATTTAAAACACATAGTTGGGATATTATTTGTTTTCTTAAACCTCCACTTGGTGTTGAACAACTCATATTAATATAAGGTGTTATTTTATTTGATTTGAATAATATTATTTTCTTGAATAATATTATTTTCTTGAATAATATTATTTTCTTGAATAATATTATTTTATATTTTATATATGGAAATTGTAGTAACCGGAATTTTGCTTAGTTTGACCTTGTGTGTTTTTGTTGCTATTCCTTTCGCATGTCGTTGCATATTTGGTGGACAAGACACTAGTTTAATAAGAAGTGTGTCTTCGTCTAATACTTATGGAAGTTTGTAAGCGGGTGTGGATGTGAGTGCGTGGGAAGGTGTGTGATTAATTTTCATCTAAAAAAGATAAATAGTCGCCATTCATCAATGTGTCGTATATTTTGAAATTGATGGCGTTTACGATAACTGCCCTTTGTATACATACTTTATACCCTTTCCATAAATTTTTTTGTTGTAAAGCAGCGGTGATTGATATGTTTTGTGCGATTTGGCGCGACATTATTACATCGATTGGATAGGTGATTGTCCATGACGCAATTCCTGTTAATCCTCCACATATTAACGAACTATCTATATGATTTTTTAATGTATGAAAGGTACTAAAATATATTCCAGACGCTAAGGTTTCTCGACATGTTAAAGAATACAAGCCGTTTCTTGTTTTAATTTGCGAATACGCTTGCTTTATTATCGGCTTTAAGGAATGGGAATGGGAATGGGAGTGGGAGCTGAAGTTGTCGCGGGTGGGTAACGATGATATTTTTGGTTTGCTTGTTTGATATTTGATTTTAAAAGTATCGGATATATAAGTAAGTGGGGAAACACATAATCCTCCTAACATACCAGATATAAAATGACTATTTGTGTATTTATAGTTTCTTTCATGTATTGTAAAACAAGTGATGTTATAAAACAACCCGTGTAGTAATGGAAATTTCCACCCTTTATAGTAATTAGTTAGGGATACATATGGCAACGGTTTTTTATTTTGAATATGCACTTTTATAGTATCAAATGGATGCCCTACTATTAATTGTCCGATGCCAACACACATCGATGAAATAACGTCTTTCATATAAATTAATAAGTTTAACTTAATATAATATATTTTTCAAGTAATGTGTTTAAATTTTATTTAAATGTATTGTTATTTTTGGGGGGGCGAAGACTTGTGTTGTGTTGTGTTGTGTTGTGTTGTGTTATGTAAGATATTCCCATATTAGCATGATTGTGATGATTATAATGTTTAAGGTTCCATGATTATGATCTTCTATTGTGATGTGCTGCGTTGGTTTATGCTTTGTATTGTATTTGCTGTTTAAAATGATGTCTACTACATCGATACCATAATTGGTTTGTGGGTCTATATGATGATTTTCATGTTCAATTGGAGCAGTAAATCGATAATTAATATTATGTATTGTTGCATAAAATAATGCCCATAATTTTAAAACATGATTGTTTAGATTTATTTTAAATGGTTGAGAAGATGGAGATAGAGATGGGTCGGGGGTGGGAGGTTTAAATAAGGTAAATTCAGGAGAAGCATAATTGTTGAAAAATACAAATAACCCTCCTTGTGTTAGGAAATTTTGCACGGCTTCTATTATAACATTGGTTGGCGTTCGGTTTATCGATGTATCATGATGTGTGATCGCATGGAAATCTATTGTGGTTTCTAATATTGTTTTTATGATTTGATTTAAAACGGGGATTTTATGGAATCGTTGTAATAGGTAGTTGGTGGAATTTTCATATGCTTTTGTAAAGTTAAAACTGTGCGATATGTAATGCATCAAGTATCCCCAAAATGTAATGAAAATAAAAGTGAAGATGCCGGATATATAAGAAGATACGCTGTGTCCAGTGCTACAATACGATATTACTAATATCGATATTATGACAGATATCCAAAATAAACTGTTTGTTTTTATGCTTTGCGTTATGGTAGGTGGTGTGTGTTTGTGTTTGTGTTTGTCGTGTGGTTGCTTATTTTGATTTGTATGGGACTTCATTTAAATATAGATATTTTCTTGTATTATACTTAGATATATTAGCAATGGTTCATACGAATTTAGATTTAGATTTAGATATATAGCGTTAAATGTTGCTATTAATATTGTTTTTATTTATTATGAATCAACATATGAAAAATAAGGAAAATGAAAATGAAAATGAAAATGAAATAGATAAGGTGGTCGATGAGGCGGAGGTGAATGGCGAGGCGGAGGTGAATGGCGAGGCGGATAGTGAGGCGGAGGTGGTCGGTGAGGGTAAGGGCGAGGCGGATAGTGAGGCGGAGGTGGTCGGTGAGGGTAAGGGCGAGGCTGGGGGGGTTAAGAAAATTGGTATTAGGAAAAAAATAAGAAATTATATTGTAAATATAAATGTGGAATCTATTAAACGATCTGGTATTCCATTGGATTTAGCTTGTTTATTTATTAAAATTATACATTTTAGGATGCCGTTTGATATTATGTTAATGGCTTATTTTTCTTCTCCATTTGT
>Ga0181565_10000028_pt1 | contig 83679 bp, 61 predicted proteins | sample 101ome_16_FD_129661 | JGI IMG/M metagenome (GOLD analysis project Ga0181565, IMG submission 129661) | Coastal salt marsh microbial communities from the Groves Creek Marsh, Skidaway Island, Georgia - 101401AT metaG (megahit assembly) | ecosystem: Environmental > Aquatic > Marine > Intertidal... | reverse complement strand
TCTTTGGAGAAATAAGAGGGATCTCTAATGGACGACCAGATTGATAGCCCTGACAATTTTTTCTAATAGGACATAGCAAACACTCTGCTTTTCTTGCCTGACAAATAACTCGGCCAAGATCCATCAATGCTTCATTTAAATCTCGCCATGAATTAACGTTTTCATTTAATATTTTCTGTTCAACAAAAAGTGCCTGAATTTCATCTTTAAGTTTCTGACCTTTATAAGTCCTTAGTCCGTAATACCGGGCAAGAACGCGCTCGAGATTAGCGTCAACCGCAATTGATTTCTTATCCATTCCAATAGAAATTAGCGCACTCGAAGTATACGGGCCAATACCTGGAATTTTCTCCAGCTCTTCTTTTTCTTTTGGAAATGTTCCATCTAACTCGTTGTGAATATACTGTGCAGCCTTTCGTAAATTTTTTGCTCGCTGATAATAACCAAGCCCCTTCCAGGCAACTAGCAACTGTTCCTCTGTCGCAAGGGCCAGCGCCTTAACACTTGGAAATTCTTTGATGAAATCATTTAACCTAGACTTTACTGTATAGACAGTAGTCTGTTGTAGCATAACTTCACTAATCCAAGTTGAGTACACACTACGGTCTTCTCGCCATGGCAGCTGTGAGAAATTTTTCTTTGACCAAGAAATTAGTTTTTTTATTTCCATAAGATTATTTTTTATATTTTAATGAAATATCAACAGGTGGAGCACCATACGTAATACTCCCAATGCTAATGGCATCTATTCCATCAATTAAGTATGAATCAATTGTTTCAAGTTTTATTCCACCACTTACTTCATAAGTCATTGCATCTCTTTTTAGGCTAATAGCCTTTTTAATTTCATCTTGGGAAAAATTATCAAGCATAAAATGCCGAATACCTTGATCGATACCATCTTGAAGCTCTTTAAGATCATGAATCTCCAGTTCAATTTCTTTGTACATAGAATTCATATTGCGAAAAAAACTTACAGCACCACTCACCCCTCCAAAAAAATTTTTGTGGTTATCTTTTATCATCCAAAGATCTGTTTGTGAGAATCGATGATTGTAACCACCGCCTAACTTCACTGCATACTTTTCAAGGTCACGTAGACCTGGAGTTGTTTTCCTCGTATCTAAAATTTTAATTTTTTTCGCTTTTGCTTTTTCAACAAACTTAGAGGTGAATGAACTGATTGCACTTGAACGCTGTAAAAGATTAAGCGCGATTCTCTCACCATTAAGAGCGACATTGAAAGGTAGTTTGAAATTAAGTACAACCATATCACTTTTGTTTATTTTCTTACCTTCATAGCTTGCAGAAACATTTTTCCAATGCTCCAAATTCTCACAGGCGAATTTGGAATCTAAGTATTCAAATGCTCCAAAAAAATAATGAAGCCCACTCAAAATCATATCGTCTTTCAGTTTAAGCTCGCATTGAACCAAATCTCTTGGCAAAGAAGCTTGATAAAATTGATTTTGGCCGACAGCATCTTCTTGAAACAAGTGCGAAAAAAATTGTCTCTCTGGAAATGTTAGATTCATTAATAAGCTCCAAAAATGAATTATGGTAATCAAAAACCCTATTATTTCATAGCTTTTGATTAACCTAAGTGGCAATGCTCTCATGCATAAAAAGTATGCCCAAAAGCTTGATATTTGTTTATTTTTTTGCGATTTTTCAGTTTTCCTATTTAAGTTCAGTTGCTCCAAACTTTTCAGCATGGCGACATAAAAATAATTGCCCCTGGCTGGCCAAAAATACAACCCAATCAAAAAGTGAAATAAATAGTTTGAAAAAATCTTTTCTCTGCGGAAACAAAAAAGGAATGAAGCGACAGACGAAAAGAGCTTATAAGAACCTTAACCTTTATCATTTATTTACTCCATCAGGAATTCACCTTAGCATTTTCTATATGCTTAACCTCCCCGCCTTAAATTTTATCGGACGTAGATCTAAAAGAGGTTACCAATTTTACAAATTTGCACTAGCTATTTGGCCATGGTTATTAGAAGGTTTTTTTTCTCTAAAAAGAATCGGCGGAATGCACTTGATCAAACTGACGCCACTCAAACTTCGCCCAGTTCATACTTTTTTTATATTTTTCACTTTTGACTACCTGCTTGGTACTTATCATGGTTCTCCGATGAGCTGGAGTTATAGTTTTTTATTTTTAGGAATTGTATTTCACACGTATCAGAAGTCTTATTTAAGGTTTTCTCTTTACCTTTTTAGCGGACAGCTACTTGCCTCAATATTCAGTTATCAAAATATCTATCCTCTATCTTTTATGCCTTCATTTATTTTAACGGCTGCATTTACGCCAGTATTTGCGCTAACTTTTTTTGATAATTTATTTAATCAAATTCAGATTCCGATTTTAAATTACCCAACAAATATAATGGTTTTTTACTATAACGAATCGGTTATTTTTATCAATTCGATCCTGGAAAAAACACCAATTATTAAGCCTGAGATTTTCTCTCTTACACTTACTTTAGGCATCCTTATAAAATCCAAAAAGTTAATATTTTTAAGTCTACTTTTAAATTCCAGCAGAATTTATAACCTGCCTGATGGGCGGGTCAGACAATCAGCATATACTCACCAACATGATGTATTTTTTGCGTCAAAACCAAATAAAGTTAAGTACGATAAACGTGGAACAATTAAACTTTACTTTCCAAATCAAAGAAAGTGCACATTAAAACTTTTCAATTACGGAAAAACCAAAAAGTGTAATTTTAAAAAATAGTTAGTACTCTAAAAGTTTCTTTAATTCACTGTATACATTATCTGTCTGAGGTAAGATGACCTCTTCAAGATCGGGACAATATGCGCAATGAGAGTCAAGAGCTGTTACACGTCTAATTGGAGCATCAAGTGCTTCAAAACACTCTTCATTAACTCTCGCTGCGATTTCTCCTGCAAATCCTGAAGTTTTCGTTTCTTCATGAGCAATTAATAGTCGGTTCGTTTTAGACAATGACTTTTTCACTGATTCCATATCAAATGGAACAAGTGTTCTGGCATCAATAACTTCAACACTGTACCCCTCAGCTTCTAATTTTTTTGCCGCATCAATTGATTTTTGAACAAGAGCTCCCCAACACACAACAGTTGCATCCGTTCCCTCTCTAGCAACTCGTGCTTGGCCAAATGGAATCATGTGATCATCACTCAATTCACCAGTTCGGTTGTAACCTTGATAATATAGGTGCTTGTGTTCTAAAAATAAAACAGGGTCATCAGAACGAATTGCAGTTCTTAACAAACCAGCAGCATCATATGCATTAGATGGAAATGCGACACAAATTCCTGGGATATGAGTAAACAAAGATTCCCCACACTGAGAATGATATATTGAACCACCTCGAAGATAACCACCAATTGGTACTCTAACAACCATTGGGCACTTAAAATCACCGCCTGATCGATATCGAGTAGTGGCCATCTCGTTTTTCAATTGCATGTAAGCAGTCCAAATATAGTCAAAAAATTGAATTTCAACTACTGGCTTTAACCCTCTCATGGCCATTCCAATGGCACGCCCTATAATATTGGCTTCAGCAAGAGGTGAATTGAAAACTTGATTTTCAATACCAGCTTTCTGAACACCTGAAGAAATTTTAAAAACTCCTCCCTTACCTTTTAATCCTTTTTCATATTTTTCAACTTCAGTAAAATCAGCAACGTCTTCCCCAAACATCCTAATTAATGCATTCTTTTTTACCTCAGATCGAAGAACCGAGTTAATCGCTTGCGCCATTGGAATATCTTCTTTTCCAGAGGACTTACTTGGTTTATCAAACTCAGCTCCATCTATTGGATGTTCTGCTGAAAATAAGTGATCTAACGCTGTCTCTTTAGATGGCCAAGGAGTCGAAACTGCTTTATCAATTGCATCTCGAACTTGCTTATTAATTTTATCTTTAATCTCGCTTAGCTCTTTTTCTGAAAGTAGCCCAAGCTGAAGAAGTGTCTCTGGGTAAGAGTTAATAACGTCTTTTTTCACCTCAACAGCTAGTTCATCTTCTGTTCGATACATTCGTTGATCGTCACTCATTGAGTGTGAGTATGGTCTTGTTACGTGAGCATGAATAAGTGCCGGTCCGTTCTTTGATCTAATATAAGCTTCAGCTTCTCTTGCCGCTGCATAGGATTCTATTGGACAATTCCCATCGCATTCGATCACTTTTAAACCAGGAAAATTAGCAAGAGTTTTTGAAATACTGCCCTCAGGCATTTGTACTGAAACAGGTACAGAGATGGCGTAACCATTATCTTCAACACAAAACATAACTGGAAGCTTGTTCACACAAGCTGTCGTTAGTCCTTCCCAAAACTCTCCCTGTGATGTTGTCCCGTCACCCGTGGAAACGTAAACGACCTCATCATCTTGAAAATTGATATCGTGCTTTTTCCCCATGTTTCGAATTTGATTTAAATATTCACCTGCTTCAGCAGTACCAACCCCTTGAAGAAATTGTGTCCCTGTACAACTAGATTTTGAAATAATGTTAAGTTTTTTATTTCCCCAGTGAGCAGGCATTTGACGACCGTGACTTGCTGTATCTCCAATATTCCCATTTGCCTGACAAAGCATTTCATACGGAGTCACTCCAAGACCGAGGCAAAGTGCGCGATCACGATAATAAGGAATAAACCAATCATAAGTAGGTTTTAACACACTCGCGATGGCCGTTTGAATCCCCTCATGGCCAGCACCTGAAATTTGAAAAAAAGCTTTTGATTGCTTTTTCATCGTAATCTCAGCGTCATCAACTTTTCTAGAGGTGTAAATATTTTGGTAAAAACCAACCAACTCGTTTTTAGTTAGGCCAAAGCGCTTGATGATTTCTAGCTTTTTTTCATAGAGTTGATCAAATTCTTGATTGTCAGACAGGTTTTTCTCCATAAGAACTTCCTAATTTCAATAAGTTACGAAAGTAAATTCCTAGAAATCTTACCTAAATCTGATTAAATTGTCTAACTACTCACCCTATAGCGAGTTTTAAAAACCCTGAGAAATGGACATTGCAAAGCGTCTATCCTCTTCTCCCCTAAACTCAGCCGCAGTTTTATCAATCGCATATGTAGTTAAATCAAACTCCAATCGTCGTGACTTTAAACCAAGTCCCAAACTACCAAATCCATCCGAATAACCCATTCTGAAAAAAAGAGTTCTATAAAAACCAATTTCAGCCCCAAAAGAGATTCTTCGTGATAATTCAATATCGTCATACTGATTAGAAGCATCTCTGTAATCCACCTCTAAATGTAGGCTAGTTGTCTTTCCGATCCTCGGAGTAATTGAAAGTGCGACAACTGTATTTCTCTCTAATTGTGAAATACCCGCTGCATCCTCACCATCAAATTTAGTATCAAGTGCATTATGAACAGTCACCGAAAGAGTCGGCAACATGCTAATTGGAAGGGTTAACCTACCACCCGCAATGTAAAGCATTTTAGCTCCACTTTTATAATCACTGTCTGATGGTTTAAATTCGGCAGTTCCATCAGTCTCCCCTATATACTCTTTTCTAATTAAATAGATACCAGTAACACCAAATTTAAGAATCCCACCATTAAAACTAAAATTAAGAGATCCATAAGGGCCTTGATCTAAACGATCAGCAAACTCTAAAGTTGTTGTCCCCTCTTGAATTCTCGCTTTAACTTGTTGGTTGTAGAGGTACCCAATACTAAATATTCTATTTGTAAAATTTGGTGCAAAACTAAAACGATTATACGCCATTGACCCTTTATTTTCTAAAAGCAACTTTCTTACACCATCTAACGAAAATGAGTTGATAAGATTCGCAGGAATATCTAGCAAGTCACCATCTGTCCCAAGGTTCATCCAATCTTGGTTAAATTCTAGGTGCAAATTTGAAAGGTGAAAATGCCCCCTTTTAATAGACCCAAGCCCACCAGGGTTATAGAAAGAAGCCATTGCATCATCAACAGCCGAAGTAAAAGCATTTCCCATTGCTAGAGCTCTTCCAGATGGCGCCAGCTCAGGATTAATACCATCGTTAAAGTCAACAGCAGCAATGGAGTTAAAAGATATAAATAAAAATAAGAATAGCCCTTTCATAGGGCTATTCTAACAATTAAATAAGGTTGAAAATACAGGGCAATCTTCGACTATAGCCTAGTGCATGTGTCGGTTTTTTCTTCCTGGAAACCGATGACCCAAGTTTCCTAAATAAGTGCCCTTTATGGCCCTAATGGAACGAATTCTTTCCTCAGCTAATAGATCTGTTGCTTTATAAATAGGAATATCTCTATCATCAGACATTTTAAAGATTTTTAAGGTCGTATCATAAATCGTATCAACCATTCTTCTCGCTTTCGCGTCTGTCCAACCTTCAAATTCAATACTAACGTTCATTAAGCCACCAGCGTTTATTAAATAATCTGGAGCATACAAGATATTTTTTTGCTTTAAGATATCACCATGTCTTGGCTCTTTTAATTGGTTATTGGCAGCACCTGCGACAATCTTACACTTAAGTCGATCAATCGTTTCATCATTTACTGTTGCACCTAACGCACATGGAGCATAAATATCACAATCAACATCATAAATATCATTAACTCCAACAAGTTCAGCGTTCGGAGCAGCTTCTTTGAAGCGAGAAATGTTCTTTTCATTGATATCAGTATAGAAAATCTTTGCGCCTGCTTTATGAAGTAATTCTCCAAGGTAGCAACCAACCGAACCTGCTCCTTGAAGAGCGACAACTTTCCCTTCCAAAGAACGGTTACCAAAAACCTTTAGTGCACTTGCTTCAATTCCTCTAAACACTCCAAGAGCGGTCCAAGGGCTTGGGTTTCCAGATCCACCATGAGCAATATCAACACCGGTAACATTATTTGTTTCAGTGTAGATATGATCAATATCGCTAACACCAATATTCACATCCTCTGCTGTTATGTAACGGCCATTAAGCGATTCAATAAACCGGCCATAACTTCTAAATAGCGCCTCTGATTTATCTTTTTCAGGATCACCAATAATAACAGCCTTACCACCGCCTAAATTTAATCCGCTGACAGCCGCTTTGTAAGTCATCCCCTTTGAAAGTCGAAGAACATCCTCTAATGCATCTTCCTCACTTGAGTAAGGCCACATTCTTGTTCCACCTAGTGCTGGGCCTAAAACTGTATTATGAATTGCGACGATAACCTTAAGATTACAAGTTGGATCGGAGAAAAAAACTACTTCCTCATGTCCTTGAGAATACAATCTTTCAAATAGTGCCATTATCAAGCTCCTTCTTTAAATAAAAGATGAAATTGTTTGATTTACCAATGATTTTTCAAATCTAGAAGACAGTAGAGAATAGGAATTATGCTGTCAAGAAATTGGCTTATTAGACCTCAGAAAGGACCTTTTGACGCTTTTCATATCGGAGCAGTGCATTTATTTTATCAGCTGAGTCAACTGCATGGTCCCAGGCTGTGTAAACTTGTTTTTTTGCATTGGCCCGAAGATCACCTGCAACAAATAGTCCCGATATCGAACTTTCTCCGTGAGAATTAGTTAATACAAAACCTCTTGAGTCTAATTCCGCACCGAGCTGAATAGCAAGTTCGTTATAAACAATCATTCCGAGAGATATGAAGGTGAATTCAGACTTGATCATTTTACCATCTTCTAATTCATAGCCCAAAAGCTCGTTGTTTTTAGATTGCCCAATCACTTTTACAACTGACTGCTGTTGCGTTTGAATTTGGTAAAGATCAACTAACTTCTGCACCTCTTGTGAAAACTCCTTAGGATTCTCACCGTTAGTTAAAATGGTCACACTTGGGCAGCCATATCGCTCTTTGAGCATGATACCCACCCATGCTGCTCCATCTCCGTTCCCAAAAATTGTTAAATTTTTCCCCATAGAATGATGGCCATCGCACCTTAAGCAATAATCAGCTAATTGAACATTTGCGTATGGCAAAATTGGAGCAATTGATCCATTTATCTCGGGCTGAACGTCCATGACCCCCGTACACAGGATTACAAACTTTGCATAAAAAATTTCATTACTACTCGAAACTATTTCAAAAACTCCACTAGAATTTTTGGTAATCTTCTCCACCCCTAAATTTTTTTTATAGATTAGCTTCTCTGCAAATGGGCTTTGATTTATCCATCTTATTACTTCTTTATTTGGATCTTCTATGCCTTTTTTAAAGCTAAAATGAGATGGCATATTTTCTATTTTTGACACCCAAAAAGCTCTAGATCTTTTTTTATTCTTGGGTGTTCCCGGAAAAAGTAGGCATTCATCATTGTTTAGAACAGTTCTGAGAGAAGCCATTACACCTGCAGATCCACCGCCAATAACACAAACTGGGTATATTTTTTTATTCATTATCAAACCGGAAAATTTTGGTGATCACCTAGATTTTGAATTTTTTTTTCTTCATCTGAACTTTCTTGATCTTTATCAGTTCGATTAAAAATGTGCTTTTCGCCATCGACATTTTTAACTCGAACTTCTTTAATCTCAAACTCATCAACAGAAATTAACTCAAAAGAAAATCCTTCCCAAACTATTATTTGTCCATTTTCTGGAAAACTATTACCTAACATGTCCAAAACAAAGCCAGCCAAAGTCGAATAGTTGTCGTTTAAAGGAATTTTAACATCGTAATCACTATCAAGGTCTCGTAAAGAAATACTGCCAGGTAAAATCAAGCCCGTATCGCTGTGAAGCTTTTCTTGAGTACTTGCTGCCACCATTTCTTCATCATCGTGCTCGTCATGAATTTCACCAAGAATTTCTTCTACGATATCTTCAAGAGTAATAATACCTACAACAATGCCATTTTCATCTTTAACTAAAGAAAGGTGAGTTTTCTTTTTGTTCATATGATCAAAAACAGCATTAATTTTCATATGCTCGTAGACAAAAAATTGAGGCTTTAAATGTTCTAGTATTTTAAATTTTTCACGAGCTCCGTTTTGAATAAACGTTAAGTCCTTAAGGTGAAGAAAGCCAATAGTATTTTCTAAGTCTCCATCACAAACGGGATAGCGACTATACTCATCCTCTGCCGCATATTCAAGAATCTGAGTATAGTTCATATCTCTACTTAAAAACTTGATTTGAGAACGAGGAATCATTATGTCTTTTACTTTAATACTAGGAAATTCTAGAACAGAAGAAATGAGCTCAATTTGTTTTGAGTCCATTGAGTTTTCTTTTTCTGCTTTATTTATCATGTACTCAATATCATTTTTGGTGACGAGTCTTCCTCTTAATTGAGCGTTGTTACCAAGTACCCTATTAATAAACCAAACGATAAGAGTAATCAGTGGATAAAATAAATAATAGTTCACCTGTAATATTCTGATCACGATAACTGACAAAGCTTCCGCGTGGGTTCTAGCAAAAGTTTTGGGAATAATTTCACCGAAAACCAAAATGATAAAGGTAGTTATCCCGACACTAATACTGAGCGCATCACTCTCAAAGTATCTAGAAGCAATTGTCGTTGTCATAGAGGCCGCAAATATATTTGCAACATTGTTACCAACTAAGATTGTCGTCAATAACTCACTTGGTCTCTCTGTCATAAACCGGAGTGCTTTTCCTCGGGTTCCACCTTGGTCTATAATCTGACGCGCACGATCAATACCAATTGACATTAGGACTGCTTCAGAACCGGAAAAAAAGGCAGAGAGTAAAAAACAAGAGGCAAGTGAAAATAATTCGGTATTATTGGAGATCATCGTGAACTCCCTAACCGGATTAACTTGTCATTTGTTAGCTTTAGAATTTGATTAAAGTTAGAATTTAGATGGTGTTCTGACGGAGGTTCTATTTTTAATTCCTTTGAGATGTTAATAAAAACCCGTAATAACGAGTATAGAAGCTGTTTTGCTTACACTCCTAATCGGGTTGTACACCTTATTATTTTACACTGCAACATTTTTTGTGTCTATTAATCAAATAACTACAAGAAATCATTTCACTAAAAAATCATAACCATTTGATAATTCATAAACTTTCCCATGAGAGTTTTCATTTTTTGCCTACTTTCCAGAGATTGATCCTTGAAATCTTGATGGTAAAATAAAGACTTCCAATAATTTCAAGGTTTTAGATGATTAACATTCTTAAAGACATTAAAAAAAAAGTAAAAGGAAAAGGCCTTAACACAAATGGCCCAACAGGAAGCTTATCTTCAGAGCAACACGAAATAATTTATCGCCTGTTTGAACTTGTCACCTGTGAGAATTCATTTCCAAAAAAACTTGTTCAAGAAAAAATAAACCAAATAACAAAAAGTAAACCAGGCTACTTTGAAGAATTTCAGTTTTGCGTCCAAACCCTTCAAGCTCTCGGCCATCAGTTATTTCAAAAAGAATATAATTCCCTTACAACTTCACAGGCTGATCAAGTACTTCAAAAAATTCTGCGCCAATATCCATCTAGGTATAACAACTCCTCCTGGCGCCTCAAAAGCCGAATTACATCCGATAATATCGACCTCGTACTTTCGAGTGAAAATGGTAAGCGTATTCGCAACTTTGTCATCAGAGAACTCCTAATTATTTTTTTCCGCAGTAAGTGGGGATGGAATGTCGTTGATTATTTTGAATACCCAAGTCGAATTCTACTTGATGAAGAAAAAGTTGAAGTAGAAAAAATTGATTACAAAAATGATCAATACTACCTTTTTTTGTCGGATACAACAGTCGAAGAACTCGACTTTGGAAACCTTGTTATTTCACAAGGAACTGTCACATCCGTGAAAGTTAAGGAAGATAAACAGTTTGCCGACTTCTCATCTCAAGCAAGTAATCAAATTAATGAGATTGTTCTTAACTTTTTTGATGAAAGTGACTTTGAGGAACAGGTAAATGACGAAGATTTAAAAAACAAACTGGTCTCTAAAACAAAACCTGTTTTACACTATCAAGTTGAAGAAAACTATGAAGTTATCATTGTTGGATCAGGACCAAGTGGTGCATCAACCGCTCAGCAACTCGTTCAAAAAGGTATAAAAGTACTGATGATTGAATCAGGAAGTGAACATGACAGAAAAAATCATAAACGCATGAACCACTTCATTCAAAATGACTCCTACTATGATTTTCAGAAATGGAGATATGATTACCTTGGTGAAGATTTAGATCTTAATACTTGGATGGTTCGCTATGAAGGTGGTAGCACAAATGCCTGGGGTGGTACAACACCAAGATTTTTAGAAAGTGATTTGACCTTAAAAAGCAAACTTGGAGTAGGAGAAGATTGGCCACTAAGCTTTGATATTCTAGAGAGATATTATGGAAAAGCTGAACAATTTTTAGGAGTCAGTGGTTTTGAAGATAATCCTTGGGAAAAAGGAAGAACAACTCCCTACCCGATGCCTGGTTTTGCCATGAGCGATTCTGATTTATTGATCAAAGAAGCTGGTGAAAAAATTGGTATTCAATTTCATTCAGTCCCCAGTGCAAGAAACTCTTCTGTAAATGGCACAAGGTCAGCGTGCGTGAACTATAGTGTCTGCAGGGCTTGTCCGGTAGAGGCCAAATATTGTGCAGCAAGTACGATAAGAAGATTAAAGCACAATAAAAATTTTACCATTATATATAATCATCACGTGAGGAAGTTAATTCAAGATAAAGATGGAAAAATAAATTCAGTCATAATGACAGGGGCTGACAAGAAAGACAGAACAGTAAAAGCAAAACTATTTATCCTTGCGACTCATGCTATTGGAAACTCACATATCTTACTAAATAGTAAAAATGATCTTTGCCCTCAAGGACTGGCAAATTCATCAGGGACCGTCGGCAAGTATTTAATGGATCACCTTAAATTTTTCTACACAGGCCGAATTGATAAAAAAGTACAAGCTCACAAAATGGGCTTTGAAACTGCAACATCCCTTCAGTTTCACGACCACCCAGAGCGAAAAAACTTTAGTGCTTGCCGAATTGTTGTGAGAGAAAATGCAGGGCCAACACCTGAGGATATTGCAGTCAGTAGCGGATATTGGGGAGAAAAACTTAAAAAGGAGATTAAAAATACTTTTGGACACTACTTAACTTTAGGAGCACTTCTCGAACAACTACCCTATGAAGAAAATTGCGTAACACTAAGTCAAACAAAGAAAAATGAATTTGGCGACCCTGCAATTCAAACCAACTGGTCACTCGCAAAAGAATATGAGAAAAAATCAGTTCAATTCATGAGTGAGAAATTAAAAACATTATTAAAAACAGCAGGAGCAAAAGATATCTTTTGCAATATGGGTTTAGCGCACTCAGGTCATTATTCGGGAGGTCATCGTTTTGGAGCTGATCCAAAAACATCCGTTTGTAATGAATATGGGCAAACACATGATATTGAGAATCTATTTCTAGCAGGAACAGGATTACTTCCAACATGTAGTACTAACAATCCAACACTAACAGCAGTTGCACTGAGTTTACGAATGAGTGATTACATTATCTCAAAATTTAAATGATTTTTTCGTACGCCTTTTCATATAAATTAATTAAATAGTTATAATTAAACTTTGTTTCAACTAGCTCTCGACCTTTTTTAGCCAGCTGGTCAAAACTATCTCTTTGCTCAAAACTTTTCTGCATTTTATGAGCAAGGTGATCAACATCTCTTGTTTTAAACAGAAAGCCGTTCTCTCCTTCAACCACAAGGTTTGGATCAACAACATCGCTTTGTAAAACAGGTCGATGACTGGCCCAAGTTTCTACAACAACAGCACCACTGTTCATGAACCTAACTGGTATGACGTGAATATCACAATTTTTAAGCCACCCCAGCACTTCGTCTCTAGAAACACTGCCCGTAAAAATAACTCGATCGGCAATTTTGTTGGCATGACAGTACTGCATGAGCTCGGTAGTCAACTCAGGGGAATAATCACTTCTTCCGACAACAACCATTTTGGCATTTTTATTATTCTCAGCAAATTGCTTAAAAGCATGAACAGCAATATCTTGGCCTTTTAATTGACTAACCCGTCCCAGAACTAGAAAAACAAACTCATCATTTTTTATCCCATATTTAGCGCGAGGATTTTCAACCTTTTTTTCAAATTCTTCAAGTAATACTGGTACCGGAGAGAATTCAACTTTATCATTATATTTTTTCATGTAAGAGAGTTCTTTATCGCTGATTGAAAAAATATAATCAAAATGTTTTAAAAAAAACTTACGCCATGGTGATAACTTTGTCTTATCTAATATGTTGTCTTCAATATCGCCTTGAATTTTTAGAATCTGTGCATAGTTTAAAAAATCAAAGCAACACAATATACACGGAATAAATTTAATCCAACTGCAAATTCGAGCAATCATGACATTGTAATTTATTGCAGGAAAACACTGAATGATATCATAGTCCCCAAAAATGATTTCCTTAAAAAGGCCGAGACATAACGTATTACCTCTTAGATTGGGGTAATAGTTATTTCGGTTAAAATAATCTTTCGCTCTTTTTATTTTAATTCCATCAACTATTTCTTCATCAGGATATTCATCTCTTTTGGGCGTGAAAACTGTAACGTCGTGTTGCTTAGCAAGAAGCTTCGCTTGAAAATAAGTATTCGTTTCAGCACCACCCACCTCAGGATGGAATCGATTCACTACAAATAAAATTTTTTTACTACTCAAATTTAATCCTTTTATATTTGGTAAAAATTATACTTAAAAAAAGTGATATAAAATTTGAATGGAAAGATTCACCAACTCAATTTTCTAATTAAACATAAAAAATTTGATCGACTAAATATATTACCTTTTTATGGCGATAACTAATTGTGAAATTGATTACATTATTTTTTACAATATTTATCATAATCCCTCAGTTCGGCTACCCAAATGAGTTAGATCAGGCAATGACGAATTGTAACAAAGAACTTGCAAAATATTTTAAGAATCCAGCAAATAGCGACAAAATCAAAGAATATGTCAGACTAAAAGCAGAAGTGTCATTTCACCGAGCAGCTCATGCACTTTTTTACGATGACGCTAAATCTAGAAATAAAACCTCGTCAACCTTTTCAACTGCAGTACAAAGAGCAATTAGTAAATTGGATGAAAAAACTCTAGATGATCCAGAATTTAAACGAGCACGAGCATCTTTTGAAGAACTTCCCTTAAGTAGAAAGAACTTTGCAGAAATACTTCCATTTATTGTAAACATCTTAAACACCAATAGAAAACTCTCACCAAACGATCAATCTATTTATGGTTTAGATGATAGTGATATCAAACTTTTTCACATGCTCGCTGTCGCCGAGGGAGAGAAAGCCACCAGACAAAACATCAAACAATTTACCAATAAAAATCATATTCAAAGTATTTTAAATTTTCCAAGAACTATTAATTGGTTAATTGAAAATAATGGTAATGATATTTTTGCCTCAACAAGTCTTGAAAAGAAACTAAAATCCTCCTTACGAAAAATTGACGATTTTCTTTATAACCTCGACATATCTAGTGAATGTAAAGTTCTATGTGAAATAAATGTTGGAAACCCCTTTTCTCATCAAAATTTTTTAGACATGGCGGAACATTTCCTAGAAATAAATGCGATTGACCGGGTACGATTCCAAGACCTATATCTCCATATTGGGAAAAGCACCATTCGTGAAAAGGAAACAATAGGCACTCCAATAATTGCATCTGCTTCAACCACAATCAAATCGCAAAAAACAAAGGGTGAAGAGGCAAGCCCAAGTGGTGATAATACCACCTCATCAAAAAAACCGGTGTCACCTTCACCATTAGAGGCAAACCCAAGGCCAGAGCAAAAACTAGTACTAGAACCAGAATTACCTGAAACAGAGGACAAACCAGAAGACAAAGCAATAGAAAAACCGAATCAAGACCCGAGAATTGAATTTCTCACCTCAAAGATTTTAAAGGAATATGCCTACTTTTTCACGAGGGAGGACCTACGATCAGATCCTGATTTAGTAATTGCTATTTCTCATGCAATGGATGCAAAAAATAAAAAGTTTTTCTATAAAGGAGATGCTTACTGGCTTCCAAACCAAAACACTACTGACAGCCATAAAGTAGCGCTTCAAATTATTAAGGAAATCCAATTACCATCATACAACCTAACTTCTTATCTAGTTAATATGACTCGAGACCAATTCAATGAAAAAATGGCTGATAAACAAGAGGCTCGAAGATATGCGATGAGTGTCTCTCCAGACGTTCAAAATTTTTACGACCGACTTTCAAAAAATACCCCCAACTGCGCGACAAATTCCGACGGATCTCAAAATGATGATTTTCAAGTGATGCTCGCACTTTCGATGCATGGAGCGAAAGGATCAAATCTTAATTCCTTTGTTTTTAATAAGAAGTATTGTGACGCAAAAACAGGGAAAATCATTTCCGCCACAAAGGAGGGGTTTTTAAGTTTTAAACGAGGGCCATGGCAAAACTCTTCAACCATTCCTGAGCTACAAGTGATATCATCAAAGCGACAGGAGTTAATTGATCAAGCACTGAGAGAGGGCAAAAATAACTACATTATGAATGGTAGTGTTTATCTAATTAGTGGATTTAAAGTTCCCTACAAGGAACATGTACCAGAAAACAAAGACGCAAGTCTTTCCATAATTAGTGCCGAACGAAACGGCGACCAAATAACCCAACATCAGGATGAAATTTATTTAAAAGGTTCTGATAAGAAATGGAGAAAACTAACTGAAACAGAAATTGATGACCAAGTTAAAAGTCACACAAAAGGCACAATAGACATAACAAGTATGACTCCTTCTTTAAAAAGAAGTGCTGTTATTGCTATTCGATCAAACAAACCTACTTTTACACATGAAGGGATAAAGTACTCAACCCAAAGTATAACTCCTGAATCCACTCAAGTTTACAAGGCAACAGATTCAATAAACAACGACAGATTAAGAATTTTAAAATCTCAAAAAATGAGTAGTAATGAGGAGACGATTCATCAATTCCATCAAACGTTTGGTAATGGTGAATGCAATTTTTATACAATTGTTGATAAACCAAATAAACTTATTAAGGTATTTTCTAACAACAATCAGCCTCTTTGGTCCAAAGAAGTTCTAACTGGAAAAGTGAGCTCGGATAAAAGAATTCAATGGGTAGATAAAAGTAACAATCGAACGAACAATATAACACCTGCTGGAATCTTCACTCTAGGAGAGCGCAAACAAAGCGAAAACTATGGTGAATATTATCAAAAATACTATGAAGGCAACTTAATTGATATAAAGCCAGAAAAAGGATCTTCTTATGGCTCCTCAACTTCGAACCCATTTGCATTACATCAAATCCCCCCGAATTTAAAATCAAGAAGGTTACCATTAATTGGAAATGGAAATTTAAAAGATAACAGAGAGACTGGCGGCTGTGTTAATCTCCCCAAAGAGGACATGATTGAATATCAAGATAAATATCACTCTCCAGGATGTCCTTTTTACGTCGTACCCGAGGAGGAGCATCTAGGTTTTGAAATTGACTTTGAAAGAAAAAAACTATCGATGATCACAAATACTCCAACTCAAATTTGTAATCAAGCATCTACCAATGGTTGCTCCAATGATTATTTACTATCCCCCGTAGGTACAGCAATCTCTAAAATTCCCCCTCGTCCGATTCATATTTCCTATGATGATAATATTTTTAACGGAGTTGATTCTTTTTGGTATGAAATGTTGTTTAATGGCAAAAAACAATTTCCATTAAATACATTTATTTCCTCCATAGAAGTAAATAAGGCTGAAATAATGTCTCATTATTCAATTACAAATGAGGAATACAATGAACTTGCAAAAATTGCTGTTGGAGTAATGGGCGTCGAATCTGAATTAGGTCTTCATAAGAAATATTTATTAAAAGAATTCCCTGCTCTAAATGAAATTTTGTGGCCAGATGATGCTTCAGACTCAATGATCAGACGTTACAGCCCTGACGGCCAAGACATTGTTGATCTTGGAAAAATGTTAACCAATGGAACCAATGATCCCAATAATTCACGAGGTCCAACCCAAATTAAGAAAGTATCTTCATTTCTCCCTGCTGGAGTATCCATAACTGAAGATGAATTGAATAACCCTGCAAAGGCAGGAGTGGCAACAATGCATGTTTTAATAAATTTATATAATGAATTAAAGAGAATGCAAGATAAGGGAGAACTAAAATCAGAAGTAATTTTTCCAGGATCAACAGAGGGAAAATCTAATATTTCAGAATATATTTATTACTTATACAACGGTGATAAAGGTAGTTTGAAATCAGGTACCGCAACACCGGACCAAAATAGAAGAGTACAAAAAATGAAGCACTTTATGCAATATGTAGAAGTGAAGCAATTTTTAGATTAGTCTAGTGACTTGGAGCTTGCCCTTTAAAATCATGATCAGCATAAACAATTCGATCATTCATCTCATGATCAAAAGGGTGAATTGACTCTATATTCAAAACATTTCTAAATAATGTATTACATTTATAACAAGCAACAACATCGCCAATTTTCTTATAGAGAAAAAAATCAAAGATATACAAAACGATTAAACTAATACCATATGTCCAAATTGCTAAGATTGAAGCAATGACAAAAAGCATTACGCCAATTTTTCGATTAAAATCTTTTTGCTTATAAAAGTCTTGCCTGCCACAGCTAGGACATTCGCATACATTACCCTTCAAAATTTCATCATTAAATTTAACAGGGTTTTTAGTTTCACAGATATGACATTGAACAGAGTCAGCACCGACTCTTGGAGCAAAATTAATTCCTGAACCACACTCACTACACGTAACAGTAATTTCCATTATAAACTTATCCCGTATTTAAAATGATAATAACCGGCAATTAACTCACCAATAAAGACAAAAAATGTCATGACATACAAAACGCCTGTTGCACTTTGAATACTTCTCATTTTAGTTAATCGCCATGTATAGTAGCCCATAACTGCAATAACTAAATATCCCCACCCCAAACGCATCAAGAGCATAATCCAGTTAAACATATACCCCATTGCCCCATTCGTCCCTACGGTAAATAGAGATTCATTTGAGTAATATGCATAACCAAGCAATATTAACTTCAGCGGAAGCATTCCCCAAAAAGTAATGAGGGCTTTTTTCAAGTGCCACTCAGTCAACTTGGGAACGACAAGGTACCAATGACCTAAAATCATTGCGTATGTAATAATTCCAAGATACCCCATGCCAGAAAGAAGATAAAAATTTGAAAAGCTAAATTCTTCTCCAAGGTATAAATAGATCAAATATAAAATTGAGCCGTTTTGAGCAAGGAAGTTAATTGGGTATAGTTTGCTACCTTTTCCTTCAGCAAGAAGAGGGCCTAAAACAAGTGTTAAAAGAATAACTCCAGAAACAACCAGGTAAGGCGCTGAATGCTCCAAAACCAGAAGTAGCATGACAGAGGAAATATTCACATTGTTAATTAGTTTTATAAAACCAGCACCGGTAGCACTTGGTCGAACGAGTACAGAAAAAAGGCTTAGTCCCAATGACACAGATAGAAGAAAATAGCTCAATAATTTATACGTCAATTCCATAAATTAAATAATTCCACCATAAGTTTTGTACAAGTAGTACGTTAAATCTTTCAAGATTTCGAGGTTTCCATCAGGCACTTTCCCTTGCCAAAATTCATTCGAAAATTCCCTTGGCAGCTGGGCCCATGACCCTTTGCAAAATTCTCTGTCTTCTACTCTCATAATGTTGACAAAAAGACAAACGGAGCGGTCAGGATAGTCATATTTATAGAACTTAAATTTATGACAAGTACCTGAAATTACTTCAACCTCCTCAGAAAACTCCCTAAGTGCTGCAACTTCAGCGGTTTCATCTCCTTTAACTTTTCCACCAGGAAACTCCAAGAGTCCATCAAGAGGGCCGTCTTCAACTCGTTTTTGCATAAATAACTCTAAATTATTATCGCGAATCCTGAAAACAACTAATATAGAGACAGGGAGAAATCCAATCATAAAAACTCCAATCCTTTTTACTTACTGGCCTGACGAACGAGCACGACTCTTTTATAGATTAATCCGTGGAAAAAACCAACTTACCCTACAAACAAAACTCAATTCTTTTTGCCCCAATGGAGGGTGTTACCGATCCGACTTATCGCAAAACGGTTATGAATTTATTTCCAGAGTGGGATATGTTTGCCACTGATTTTCTTCGGGTTCCAACTGAGGGAAAAATTACTCACAAAAAAGCAATTGAACATTTTGGCGAGGAGATATTTCACACCCCTGAACTAAAAGCAAAAACAACTTTTCAAATCCTAACAACCCCTAAAGCCAACACAGATCAAACTGTTGAAGTTATTAATGACCTAGAATTTCATCATTTAGATTTAAATTTGGGTTGTCCATCAAGGCGAGTGAACGCCCACCTTGGAGGCTCTTACCTTCTTAGTGACATGAATTTACTAGAACAAGTTGTCAGCAATATCAGGAAAAACTTCAATCGTTGTTTCACTGTTAAAATAAGAGCAGGTTACAAAGATGATAGTGACTTTGATAATATTATAAAAATTCTTAGTTATTGTGGTGTTGATGCAATAACAATTCACGGAAGAACCAAGGTAGAGATGTATAAAGGCGTTGCTCAATGGAAGTATTTTCAACGGGCATGTGAATTAACAGAGACACCAATAATAGCCAATGGCGATATCTGGACGCCTGAAGATATTACAAAAATTTTTAATCAAACAGGTTGTTATGGTGTAATGTGTGGCAGGTCCGCAATGAAAACTCCATGGCTTTCACGAATGTATAAAAATAAAAATCAAGATAACTCTAGTCAACGATTAAAAATTCGCAGTCAAAATAATGCAAAATACTTTAACTCCCTAATTAATGATTACTCATCTCAGATGGAGGATCAAAAGATCCTGAAAAAAATAAAATCACTAATTAGATATTCTTTTGAAGATTATGAAAATGGTGATTTAATTAAAAGCACCTTACTCAGAAGCCATGACTTTGATTTTTTTAAGAAAAATATCCTATCTATATAAATCCGAAATTTTAATTTGATCACATGGATCAGTATATCTAAACGCAGAACAACTTGTACCAGTAAATCTATTCTCAAAGAAAGACTGGTTTAAATAAAGCCTACAGTAGTTATTGAACAAGCTCTTTGGAACTTTCCTCTTTTTGATAAAATTAATAAATTCATCAATGCAAACGACTTTCTCATCTACATTTGATTCACTTATTACATTAGATGCCATTATCATTTTAACTGGAAATGAATTACTCCTACTATTAGGGATACAATCGCCATAGCACGTCTGAACAGCAATGCTCTTTTTGCACTCTTTTACAGAAATCTTTAACTGCTTAATACGCCATTCAGTAAATTCTTGAATTGTTTTGTGCCCAGTAGTTTTTAGAACATAGCTTTTAATCGAATCCATTGTTATGTCTGGCGAGTTGAAAAACTCCTCATTTGAAGTCATAAATTCTTCACTCATCGCATACATCTCGATTAGTCTATCCGGATCAACTTTTGATTGCTCATCTATCACATTAAAGCCTCCGGATGGTAGATCGAGCGTATCTAATTTAAAACGTGACTCCTTTGTTGAAAGAATAGCTCCACTTTCTTTTAAAAAAGGTCCATAGTGCTGTTTAAAATCAGGAAGAATTTTAGCTCGTTTAATAGGATCGTTATTTATAAATCTTGCCTCTTCAACCGTCGGACAATAAATAGGACCTTCATAAATCCAACCCCCGCTTTTTAAACCATTAAAATTTACCATTTCAATTTTATTAATAGATCTACATTCGTTTATTGCACTTTTCAGACAAATTGACTCCACCCATAGATCAAGTTTGATGTTAAAGCTTGCATAAAGACCTCCGTCTCCAGTCTCCAACTTCATTGCCTCATTGGTAAAAGTATTTTCAATTGAGGTTTTTCTCGCCTCTTCACCTAAGCATTTAACACGACAGTTAACTATTCCAGTGAAGCCTTCTCTTTTTCTGTGGTATTTTTCATTTTCTTTTGCACAATGTACGACACCAACATTATTTAAAGATTCAATCAAATTTATTGAATCAATTGTTTTCATTGGTGAGTTATCTTGAGCGAAAACATTAACTTTAAAAAAAATAAAGACAACTATTAATATGTAATTCATTTTATAATAATACCACTTAGTATATTTTTTATTTACATCAATAAATATTGCCGTCTTTCCGAAGTACTGGTGTGTATTTTCTAATTTTTACCATTTTACTGTCCTTATCTATATCTATTGCAAATGCCTCAAATTGTTTAATGGTAGCACTAACTAGTTTTTCTAATATGTCAGATGTCGAAAGATCTGTATCTTCTAAAAGATTTTGGGAACTATATAAAAACGATCCTCGTTTTGCGTATTATGTAAAAAAGTCTATTGAAGGAACTGATCTAGAGAAAAGATATGCTCGTTTTCTAGACAATAAAGCAGGTGACCTCTCCCCACCACCTTCGATTGATAGTAACTTAGAGGCCATTATTTCTGACTATACTGGAACTAAATCCATGCAAGAAAGTCTTCCTTTACCAATTGAGGAGATAAGCACAAAAACAACTCCGCCAGGAGAACCAACGTGGTCAGGTGACTTTGGCGAAATATCTGCAACGGCTTCCATCGACATAGCAGATGATTTAACAAAATCAGGCGATGGTGTCTCAAGCACCTATTTACACGAAGCTCTGGATGATTATGAGTTACATAAAATTGAAACAGAGGTCTTAGATTTTGCCTTGAGCTACAATCGACTATCAGGAGAAGCAAAGGAAAGTTTAAAAGTATTAGCGCCCCAAAAACATCGACTAGAAATTTCTCCTGCATTTACAACATTCTCCCCATCAGGCGGATATGTAAGAACGCCAATGCCCGGCCTTGGCCTAACGAAAAGACGACTAATGGCATATGAAGAAACAGTATCACAGATAAGATCTGGTGATACGCTAAATTTCCCGGCCACAAAAAAAATTCCGGAAAAAGAATTTACGGTAGGGAAATTTCTAGGAGCAGGAAATGCTACTCACATCTATGAAATATCTAAAGGGGGGACAGAGCCTAATACTATATTACGAATTCCATCTAGTGCAGATTTTATTTCTCATAATCCAAAACAAATTATTGACTCAAGAGTTCTATCATCTGATGGCAGCTTGATTGATCACCGATCACCTGATCTGCAAAAATATTATCCTCTAGATCAACCTATTCATAAGAGATCTCAAAATATTTATGACAAAGATTACACTTCCTATCGACTTAGCTGGCAATATGTAAACAAAAGATCAAAATCAATTTGCAAAGATCAATTTAGCAACATTTTGGCAAAACCATGCTACTACACCGTAAAAATAATATCTCATGATCCAAATTATAGATGGGTCGAAGTAGAAAAAATTCATATTACAGAAAGCTATGAAAACTTTTATCAAAATAACTTTCAGGCGATTCAACTGGTTAAGCAAAATAAATCCAACGAAGAGATTCTTGCATTATTTCCAGGTATAGAAATCGATCGAATAAATAAAATCAGAGAAAAGACATTGAGACTTGAGTCTGTTACAAGTTTAGCAAAAAGTTCGGGAGCCAGTGACTTCAGAGAAGCACAGCTCGCCTGGGCCCAAAGACCTGACACGGGTGAAATGGATTGGATTTTACTAGATTGGTAAATCGATTTTATTTTCTTAATTATTAATTTCTAGGTCCCGATATTGATATTGTGAGATATTTTTATTTAATATTTTTTTTCCTTTCATCTCAATCATTTGCAACATTAACAAAATGTGGAATTGATAACAATCATCCACAAGTAAAGAAACTAAAAATATGTGAAGAAAAAAAGATCAGAGGCGCTTCAATCAATGAGCAACAAGTTTGTTATCAGGATGTCTATGACTCAACAATGAAGGAAATGAAGAAAAAAACAATCCAAGAAAAATCGCCAACCTTAAGAAACCTACTCACTGAAATTAGAAAAAGCTTTCACGTATCAAATGAACCCAATCGATTACTGAACTATTATGAAAGCTTAGAACTATACCGTACTGCTTCGGAGTGCCAATTGGGCCAAGTTAACCTCTATTCATTGAATGAAGAATCACAATCTCATGAAATATTAACGAGAGAGTGTAACTTTAACCAGGAACAAAAGAAACGATCTATTCAAACGGCAAAAGATAACTTAAATAATCATTATACTCTTTTTGAAGCAGGTAGAGTACTAAATAGCCTCAAACGTTTTTCAAATGAACCTGATTCACGTACCTACAGATCAGAGCCAAAACCATTAGCCTTTCAAGACTGCGCCTCAGGAATGCCGCCGGGTGCCTATCCGCCGGAAGATTTCATTGACATGAAAAAAAATAATAAAGAAGATTCTTATGAATGCCCTAGTTGGATTAATCAAACCAATAACTGTTCAAAAAATCCACGATCAAATTTAAGTGAAGGATTAATCGCCCATCAATTCTTTCAATTTGGATTAAAGTTGCAACTTCGCGCGTTTTCTGAACATTTACTAACAACAAATCCAAAGCATTTAACAACTGCTAGAAAAAAGAAAATTAAACAAAAAGTCGAAACAGCGTTAAGTAGTTGCATAGAAAACAAGTCTATTGAAAAAGAGAGCTTGATCAATGATTTTTCAATCAACCTGCTAGATAGTTCCTACTTTTCTCAAGACGGGTATGATAAGTATGAGGATATTGAGTCTTTTGAAGTAACAAAAACAATAAAAAAATTAAAAGTTACAGAAAACTATTTTAATAAAGTAACGAATAAATTCTCAAAATTAAGCAACTATTATCAATTAAAATGTGGACTCAGTTATTGGTTCCCTCAATGGGGCTACAAGCAAGATGACGAGTGTAACCAAATTAAAAATAAACTTGATGATTATAACAATATTATTATTTCTCCTCTTAGGCAGATAATTGAAACTGAAAGAAATCGCTTTCCCTTTTTATCAGTTCCATTATCAGGAGGTGATTTTGGGAGCTCCAGTTGCTTCACTGGAATCTTAAGTGACATGGCCGAAAACCCATTAAGTTACGTTATGTATGGAAAATATTCGACAACAATTAAAGCCTCAGAATTCAAAGGCAAATCAAAAACGCCCCATTATGATCCAGCATGTGGAAAACCACTTTGGAAAGGGGCTGGTGATTCAAGTAAGTATAAAATAAAACAGACAAATTCTACCTTAGCGGTTAATTATAACTCTCAATACAATGCGCTTTTTAAAAGCACCCGAGGTAATGGAATAAACGATCGACCAATTTACCCAAGTGGAGAGAAACTTGTTAATTTAGTCGACTTGGAATTAGATGAGGATAATGCAGACTCAGAACTCAGTAAGCTTAAAGTCTTTCTAGATGATCTAAACTCTCAACCAAAACCAACAAAAGATGAAATAAATCTTACAAAAAAGCTAAAACAAGAATCTAATGCAGGGATTGAAGACGCTTTAATAAACACCCTTGAAGATGCGTGCGAAAACCCCAACAAATATGGAAAAAAGCTAATGCTAAATGATTCAATTGGAAAGGCATTCTTCTCTAAGCAAAACTCATCGATTGATGAAAAAAAAATATTTTGCCAAGTTAGGGCCAACTTCATTGAGGAATCAAAAAATAACAAACGAAACCTTGGGGATGCAACAGTTGCTATTGGTATGATCGGTTTTATACATCCAGTAGCAGCGGTCACAGTTTTACCAGTTGAATTTGGTTTAGAGTACGTGCAGTTCAAAGAGGCTGAATCTGACCGTCAAAGAAACTTATCTTTAGCCTTACTTGGACTTGAGGATTTTTCAAAAGCCGACAAGGAGTTTGAGACATTAAAGTCTGAAGAGCTCATTTTCTATGGAATTATTGGAGCAATGGCATTGGGCGGTCTTGGAGATATCGCTGACTTTATTGGTGATGCTTCAAAACTTAGTAGGTATAAAAAAACTGCTTCAAAATTGGGCAGTGATTTATCAAAAACAGGGGCAGACAAAATATCACAGTTTCAACGTCAAATCATCGCTATCGAAAAAAGTGGGTTACCTGAAATAGAGAAACGTCTAGAAATTTTAGATAAATGGAAAGCATTAGAGAAATCTCTTTCCCCAGTTGATTTTCAAAAAATAAATCAATCGCTTGGAGAGAAAATAGATTCAATAAAAAAATTATTGGCAAGAGATATCAAGTTTGACTTGGCGAGGGAGTTCGCAAAAAGTGAGTTTTCGATGTTTATTGACGACCTACAATCTATTGAGGATATGGAAGATATGGAGGTTTTAATACGTGCCTATAAAAAGGCGAAGAAGTCTCCTGAAAACTTTGAATCTTTTGTCTCTATTTTAAAAAGAAGGGGTAAATCCTGTGGAATATAAATTATATTTTATTAATCGAGAATAAAGCTTAAAAGAAACAACAACATTGCACTCTCAACGAAATAATAAATTTCCTTCGTAAATAAAGAGAAACCAAAGACAACTAATAAAATAGAACAATGCACACTTAGATTTTTTATTTTTCTTGGTAAGTTAGAATAAATAAAGCTTTCAAAAACAAATACTTGACGTAAAAAACTAAAACGATACCTTTTTGTTTCTACTGCATTGATAAGCTTTTCACTTCTAAAAATGAAATAAAAAGATATTGTAAATAATAAAACACCAATAAATCCCATTAGGTTTTGATGATTAATTATATTTAAAATAAAAACAGTGCCAAGAAAGCAAAATATTGCAGCTCTAATAATACGATTCTTAAGATATCTTAAGTTTAAATTTTTAGAATGCTTTGTTTGCATGATGAGAAAAGCTTAAATCATTAAAAGAAAGTACCTTCTCCGATTTAATAACAACGTCTAAAACCTTTAGAAATTCTCCAACTTCCATTACTTCACTAGTGGGAACACTTAGACCGAGACGCTCCCATAAGCCTGTATTTATGGCACCTGGACGTAAATTGGTAAATTTAATACCAAGGTTTTTCCACTCTTCACGACAAGAAGCAATTAAACCTTCAAGAGCAAATTTTGAGGCACAATAGGCGCTCCAATTTGAAATTCCAGTAATTCCAGCTTTTGAAGAAATATTTAAAACGTGAGTTTCGTTTTCAATTAGATAAGGCTTTAAATGTTTAAGGACATGGAACACGCCCGTTACATTTGTTTGTAGATGGTCTTGAAAGTCAGTTGTAGAGGTTTCATCAATTGGGTCAATTCGACAGATTCCAGCATTATTAATGACAAGGTGAACTTCATTAGTCATTTGATCAATCTCTTCGAACATGCTTTCCACATCAGATTCACGTCGAATGTCACAGATGATATCAACTAAGTTTCCGTGCTGAACTGGCGTTCCACTTCTACTTGCAGCAAAGACAATGTAATTTTCATCTAATAGGTAATTTACGAGAGAAAGTCCCAGTCCTTGGGAACTTCCCGTCACAATAGCATACTTATTCACATCCCTGTTCCTGTTACAATAAAAATTTTACTTTTTACTTCGCAACACCAATCGCTTTGGTTTCACGAACAACTGTTACTTTTATTGTACCCGGATATGACATTTCGCTCTCTATTTTTTTTGCAATATCTCGACTTAACATTACAGTTTCTTCGTCACTTACCCGATCATTTTCGACAAATACTCGAACCTCTCGACCACCGGAAATGGCATAAGATTTTGATACACCTTCAAAAGAATTAACGATTTCTTCAATGTCAGTTAAACGACTAACGTAACTCTCCATCATGGCTTTTCTGGCACCTGGACGTGCGCCACTAAGAGCATCCGCGGCTGAAACGATATGGGCAAGAACACTTGAAGGCTTTTCGTCATCGTGGTGAGCACGGATAGCATGGACAATATCTGGTGACTCTCCGTATCTCTTGGCAAAATCGGCACCAACAACAGCATGAGATCCTTCAGCAGATGCATCAATGACTTTACCGATATCGTGAAGAAGACCAGCACGACGTGCTTGCTTAACATTTAGTCCTAACTCACTTGCCATCGTTCCACAAAGCATCGCCGCCTCAATTGCATGTTGATATTGATTTTGAGTATAGGAAGTACGCCAATTAAGCGCACCAACAAGTTTTAGAATTTCTGGATGAATACCATGAACTCCAATTTCCATTTGGGCTTTTTCACCTAGGTCTTTCATTACTTTATCCATTTCAGATCTAGATTTTTCATGAAATTCTTCAATTTTTGCTGGATGAATTCTACCATCTGCAATTAATTTTTGTAGCGTGAGTCTAGCTATTTCTCTACGAACAACATTAAAAGAGCTGACAACGACAACTTCTGGAGTATCATCGATAATTAAATCAACACCACAAATTTGCTCAAATGCTCGAATATTTCGGCCTTCCCGACCAATCAGTCTTCCTTTTACATCATCACTTGGAAGGTCGACGGTCGTAATTGCTTTTTCTGCAACGTACTCGCCACTAAAGCGCTGAATAGCTCGCCCTATAATGTTTTTTGCTGATTTTTCTGCATCTTCTTTTGCTTCCTCTTCAAGACGTCTTGCAATTTTTGCAAAATCTACTTTTGCATCTTCTTCCATCTCTTTTAAAAGAAGAGTTTTCGCCTCTTCCTTAGTCATTCCACCAATTCTTGAAAGCTCGGTCGACAGCTCCAATTGACGAGCTTTATACTTTTCCATCTCTTGAGCGATTAAACCTTCCTGACGACGAACAGACTCTTTTAATTCATTATATTTTTGTTTTTCGTAATCAGCTTCCTCAAGTTTTTTCTCCAACTGAGTTTCTTTACGATCAAATTCTTTTTCTAGTTTTTTAATCTCTTCTTTTTTATCCTTAATATAATCATCGATTTCTTCACGTTCTTCTTCAGCTTCCTTTCTTGCTTCTTTTCTTGCTTTATATTTAATTTCGTTAGCATCTTTTTTCGCTTTATCGACGATCTTCTTTTTCTTAAATTCAATTTCTGTTAATTGTTTAGAGTGGTTCATTTTGTTTATCGCAAACATAATTCCCAATCCTACTAGTAAAGCTACAACCCCTACGACAATAGTTACTGCGCTCATCTTTCCCCCTTTTGGGAAGACACATTAATCATTTCATTTTCCGTAATGACGAAATCTACTTTGATATCATGCTCTTCTATTGGCAGCTCATCGACAAACTGCATTTGCTTACATATTCCTATTTTTTGCCCGTGAAAATTCCGAAGATAGGCATCATAAAAACCACCACCTCGGCCCAGTCGATTACCAGATCGATCAAATGCTAAGCCCGGGACGATGATTATATCCGGTTTCACAATTGATTTGCCCTGGTCAGGCACTTTCATTTTTTGTCCAAACATTGCCACTTCTACCAGCTCCTCCAACCCACACTGACGGAAAACCATTTTGTGGCCATCAACTTCAGGGAAAGCGAGCTGTAATGTAGTTATTGGGTAGTTTGGCCAATAAACTTCATCACTCAGGGGATAAAATATCCCAACGGTTAATGATTGATTGATAGACAAATGCTGACAAGAATCTAGAAACTGATTTAAACGTTTCGCAATAGCAAAATCTTTGCTCTTTTTTTCATCAGTTTTGAGATCACTAAGCCTTTTTTTGACTTGTAATCGAAGATTGATTTTTGCTTCCTGCAATATAATCTTCCATACATATGGAGAACCCGTAGGTTAATTAATTATATAGAGGTGTTATGGATTCGATGTTTTTTAGCGCTTCTTTTGTTGAACGTTCAATTTCTTCAATGTTCATTTTAAAGTCTTCTTCTATTTCTAAGCGCTCACGAGCAAAGTTCATGGCCAACAAAACTGCCAATTGAGAGTTATCTAATTGTGGATATTGCTCTTGAAGTTTTTCAACTTCTTTTTGGACGAATTCAATAACGCGAGCTGAAGTCACCTTGGACTTTTGCTCTGCCTCGTTTTGGACACTTAAACGCATGCCCAAAATTTCGTGTTCTCTGTTAATATTTATTTCTTCAATCATAACCTTTATATAAGATATTCCAGGGCCGCATTTAAGTCAACTGAACAAATTGGGTATATGAGTTTTCCGGACAATTTTACTCAACAAAATCGAAGTATTTAAAGGAATTAAATCTAGTTGGTTTAAGAAATCTGAAGGAGAGAGTCTAAGTACTCATCAACTTTAAAATGATTTAGATCTTCAACTTTTTCGCCAACACCAATATAGGCGATAGGAACATTCAAGTTTTTGACAATGCTTACAGCACTACCCGCTTTGGAACTTCCATCACATTTTGTAAAAATTAAGCCAGTAAGTCCTAATGTTTGATTAAACTCTTCAGCTTGCCGCAATGCATTTTGCCCTGTAATTGCGTCAATAACTAAAAGAGTTTGATGCGGAGCTGTTTCATCTAGTTTTTTTAGTACATTTTTGGACTTTGCTAATTCATCCATTAAGTTGCCTTTGGTATGTAGACGACCTGCGGTATCTAAAATGCAATAATCAGCGTTCATATTTATTGCTTCTTCTAGAGCTTGATAACCAACACCTGAAGGATTAGCTCCTTCTTTCGCTCGGACCATATGTGCCCCGGCCCTTTCACACCAAACGGCCAGCTGATCAACTGCAGCCGCTCTAAATGTATCACAAGCACCGACGACAACCTTTGCGCCTTGATGAGTTAACTTCGTTGCAAGTTTTCCAATTGTTGTTGTTTTTCCTGCACCATTTACCCCAACAACCATAATGACTTTTGTTTTTCCTGCATTGCTTGAATCAAAGGTTAAAAGAGATTGATCTAATTTTTCTTGAGGGCCTGATAAAATTGCAGCTAAGAAGTCTCGCAAGAATATTTTAAATTGAGCACTATCAAAATTAGGCTCTTTTGCACGCTTTCTCAGTTCTTCAATGATATCACCAGCAGTTGATGGGCCAATGTCTGCAGTATAAAGAATCTCTTCAAGCTCATCTAAAACATCATCAGATAATTTTTCACCTGAGAATATATTTTCCAGTTTTCCCCAAACTTCACTTCTTGAGCGAGCAAGCCCTTTAGTTAATCGCTCTCGCCAAGTTGGCTCAACTACACCTTTTTCCAGAGGGAGCACTTCTTTCAGTTCAGTTTTTTCTTCAAGGATTTGAACGTCTTCAACAGTTGTTTGAAACTCTTTTTCGGGAAGATCTGTTGCTTTTTTAGGGAGCTTATCCTCTGTCTGAGTAGCGTCAGTTCGCCGAAGTAGAAAGCTCGTTGCTGAAAAAGTTATCAGCATGACAGAAATGATGCCCCATACATCGCCAGCATTAGCCGACTCAATGCCAAAGTTTTTATATATTTCAGAAATGAAAGAAATCAGAGTATCCATAGTATTTTCCTTTCTTATAAATGCGTTGTGCGATATAGAATCGAGACCATAACCGAGAGAGTAAAAACTGGCAACGGGATGTTTGCTGAATTCGAAAAAGATCAATCATGAACAAAACGGAACTATTAAAATTAAAGTTTAAAGGAATTCAACTAATTAGAAATTGGTTCTCTAATGAAGACTTTTTAGATGTCATGACACCAACTATTGTGCAATGCCCAGGAATTGAGCCTCACTTACATCCATTCACTGTAACTGGTGAACATTTTAATGGGCAGCTTCAAACCTCTCCAGAATTTCACATGAAAGAACTTTTAAGCTTTGGGCTAGAAAAAATATTCACGATCACATACAGCTTTAGAGATGAGCCAATTAGTGAGACCCACCGTCCCCAGTTTTTAATGCTGGAGTGGTATAGAGCAAATGAGCATTATGAAAAAATAAAAGATGACACAAAATCACTCGTAAACTTTTTAATTGATCAATTACCAAGTTTGAAAAGCAATCTGTCTGGTGATTTTTACGAATGGACAATAAAAGAAGCATTCCTCAAATTTACCCGAATCGACCTAGAGAAATTTAAGGATAAAGAAAAACTTTACAAAAAAATAAAAGAAGATTTTTCAGAGCTTCCTCTACCAAAGATTGAAGAAGTTACGTGGGATGATTTATTTTTCATTCTATTTTTAAATATTATTGAACCTGAGTTAAAAAATTACCCAAAAGTAATTTTAAAAGAATACCCTGCATCTCAAGCTGCACTTTCCACCCTCAAAAAAGATGATCCAAGTGTTTGTGAACGATTTGAGATTTACTTAAATGGTGTAGAAATTGGAAATTGTTTCAATGAGCTGACTAACCTTGAAATTCAAAAGCAGCGATATATTGAAGCAAGAAAAGAGCGTTTGGATTTATATAAAAAAGAAATTCCAGAACCGAAAGTATTGTTTGATGCTCTCGAGCGTGGGATTCCAAAATCTGCAGGAATTGCCGTAGGTGTTGAGCGCCTGCTTAATGCAATAACTGGAGAAAACCTGTTTTAAATCACTGAACTTTTTGAAGAGTATTTAAAATACGATGAATTTTAACAATCACTTCACTTTTTAAGTGTTGCCTAGGTACTTGTTCGGCCCAGTTAATATGATAATCATAATCTTCGTTCTGCCGAACTTCGTTTTTGAATGCGTATTTATACTTTTCAGCAAACTCCATCGACATTATTGCGTACCAAGAAAATAAATCATCCTGACTCTCGAAAGCATCAATAATTTCTAAAGCTTTCTCTGTAACTAACCTTTTGACCGAGTAAAAATTTACTCGCGATAACGTTTCTTGCTTTACTTCCATTGCCGCAAACCTTTTTGAAAAATCATAAGCAAACTTCGCGCCAGCATCCGACACCGGCTTATCGTAATTTTCCATACCTTGGTAATCTCTATCTAAAACTAAGGCTCGATATACCCCCTCTCTTGAACCTCCCTGATCCATTACATTAATCCAATTACCAACCTCACTACCGGCGCCTTTTCGCTCTTTAATGACCTCATAAAGCTCTGAAACATAAGCAATATTGAGCTTCAAATTCAGGTCCTCTTTTAACTTAATTTTTTCAACATACTTTTTGTCATACACTTCAGTTGATCTTGCATCGTTATCAATCATTGGTATTTCTGGAAGAATATAAACTCTTTCCCTTTCCCCAAAAAGTTTTACTCCCCAATCGTCTCCTAGGTATTTTTCAACAATCACTCTTGCTCTTGCCTTCCATCGTAAAGATTTCTCACTATCTGCAAAAATTTTCTGTGATTGAAATAAAAGAAGAATACTAATTATTAAATGAACTTTATTCATGTTTTCACCACCAGGATAATATCAGTAAATCTATCGAAACCAGGAGACTTTCCTTTAATTTCAACAACAAAGAGAACTTTTGTAGGCAATTTTTAGACTCTACTGATTACCTGACAATACCTAAATTACTAATTTCATTATTTTTTCACATAATTCTCAATTAGATTTTTTTTTCACCGATAGGATATCCGTATGAAATCAGTTCATTTTATTACATTTTTGTTTTTACTCGTCACAATTACTGGTTGCCTACCTGATAGTCTAACCAAATGGGATGCTGAAGAGCCAAATACAATTGTAAGTCCTTCAACTGTCTCCATTCAAGTTAACGGAGAGGAAGTACAAGTAGGAGAGGCTACTGGTGGAACGGCCCCAGCTGCAATACAACTTTCTGCAACCGTAGGCTCACGGGAAGTTCAAGAATTTTCGAGTGAGAATGAGCTTAGTAAAAATAAAGTTAATGTTGTTTTAAATGAATCTTTTTCTCTAGCTCCAAGCTTTGAAGGTGAAACAGATTCATCTAATAGTTATTATTTTTCATTAAGTGAAATTAATGCTTCAGGTGAAAAATCACGTTTTGACTACTCCCTTTATGATCTTAAGTTTGATTCAAAAACAGGTGTTCTTAGTGGCGAGCCAGAAAAATATATTCCCTCTAAAAAACTCTCTCTTGATGCTTATCATGTTGAAAGTGGATCTTGGCTTTCCTTGCCGTTTAATTTTGTTGCAGCAACGTCTTTTGATATAGAAAATGCAAAAGTCTACTACCCAATCTCAAAAGACTACGATTCATATTACATTATTGAAGTAGATGATATCTCAAGTTTTAATGTTTGCAAAAGTGACACCAGCTCATCTCCTTGTATTACAAGTGACAACGGGATTACTGCATTTGTTGAGCATATTAATGAAGATGAGAAAAAATTATTTCTCACAATAACCAACACTCTCACTAACGATTTGCCCGAACACGAAACACTTGAAGACGCATTAACGATTGATAATTCAAACGACTTTGTCAGCTCAGATGCAAACATCGTTTCCGTGACTAGGATATTTAAAAGATGTGTCGGGACAGACTCTAATTGCTCTAGAAAGCTTGTTCCCAAGTTTAATTTTTCACTAAATGCAGCTGATAACGAACTAGCGGCCCTTGAATGGTCAATTACACCAATTCCAAATGGAGGGATTGCAACAAACAACTCTCCTTTTGAAACTGAAATTGGCTTTATTGAAGAATCTACGGGTGAAGATAGCGGCTCGATCATCATTCCAAACAAAGCAAATGAGCTTGCGGCTAAAGAGTTTACTGTAAATGTTAAAAATCCACTAGGCGAAACTCTTACAACAAAAATTAATTTAAGTATTACTCAAGCTCCTAGTAATTTAGGGGTTGGAAATTTATATCTACTAACTTTAGATGAGACTAACGAATTTAGAATTGGTAACTATATTTCATCAAACAATCCTTCGAATGCTCGCGGTAAAGTTATCGATAAAATTGGATCAAACCAACTGGCCATTCAGTTACTTAACGGGGACTTAAATACTGGTGATCATGTTGACCTGTTAAAAAAATTCTCGAGAAAGAGAGGAGTTGTTTTACATAAAACATTATTTAATGCTGTTTTGACTGTCGATGATTCATTGGAGACAACTTCACTTAATGAAAACGATCCTCAAAAAAATGAGTACCGAAATATAATTTCACAAGATCACCTTATAAATGAAAATAGTCACCCTCAAGATTTTGCATTTCAATCTCACGGGGTGATAAAAGGAAAAAAATCTTCAATTACATCGATCACTGTTTATGGTGGAGCCCACCAGTTTTCTCCAGGTCTACAGGTTGTTCAAATGGGAGAAGGTTCAAGCTGTGAAAATGGCGATGGTATTCCAACAACCGGAGCAGTTGGAACAATCATTTCTATAGGTAGAAATCCATACGGTGGGCCAGGCGATAAAACTGATAAAGACGAAAATATTTTTATCAATGTCCTAAGTGGAACTTTCCAAAAAAATAAACCAATTCAAATTGGAGGTTCATACTATGATTGTACAACAACCTCCGTTGATATGGTTAAATTTGTCAGTAATAATCTTGAATTGAGTCAAGTATTTGTTCTCGCATCAGGTGAAAGTCAATTTTCAATATCTAACCCAAATGAAATCCCTGATGAATTAAAAATAAATTCCGGAACAACTTCGGATAAAAGACTAATATCTGTTTGGTCTCCAAATGTAAGTTTTAAAAGTATCAACGAAGCTGGCAAGTGGTATGTGGGCGATGACATCTCAACGAGATCTCACATACCTGGAAAAATTAATTCTATTATGCCTTTTACAGAAATAAAAGCTCCATTAAGTAAATGGCATTCAACAACACCAGGGTTTTCAGGCGAAGACGAAGTCGGTCAAATTATTTCGGCAGAATTCAATCAAATAGGTTTTTTATTCGCGAGTTTTGACACATGTAATGATGTTGATTTTACAGATTCAAGCGCATGTCGATCCAACTCTAGCCTCCTAACTGATAGAAATGCAGGACGAGGTGATCAAGGGGATGGTGATCCAGAATTTATTTTTTCAAAAGGTAATATATATAATGTAAATTCAGTAATGAATATGTCTTCCTATAATGTCGGAAATAAAAACTTTGAAGATAATGGTAATATTCTAGAAGATGGAAGCCTTGAGGCACCTTTTAGATCTAGAGATGATCCTCAAATCAAAGAATTAAAAACTACTCATCACTATACTTTCTATACTCGAGAGCCAATGGTGTTAAAATCAGAGTTGCAATATGGAGATGAAGTTGTATATGAACTAACACCAAAATGGTTACCAGAGGGACTTGAGTTTGATGCCAAGACAGGTACTTTAAGTGGTATACCAACAGAATTCGTTGTCAAAACTAATTACACAATTACGGCAAAAAACCCCATTGGCGAAGCCAGCTCAAGCTTTAGTATGGAAATTAAAGATCATTTTAGCGTCTCGATCCCAATGAGTTTCATCGATGCAGAAAGCTATATTCTTCATCAATCCGGGCAAGGAAATCAGTCTACAAACTGCCGAATCACCGCGGACCAAATTGAAGGAAATAACCAAGAAGTAAAAGACATTCTATGCCACCTTGAAGCAGGTGAAATGGATCTGTACTTTTTAGGGCTTCAACTTCAGTACAATATAGGCCCTAGTATGTGTGAGTTCGTTAGCTTCGATCCGTACACGACCTATAATACTAAATATCCATATATAAAAACGGGCACCGTCGGTAAAAAAAATGGAAATAGTTACGACTTACCGATAGCAAATTTTACTCCAGGAAATCCAGATAACGTTCTCAATACGGATCATAATAACGTTGAAAATGGAGTCAAGATATCACGTGTATATGAATACGATGATAGTTGTAAGAAATGCATGGACCCAGAAACTGGAGATATTCTCGATTGTAATGATGCGAACTTCCCAAGAGAACCGGCCGGAGGAAATCATTGTGCAAGTGATTATCGAGGAACTCCATTTGATAAAAATTGTGATGATGGTAGCTTCAAAAAATGGCGAGTTATTATTGGTGCAGATGACCAAGAAATTCCAACGAGCGATGGGGATGTCGCAAAACTAAAAGACGGTATCTGCGGTTATAAATCTGGCGTACTTGCTCCTAATAATGGAAGTAATAGTACCAAATTAACATATCAATCTTTCAAGTTTAGCAAAGCATTCATTGATAAAAACAGCGACGGAAAAGCAAACGCCTCAGATGATTTTGGTGGTGCTGGAACCAAAGAAATTACAGGAAATGGAACAACATGGAATAATCCTCCGGCAGCTTTTGACGTTCCTTGTAGCGTTGGTACAGAGAACTCTATTACATATAGAGTGGTTAACGATACCAATGAGTTAGAAATAGAATTTGAATTAAGTGATGCTGGTGGTGCTGGTGATGCTTGCTCGGCCGAAGATGTTGAAGGAAATAGTGTTGGTAATAGAGTAACCTATCCGTTGATAAGAGTTGTCGGTTCATTTCCTGACACAAAACTTAGAGAAAAGGATGGTGAGACGAACACAACTGATTCCGGAGCTACATATAATTATTGGTTTGTCGCTACATCAGCCGATAATAAAGCTGACAGTATTGTAACTTCAAGTGCTCCTGATACTCCAGATTGGACAACATTGGCTACTTGCGGTCAATGTAAAGATATCAACGGTGATGGAGAGATTGACTTCGTTGACTTTAATAGTGACGGTATCGCAGATGATATTTATGCTGGTACTGACGGTACTACTGGCCCAGATGGCATTGGTGATCACACTTTTGCCTCTAGAATTGATGCAACTGAAAGCGAAATTGATAAAAGCGAACCCGTTCAGCTTTGTAATGGAGACCCAAGACTTTGTCTTGATGGCAGTTCTGAACTAATTACCTCTCATGATTTTGATAATGAATCGGCCATTCGCGGATTTGAATTGAATTCAGTTTACGGTGTTGAAGCGGAAACGTTTACCTTCGATGCGCCAGCAAATCGTTTTGAAGATAATAGCAAACTTGCAAACTATAGCGCTGAAAATTCATGTGGACTTAACCCAAGAATCATTCATCAAAACTCTATTTTTCACGATGCTGATGGTGACGGAAATTATAGCGATGATACTAAAGATGTACTAACCTCAACATTCCTGCAATCTAACGCTGGCGCGGCTTTACTCTTTGCCAAAACAGGACTCGCGGATACATTTACAACGCTAACCGATGAATCACTATTTTTCGAATTATTTGCTAGTTATGATGATGAGAATTTCTACAAAGGCTTAGGTGATCTTATTCATGACGACTTCAAAGTTCTTGTTGATGACGTTGCTCAAAATGGCGGTGCAAATCCAGGAACCGAGGAAGAAGATGACTTCTCACCTTCTGTCACTCTTCCTTATGTTTACAAAAAAACGTTTGACGACAGAGCAACAACCGAAGGCGACATGGATGCGCACCCAATGTTAGGAATGGCCAACAACGGTGTTAAGTATCAATTAGTCAGTATTCAAAGTGCTTATGATCCCGATGCTAAAAAATCTGAAATCACTTACTTTGATAATGGGTTTAAAAATTTAGCAAATCTTGCAAGAAATGAAATTATTCGCATGCCTGTTAGCTTTAACCACAACAACAATCTACGTGGGATTCTAGTCAAAGGTCCAGATAACAACGAAGAAGGAATTGTTATCAATCAAGATAATGTGAAGAACACAGTTGATATTATTCTCACTAAAGGGTCAAAGGCTAGCATTTCAAATGGTGATCAGTGGACATCAAGCAATGGAGTAGACTCTTTATCTACGGTAAATGTTTTTGCCATAGACTCTGGAAGTAAAGGGTTAATGCCGATTCAATTTGCTAATTATAACTTTGGTAGTGCTATATATAAAACGAAGCCCTATTACACTTTTAACTGCCTCGATGCTGCGAGAGACTTAAAAGCCCGAATCAGATTAGAAGTACGAGATTGGGACCGAGTATTCACAGCGGGTCATGATATCGACAAAGCCATTCCCTCAAGTCTTATGGATGACAGCTCCATTGATTTATGGGATGAAGATTTTAACAATCGCGCAGATGGCGACGGATATGGGGCAAGAACATTAAACAGCTGTTTAATAAACTACCCTACAAACCACACACCGGCCGATGCTTATAATGAATTACCATCACCACCGTAACGAAAACGTAAATCCTCATAAGGTACGCGGTACCTTATGACAAAATCAACTACTTAGAAATCATAATTTTCTTGTATGTTCCTTTTGTGAACAGAATCAAATTCTAAACCTTCATAATGAGAGTCGAGCTGAAATCCAATTTTGGTTTGATTTAACGGAGATAAATTTTTTTTGATAATGAATTCGAGTAGGCGGGAAAAAATGGAACAGAACTTTTTCATGGCAAACCTCTATGTTTTTGCCAATAGTTTAAAATAAAAATACCACCACTCAAGTTAGAAGCAAGTTAAGATTTACTCATCAATTTTTAACAAAAAAAGGCCCGCAAAAATACGGGCCTTCTATTATTCTTATTGTTTCGATTTTAATTAAAACGCGAGACCAAATGTATAAGTGATTGAGGCACTTGTTCCGTTATTATAAGCGTTTGACGTGTTATAGGTGTTACCACTTGCATCTACTACTTCAACTGTTGCTTCAGACCCACCATAACTAGACATACCTGCTCTTAACTGCATATTGAAGGTTGACCACATCCACTGATAACCAATTTCTGCAGTTAAAATTGTTACATCCATTGAACCAGTTGCATTTATTAAATTAAACCCACCATCAATTACAGTCGTGGTTACATCAATAGTTCCTACTTGTCCTTTACCTGTAAACATCCATCCATCACTATTTGCGCCTCTGAAGTGGTACGAAATTTGTCCCCCAAATAAAGACGCTTCGGCGCCGAATAAACCATCTTCAAAACTCAACAGGTATGCATTACCACCAAACGCCCACTTACCTGCAAGCAAGTCGACCTCGATATCATTTGCTCCAATTAAAAGAGGAAATGTATTTACTTTAAAGTTGATAAAGTTATTTCCCTTTGCCTGGGCTTGCATCGACGTAAATGTCATAGATAAAAAAAGCGATAATACTGCAATAAATTTCATAAACTCTCCTATATTTTTCTATTAGGATAGTTGATAAAATAAATTTGATCCTAGGTGGGTAAAAAAAACCTAAATACTTGAAATTGTCAAAAGGTACCGCGTACCTTTTAGAGGACTTCGCCGATGAGGTCATATTCAAGTACTTCAGTTATCTTGACGTCCACAAACTCACCAACGTTTAGCATCTTACCATTAGAGTCGTTTATTAATACATGGCCATCAATATCTGGAGCTTGACCTTCATAACGGCCCTGAATAAGGAGTTCAGTTTCAGGATGTTCACCTTCAATTAATACACGAACAACTTTACCAAGCATGTCATCATTTTTTTCGCGAACGACATCTCTTTGAGCCTCATGAAGCTCATCAAATCGTGCTTCGATTACTTCAGGATCAACTTTAGGCAGAAGTTTATAGGCTGGAGTTCCCTCTTCATCGGAGTAGCGAAAAATACCAAGATGATCAAATTTGGCGGCCTTAACCCCTTCAAGCAAGGCATTAAAATCTTCATCTGTTTCACCAGGAAAACCGACAATAACACTTGTTCTAATAATCATGTTCGGAATTCGCTCGCGCAGCCGCTTCACTCGTCCCATAATCTCTTCACCGGTAATTCGTCTATTCATTCGCTTTAGTACATTAGTACTAAAATGCTGAACAGGCATATCAAGATAGCTACAGATCTTTTTAGAATTCCTAATTACTTCAATAACTTCATCCGTTAGCTCGTCTGGGTAAAAGTAAAAAAGCCGAATCCACTCAATACCTTCAACTTCTTCGAGCCCTTTCAGAAGATTTTGAATATTATTTTCTTCACTTAAATCAACTCCATAATCAGAGAGATCCTGAGAAATGAGATTAAATTCTTTCACGCCGCTAGCAACTAGATTCTTTGCTTCCGCAACGAGACTATCAACTGTTCGCGATCTTAGTTTTCCTCGAAGAGTTGGAATAATGCAAAACGTACAATTTCTATTACATCCCTCAGAAATTTTTAACCACGCCATATAGCTAGGCCCTGTATTAAGTCGTGGGTCATATTCAGTGTGAATAAAACGAGGAATTTCGACATGTGATTTAGTTTCAAGTTTTCCTTCTCTTAGAGCGACTAAAAGAGGAACTATTTTATTATACTCACCTGTACCTATAATCAGATCTGCTTCAGGCAATTCTTTTTCTAATTCAAAAGCGTATCGTTGCGCCATACATCCAGCAACAACAAGCGCCTCACATTTTCCTTTCGAAGGATCTTTATAATCTGAAAGGTCTAAAATCGTATCAATGGATTCTTGTTTGGCTGCATCAATAAAGGAGCAGGTATTAACAATAATGACCGTTGCATCAGCAGGATTATCAGTCATCTCAAAACCACCAAGACCTAAGTGCCCTAGCATTACTTGCGAATCAACTAAATTTTTTGAACAGCCTAGAGAAGTAAAAAAAACAGTTTGTCCTGCACCTAGTTTTTTAATTCTCTCTTGCTTTAAGACTTCCAAAGCAGATGAGCGATCTGATGATGTAGTTTGCATAGTGCCCCTATTTTCATGAATTTAAGGGCTTATAGCTGATATCAACCTTCAAGGCAATGTTTCTGAAAAAATCACTCGATATTAAAATAAACGTTCATCGATGCAAAAAGGCAATAAACACCAATGATTCCAGTGCCTTAAATAGACCTATTTAAAAATAAATCGATCCGAAGGAAAGGACTTTGCCTGTTTTAGAGAGTCAAAAATTATCTTTGTTTCTCTGCCATCGAGATAAATCAAGGTTATCTCTTTAACATTGGTGAATCTCTTATTGAGGGAATTTCTAAACCACAAAATAGCAGACTTTAACCCCAATTCTGACCGGTGACTTTCAGAAAAATAGATATTTGCTTTGTCTTTAACAACATTCACTTTGTAGTAATCATTATCTTTTAGTCCAACACTTAAAGAGTCAAAGAAGTCTGCAAATACATTTCCTCCTTTAACGTTTTTTTTCAATTCGCCTTTTTCGCCCTTAATAAATGGTGGACGATAATACCAATTAAAAGTCATGTTTGTGATGAAAATGATCGGGTCTGGCTTGATCATTTCAAATCTAAGCTTGCTTGGAAACTCATAATCAAGAGTTCCATTTCCCTTTTTTATCTTTCCACTAACCTGAGATTTATACTCTTGAGTAAATTCTGCAGTAAACTTTTTCGGTATAAAGCTTTCCTTAGTTGAACCTTCCGAGTTCCAGATCATTCCAAGAAAAAAAATAAACAAGCAAACAACAGCAATTTTCAAAATTTTCTCCTAATGAAGTTGAACGCTTAGAGCTTTTGAAACTCCTGGCTCTTGCATCGTAACACCATAAAGTGTGTCGTTAAGTTCCATTGTTTTCTTATTGTGAGTAATTAAAATAAACTGACTATCCTTACTCATTTCCCTTAACAGTTCACTAAACCTTCCAACGTTTGCATCATCAAGAGGAGCATCGACCTCATCGAGAAGACAAAAAGGAGATGGCTTAACTAAAAAAACAGAAAAAATTAAACTAACCGCAGTCATGGCTTTTTCACCACCACTCATTAAGTTAATATTTTGCATTTTTTTACCAGGTGGCTTGGCAATAATATCAACTCCACAATCATGATCATCTAATGAACCTTTTAACTCTAGTCTTGCTTCTCCCCCACCAAAAATAATTGGAAATACCTGAGAGAACTTTGCATTAACTTCTTCAAAAGCGATTCTGAACCGTTGTTTAGATTTTTCATCAATTTGAGCAATCGCCGTATTTAAGTCCTCTAATGAAGCGCGAAGCTCATCTTCTTGCTCTGTTAAGAAATCAAATCTAAGTTTCTGACGATCATAATCCTCAACTGCTTGCCAGTTAATCTCTCCAAGTTGATTAAGCGCCGTCTTATTATTTCTTAGCCTTTGAGCATAATCTTTTAAATCTTGTCCAAAACGACGAACAAAAGTGTACTCTTTAACTTCAATTTCTTGAGGTCCATCTTCAGTTTCCATCATATACATTGCAGAAACATCAATAAGTTGCTTTTGAAGATCTAAGTCAAGCTCTATAAATCTTGATATCTCAGCCCTTAAATCAACATGGAAGCGTTCAAAAATATCCCGAGTGATTTGTTCCTCATCTGTTAAGATTTGCTCAATCTTAACCTCTTTCGTCGTCATTAATTTTTCAGTTTCATTGATTTGTTTAGATAACTTTTTAACTTTTGTCTCTCTGTCTTGCATTTGAAACAATAGTTTTTCCAATTCATCACGGTGAGCACTTAATATATCTGTTTGCTCTTCAAGCTCTTTAGCGGTTTCCATGTTCGTCACCTCAAGCTCTTTGATCTCTTCTTCCGAATTTTCAATATTCTCTGCCGTCTCTTCAATCAGATCCTGGACGTTTTCATAACGTGATTCAAGTCGTTCAATTTGATTTTGAATATCTTGTATTTGATCTTCTAAAGATGAAAGTTGGGAAGTGAAGGTTTTTCTTTCAGCCTCTTTAGCAGAGTAAGAGTCTCTCTTTTCTGAATAAATTGACTCTAGGTCAACTAACTCTTCCTCTCTTGTGTTTAAAATTTCTGTCTTCTCTTCTACCTCAGAGTTTATCTCTTCACTTGAATTAGTTAGGTACTCAACTTTTTCCAACAACTCTAGTCTTTCAACAGAGATTTTTTGTTTTCGATTTGCCAAAATCTCAATTCGAGATTGATTAGATTCATAATTTTTTAACTTGGAATCAATTTCTGCCTTAGAGCGAATATAATCTTCTTCAGTCGATCTAAGTTTTCCTGAAATCTCTTCTCGTTCATTAAGACTATCTTCTAGAGTGGATTCCATTTCTTCAAGTTTTTCTTTTAAACTTGATACTTCTGCTTCTAATTGCTCTGACTCAACTGTCAGTTCATTAATCTGGTTATTTCGTTCTACAGAGTTATTTTGTACACCAAGGTGAGCCCCTAGTATTAATTTACTCATTCCCCCTTGATTTAATATGACAACTTTTCCATCTTTACTGACAAGTAAATCAACGGAAAGATCTAAAGGGAAGTTAACTAAATCACTTGAATTTTCCAAATCAACAATAAATGAATTCGTTAAAATATCTTTCAACTCACTTGAGCTATTTCCAGATAATACCTCGGAGACCTTTATTATTTCTCGTGCGCCATTTATTTTAATACGCTCTAAAACTTCTTCGCTTGCCTGCGTTTTTTTTAAGCCTCTCGCAACTTCTAAGCGTCTTTCTTGCTGATTATTATACCAAGTTTGAAGATCTCCTCCCTCACCGATAACCGTTTCTCCCAACACATTTGCAACAGCGCCAACAGCATCAGTATAATCACTATCACACTCCAAGTCAGAAGTGATCAATTGATAATTGCTACCATCAGAAGACTTAAGAAAATCAACCGTTCCCTCGTTTACACCGTCCATTGACTCGCTCAATTTCACAAGCGTCTGAAGCTTTGAGGTAACTTGAATTAACTCTCGCTCCTTATTTCTAAATTCTTCCCTAGATGTTTTAAGTGAAACCTCTAAGTCTTTAACATTTTCTTTTTTTTCTGAGTATATTTCTTTCAGTTGATTAACTGACTCCTCTTTTTCACGAATGGTTTCCCGCTCAAGGCTTAATTCTTTATTAACGCTTGAATATTGGCTTTCAAGACCTTCAATTTCCTCAGTTATATCTTCGAGCTGGCCAGAAATTTCGCCGAGCCTCGATTCCAATTTAAAATGTTCATTGTTTTTAGAATTTGCACTAGATTCAAGGTCTTTTAACTCAACCCTTAATTCTTGGATATTATTTTTTGCTTCAAGAAATTGCTCTTTCAAATTTTCAACTTCTTCAGCTAATTCATCAAAGTCTACCTCTTCATTCATGCTCTCAGTAAGATCAGATAGTCTTTCTTGCACTTCTGAAAGTCTATCCATTCGACTTTCCTTATCTTCAGTTATTTCTAGCAACTCATTTTTCTTATCATCTAATAGCTTTTCTTTATTACTTAAATTCTCACATAAGTTTTTTAGCCGTTCTTCTTTTCCGGCGAGAATCCTTGAAACCTCATTGTATTCAGCCTGAATAGTTTCTATCTTTTTGACTTGAACGTCTTTTAAAGCACGCTCTCCCTCTAAATCGACTTCAAGGGTATCTTTTTCAGTTTTCCAACTTTCAAGGTTAATTGTATTTTCATTCAAATAAATACGATGATCTCTGTAGTCTTTTAGTAAGTCATATACTTTATGGGCATTGACGTTTACTTCACCTTTTTCAATTTTTGACTTTAGTGTTCTCGCTCGCTCAGCTTTTTCAGCCTGTTTTTTTAATCCGGATAAATTACGCTCTATTTCAACTTTTAAATCACTCAAGCGCTTTAAGTTATCCTCAGTTTGCTCCATCTTTTTTAAGGAGTCTCTTCTTCGTAGTTTAAATTTAGTGATACCTGCAACTTCTTCAATTATTACACGACGCTCTTCAGGCTTTGACTGAACTAAACGATTAATCTCTCCCTGAGCAATAATTGAATATGATTTTGCCCCCGCACCAGTATCCATAAAGACTTCTTGAATATCTTTAAGTCTCGCTGGTTCTCCGTTTATCCGGTATTCTGTTTCACCATTTCTATATAATTTTCTTGTTAGCTGAATTTCAGTAGGACAAGCAACTTTATTGCCAATATGAATATGTTTACCGTCATCATTTTCAAGAATAAGACTGGCTTGAGCATAATTTGCAGGTTGATATTTTGAAGATCCACTAAAAATTAAGTCCTTCATATTTTGGCCGCGAAGGTGCTTTGCACTTTGCTCACCCATAATCCAGAATAGCGCATCAACAATATTTGATTTACCACAACCATTCGGGCCAACAATTCCAGTGATCCCTTCATCAAAATGTATGGTCGTTTTATCTTTAAATGATTTAAAGCCCTGAACAATCAGTCTTTTTAGTTTCACGGCACAGTCCTTTGTCGTGTTAAAAAAATTAGCTTAAGCAAATCCCTGCCTAAGGTATAAATTTGACACAGGACAAACATTCTGTACACCAAAATGCACATTGATTAGACAAACATCATATTACAGCAAATTAAATTGATGCTTGTGTATAATCACACCACGACTTTATTTTTCTCGGATTAGTACTCTCGTGAAGTAACGCCTCAATGAAACGTTGTGCCATTTGCATATTTGTAATTAATGGAACAGAAAAGTCTGCGGAGACTCGTCGAATATAATAGCCGTTTGTTAGCTCCTCTACTCTAAAGTTTTTAGGAATATTGACAACTAAATCAATTTTTCCTTCTTTGATATAATCTGTTGTCAGCTTTCCCGCATCTGAATTCGGCCAAGCGAGAGTCTCTACATCAAATCCATTCTCATTTAAAAATTTAGCTGTTCCCTCTGTTGCAAACATCTTTATTTCAAGCTTTTCTAGAATCCGAGCTGATGAAAGAAATGAGGCTTTCGACTCAATTCCCCCGGTTGATAACAAGATTGATTTAATCGGGTACTTATAGCCAACGCTGAGCAGTGACTTCATTAATGCCTCAGAATAGTCGTCTCCAAGACAAGCAACTTCGCCAGTAGACATCATTTCAACGCCTAGTGCCGGATCAGCCCCTTGGAGTCTCGTGAATGAAAATTGTGGTGCCTTAACTCCAACATATTCTAAATCAAAAACACTTCTCTGATCCTTCTCAACTTTTTCACCCGCCATAACTGATATAGCTTTTTCAATAAAATTATTGTTGAAAACTTTGCACACAAATGGAAATGATCTCGAGGCCCGTAGATTACATTCAATAACTTTTACAAAGTTATCTTTTACCATAAATTGAATATTAAACGGCCCATGAATGTTAAGCTCTCTAATAATTCTCTTCACATTTAACCTTATTTTGCGAATCACGTCAGGGTACACTCGCTGCGGAGGCAGCACCATGCTTGAATCACCTGAATGAACACCTGCCGCTTCGATATGCTCACTCATCGCACTCGTAATTAAGGATCCCTCACAGCTAATTCCATCAACTTCAATTTCTTTAGCTCCAAGGATAAATTTAGAAACAACTACTGGATGATCAGTCGATAGATCTGTCGCCTTTGTTAAAAATTCCTCTAACTGAGAATCATTGGCTGCGACGCTCATTGCCGCACCAGAAAGAACATATGACGGCCTAATTAAAACTGGATATCCAATAGAGCTTGCAAACTTTTTTGCATCTTCAACAGATCTTAGTTCTTTCCATTCTGGCTGATCAATACCAAGCTCATCAAGCAGCGCGGAGAACTTATGTCGGTCTTCTGCTCTATCAATGTTACTTGCCTTTGTCCCCCAAATCGGGAGCTTATTTTTATCTAGTTCAAGCGCCAAGTTATTTGGAACTTGCCCCCCCATTGAAACAATTAAACCATCAATATTCTCTTTTCGATTAATTTCTAAAATAGTTTCGAGGGAAATCTCATCAAAATACAATCTGTCACATTCATCATAATCAGTGCTAACTGTTTCTGGATTGTAGTTAAGCATTATGGTTTGAAAGCCTTTTTTCTTCAATGCCATTACAGCATTTACGCAACACCAATCAAACTCTACAGAGCTACCGATTCGGTAAGCTCCACCACCTAAAACCATTACATTTTTGGTTGAGTCAAAATTTATATCATTCTCTGTTCCATGGTAAGTTAAATAGAGATAATTAGTTTGAGCTGGAAACTCTCCCGCCGTTGTATCTATTTGTTTAACAACCGGGTGTATTTTATTCGCCCACCTAAATTTTCTAATTTGATCAATAGACTCACCCGTACAGCCTGCTATTTGGATATCAGAAAAACCTGCCTTCTTTGAGTAAGAGATCAACTCAGGTGAAAAATCTTTACTCACCTTTTTTAATTCTTGTTTGACGTCAACCATATGTTGAATTTTGTACAGAAACCATAAATCAATCTGAGTTAGATTATGCACCTCTTCTGGCGAAAATCCGCGATCCATAGCTTCAGCAACAAGATATACTCGAACATCAGTTGGGTTTTTTAATTCCTCTTTCAGTTCGCTATCAGAAATATCATGTCGTTTAAGAAATACTTCCCCATTCTCAAGCATGCGAAGAGCCTTTTGCAACGACTCTTCAAAAGAGCGACCTATCGCCATTACCTCTCCCACGGATTTCATCCCTGGCCCAATTTTATAACTGACGTGTTGAAATTTTCGAAGGTCCCACCTTGGGACTTTAACGACGACATAATCAAGTGCAGGCTCGAAGCATGCTTGTGTTATTTTCGTAATCGAGTTAGAAAGCTCTACTAGTGAGTAGCCTAGTATTAGCTTTGCTGCGACAAACGCCAGAGGGTAACCAGTTGCTTTTGAGGCTAATGCAGAGGAGCGAGAAAGCCTCGCATTTACTTCAATAACTCGGTATTGGTCACTCTTTGGGTCTAAAGCGTACTGTATATTACACTCACCAATAATTCCAAGATGACGAACCACAGTTATCGCCACCTCTCTTAATTTATGATACTCATGATTACTTAGCGTTTGCGATGGTGCGACAACAATACTTTCACCGGTGTGAATTCCCATTGGATCGAAGTTCTCCATATTACATACACAGTAACAATTATTGTAAACGTCACGGACAACCTCATATTCAACTTCTTTCCAACCATGAAGGTACTCTTCAACTAAGATCTGAGAAGTATGTGCAAAAGCTTTGTTTGCAAGCTCAACTAGTTCTTCCTCGTTTTGGCAGACTCCACTTCCAAGTCCACCAAGAGCAAAGGCAATTCGCACCATAACAGGAAAGCCAATATTTCTTGCGACTTCTTTAGCTTCCTTTACGTTGTATACTGCTTTTGAATTGGCAAAGCTGATATTTATCTCATCTAATTTTTGGGTAAAAATCTCTCTATCTTCTGTTGCTCGAATAACTTCAACAGGAGTTCCCAAAACCTTAATATTATACTTTTTAAGTATTCCTTTCTCCTCTAGTTCAAGTCCGCAATTTAACGCAGTCTGACCACCAAAACTTAAAAGCAAGGCATCGGGTTCCTCCTTTTTTAAAACTTCTTCAACATAATCAACATTAACAGGTAAAAAATAAACCTTATCAGCGAGATGTTCCGAAGTTTGGATAGTCGCAATATTTGGATTGAGGAGAACAACCTCAATTCCTTCTTCCTTCATCGCTTTAATACATTGTGACCCCGAATAATCAAACTCTCCCGCCTCACCTATTTTTAGAGCAGAGCTTCCGAGTAATAATACTTTTTTGATTTTATTCATTATAAAAGCTCCTTAAATCGATCAAATAAAAATGCTGTATCAGTTGGCCCTGGATAACTTTCAGGATGAAATTGGACACCATAAAATGGTTTTGTTTTGTGCTTTATCCCTTCATTACTATTATCATTGGCATTTCTAAACCAGACCGTCCATTCATCTGAGAGCGTTGATTCATCAATTGCATAGCTATGGTTTTGGCTCGTCAGATAAGCTGTTTTTGTTCCAACCTCAACACATGGTTGATTCTGACCTCGGTGTCCGTATTTTAACTTATAAGTTTTTGCTCCGCTTGCCAGAGCAAGCACCTGATTGCCCATGCAAATTCCCAAAATGGGAATATTTTTTGTTAACATAACCTGAATTCTACTAATTGTTTCTATTGCAAATTCAGGATCTCCAGGGCCGTTAGAAATTAAGATTCCATCAAATTTATCACTAGTAAAATCATAGTCCCAAGGGACCAACTTTACTTTTATCCCTCTGTTCACAAGAGAGCGAATGATATTATTTTTACATCCCATATCAATTAGAAGAACGGTTTTGCTGCCCTCTCCAAAGTATTCAGGCGCTCTTCGACTAACTTTCGCGATCTGATTTTCTTTATTAGGATTATAAAATTCGGTAATCGAAGAGGTTGTGATTCTAGCGACTGGATTTCCTTCTGTTCTTATCATTTTTGTTAGCATTCTAGTGTCGACCCCAGAGATTGCCGGAACATTGTTTTCTTTTAACCACTCACTAAGTGACTTTACTGAATCATGATGACTATTTCGAATGGAGTATTCTGAAACGACCAATCCTTTTACTTGAATTTTGTTGGATTCAAATGGCCAGTCGAAATTTTGAGGATCTCCTTTTGGCACTCCGTAATTACCAACAAGAGGATAGGTGATTACTAAAATTTGTCCCGAGTAAGAAGGATCAGTTAATGTCTCTGGATAACCCATCATTCCAGTATTAAATACCAGCTCACCACTTGAAGGTGAATCAGAACCAAATAAATTACCGGGGAATTTTAGACCATTTTCCAACTCTAGACATCCAGCTTCTTGATTATATAAATTGATCAAAGCGTATCTCCATGAAAATTTGGAAAATTATATTATATTTATTTTTTAAATCATATTGATTTAACCAGTTATATTGAAATCTATCGATGCGTTATTTAGATACTGGCTACCGTACTAAAATAATCACCATGATTAAAAAATTAAAATAAGTTCGTAAATTCATATAGTTAAATTAATCACCGTGAATAAAAAGTTAAATAATTTACAAAACACTTTATATTTTTTGGATTTCAACTTATCCCTCAATTAGTCACAATTTGGAGTTGAAAAAATGATGTTGAATGAGAGTTTGTGTGAGTGGGACAACATTTTTGAAAAGTGTTTAACAGATCTCAAAGAAAAATACCCAAAATTAAATGATGGACAGTTAGCTAAGTTGGTAGGTATTCCGAGGGCCACATTTAATAGAATGAAAAATGAGAACCGAATTCCAAAACTTGATAATATGATCAAAGTTTTAATTGGATCTGACAACATTGATCTTATCTCAGACGCTGTGGAGCTTGTTGAATCTGGGCTTGGAAAGAAGTTGAAGTCTGCATTAGAAATTTCATTAAATGAGAAAGAAGTAATCGCAGAAAATGAGCGACTCGAAAATATTTTTGAAAATAGAGATGTTTTTGTTACCTATTTATTATGTAATCGAAAGAAAGGTGCCAGTATTGATGAGATATTAAACGTCCTCGGCGACATTGGTCTTGAATCTGTAAATATTCTAATTGATAAAGACATAGCTTTTAAAATGAATGATCGTATTTATTTAAAAAGAAGTGGAATCCTTGTTCGAAGCTTTAAAAGCACAAAATATCACCTAAACACTTATTCAAAATATTATCAGACAGAAAACGTGGGAGCAGATAAAAACTACATACATTCATTATCAGAAGGATTGAATGAAGACGGTTTAAAAGCGACTCATATTGCTCATAAAAAATTTCATGAAGAAATCCAAAGAATTTATAGGGATGAAAAATACCAGGGAGAAATTCCTGCATTCTCTGTAGCTTTTTGTGACTCTTTTATTAAATCAACTAAAACAGAGGGAAGGGCATAATGAAAAAAATAACATTCGGCTTAGTTTTATCTTTTATTGCGTCAAGTTCTTTTGCTCAAGACTACAATTCAATTTTAGGGCTAACAACTACTGAGAAAGAAAATATACAAAAAGATGCAATAGAAAAAATGATCAGTACCTACGAGGGGAAAATTGACTCGGTTGAACTAAAAACAGGAACAATACTCTACGATACTGAAATTGATTCCATCATTTATGAAGTCAATGGAAAGAAAGTCAACCTTCCAAAAGCAATGCTTAAGCTACCACAATCTAGCTCAATGAAGTTAAATTCAACTCCGTTATTCAAAAAAGTTGGAGGAGATGGATCTGGTGGAGGCTAGAATCCCGAATCTACTTTATTAACTTAAAAGCAACATGTAATGGGATTCCTCTTAACGGTTCAAAAAAAATTGGATCAATATTAAATATATCATCAGTTACGTACAATTCTTTTACTTTATCAATGTTTGAAAATCCTGCGTATTTGATGACATCAAAATAATCTTCAAATGTTTTATGATAACTCCGAACATTTAAAACTTCTCCACTTCTTCGCCAAATTTGCCCCTTCAGCTCATTATTTCTCGCCGAAAAATAATCATACTCTGCAGAATCAAAGTAAAAAGGAAGTGATTTACTTTTTCGTATAAACGCCAAACTAGGATGAGGTACAGCAAATACAAATTCTCCATTGTCTTTTAATAATTTATAGACATTTTTTAGTATCGACTTCATCTCCTCAATAGAAATGTAATTAAACACAAACATCGCTAGTATTAAATCCAGAGATAAATTTTTCTCTTCCAATGAGTTTGCATCGGCACAAATATAATTAATACCGAACTGATCTATTTGCTCCTGAGTAACAGCACGATTAATCATCTCATCGCTAATATCCACTCCTATTATTTCACGCGGACATTGCGATGCAAGTATTCTCGTGCAGTAGCCTTCGCCGCAGCCTAAATCGAGTACTGATTTTCCTTTTACATTGCCACACATTTCAAGAGTTGGCGGTCTACCTGTAAAGTCAGACACAATAGAGGGAGTAACTCTCGCCCAAGAAAAGGATTGGTTATTGTAAATTTCTTTAGTTGAATTTTTTATAGTCATGAAATCTTGTCGTCAAAACAAGATTATCTATAACCTTTTTTCTTCTTTTTTAGACTGAGGAGCAAATTCATTCAGCTCCATCGCGAGAAATTTTTGTTCGTCTTCTTTTTTCTCAGTTATAGAGATTAATTCTTTTACCTGATCCACTTGTTCAATCAATTGTGTCAGTCTCTCGCCGGATAATTTAGGTGTCGCAATCATTCTCTTATTTAATGGATTTATCCACTTTCCCCTAGCGTTTTTAAACCCAAAATGTAAATGAGCTCCCGTTACTCTTCCTGTAGATCCCACTCGCCCAATGAGATCGCCTGCTTTCACCCAATCACCTTTTTTAGCTAATCTATTTTTCAAGTGAAAATAATAAGAAGTTGAATTATCACGATGCCTGATCGCAATCTGATTTCCAGCATATTTATTATAGTTTGATTTAATAACAGTTCCAGACGCCACAGAAAAAACTTTTCTCCCTTCACGCCCTCGTAAGTCAATTCCTCGATGAAATGCTCTTCGGCCAGTAACGGGGTGACGCCTCCAACCAAAATTAGATCTAACATGCATACTACCAAGCGGATATCTTAAGCCTGAACGAATCAACGCTTCTCCACTCTCTGTGTAATGGGCTGTATAAGCTGAACTTTTTTCTTTATCTTCGAATCGAAATGTCTCATGATCTCCGGCGCGGTTACCTTTATAATGAGTATATAAAACATTTGTTTGAATTATTTGATCATTATATTTTCTCTCACTAAGCAAAACCTTAAAATAATCACCTTCCCTTGCATTCATTCTAAAATTTACTTTGCATAAAAGAATACTAACAATTTCATTACTAACACTTTGAGAAAGTCCGAGATTTAATAAATCGTCTTGCAAAGTTGAATTTTTTCGAAGCCTTCCCTCAACAATTCGACTCAACCATTTTGTTTCTTTTTGCTTGAAGGAGTAATGCCAATTGCCAGACCTTTTTTTCAACTGATGAGTATCAACAGGATTTTGAGAAAAATGGAACTCTCTAAGAGAGCCTTCTTGATTATAAAAAGCTGTGACTTCATCACCAACTTTCAGTGTTGAGAATTCAACCTCATCGCTAAGAGCATTTATTATATCAAGCGCTTTTTGATCTTTAATTCCAATTCGATGAAGAACCTGGAAAAGTCCTTCTCCTCGTTTTACCTTACCTGACTTCGTTGTAATAACCTCTTGCACTAAATTATATTGTTGCATAATCGGCTTTGGGGCTTCTTTAGCCTGTTTTTGCCCAACGCATGAGAAAAAAATCAACGGAAGAATCGCCATCAATAGGTACGCGGTACCTTTTCGCACTTTCAAGTATTTACACCTTTTCTAGAGTCTATCTTCTAACCTTACAATAACGTTAAGTTAAATTCTAGTCGCATTACACACTCAATGCGTCTATATTTCATAAATGCAGCAATATTGTATAGTAGATGTAGAAACAACCGGCGCAAATAAGCAAGGTCAAAAAATAACTGAAATAGCGATCATCAAAACTGATGGCCAAAATATTTTAGACGAATTCTCCTCACTTATTAATCCAGAAAGACGTATTCCACTTAGAATCACATATCTAACTGGAATAACTAACGAAATGGTACAAGCTGCACCCAAGTTTTATGAGGTCGCTAAGAAAATTATCGAAATAACTCAAGACTGTATTTTTGTTGCTCACAATGTTTTCTTTGACTACCAGTTTATTCAAAGGGAGTTTTCTGACCTCGGCTTTCAATTTAGAAGACAATTATTTTGCACCGTAAAAAACTCACGTTCAACTTTCCCTGGCCTTACCAGCTACTCACTCAAAAACTTAAGTAAGCATTTTAATATTGAATTAAAAAATCATCATAGAGCAATGAGTGATACTCGTGCTGCATTTGAATTATTTAAAAAAATTCAGCAACAAATAAAAAATCCCATTATTCAAAATGCGCCAACGCCATCAAAACTCGAGGATGAAAAATATGCTCACCTGCCCGAGGCTTGTGGTGTTTATTACTTCTATAGCGAAAGTGGGGAACTTCTCTATGTTGGAAAAAGCACGAATATCAAAAATCGTATCAAGTCGCACTTTAGACTGGATTTAAAGCGTAAAAAGGATATCCAGCTCAAAGGACAGATCGCTCATATTGACTTCAAGCTCTACCCTCATGACATTGTCGCAAAAATTGTTGAGAGCATGGAAATCAAAAAATATCGCCCACCCTTTAACACCGCCCTCAAGCGAAACCGTTACCGCTACCATGTTGTTATGAAAAAAGATGTTAGCGGTCGATTTCAATTCCAGCACCAAACTATTCAATTTTCAGATATTGGCATTAAAAGTAAATCTAAAAAACATAGTGAGAGAATCATTACAAATCTTCTCAACAAAGCATTCGGGGATGCCAATCATTTCCTGTGGGAAAAAACACTACCGATTCATGATTATAACAACCGAGTAGAAAAAGTTTTCAACTATTATTTTTACCCTTCAGAAAATTTTATCAAAACCATTGAAACCCAGAGCGGTAAAATTTTATTTGAGGTTAAAGATAACGAATTAAAAGAGATTAAATACAAAGATAAAAATCTTATAATAAAAGAAGATCCCGACATCAAAAAAATCTTCCTCAAACTTCTAACTAGTTGATTTTGTCAAAAGGTACCGCGTACCTATTCGCCGGGTCATTTTTTGATAAAAAAGGTGGCAGTAGCAAAACTACTTGTTTCCGAAGTTAAGTTTTTATCAATGACAATATAATAAGGACTATTGAGATTTTTAAATTCGGTAATTTTAGCATCAATTACATTATTACTACTCGTATTTGCACCTCTGATAGAGACAAGGTCTCCAACAGATAACCCTAACACATTTTCTGGGTTAACATTAATCGCAAATGAATTTTCTTCTTTCTCCTCTTCAATAATTTTTTCAAAATTTGATATTTTAATATTAGAAATTTTCTCTCTCTTCAATAAGGTAAAGTGCGCCAGTGCTGACTCCCCACTTTCAATATCAAAAATCTCATTTTCAACAGGTTGATTTATTTCTATTTTGTATACAAAATCTTCGATTTTACTAACTGACTTTACAATTGCACCGTTTATAGTGTTTGGAGATTCGTGGGTAAAGCCTACAGAAATTAAATCTCCAGGCAAAATTTGATCACCATCCGATCCACCACCAGAGCTAAATTCCAGCATGAGGTTAAAAAATAAAGTGTTTTTTAATTTTTCAACTTCTATATTAGTGTGTAGATCTCCCTCGGAATTAGTAAAAGTCAAAATGGTTGTTTCAAAACCTATCGATGTTTTAACACTTTGATCAAGAAATATTTTATAACCATTTTGATTTTCATCCAATTCTTCATCAATATTTGTAACTATTGCAGCAACATTAAGGTCATCATTTTCAGAATCGGTGATTGTAATATTGTCCCCAGCCTGCATTTTATAAGTGACACTTGGATTTTGTTTAATGACGATATAATTTTTCTCTGTTTTAAAAATCTCTGCAACATCTACTTCTAAATATAAATCATCCTCAATTGTCCCTATTGCCTCTCTATCAATCTCTGAAGATAAATCAGTTTCAACAATTATGTAGTTTTTATCATTGTAAGTATTTTTCTCTAAAATCTCAGCGTGCGTTAAATTATTTGCACTATTAGAAGAGCCTGTAACACTGATGTAGTCTCCAACCTCGATACTTGAAAATATGCTCGCATCAGAAATAAGAATCGCATTATCGATGCTGGTAGATGGCGTTATTTGAACAAACTTCTCAACGTCAACGTTTTCAACCAATGATCCGCAAGCGTCTGCAACAGAAATGACCTTGGGGGAAGTGGGAAGAATATGTTCACACGTCGCTATTGTTTTATTCTCGCCTTCTCCAATTTCGCAATAAATATCAAAGACATCACAAGTTGGTAGCTTCGTAACACCAAAAATATAATTTAATCGAAATTTACAATCAAATGGAGTTAGTGGTTCGGCAAAATTAGCACTATCGATAATTCCTGAAATATTCCCTGAAACATCAATCTTATCAGTGGCTTCATAAGCTCCATAATCTATGCTTACGTCAGTAACTATCTGAGAGGCTAAAAACATTGAAGAGGTGTCTGATGAAGAACCGTCACAACTAAGCTTTAGGTCAGATTTTGAACAATCAGTAATTTCATGAAACAATCCATTTTCATCACACTCACTAATGCAAGAACTCCCAAAAACTTTCCTCAAAGAATTATCAACAGTGGCGCTCTTGAATTCCTCACACCAATTCGTTCCTAGATAATTGATATTTCTCTCAACTTTACTATTTAAACTAGAAATACCTGTGTATTGGGTAAAGCTTTTAATTAAATCAGTACCGATGGTGAGAAACTGATCTTCAAAAATTTGATTTAATGCCTGTATCTCATAATCCGCAACAAAATTTTTATTAAGTACCTGTTTTTTTGCCACAGAAGCTGAATCTTCTTTCTTGCTTTCTACGCACGAATACGCAGTAAAAATGACAACCATTAATATTAAAAACTTCATCAGTGTTATTATCGGCTAGTTTGATAAAATCCCTGACTTTTTCTTTAAATATTAATAATCACGTTATTGTTTTTTATGAATTAATTAATTTTGCCCAGTATTTTTGGCATATTAAAAGCAATGTAAATGAATGCGAGTAAAACTTAAAATGAAGAATATTTAGTACAAAAAGATCATTTTAAAATTGCTCACAAATAACTAACGCATTTAAAAATTGATAATTTGGATACTGATTGATTGGGTGTGAAAATGGTCGGAGCGATAGGATTTGAACCTACGACCCCTTGCTCCCAAAGCAAGTGCGCTACCAGGCTGCGCTACGCTCCGACTGATCGGGTAAACATAATGGATTCGTTTTTGATTGGCAATCGAGAAATACAAATTACTTTGAAAAAAAACCGCCAAAGAAATTTTGAGCTTGAGAGACAGCTTTTGCGCGATGACTATTAAGTTGTTTCCACTCAGAATCTTCAGCAAAGCTTAATTCTCGGCCTTCAGGAACAAAGACAGGGTCATATCCGAAGCCTTTATCGCCTTTAACTCCACTCGAAATGCTCCCTTGGCACCTTCCTTCAAAAAAGAAAATTTCGCCAGGATTTAAGTAAAAGCATAAGACACAGACAAAATAAGCCTCTCTATTGTCTTGGCCTTCAAGCTTACTTAGCAATAGGGCTGTGCGCCCAGTGTCATCAAGATTATCTCCTCCAAAGCGTGCAGAGTGAATGCCCAGTTCCCCAGGTAATGCGCTGACAACTAACCCTGAATCATCAGAAAGCACAGGTTTTTTATATTTTTTATAATACGCCTCTGCTTTTAGTAGAGCATTTTCACTAAAGGTTCGCCCGTTCTCTTCAACTTCAATTTTCTCTGGAGCAGCTTTAACGCCAAGAAAGTCAATGTCAAAAAGCTCATTAAACTCTTCACTTTTATGAGCATTGCCAGAAGCGAGAATAAACCAATTCGTGGCCATAAATTTTATCCTAAGACTTCATCTTGTGCTTTAAAAACATGTTCTAAAGCACTTTTAGAGCACTCAATTAGTCCTAAAAGCTCTTCATAGGAAAAAGCTTCACCTTCAGCAGTACCTTGAATCTCGACAAATTTACCAGCTTTAGTCATCACAATATTCATATCCGTTTCACAGCTTGAATCCTCTTCATAGTTAAGATCAGCGATTATTTCCCCATCTTTACTGATGCCAACACTCAATGCTGCAAGTCTATCTTTAAGCGGATTTTGTTTTACCTTACCTTCTGCCATTAACTTTTGAATAGCCAGCTCCAAAGCAACATAAGCCCCTGAGACGGATGTTGTTCTCGTGCCCCCATCAGCGACCAATACATCGCAATCCAAAGTAATACTCACTTCTCCAAGTTTTTTTAGATCAACAACTGCACGTAAAGCTCTTCCAATAAGTCGTTGAATTTCTTGTGTTCTTCCACCAACCTTACTTCTTTCTCTTCTTGACCTTGTATGTGTAGAGCCTGGAAGCATATTATATTCTGCCGTTACCCAACCTTTGCCAGAGTTTCTCATCCAACCTGGTACAGATTCTTCAATAGTTGCAGTTATATGAACTTTGGTATTACCAAACTCTGCAATAACGCTACCTGCTGCGTATGGGTTAATATTTTTGGTAAAAGATACTTTTCTCGGTTCTGTGCGGGTGATAAGTGACATAAATTTTTTCCTATATATTATAATGATCTAAAAAAAAGGATTAAGTAATGCTTCATATCAACTTAGAAACATGCTCGTCAACTCAGCTTCATTTAAAAGAACAAATCCAAAACGATCAAGGTCTTCTTCATCAAGATGTAATAGTATCGACAAAAGTACAAACGGCTGGTGTGGGGCGAGGTAAAAATACATGGCAACATTTTGAAGGAGCGATAAGTATGAGTTGCCTTCTTCCTGCTCAAAATCCTTTAACAACAGCTCCATTAAAAATTGGATATTTTGTTTCCCAGTTTTTTGAACAGAAATTTAATGAAGAAGTTCTTTTAAAGTGGCCAAATGATTTAATGAACAGTGACAACGAAAAGGTTGGTGGAATTATTTGTCAGCTAATCGAAAATAGAATCATTGTTGGCATTGGAATCAATATTCATCAGAGTAGCGAATTTAGTAAGATGAAATTTAAATGTAATGGATTAAATTTAGATCCAAAAAAAATAAACACTAGCGATCTTTCACAACAACTTTACAAATATTTACTTGATAACATCTCTGAAGATTTCTCTGTCGAAAAATGGAATAAGAAATGCTCTCATTTTAAAAAGCAGGTAGAAATAAAGGATGAGTTTGTCTCCGAATTTGGTTTATTTGAAAGTGTATCCGATATTGGAGAAGCGATACTCTCCAATAACGGCACAATAAAAAAAGTATTAACAGGTTCTCTATTTATTATTTGAATCTTTTGACAAATAAACTTGCTTAGCTATTTCTTCAACCTCATGCTTAATGATATTTTCCGCGAGATCAGGAATCACTTCCCAGGCTATCTTTTCAATTTTTTCGGAAAATAGATCCTTAACAATCTTTTCCAAAGCTGGAGTTAATGCTTCTTTAACCTTATCAACTATTTCTTCTTGCATCTTTTCATCAAAAGCTGTTTCTTGCTTTTGTGCCATTGCTGGTGGCGCTACTTCGTCAAGAGAAATTGAACTAAATCGCTTGGATGGGATAATTTTAAAGTTATCCTCATCATCGGTATTTAGACTTTTAAAGAAATCGTCTTTGATATGTTTTGATGCTTGAACCTCGGTAATTGGTTTATCAAGTTTTTGCTTAATTTTTGGGAAATCATCAGTTGCCCAAAAATCATCTGGGTCTAATTCATCTTCCTCAATTTCTTTCGTTAGATCATCTTTAATTTCTTGTGTGATATTAAATGAAGGGTTCGTCTCTTCCAAATCCTCTTCATTTTGATTTCCTTCTGCGACTAACTCATCTGCAGAAATTAGTTTAGAAGTAGGTTCTAAAACTTCTTCACCGCTTAACTCAATTTCACCTTTTTCTTCACCAAGTAAGTCTGGGTAGGCGAGATCGTCATTATCAGGCAATACAGCTTCATCAACAGAAGTAGCTTCTTCTTGAGTCAAAGAGCTGAATTCAGCTAAATCAGGATATTCCAGATCACTATCCTCCGGAAAAATCTCTTCTTCACCTTCTGCGTCCTCTTCTTTCGTCGGATGCAGTTTTTCAGAATCACCTTTGAGTGCTGTTGATAATTCACTCAAGTCAGAACGAAACTCTTGGGTGCTTTCATTTACCTCTGCGTCTTTTACCAGATCATCAATTGAATGCTCCGAGGTAAACTCATCGTCGTCAAAAAAGTTTTTCCCCAAATGATCTAAAATGCTTACTTTTTTAACATCATCTGATTCAGTTTTATTATTTGTCTGAGAATTAACTTCAGATTCAGATAGGTCAAAAGAGCGATTTTCTAACTCATCTAACTCTGTAAGCTCTACATCTTCTGATGCCCCAGGCGAATCACTTTCTATTAAATAATCAGAATCATTTTCGATGATTTCTGGTATATCAAGGCTAAACTCTTCATTGTCAGATTTATCTGAAAGCACTGGTGGAATATCCATTCCCCAATTAGCTAATTCTGCTTCTAGTGATGGGTCATCAAATTCTTCATCATCAAATGAAAGATCTTGTTCAGAGTCACCCATTAAAAAATCAGAGACCTTTCGCTCCGAGGGGCCAGACATTACCCATTCTTCCTCAGATTTTTTATCATCAGTCATGCTTCAACTCACACCTTATCATTATGTATTAGCTGAAAAGATACCAATTTTTAAAACTCAAGACAAACAATACTTTGATTAGCTTTACTGCCCCTACTTTCTGACAATTGGAATATTTCATTTTTTAGTTCTTTAGGGTTATCACCGAACTCCCTAATTAAAATAGCCAACTCTGTAAGATTAAACGGTGCATAACTACCGCTCGACATCAAAAACAATTTATCACCAGTATTTATTTTTACCTCTTGCACAAAAAATTGAAGCTCATCATACAGACCAATCCCTGACTGGGGATACGATAGAGCATTTGATTGCCCTGTTAATTTAATTTCACCCTGGCAATGCGGAAAGTATGAAACAATGATTTCATCCCCTCTTTTAGTTAAGGCTAAACAATTACCTGTCCCCACTAGTTGAAGTGAATTACTCCCGGGAGCACACCCAAGAAAACTTGCTCCACCTCTCGCGCTAGTATCTTTACCATTATTTATTTCTTTCACTTTTGCATGAGCGAGTTTCATTGAGTTAATTAGAGCATTTGTTTCGATTCTATAGTTTGGATTAAAATATAATGGGAGCGTTGCATCCTCATCAAATGACAAAATCCCATAACTCTCTGTAATGGTTTTTTGAATCATCATACTTACTTTATCACCAATACCACTACCTCCATACCCATCGATCACTCCAAATAATCCATTTGGAACATCAATAACCAATGAATCTTCATTTAACTCTAAATGATGGCCACTGCTACTTTCAGCAAAATAAGAATTTAAGTTACTCATGTTTACTCCAGGTACTCTCTAAGTTTTAAAGAGGCTTTTTTGTAATAATCACTATCACTGGGACTAATCTGCTGAACCTCTTGAAACTTCTCTTTTGCCTCTTTAAATAACATCAATGATTCACTAATTAGCCCATCTCTATAGACTTTTTGAGATCGCAGAGTAAGCAAATCCCTTATCTCATTCATTTCATCTAAAGCTTCAGTATTTGTCGGTTCACTATTTAAAACATCAAGGTATTGTTCGTAAGCAGCTTTTAGATCCTGGCCCTCTTTTAAACTTCTCGCTTTTCCAATCATTGGTTCTATTTTTTCTTTCAATTTATTTTTTGATGTTTTCAACATGTCAGTAGCTTCTTTTACAAGATCTTCGTCCATGTCTTTAATTCTTAAAAACTCTTCGATTTTGAGAATAGCTTTATACCATTCCTCTTTGCCATAAAATGTTCGAGAAGCACTAATTTGACTAAGTTTTCTTTTTCGATCAGCCTCTTTTTGTGCTTTCTCCATTGCCAATCGTTCTTGCTCTTTTTTCCAAGCATTAATTTCAAGCTTTAATTGAGGCACATCAAAGTTTTCAGGGTCTAACTCTAAAATTTTAGTAAATATTCCTTCAGCAGCTTGAACTTGCCGGTCTTTCACATAGCCTTGAGCTTTCACAAGAAGTTTGTTTATTTGTTCCTGACGTTTCTTCGCTTCTATTTCTGCGATTCTTTTTTTCTCTAGCTCTTCAAGCTTTGCTAAACCTTCCCTTGCCATTTGATATAAAGATCGAGCTTGCTTGTAATCAGGGGCTAGTTTCATGACGTAATCTAATTCAGAGAGAGATTCTGAATACTTTCCTTGCTGGATAAACTCAAATGCCAATTGATATTTTGAAGCAACGACCTCACGCTCTTGAATAGTTAATTTATCTAAAGCATCAGCTACAACCTTCTTTTTTTCGCCGACAGCGCCTTTCGTTCCTGCTGTTTTTGCTGCTCCTGGTTTTTTCGTCGGCGCGTTTACGGGTTGATCATCCTCTCCAGTCAGGAGCATAAAGACGAGCAATAAGGCAACTGCCCCATATATTTTTTGTTTTTTTGGAGGGAGTTTTTTAAATTTGCCAATTAGAGATTTGGGAGCCTCTTCCTCTATCTGCTCACTTGAAGCCGAATCGTCATCTTCAACTTCAACTATTTCCTCTATTTCGACAACCTGATTTTCTTCAACTGGAAGAAATCGATCTTTTTCGTTAGCAATCATATCTGATCGAATATGTACCGTGAACGTTGTCGACCCGATAATGAATTCATCTCCACTTTGAAGATCACTTTCATTTATGCGAGATCCATTTAAAAGTGTTCCATTCGCACTGTTTAAATCAATTATTCTTAGTGAAATTTTTGTTTTTATAATTTTTGCATGTTTTGATGAAACCTCGGAGTCATGTAAAAATATATCTGCAGCATTTTCATCACGCCCAATTATTGTTTCACCATCACCAATTGAGTAACGATCATATGGGGCAAATTCTCCAAAAATCTCCAAGTCGTAATCAGCAAAACCAGTAAACACTTGAGTTTTTTCACCCGAAGATTCCTCCATTGCGTAAGAGTCATCTTCAAATGAGTCACCATATTCATCCTGTGCAACACCATCATCACTGTATTCCTGATCTCCGTATTCTTCTCCTCCGTACTCTTCATTGCTCCCTGACTCTGCATACTCTGCTGTTTCAGAGTAGGTCTCTTCAAGATTATCACCTAGATCGTCAGCTTCAATCATCGCATCAGTAGTCTCGCCCAAGGAATCAATTGACTCACCTTCAATCGAGTCCTCATCATTTTGAGTTTCAACGGCATCGTTAACATCAAGTGAATTATTCTCTATTTCACTCGAAGATGTTGAAACATTATTCGAACTCATCTCCGCAATGCTTGAGTTACTTTGCTCTTTAACGTCATTATCAAATTCAAACATTAATTCGTATGGGCCAATTTTTGCCACGGCACTAGGCAAAAGTTCTATTTTATCAACAGAGCTACCATTGACAATAACTTCTGAATATTTTGAGACTCGTCTTAAAGACCATTTTCCATTCTCATAAATAATTTCACAATGATTGCGTGATACAAGTTTATCTTCAAGAGTGACTCGGCATTCACTAGATCGCCCAATCAGAAAGGTGAAACTCTCTACGTAATCACTAGAAATCAAATCACCCAAATTATAGGTATCTAATTTTTTATCACTCTGGTAAACACTTATAATCACCTTCGATCATCCCCAATTTTTTTTCCAAATAACTTATTTGTCGTTTAGATTGAACATATCTTTCATCATCTTCATATCCTTCTAATAGCCTTATTATAGCACAATAACTAACAAGAGCTGATTCGAGACGGTAGGAATCGACATCACGCCTAGCTGTTGTAAAATGCCCTTCTATTAAATTATCAAGTGCTTGTTTTGTTTTTCTTTTATAGAAACTTGCTCGCCCATTCCCAGGGTCCATTATCAACGCTTGATTAAATTCCTCTAACGCACGAAAGAAATTCTTTTCACGAAACTCTCTTTGTCCACGATGGATAAGAGAATCAACCTTTCTTTGCTCCTCTGCGTTCTCCTTTTCTTTTTTCTTTTTCAAAACATCTTCATAACTTGATGAAACATCCTTGATCCGACGAGCTTTCTTTTTTGTTGTTTTTGATTCCTCTTCATCCCCTGTCAGAAATAGATAGCCAAAAATAATGGCAAGAATTAACACTAGTTTCTTTTTATTATCCTTTTTAGCATCCGGCTCACCCTCTTCAGCCTCTTCATCTTCACCACTAGGATCATCTATTATTTCTATTTCCTTTTTCTCTACCTCAAAGCGATCAAATTTAAATACTGTGGATCCAATAATTATTTTGTCACCGGTCGTTAACTTGTGTTGAGCAATTTTTAAATCATTAACAATTACCCCGTTTTGACTTTTCAAATCAGTAATAACATAGGTGTCACCCATTTTAACAAGCTCTGCATGCTGCCTTGATGCTTTGGGATCCAAGATTGAAATTTCTACTGATTCACCTCTACCAATTACTGCTCTTCGTCCCTCTAAGTAAAATGAGGTACCTTTACTGACGCCTGTTAAGGACAAAAGACGAAAATGAACGCCAGCTTTTTTTGGAGCTCTAAAATTCTTAACTATTTTTACTTCTGACTTATTCATCTCTCATAAAAGTAACGTAAAACCCTTTGGCAAAACCGTCCTTTCCCATTAATGCATTAACATAAACATTATAGTCATCACCTTGCAGCTCGTAATTACCACTCTGAGAATTACCGTCACTATTGGCTGAGTTATCACAAAGCTCTATTATTGTTGCTGCCAACCCTTGCTCTCTTGCAACATCTAATAAACTCATTCCCTCAGAGCCAGATTCTCTTATGCCTGTTATATCTTCACATTTTAAATTTATACGCTTTAAATTTTTATCTTGATCAAGAACCATAGTTGGGCCATTTGACCCACGTAAAAACTCTTCCAATGTGTTTAAATATGGGAGTGAATCTTCGACCTCATCAAAGTCCATGTCATCTGCATCTTTATCCGCTTCACGGTACCTTTGGATTAAATTATTAATTGTACTTTTTAATGAATTACCTTCTTCAAACTTTAGCTCTGGCTCCAAAGATCTTCTATTTCCCCTGATAGCCTCTTCCAGTTGAAACTTAAATTCCTCAATTGGACGAATTGTTAAAAAATAAAAAATAGCATAAAAGATGGCGCCTAAAATACCTGCAACGATTATTGACCTCAAAAATAACATCGTCGTAAAATCACCCTGAATGGAGCTTGGTTTAAATCTTAAGGCAATAACACCAACCGCTTCCGATAATCCACTTCTAGGATTATATGTAGAGATTTTTGCAGCAATACCGATTTCATTACTATTGAGTAATTCAACTACCGTATCTCCAGTTTTATGCATTGTTTTACTGGCCCAATTTCTAGCCTTTACACTAAAAGGATCTTGAATGTATTCGTTTAGCCTGCTGTGAGGTCTAACAACTCTTCCCTCCAAGTCAAATAACTCAAAGTAAACTTCTTGGTTATTTTCGATAAAAGAAGTGTCTATTTGATCAAGAGCTTTTCGCTCTAACGCTTTAGCATTTAGACGCGCAATTTCTTCTGCATATAATTTACCTCTTTGTGCTACTTCTGCTTTTAAAATAGACTGGCCAAAATCAAGAGCTGGATAAATTGTCATGTACATAGAGAAAAATACATAAATTGTTAGACCAACAGCAATCATTATCTTCCATTCATACTCTTTATTTAACCCATGAAGGTGTGGCATCAATTTATAGCGAAGAATCCAGATTAACTTCGGCCCCAAGTTTTTGGGAGCAGCCGGAGGTTTATTGAAGTCACTTGGTGGCTCAATGTCCTTGTCACCAGTTACACTTTTTTTGACGATCACTTTTTTTTCGGTAACGTAAACGACCTGCAGGATTAAATCAGGCAAGGCAATCTTATCACCATTTTTAACTGTGCCATTCTTAATTAACTTACCATTTAAAAAAGTTCCATTAGAACTATCTAAATCCTTCACGAAGGCAGTATCGTTAGTAACTGTAATAGAAAAATGTTTTTTTGATATACCATCAACAGGCAACACCAAATCGAGTTCATCAGAACGGCCTAAAATGTTCTCACCGTTTTTTAATTCAAACTCTTGACCTCGTAGTTTTCCAGCAACAGCAACTAACTTAAACATCAACAAACTCCAATTTATCTCCTATTTCAACTGTTTCACCAACTGCTCCAGCATTTAACTCTAATACTTTTTTTGAATTAAAATTGATTGACGAGAATCGCCAAGGCTTCATATCTCTAATAATTTTTATTATTTCATTTTTTTTATCGATAAAAATAACGTCAATTGGAAATTTCATAAAACACGTATGAATTGAATTACAAGGATTAATCAACATAGAACTGTCACAATCAAGACTTGGGCGAAACATTAACCCAATCACTCTTTTGATTATACTTGATGCCTCAATCACATCTCGAGATAAAGTAATATTTTTACCAACTATTACCGCCTTCACTACTTACCTCCCGCCACGAATTCAACCGCCATCGGTGCTGCAATCATTAAAAATACTGCTGGCATAATAAATAAAATCATTGGAAATAATATTTTCGTAGGTGCTGTTGCACCTTCTTTTTCAATTTCAGTGCTTCTTTTTTGCCTGATCTCCACAGAGAGATTTTTTAAAATAGGTCCAATAGACGCACCAACAGAGTCAGCAGCAATAAGCGTTGCTGTAAATGATGTCATGCTTATTGAATCAATTCGATACGCCATGTTTCGAAGAGCTTCAGCTCTAGAGGCACCAATTTTTATTTCCTTAATAACTGATTCAAACTCTTCACAAAGTGGCCCTTTCGGAGCTTTCTCAACAACTTTTGCCATTGCCATAATAAAGTCAAGACCTGCTTCAACAGACAATGCCAACATATCAACAGCGAAAGGCATATCACTAATGATATCCTTTTGCCTTTTTTCGATTTTACCTTTTACCCAAAGATCAGGATACATAAACCCGACGATCGATAGTACCGGAATTAATTTAAGCGGCCAAGTTTCTTCAAGAAACGTCCTAATGGCCATAAACATAATTGGAAATCCTACGATCAAAAATATTTTAAAAGCGTAAAAATCTTCAGGAGATAATATTTCTGTTAATCCAGCGCTTGCAATGGGTTGTTTATACTTTTCTCGAATTTGTTTTTTAATTTTCATTGAAGACACTATCGGTGAAATATAGTGCTTAAAAAATGGTCGTGAATATTTTAAAATTATGCCGTGTTGGGAAAAATTATCTTTTGTTTCTGCACTTCCATCTTCTAATTGCTCAGTCGCCTGAAGCTCTGACTGTTCTTGAAAAAGCATTCGCATGAAGATAAAAACGGAAACACCAATACCTAGAATTGCTGCATATAAAATCAACCACCACTTATCTTCCTTCTCCCCTGTTTCTTGGCAAGACTCTTTATCTCCAGCATCACAAGCACGTTTGAAATATTTTATTGCCTTGTCTGGTTTTTCCATCACTCGAAGTAAAGTACCTAAACGAATGCAAGCTGTTACTCTTGTCGGAGAACAATAAGGAATGTCTTTTAGATTATATTTTTTCTCTTCAGAAATTGTCACGCATCCATAGCTGCGGAGGTGATCAACCCCTTTTTCTCTTTTGACCAAATCATTACTATTTAAATAAGCAGGAACAATAAAATCTACGCCACAAGCTTTTTCATATGCTAAAACCGCTCCATCTTTATTTCCTCTTTTTTCAAGTAATTCACCATAGGCCAAGCAAGATTGAGGGTCTCCTGTTTTAAATCCAGGGGGTCTATCTGGATAAAATTCCTTACAATTTCTTAACCAATATTTAGCAGAAGCAATCCTATATTGCTTCTGGGTTTTAGTTTCACTTTTCTTGCCCTTTCGATAATAATTATCAACCGATTCACGCCATTCAATGAAATCTTCCTCTTGAATTTCCTCAACAGCTTCATTGTAAAACCTTCGACATTCACGCTGTGCTTTCTTGTCTTTTACTTCACTTAAATAACACTCTCTTCTGTAACGTGAAAATGTGTCAGAGGAAGGCTCTCTACCAATGACTTTAAACCTAGCTTGAGCAAATAAACTAAAATGTAAAAATAATAATAAAAATGCGAGTAACAATTTAAAATTGTAATTTCTTGAGTAAATACTATGATTCCCGCATTTAAGACGCATGGTACAATAATAGCAAAATAAAATATTTCGTTCTCGTCAGACTAGAATGTGGAATTTTTTACTATGAAATAAATTTATTTAACCGAACTGATAACTCTTTTATCCTAGAGTTAACCAAATTTTGCAATGAACTGCTTGTTGAACATTTTTTATTTAAGGCATCAACAACATCCCTGCATGCTTCAAAGCTTCTATATTCTACTAAATGAGTACCTGCTGAGATCGCCATTTCTGCTGATTCAACTGCGCCAAAGTTTTTTGTTATTGCTCCCATTTCCATATCATCAGATATAATAAGTCCATCAAAGCTAAGTGTATTTTTAACATAATCATGAGCTTTTTTAGATAATGAGAATGGCAAATCAGAATCGAAGTCAGGTATAAGTAGATGGGCCATCATCACACTACTCACTTTATTTTTAAAACCAACTTTAAAAACATCAATATCTTCACTTTCTAACTGAGTAAAAGAGCGCTCACTTTTGGGTAAATCGTCATGAGAATCGACGAATGTATCACCATGCCCAGGGAAATGTTTTACACATGCCATGACACCATTTTTTTGCAAACCTCTTATCGAAGCACTTATAAATTTAGAAACGACTTCAACTTCTCTACCAAAAGAGCGGTCTCCGATAACTGAACACTTAGGGTTTGTCAGAATATCTGCACAAGGAGCAAAGTTAAGATTTACTCCCACAGAAGATAGCTCCTCAGCTATTTGAGAATATATTTCAAAACATTTCGATGGAGAATTGGTTTCAGCGATCTCTTTTGCTGATGGGATGATCGTAAAATCGTCTTTAAAGCGCTGAACCCTACCTCCTTCATGATCAACCGCAATTATTTTTTTTACAGGAGTTAATTCTTGAATTTGAGATATTAAATCTGATACTTGCTTTTTGCTTTTATAATTTTTTGAGAATAAAACAACTCCGGATAAATTATTATCTTTGATAAAATTCATTTCAGGAGTTGATAATTCTGTTCCAGATATTCCCGTCAAGAAAAGGGGCCCACAATTAAATGCCATTTACTACTCCATTAACGTCTGAGAAATCCCCTGGGAAACCCAAAACATTTTAGCTAAATATTTGTCCCGATAAATTGAATAATGAATAACTTGTCCATCAATATTCAGAGCGTACTTGTGCAACCCACTAGTTTCTTTACCAACGTAGGAAAATTTACCTCGAGAAAATACTTCATCTTTATTATTCAAATACTGTTCATTAAAAAATGGAAATCCATCCCATATAACTGTTAAATTCATCGCTCCTGATTTTTTCAATCTTGACTTCTCTAAAAAACCAGCTTGAGCAGCACACTCTGCAATTTGCGAGAAGAAACAAAAGGCTTTTCCATTAAAGTCGATGCTAAACTTTTTTGCTTTATTCCATTGCTTCTCTTTCGCCCTGGAGATTACTTTTAGCTCTTTATTTTTTTCGTCTATAGAAATAGAACTTTTATACCTTTTACCATCAAACCAATAGATCACCTCAGACTTAAGGGGCTTTAGCAACTTAAGATCACTCTCGACGATATCTTTATTGGAAATTGAAATTAATTTTTCAACTGGAGAATCTTCTTTGCGAGGAGAATAAATAACTGACTTAACGACAATATTTTTAGAGGAATCTAAGCCCTTCTTTCTTAACTTAATAAAAGAGCCCATCGTATCATTGAACTCGTACTTAAGGTCTCCACTTAACTTTTTGTCCTCCTCTGACTTGCTTTTCAAAATATTAACATAGGCACAAGAAGAAAATATAAACAGAGCTATTAAAATTGAAAATCTCATCCTTGAGTATTCTCCAATTTGATTTTAATTAACTTAAAGTAGTTACTTGCTTAAGAAGTGAGATTGACTCTAGAGCTTTTCCACACCCTCTAACAACGCAAGTAAGAGGATCTTCTGCAAGAGAAACAGGTAAGCCCGTCTTCTCTTTAATTAATACATCAAGATTTTGTAGTAGAGCACCACCACCAGCAAGAACAATCCCATTATCAACAATATCAGCTGCTAATTCAGGAGGGGTCTTCTCAAGTGATACTTTTATTGCTTCAACAACTTCTGAAATCGGATCAGCAAGAGCATCTCTAATTTCATCACTAGTAACTTCAATAATCTTTGGTGCACCAGCGATTAAATCACGACCTTTTACTTCAAAAGTTTTCACTTGATCATCAAATGGATAAGCATTACCGATATTAATTTTTATCGCTTCAGCAGTTCGTTCACCAATCAATAAATTATATTTTTTCTTAATATAATTTGAAATTGCCTCGTCAAACTTGTCTCCAGCAACTCTCTCTGACTTAGAAAAAACAATTCCACCAAGAGAAATCACGGCCACTTCAGTTGTCCCACCACCGATATCAACAATCATATTTCCAGATGGCTCTGTGATCGGTAAGCCAGCTCCAATTGCAGCTGCCATTGGTTCTTCAATTAAATATACTTCTCTAGCGCCTGCTTGCTCGGCTGACTCTTTAACTGCTCTTTTCTCAACCTGAGTAATGCCAAAAGGAATACAAATGATAATTCTTGGCTTTATTAATTTAGAACCAGAGATAGACTTTTGAATAAAATATCTTAGCATCGCTTGGGTAACTTCAAAATCAGCAATGACACCATCTTTCATCGGCCTAATTGCTTTAATTGAACCAGGAGTTCTACCAAGCATCTCTTTTGCTTCTTTACCAACGGCCAAAACTTTTGAAATCCCTTTCATCCCTTGATGAACAGCAACTACCGACGGTTCATTTACAATAATTCCCTTATCTTTCGCACAAACTAAGGTATTAGCAGTACCTAGATCAATAGCTAAATCGTTAGAAAACCAATCAAAAACTTTTTTCAACATGCTCATACCTTTTCTACCATGTATAATGTCTAATTTTTTCACCGCGAGTTGCAATTTCCTGCATTGCTTCGATACCTAGCTTAATATGTAGCGAAGTATACTTCTTAAAAACTTCACTCGCCGATTTTTTTGTTTTTATTCCATCCTTTTGCATCGGACAATCCGAGACCAATAATAGCGCACCAATATTAACTTTACTAACAAAACATGTAGTAAAAAGTGCGGCACACTCCATTTCTACGGCAAGTACTCTCTCATCAATTAAATTATCTTTAAATCGATGGTCAAACTCCCAAAACCGAAAATCAGTAGAATGTATAGTCCCTGTACGATAATCATAATTATGCTCTACTAATATTTGACTGACAAATTTTTGAACCTTAAAGGTAGGTAAGGCTGGCACTTGGGGAGGTAAAAAGTGATTTGAAACTCCCTCAGCCCTAATTGCTGCAATCGGTAAAATGAAATCGCCTACTTTCAAACTCCTATGCACAGCTCCACAAAGACCAAGAAACAGCACCGCTTTTGGATGAACAACAGAAATTAACTCGCCTATCAAGGCAGCCATTGCTGACCCAACTCCAAATTCAACAATGGTGACACCGGCTTTTTTGCTAGATGAGGCTTGGAATGCAGAGCCTTTAGTATGATGAGCGTCACTAAATGCTGAGTTAAACTGCTCAACATAAAAATGAAAATTTGTTAGGATAATTTGCTTTTGAAACTCCTTAATATCATGGCCTGTGTAGCGCTCAAGCATATCAATAGCAATTTGCTTTTTAGCAGAGTTTCCGTGAATTCTTTTACTCAATTCTAGAAGACGTCTTGGATGAATAGAGTCCTCGCTTTTAAGCTCCTGCTTTGCATCTTTTTGAGTTAAAAAACTACTAGTTTTCTTTCTCACCGTTTTTCGAGTAATTTTTTTACTTTTCAACTTATTTCCAGTCGAATTATTCGTCTTTTTTGTCATCAACACCCCTTCCTTAGGAAGGTATAAATCTATCATTTGAGCTCTATTATTGACAAGTTTTTAACTAGTTAGCTAACCATTACAAACTTGATATTTAATAGCCCTTAAAATGAGAAAAAGATTTGCCAAGCTATGGTTTTTTCCCTATTTTAAGCCCACTTTTTTATTTCGCATGTTGCTAATTTAAGAACAGACAGGAGTATCACTATGGGAATGGGACGGAAAAAAAGTGTTCTAAAAATGAAAAGAAAGAACAATCAAAGAAAGAAAAAAGCTAAATTAAAAGCTTTAATTGCAAACTCTAAGAAAAACTCTTAGTTATTTACACCCTCTCTCGGTATTCCTCGAGAGAGGTAGTGAATATTCAATTGCTTAATCCAAATATTCTGAGCAAGCTCCCACTTGTGTCCGTTATACTCAATAACGCTCAGTTGCTGCAAGTAGCTTAGGTATTCCTTTCTATTATTTGTCTCTAGCTTTCCAACAATTTTATTAGTAATCCCCATAGCGTTAATTGCCCTTTCACTAATAATATTAGATTCACGTGCATAAAACTCTTTATAATCATTTTTCAAATTATCGACATCTTGAGATACCTTCTCGTCTAAAAAGTGAAGCTTTCTGTTTTTTGAACTCAATCTTCGCACCTTCTTACTACTCCAGCTTGATGGCCCAACCATCAAGGTATTAAATGCATCGTAATAATTAAAACTAGGAATTAACTGTAATGCTTCCACTGGTCTTGATGGGATGAATACCCAATCAAAATCGATGACTGGTGCAAGGGTCTGGACACGACGAACGGTAGAGTTATCATCAGCCTCGAAATACTCTTTCATAATTTTGTATTCGGTCGCACGAAGCTTTTTATATTTTAAATTAAGCAGTATTTTAACAGGATCTCTGAAATCTTTTTCATTTGCATCATAACTAATGGCATTAATTATAGAAAAATTCTCCGATTGTTTTGCAAACAACTCAGAAAAATAATATTTCCCCGCCTCATCCTGTGGAAAAATAATCGCCGCTTTTTTCCCAAGCCTTTCAATATTCTCAGGTTTAACTAGCTCTGCTATTTCTGATTCAATACTTGGAGGTAATTCAATTAAAAACTGATCCTTGCTTGCTCTTGGTAAAAATACCTGTGCCAAAGAAACAAATGGAACTTGCTTATTTTTTAACTCAAGATAAATTGATTTAGCCTCCCCCGAACTTAACCCACCAACGATCAAGCCAACTCTATCTTTTTCATATAATTCTTTCGCATAGAATGCTCCGATATTAGGACTTGATTTTGAATCTCTAATATTTAACTCAAATCCCCTATCCTTCAGTAATTTTTCATAAGCAACTTGAACACCATTTAATGCTTCAACGCCATATTTCTTATATTTACCACTGAGGGGTAGAATTACGCCAATTTTTAACGGTGCAACTTTTCTGTCATCCAATAATTTACCTTTTAATTCGTTCACTTCACGAGAAAAAGTTTTACTAACCTCACTTTTTTGGAACTCATCAATAAGCTCAAGCGCGTCCTGGTTGCGGCCAGAATAAATCAAACTTTCAGCTAGAGTTAAAGCGAGACCTCCGAGGGCATTGCTCTTTTTTGCAATAAAGTTCAAGCCAATTAACTTCTGATCTTCAAGACTTTTTGAGCTCAGCAGAGCATAGAGCTCTTGATAATATCGATCGTTCTTATAGTCATTTTCACCAAGCATCGAAACTAATCCAATTAGAGATTGTTCATACAATTCTTGGTTTTGATAAGCCTTCGCAATTTGATACCCAATATTATAACTACTAAGCTTTTCAGATGGAGAAAGAAGTTCATTATTGAGACGTGATAGATTCTCAAGAGATCGATCATAAATCCCTAATTTAAAATATCCGATTGATAGCCCTAAGTAGGATTGGGATGACAAAATTTTATCCTCGCCAGCACCAGCAAGTGCTAATTCAAAATTAAAAATACCTTTTTCAGTGTCATCAATTCCGATATAAAATCGACCCAACAGATATCGCTTCAAAGAAATTTCATTCGCAGACAAAGAACTTTCATCCAAACTAGTTAGCTCTACACGAGCTTGTTCTAATTGCTTTTGGTCAATCAGATTGTTAATTAAAGAAACAGTCTCAAGAAAATCAGAGCTATATAGTTTAGATCGATCAATGTTATTTAAAGTTGAGATTCCCGAGCATGATATGATTAGGAGAATAAGAAGAATATTTAAAAACTTTGCCATAGAGAAATTCCATTGAAATTTAAATCACTGGCTATAGGTTAGCAAAATTACGACAGGTAACGCTAGGCTAAATATTTATCGCTTAATTAGAATCTATTGAAAAAGATCTTTTACTTTATCAAAAAAACCAGTCGACATTGGATTAGATCCTTTGTCATCAAGGCTCGAAAGTTGCTCAAAAATCTTTCTTTGTTCTGACGAAAGCTTGGTCGGGGTTTCAACATGAATAGTGATTATTTGATCACCTGTCCCATAACCACCAAGTTTCTCTATCCCTTTTCCTCGAAGCCTCATTTTTTTACCCGATTGGGTTCCTGGTGCTAGTTTTATTTCAACTTTTCCCGTTAGGGTTGGGACTTTTAACGTTGTCCCAAGAGCTGCTTGAGAAAAACTGATCGGAACTGTACAAAGTACATCAAATTCATCCCGAGTAAAAAAGTCATGTTCCTTCACTCGAACAACAACGTATAAATCACCCGCAGGCCCACCACGCTTACCAGCATTACCTTCTCCACGAAGTTTTAATCGTTGCCCATCATCAATCCCCGCAGGAATTTTTACGCTAAGCTCGGATGACTTGCGAGTCGCGCCGCTACCACTACAAGTACCACATGGATCTTTGATCATCGTGCCAGCTCCCTGGCACTTTGGACAAGTGGTTGCGACAGTAAAAAAGCCTTGCTGTCTTCTAACTTCACCCACCCCATTACAATAATCACAGGTAGCCGGCGTAGAACCATTTTTTGCCCCAGTTCCACTACAAGACACACACGACTTCTCTTTACTTATAGAAATTGTTTCTTCTGTTCCAAATGCAGCTTTTTCAAAGTCAACATCAACAACAACCTGCATATCATCACCTGGAACACCTTGAGAACGCCTGCCGCCACGACGACCGCCTCCTCCACCAAAAATGTCACCAAATAGATCGCCAAAAATGTCACCGAAGTCAGAAAAACCTTCAGCTCCACCGAAACCACCAGCTTGCCCATTAACTCCGGCATGCCCAAATTGGTCGTAGCGACTTTTCTTTTCAGGATTTGTTAATACTTCCGCTGCTTCACTTGCTTCTTTAAACTTCGCTTCAGCTTCAGCATTACCCGGATTTCTATCCGGGTGATATTTCATGGCAAGCTTACGATAGGCTTTTTTAATTTCATCTTTGCTAGCACCTCTTTGAAGGCCTAGCGTTTCATAATAATCTCTCTTACTACTCATTAAACGTTCCTTAAAAATTCCTATCTAAGCTTACTCACAAAATTAAATTAATTATACTTCTTTGAAATCAGCGTCTACAACATCATCGTCATCTTTCTTTTGAGATGATGCTTGGTCTGCACCTGGCTGTGCTCCTTGAGCGCCCGCAGAAGCCTCTGGCCCGCCTTGTTGTTGATACATTTCACCAGCAACTTTGTGGCTTACGGTTTGTAGTTTCTCTGCAGCTCCTTTAAGAGCTTCAGATGTTTCTGCTGTTAATTCTTTCTTCGCTTCTTCGATCGCTGCCTCTAGTTCTTTTTTAGCGTCTTCAGAGATTTTACCTTCTCCTTCTTTGATCATTTTTTCACTAGCAAGAATCATCGCATCTAAATTGTTTCTTTCATCAACAACTTCTCTTCTTTTCTTATCAGAGTCTCTGTTTTCTTCAGCTTCTCTAACCATTTTTTCGATTTCATCATCAGAAAGACCTGAACCAGCTGTAATCTTAATTTCTTGAGATTTACCAGTTGCTTTATCAATCGCAGAAACATTAACAATCCCGTTAGCGTCGATATCAAAGATAACTTCAATTTGAGGAACACCTCTTGGAGCTGGATTAATTCCAGTAAGATCGAATTTACCAAGCGTTTTATTGTCATTCGCAAATTCTCTTTCACCCTGAAGAACGTGAATGCTAACTGCTGGTTGATTATCTTGAGCAGTTGAGAAAACTTGAGATTTTTTTGTTGGGATAGTTGTGTTTTTCTCGATGATCTTTGTCATTACACCACCAAGAGTTTCGATACCAAGGCTTAGAGGAGTAACGTCAAGAAGTAGAACGTCTTTTACGTCACCTGAAAGAACACCACCTTGAGTTGCAGCACCTGCCGCAACAACTTCATCAGGGTTAACACCTTTTGAAGGCTCTTTTCCAAAAATTTCTTTTACTTTCGCTTGAACAGCTGGAATACGAGTTGATCCACCAACAAGAAGAATTTCGTTGATTTCACTTCTTTCTAGACCAGAGTCTTTTAAACAAGTTAAACATGGAGCTTCTAGCCCGGTAATGTATTTACTGATTAGATCTTCAAACTTAGCACGAGAGAGATTCACGTTTAAGTGCTTAGGACCTGTCGCATCTGCCGTGATAAATGGAAGGTTAACTGTTGTTTGAGTTACGTTTGAGAGCTCATGCTTTGCTTTTTCAGCAGCTTCTTTTAAGCGTTGTAGCGCCATTTGATCTTGCTTAAGATCTACTCCGTTCGTCTTTTTAAATTCATCAGCAAGAAAGTTAATGATTTCTTCATCAAAGTTTTCACCACCAAGGAATGTGTCACCATTAGTTGCTTTAACTTCAAATACACCGTCACCAGTAATTTCAAGAATTGAAATATCAAATGTACCACCACCAAGGTCAAATACTGCGACGTTAATATCTTTTTTAGCTTCTAATCCAAAAGCAAGAGCAGCTGCAGTTGGCTCGTTGATAATTCTCTTCACTTCAAGACCTGCAATTCTACCTGCGTCTTTTGTTGCTTGTCTTTGGGCATCGTTAAAGTATGCAGGAACAGTGATAACTGCTTCAGTTACTTTTTCACCAAGATAGTCTTCAGCTGCTGACTTTAGTTTTTCTAAAACTTTTGCAGAAATTTCCTGCGGAGACATTTCCTTTCCATCAACCTTTACCCACGCATCACCATTCTTGTTAGCGAAAATTTCAAATGGTGCAACATTAGCGAAGTCTTTTGCTTCTGCTGATTCAAACTTTCTACCAATTAATCTCTTGATTCCGTAAAGTGTTTTACTTGGATTTGTTACCGCTTGGTTTTTTGCCACCTGTCCAACAAGGTTTTCGTCATTATTAGAAAAGCCAATTACTGAAGGCGTTGTATTATGCCCTTCTGCGTTTGGAATAATTTTATATTTTCCGTTTTCTAATACTGAAACACATGAGTTTGTTGTTCCTAAGTCAATTCCAATAATTTTTCCCATTTCCTTCTCCTTATATAACTTACTTATTTTGATATAATTACTTTTGCTGCTCTCACAACTCGGCCATTAAGCCTGTATCCTTTTTGTACTTCTTCAAGGACAACTCCTGCGTCCTTACCTTCCTCTTCTCTTTGCATTAAAGCTTCGTGGCAATTTGGATCAAATGTTTCACCAACAGATTTGATTTCTTCAAGGCCATTACTTTTTAATACTTCAGAAAATTGTTGGTTAACCATTTCAATCCCAACAAAGATATTCTTCACTTTCTCGTCTTCATCATTCGCGATGGCATTTAATGTTAATCCAAGATTATCAACAACACTTAATAAACCAGATAAAACCTTCTCATTTCCATATTTAAGAAGATTTTCTTTTTCGCGATCAAATCTCTTTTGAAGATTCTCTTTTTCAGCTGCGATATAGAAAAACTTATCCTTAAAATCATTTTTCTCTTTTTCAAGCGCATCCCAATCAGACTTTTTAACTTGAAGTAATTCATCGACCACTTCGGCTTCACTTTTTTCTGACTTTGCTTTCTCAGCCGGTTCACCTTTTTGCTCTTCCGCCTTTGAATCTTCTGCTTTTATCTCTTCAGTTTCATTTGCTTCGTTCATTGATTAACAACTCCAAATTATTTGTGGTCATCTCGATAGCCACATGATGATAACGAACTCAAGGATGTCAACCTTACTAAATATAAAAAATCACGCAACAAAACCTAAGTTGCTGTAATTACTTAAAAAGGCTAAGGAATCTTGTCGTAATACTGTCTGAGCTCAAATAACCGAGCGGTGATAAAATGAGTTTTTTGGGGTCATTTGACAACAAATGGCCACTTTTACTTAATTGATCAATAAACAACTTAGCCTCTTGAAGATTCTCTGCTTTAATAAATTCAGTTAAATCAACTCCATCTGAAATACGTAATTTTAAGAAAAATCGCTCTAACTTGTACTCATTTTCTGAAATCAACTCTTGAGAAAAATTCGGGAGATCAATCGTTTTCCACTTATACCTAAGTCCATTGCTATTACCCAGCTCAATAAAACCGGTTGCAGACGGCCCTAATGCTGCAACACTTTCCCCTCGCCAATATTTTAAATTATGTCTTGATCTTAAATTAGACTTAGAAAAATTAGAAACCTCATAGTGATCGAAGCCATTGTTAGTCATATAACTGGAGAGACTTAAAAACTCATCCGCAACAAAATTCTCATCAGGAAGATCGGTATAGTGAATATAATTCTTATTAACTGTTAAAATATAAGAAGAAAGGTGAGAAGGCTCGTACTTTAAAATATTCTGTACTTCAGATATTATATCACGGGGACCGGTTTTCTCTTTTGGTAAACCGAGCATAAAATCAACGCTGTAATTAAAATTAAGGTCAGCTAAACTTTCTAAGGTTCTATGAACATCCCTCAAGCTATGTATCCGATCTAATGCTTTTAGGGTTGTCTCTGTTAGGCTTTGTACACCGACAGAGATTCGATTAACTCCCATTTTTTTTAGTTCAATTAAATCATTTTTGTTCCAACTTCCTGGATTCAATTCAATTGTGAATTCATAATCATCTTCGAAGTAGATATTATTTTTCTCAAGTAAATCTAGTAGAAAACTTATCCCCTTTTTACCCCATAGACTGGGAGTTCCGCCGCCTATATAGAGAGTCTCCAATTTAGCAAAGCTAGAATCATTCTCATTCAATAAATTTTGGTGCACGTTGATCGATCTTTCTAAATATTTTTGAAAATTATCTTCATCTGAATGATGAGTAGGCACTTTCTTGTGAAAATCGCAATAATTACATAAATGACGACAAAATGGATAATGAATATAGAGTGATTTTATTATACTTATATTAAACTCCCAATGATACTTCATCCGTCATACAACTTGTGTTACGAATAAAGCAATGAAATAATGAATCATTATTATCTCAAAGGTTTCTCCATGCAAATTATCAATTTCACCAACAAGTCCGGATTAAAATGCCTTTTAATTAAAGACGCTAGCGCTCAAACTTCCTCTGTACAATTCTGGTTTAGGGCCGGAAGTGCACTTGAAAAGAAAAACGAGCAAGGTATTGCCCATTTTCTAGAACACATGTTTTTCAAAGGTACAAAAAAAAGAAAAGGTAATCAGATAGCAAGAGATGTTGAATCTTTTGGTGGGGAAATCAATGCATTTACTTCCTTTGATTTTACCTGCTACTACATCAACTCCCCTGGTTCAAAAACAACTGAAAGTGTTGATATCTTATGCGACATGGTATGTTCTCCATTGTTTTCAGAAAAAGATATACCTGCAGAAAGAGAAGTTGTTTTAGAGGAATACAAAAGAAGTGCAGATAGTCCCAGTCAGTATAATTTCACAAATATTCAAAGCAATTTTTTTACAGGCGGCTACAAGCATCAAATATTGGGAACAAGAAAAACAATTTCCTCATTCACAAGAGGTCAGCTTGTGGATTTCAGAAATCGGTTTTACAACCAAGAAAATTCACTTCTAATAATTGCTGGCCCAGAAAAAGAAATTGAACAGTCGATAAAGATTCTAGAAAAATACTCTCTACCCTCTGGTGAGTCATCAAAGTTTAAAAGCCTATCAATAAATAGAAAGCAAACTTTTAAAATTCATGAAAAACACACAGCGATGGCAACTCTTACCCTTGTGGCTCAGGCTAGTAACTTTGAATCAAAAGTCGCTCCAATTGAAGACTTTATAATGGGCGTTTTAGGTTTTGGTGAAAGCAGTCGATTGTACTCCAAGCTAGTAATTGAAAAAAATATCGCAAATGGGGCAAATTGTAGCTCAATGTTTATGACAAAAGGTGGAGCTCATTTTATTAAAGTAAGCTTTGAAGAAAAAAATATAAATAAAGTATTAAAAATAATTCTAGATGAAATTAGAAATCTTCTAAGAGATGGGATGAACAATGCTGAGGTTGAGAGGCTTAAAAAACAATATTTAAGCGCAAAAATTTATGACCTCGAGACCACAGAGGCATTTGCTTTCTCAAAAGGTCATGGATATGCACAAAATGGCGATATTCACTCAGAGGATAAATTCATAGAAAAATTCCAACAAATTACAACCGATAAATTAAATGAATGTTTAAATGAAGTTATACCGAAGGATTGGTTTATTAACTTACAACTTCCAGAAGGGAAGAGTCACTTAAACACCAAAGAGATTCTTATAAAATTTGAGAAGGACTTAAAAAATGTTTTCAAGACCTCAAAGCGCAAAATTAAGTCAAAAAAACCATTTTCAAGCTTTGATCAGTCCCTCTCTTACCACAGAATAAAAGAAGGAATACATTTAATTCACAAACAAAACTCAAAGGTTAAAACATTTAGTTTTCATACCTATTTGAAAGGCGGACTAACTGATGAGAACAAAAAAACAAATGGCACTTATCACTTTATTAGCTCTCTTTTAAATGCATCCACTGACAAAATGAGTAAATTAGAAATGAGAAATTATTTTGAGCAAAGAGCTATTAGCTACTCAACCTTTAGCGGAAAAAATGCTTATGGATCTACCCTAAATGGTCTCGCTGAAGATTTCTCAGAGGTGTTTCCTTCTTATGCCAACAGTTTAGTTAATTCCAAATTTACGAACACCGAACTTGCTCAAGAAAAAACTGTGACCCGTCGAATATTTAAATCAGAGATTAAAGATCCTGCAAGAATGACTTTTAAAAAAATTTCTTCGACAATTTTTAGTGATCACCCATACGGACTCCCACAAATTGGTACACCTGATTCGATTTCAACAACAACCGCTGAAAAACTTAAAAGGACTCATCAAAAAAATTTAAAAAACTCTCCTATTGTATTTTGTTATAGTGGTCCAGACACTGCAGACTCTGTTAAAGGTCAAATATTAAGCAACTTTAAGAATTTGAATCCAAGAGCAGATAAGAGAAAGATTGGTTTAAAAAATGTAAAAATCAAGCCAGAATCAAAGAGTCTCTTAAAGTTTAAAAGAGAGCAAACTCAAATCTTTTATGGTTTCCAAACCACAGCGCTAAAAGATAAAGAAACACAAGCAATTAAAATCCTACACACTTTCTTAGGTGGACAATCAAGCAAACTTTTTACTGAAGTAAGAGATGAAAAAGGACTCTGTTATTCGGTTCAACCCATATTCTTCAACGCGATGGAGGGCGGCTACTTTGGCATCTACATGGGATCATCAAATAAAAAAGTAAATGAAGCTCTTTCGACGATTAAGGATATTATTGCCGACATCAAGAAAAATGGAATGACTAAAAATGAATTTGAAGCTACGAGAAAGATGATTTTAGGTCAATTTGAAATGAGTCTACAAACCAATGAAGACTTCATTGGAATTTACGGCGTCCCTTTTCTCCACGGTCAAAATATCGATTTTTATTATCACCAAAATGAAATGATTAAAAAAATGACGTTGAAAGAACTAAACAACAATCTAAAAAAAGTTTTTAGTCGACCTAGCCATACAGTTCTTGCTGGAGATCTTTCCTAGGAGACATTTTTAAGATTAAGGATAAATTTATTTTGTTCGTTCGATAAGAAGCTTTGTCCTGCAACCTTCATTATTTGAATAAGCTTATCAACTTCAATCGATAAACATTGGTAAAAACCTTCCATATCAAATGCATATGGAATGAGACTATTTAATTTCTCGTATGCAATTTTCCCAAGATCAATATAATAAGTGCAATCAATTATTTTTTGATTAAAAGAATCCTCAAAAATGCTGCAGATTAGCAGTGAAGTATCTCCTATATCCTTTAACTCTCTAACTCTTGCCGTATCCATCAGTGTTTCACTTATTAAAAGTTTTTCACCCAAAGATTTATTTCTTATTTTCCCCTCACTTAAGTCAAAAAATTTCTCTGATTTTGATAGATCGCTCATCACATTAGATCCATAATAGATTAATTCTTGAGACACGGGATTTGCCAGGGTTTGATTCAACGACATTAACTCATTGAAAAAGAAGCTATTTAAATTTACTTCACAAATTATTTTACTCATAATTACTTTCTCTTGCTCCTCTTGGGTGACTCAATATTTGCCTAATTCTAATCAGTTAGAAATTTAATTGTTCTTCGGCTATTTGATTTCAATAATTTATACTCAATTACTCCTATTCTACCCTTTTACTATTGCATCTGATATAAAGCTTGGAATATCCTTAGGAATCCAACTACTTAGAGTTCAGCCCAGGAGTTTTAAATGACCTTTGATCAAAAAAAGTGGCAACAATTAGCTGAGAAAGAATATAAGTGCTCACCTGAAGATAAAGTATGGCAAGCACTCCCTCAGTTAAAAATTAAACCTGTTTACTCAAAAAAAGACATTGATAAAAATACCAACGCGGATACTACTCCAGGTTTAGCCCCCTTTATTCGAGGTCCTAGGGCAACGATGTACACAGGAAGACCTTGGACTATCAGACAATATGCTGGCTTTTCTACTGCTGAAGAATCTAATGCTTTTTATAGAAATACTCTGGCTTCTGGAGGCCAAGGTGTAAGCGTTGCTTTTGATTTAGCAACTCACCGAGGATATGACTCAGATCATGAGAGAGTAATAGGTGATGTTGGTAAAGCTGGAGTTGCCATTGACTCTGTTGAAGATATGAAAATTCTTTTTGATGGAATTCCTCTTGATAAAATCTCGGTCTCAATGACGATGAATGGCGCAGTCCTCCCGATTCTTGCCAACTATATTGTAGCTGCTGAAGAGCAAGGTGTCTCTCAAGACAAGCTTTCTGGAACTATACAAAATGATATTCTCAAAGAATTTATGGTGAGAAATACATACATTTATCCTCCCGCACCATCCATGAAAATTATTGGAGACATCATTGAGTACACTTCAAAAAATATGCCTAAGTATAACTCAATCTCGATATCTGGTTACCACATGCAAGAAGCTGGCGCCGATCCTATTTTAGAACTTGCTTACACCCTTGCTGATGGAAAAGAGTATATTGAAACGGCGATAAAGAAAGGACTTGAAATTGATCAATTTGCTCCAAGGCTTAGTTTCTTTTTTGGTATTGGAATGAACTTCTACCTAGAAATAGCAAAGCTTAGAGCGGCAAGACGTCTGTGGAGTGAGATTGTCTCTGAATTTAATCCAAAAAGTGAAAAATCAAAAACACTTCGAACACATTGCCAAACTTCCGGTTGGTCTCTAACTGAGCAGGACCCTCACAACAACGTTATAAGAACAACTGTTGAAGCAATGGCTGCAGTCTTTGGCGGAACACAATCTCTACACACAAACTCACTTGATGAAGCAGTTGCTCTTCCTAGCGAATTTAGTTCACGTATCGCAAGAAATACTCAACTTATTTTACAAGAGGAATCAAATATCACAAAAGTAGTTGACCCTTGGGGTGGCAGCTATATGATGGAATCACTAACTGAAGAAATTTACCAAGAGGCTAAGAAAATTATTAAGGAGGTTTCTGATGAAGGTGGAATGTCTAAATACATTGAAACTGGAAAGCCTAAATTAAATATTGAAAAGTCCGCAGCAAGACGGCAAGCAGATATTGACTCCGGAAAAGAAGTCATCGTTGGCGTCAATAAATACAAGGTCGAAAACGAAGAAGATGTCGACATCCTAGAAATTGATAATCACAAGGTAAGAATTTCCCAAATAAACAGATTAGCAGAAATCAAGTCTAGAAGAGATGAAAATGAAGTTTCAAAATGCCTCAAAGACTTGGAAGAAGCTTCAAGGTCTAACTCAGGTAATCTTCTTGAATTAAGTGTAAAAGCAGCAAGAGCAAGGTGCACTGTGGGTGAAATCACATTGGCTATGGAAAAAATATTTGGGCGATATACAGCTACCCACCATACCGCAACAGGGGTCTACAAGGAGACAAATATGGACGAAAACTTTTGGGCCCAAATTGAGAATGATATTAAATTTTTTGAAAAGAAAAATGGTCGTAGGCCAAGAATGCTAGTTGCAAAAATGGGACAAGATGGCCACGACAGAGGAGCAAAAGTAATTGCCTCTGCGTTCAGTGATGCTGGATTTGATATTGATATTGCTCCAATGTTTTCGACACCAAAAGAAGTATCTAATCAAGCGATTGACAATG